>Ga0272449_1003267_pt1 | contig 14067 bp, 7 predicted proteins | sample YNPCB0241_FD_198679 | JGI IMG/M metagenome (GOLD analysis project Ga0272449, IMG submission 198679) | Hot spring sediment microbial communities from Yellowstone National Park, WY, United States - YNP-CB-024-1 | ecosystem: Environmental > Aquatic > Thermal springs > Hot (42-90C) > Sediment...
CCTCCAGAAGATGTTTATCCCACCCTCCGTCATCCACTTGCAAAGGTTTGTTTGGATAATATTAAATGATACTCCTAAGTATTTAGATATAATTCCTATCGTAAGAGGCCAATTATGTCCAAATAAATATTCTAAAACCCCCAGTCTACTATTTTATCATTCAAACTATAATTCATACGATATTTCATAAGAAGATGATTACTGAAAGATATATAAAAATTATGCTTGAACATACAGATAAACACAGATAGCGTGACAAGTATACTTCCCTAGAACCCTCTCACCTTCAGCATGTCCATAACCTTCCATTTTTCCATTAAAGGCATAATCATAAGAAATAAATGTATCAATAATTAATATTAGGCTGTGGATTATGAAGGCATCTAACAAGGCTTTAAAGGAACTAACCTATAAAATTGAAGGCTGTTTAAAGTGTTATAAAGAATTTAAGAAATATTCTGAAGAGGATAGAATGAGATTCAGAGAATGGTACAATCAAGGCCCATGGTTTTTCCCTCCATACAAAGAGGTAATGGGCTTTCTCGGCGATGGCAAAGTTGTTTTCGTATGCCAAAGACCTTCCACAGGAAACATTTCCCGACAAAAAAAGTCAAACTATTTTACAAGCTAATAGAGAAATATGGTTTTAAAGACGCACACATAACAGACTTGGTTAAATGTAGAAGAAAAGCTAAAGAACCTATGGACAAAATGATTCAAAATTGCCTTCATTTCCTTGAACAGGAAATAGAAATCCTGAAGCCAAAGCTAATAGTAGCAGTGGGCAAGAAAGTCAAGAGAATATTAGAGAAAAAATTTGCAAACAAGGAAATAGAAATAGTATATATCACCCACTATGCATATAGAGGAAAGGATAGAAATAAAAGGTTGAGGAAAGATTTCAGAAGGCTTAGAGAAAAATACTACATAACATTAGAGTAATTAAGCATGTAGAGGGACCAGAAAATTTGGAAGGGACTTGAAGCTCGATTTATCCTCTAGCAAAGGAATAACTTCAATGAGCCATCCTTCAGGTTTTTATCCTTCTTAACTTTAGTGTCAATTATATATTAGTGTTAAACACTAGCAACGTTTATATGTGTTACACGCCAATATATGATTGTGAGTCATAGACCATCAATTAAACAAAAGATTTTAGAGTTATTAAAAGAGGAATTTCCATATGATTTCTCAATAGGTGAAATTGCAAAACAAGTTAGGGTGGCCAGGTCTACGGCATCTACATGGCTTAAAGTTCTCTCAGCTGAGGGTAAAATTGAGGTTTCAAGAAAAGTGGGGAATGCCATTTTTTATAGGTTTAGGGATGAGCATTGATGTTTAACATTCATAATATAATAAAATTCTGGGCAAGAAAAGACCCTAAACTTATATTCCGTGAAATTAAAAATTCTAAATTAGTGGCTGACCCATTTTGTGGTTCTGGTTCTTCGGGCCTTTGTGCTGTTCTTGCCAATGCCTCAGGATTTCTTTCTGATATCAATCCTACATCTGTTTTTATCAGTTTCAATGTTTTAAATGGTGAAACTTTGAAGAGTGAGACTGTTGAAATTATGAGAGATGTTTGCTCTGAAGTTGAGGAAGAAGTCTATACCTTAAGTAACCTTGAAAAAATTAAGTTCGCGGTATGGAATGATGATAAAGTCACTCTCCTTAACTTTGTTTCAGGTAGAAAGACAAGAGATAAAAGTCTAATTCAACAATATTTGGCAATAGAGGAGGGCCTCAGAATAAAATTCTGGTATCCAAAAGGAAAATTTCTATACCCTGGAACCTGTATAGAGTTTAGGGATGGTCCATATAAACCAATTGAAATTAAAGAGCTATTTACTAAACGAAACCTATATGTTACATCTAAAATTTACTCTTATATTGAGAAAATCTGGAGGAAGGACAAATCTCAAGGAGATCTTCTAAAACTTGTCTTCATAGCCTCTTTGGTTAATGCGACAAAAATGATTCCCCATCCAAAGAATGGTGGCCCTTCTTGGAAGTTGCCACGCTACTGGATTCCAAAGCTAAGAGAAGAAAGGAATTTCTGTAGAACATTTTTAAGAAGATTGTTACTTCTCCGCTCATTTAAGGAAGAATGGTCAAAAATGGTTTCAAATTATCATGTTATTGCGTCTTTTGATGGAAAAATAATTATGCCACAAGAAAGGTTTCTTTACGTTTATCGAGCCAATGCAGTTAATGCGTATTCCGAGCTACCCAAAGTAGATCTCATAATCTTAGATCCCCCGCATTATGATGAGATAAATTACTTTGAATTAACCTACCTTTGGCAAAAATGGTTAGAAGGCAGCTGTAATGATGCACGATTTAGAGATTACGATTATTGGAGTGATGAGATATGTGTTAATAGAAAGGTTGGTAAAGATTTGGAATGGTACAATGCTAAGCTTTGTGAAATAGTTTCCAACTATGTTGAACGTTTACGTGGTAAGGCTATTTTGATTCTACATAATAAGGATAAGCGTCTGTTAAAGGAAACTATCAGAAAAATAAAGAAAAATATTGGGAATAGTTTTGCGTTTAAAACTATCTATGAGTTTCCGAAAATTCCCTCTTCTACTCAAGGATTACACGGACATAAAAAATACTTGTGTATCTTAAAGATAACCAGAGTTAACTAATTTCGTACTTTGACAAGTCTGTAGCTTTTTTCCACAATTCCTCAAACTGAGCTTTTTCGGTCGCAATAGTCTCTGGATAAAGTTTTATCTCAGCTCTTTCAAAGTTTCCATAAAATGCGCTTTCAGTTAAATTAAATGACCCTGTAAGAACGATGTTATCTACTATGTAGGTCTTATCGTGCATTAACTTAATCTCTGGTTTATCCTCCACTTTTGCTGATAGATTTTTTAACCCTAAGTTTTCTTTTAGAATTTTGAGAGATTCCTTTTGGAAACCGTATTCTTTATCTTCCCTTTTAGGCATCCAAGTTATTACCCTAACTTTTACCCCTTTAGATGCTAACTCAACCAATTTGTTAGCATAAGTTGGTGAAATGTATGGACAAAGGACGTCCAAATTTTTCTTCACGTTAAATAGTATGGGTTCTATGTATTTTCCTAGTTCATTAGATCTTTTGGTTAGTCCGCGCATTATACTATCCTTTAAATTCTCACTAAATTTGTGAAGTAGCATTCTACTGGTAGTTAATATTTGTTGAATCCCTTCCCCACAATATCTCTCAAGCCTAACACATCCGTTGCATCCATCTAAACAGAGTTTGAAACCGTATTTTTCAAGAATATCATCGAAATAATCACCTATTTCTTCCACATCACTTTCACTTATAATTTCACCAGCCAAAAGTACTGTTCTAGCAAGAGTTATGTCAAGTTCTATGTCGGAGTCCTCCAATCCTTTCTTAAATTCCTCAACTTTTTTACACACTTTCTCGATCTTTTTAGCTATCTCCTGTTCCCTCGAGCTTCCTTTCTGTAACCTATTGATAGCTTGATTCAAGGCTCTTTCGGCCTCTTTCGTTCTTAACAGTGTTACTTTCTCAAAGTTGTTGTAATGAAGTGTAAGATACTTAGATAGCCAGTCAGTGAAGTAATAGATAAAGGCATGGAATCCTTTTTCCCTAACTGTTCTAACAATCGTATCCACTATCCCTATCCTACCATTTTTTGCATTTTCTGCTAGGATTATTTTATCGCTGTACTTGTGGTAATACTTAGTAAGGACAAAGCTCATATCGACACCAGCAAACTTCTCTAATATGTATTGGGTTAAATTATGCTCAATTGAATGCAAAAGAACTCTTTTAGCAAACTCTATTAACTCGTTGTCGATACTTTGACTTTGAACGTAGTCGGCGTACTCTTTTGATAGCTCACTTTCTTTACTCATTAATGCTTGAACGGTTTTACTGAGTCGTTTGTAGTCGAGAGTTCTACCTAATGCTTTGAATAGAATAAATTTGAGAGCTATACTTTTTCTCACCTCTTTTTCCTTTTCCAAAATTTCTTTTATTGTATCAGTAAGCCATTCCCTTTGAAATGAAATTTCCATGACTGAGGTTGGTATAGCATAACCAATCTCTCCATCGAAAAATATTCTTACCGTAGGTCTCGCATTGATAAACCACGTACCGATCTCAACCGCATACCATCTAGATTCAACCCTTTTCTTTTCATATGCTGCAAAGTTGATAAAGGAGAGCGGGAATTTCGCATCATATACTACCAAACCCCCACTACCCAAGCGCAACCTCCTCAAAGGATAGGATTTTGGATAGAATCTTCTCCTACTATACTTCCCACTCCAAAACAGTTTTCCGTCACAAGGACCGCCTCTTTCTGAGCTAAGCCGGCATCTACTCTTAAATGGACAATTAACGTCGAATGGATCAGTGGATAACCCTAAACCCTTGTAACAAAAGTAAAGATAATCTAACCTTAACCCCCACGATGCCAATGAAGGACCTAAACTTTTTACTAGGGTCTTTTCCTTCTCTTTTAAATATTGTAGCAATTTCTGCTTGGTTTTCATAGCTGTTGTTTCTTTTTCTATAGTTGAACTTCCAAACTTCAAGAAAAGCTGGTACCTTCCCCCAACCTCTACAAGCAAACTCTTTGCTGATAAATCAATCAATTCTATGAGTTTAGGTACAAGCAACGTTCCTTCATACGTATATTTTCCCCTAATCAATGAAGTTGCTCTACCGTCTGTTGTTTTTCTTAAAATTTCATTCCAAGAGTCCCAAGATACCTCTTTAGGCTTTATAAGCCACGCAAACCGAGACCCAAGAACATCTGTTATTTCTTTATCGCTTCCTATCTCATATCCGCATTTTGTTAATTCATAGGGAGGAGCTCTGTACATGAAGCTTGTTATAGAAACTTCTGATAGAGGTTGTTCACCCTCCATTAAGAGAACGTTTTCATATTTTACCTCATCGATCTTGTGGTCTATAGTTTCTATTCCAAGACCTCTGAAACCTGCTAAGGCCTCTGCTATCTGTTTCCCTGATCCAGTAACAGCTGGTATATCAGGTAATGATAAAAGGTAGACGAGTTCTTCAGGAGAATCTCTAAACTTTTCAGCAAGCTCCATAAACTTAAGTATTCTGGCTTTATGCTCGGTGATTTTGCTTAGCGCATCCAGAATGTCTGTGGATATCGAGCTGGCAACTTTAGCATCTTCAAGCAATTCCTTTCCAGAAAGCTCCTCTTCTTTTAAACTAACCCTTTTACGAAGTTCACTCAGTTTCCTTTTTATATCTTCTATAACTTCATTATTTAAATCGCTCATGGATATATCCTCCTTACTAACTTAAGCAGATTTTTAGCAAGATTTTCAATTTCCTCATCTCCGACTCTTTCTCCAAATTTCATAAGCCTCCTTCCCACTTTTACGATGGTACTTATTACTTCACCGGCAATAAGGGCATAATCGTTTAGTTTCTTCCATTCATCCACTCTCCCTGGTAACTTTTTAAACTCTTCCTTCAATTCTTCAAGTAGAAGCCTACTATCAACATCTTCTTCTCTCCTTACTTTTGCATCAAATTTATTCAACAACTCTCCAATCCGTGTTGTTACTTTAATTATTTCATCAATAAACTCCTTTAAGTCTGAAAACCTTCCATCCGGACCGAGAATACAGGTACTCCTTCCTTCTCTTCCCATCTCATCCATAAGCAAAGAGAAAATATGGTATCTTTTTACAGCCGTATTTTTCCACGCAACTGGAATATCCTTATTCTTAAATCCTTCTATCAGTTCTTCGGGATTATACAAGTAATAAAGCTCCAAAGGTGTATTCCTGAGAATTATTATAGCTAGCGTTGTGTAGAGGGTCCTTTCAAGATTTCTTCCAGCTCGACCTATCCTCTGAGGTATACTTTCTAACATGAAAGGTACTCCAACTATCCCAATGAAGGTTACATTAGGATAATCAACCCCAAGTTCTAGAGTTGAAGTTGAAATTAAAACACCAAGCTTACCGTCTACAAATGCCTTTTCTATCTCTTCTCTATCCTTCACTCCAGCATGATGTAGTTTTATTCTTTGAAACATTTCGTGGGGTGTCCTTGTAGGGTCAAAATGAGAATCTAGTGCATAAGGCCAGTAAGCATACGGATCTGAGGGATTGGACACTAACTTCACATTAAAATGGTCTTTAGGCTCATAATAGTAGGTAGCAGCCACTCTCGCTTGATGAAATACCCTATAAAGTTCTCTTATGCTATCAATGAATATAACGCCTTGCGCTTTTCTACAATAATACACAGTGCCCAAAAGTAAAGCAAGCTCGTAGACAACAGTTTCCCACGATCTTAATGGATTTACTGCCAGGATTAAGTAAACAACTTTCTTATTTTCTCCTGCTTCTCTAGATTCGATAACAGTAAAATCCCTATCCGGTTCTAGGTCAAGCAAGTCTCTAGCAAATTCCCTCGGTTTAGATATCGTCGCAGAAGAAAGCACAACCAATGTTTCTGTTTTTGAACTTATCTCCAACCTTTTTAATAAGTACCTTACATTCCCTCCGAGTAAAGATTGATAGACATGAGCTTCGTCCAATATGACCATCTTCAAATCTTTGAATACTTCATAATCGTGTTGGATAGTTTTGCTAGGAAGTCTCCAATCAAGCGTCCAAACATTAGTTAGTAAAATGTCGGGTTTTTTCTCCCAAATCTCCTCCCTATACCCATAAATCCAGTCAAATGTCGCTCCACAATTAGAGCATCGTATCCATGTTCCCTGGGCAGTTTTCGCGTACTGCAATTCTCCTCCTTCCTTTCCAGCAACTCCGCAAGCAGGGCATATAGCCCCCCTAAATGATGAACCAGACTCTACATTTTCGTTATAAGGGGTTTCACCATCATCTATACCGATAGTTATTTTTAAGTCCTTTAAGCCAAAGTTTTTAAAGTATTGGTTAAGTCTGTATAAAATTGCGAGAATTTTATTAAACTGGTCCCTTTCTAAGGATTTTCTTGGATAAACAAGCAGAACTTTAATACTATTTCCATTTTTCTCTTTAAGTTTTATTTGTAGAATCATGAGTAATGCTGGTATGAGGAATGCGTAAGTTTTGCCGCCTGAAGTTGGAGCAGTGAGGACGTATGCTTTTCTATCAGCTTTTAGAATAGCTTTTATAGCATTGAACTGAAAATCGGAAAATCCTCCGATATCATCAAAACCTTCGATTCCTTTAGGATCTTTATACAAAGCATGTTTGATAAGAGGATATATTTCTGGAGGAATAAAACTCGATATTTCATCAAATGAATGGTCGGTAAAGCTGGGTATTTTTTCATTTCTAACATAAATTTTAGTTTCTAGAGGATAGCGTAGGCTTCCATATTCGATTGTGATGTTTGAAATCCTATACGCGACGTCAAAGTGTAAAGTTCTTATCTTGTTTTCTCCGTTAAAAACTATAAAACCCTTCTTAATTAAACTCTCTAAAAGATTTTTTGCTTCATTTTCATCACACTTTAAGCGTGAAGTTATGGCATTGATCGCCTCAGAAATCGTCAAATAAGCCTCCTCTATCCTCTCTTCACTTCTTTCGTACTTCTCATATTCTCGGTCTATAAGGGAATGATAAGCTAGAGCCACGTTTTTCACAAGCTCACCTTACGTTCAAAGATTCAACCGTCTAATATATTAAGTTAGTCCTCTTAAACTAAAATGAGGAGCAAGAATATGGCGGTCGCTTATCCTTTTACCTTACTGGATAAAAAGCTTGAGTACTGGATTAGCAAGTTAGGCTTCTCCGAACCGACAGAGATTCAAAAACTTGGCATTGAGCCTATACTCAAAGGCGAGAATGTTTTATTGATAAGCCCGACGGGTACGGGCAAGACAGAGGCTGCACTTTTCCCACTTTTACATAGACTATTGAGGGAAGAAAAGGAAGAAGGTATTAAACTTCTTTACATTAATCCACTCAAGGCTCTTACGAGGGATCTTGCAGAGAGATTACGAACTTATGCCTACTTCATTGATCTAAAGGTTAGACCACTTTATGGTGATGTAAGTAAAGCGTTCAAGAAACCAGTTCCCGAAATCATTATAATAACTCCTGAAAGCTTAGAAATAATGCTTGATTGGGCTCCTCGATGGTGGCCTTATATCAAAACCATAAAGTATGTCGTGATCGATGAAGTTCACGAACTTATTTCTTCTAAAAGGGGCTACCAATTACTTGTTCTATTAGAAAGGTTAAAGCAACTCGTTGATAGGAATCTTCAAAGAGTCTGTTTATCGGCAACTATAGCTAACCCTAAAATGGTTGCTGAAATGTTTGGAGGTTCTGATGGAAAATTAAAGGTTATACGCTCCTCTACGGAAAGAGAGCACGAATTCGAAGTAAGATTAGCTATACCTTTAACTCACGAAGAAAGAGAAGATCCTTTTGTCACAGGAGCTAGGTTAGTTTCTGAATACATCGATAATGCAAAATCTCTTATATTTGTAAACTCAAGATATTCTGCAGAAAGACTAAAAGCTGAAATTGAAAAGAGGGGTATAAAAGTAGGGGTGCATCACGGATCTATTGGTTTAGAGGAAAGGGAGTTTTCTGAAGATGCATTTAAACAGGGGTTAATAAGGGCCGTTATTGCTACAAAAACTCTTGAACTAGGTATAGACATCGGTGATGTAGAGCAAGTTATTCAGTATAGGTCCCCCGGCCAAGTTAACGCTTTGATCCAAAGAGCTGGTAGAAGTCTTCATAGACCAGGAGAAAAATCTGTTTGTAAAATAACTTCTACAGACCCAGAAGACTTCTTAGAATGTTTGGCATTAGTAAGTTTATTTAACAAAGGTTTTCTTGAGGAGCCAGTTATTCTAGAAAAACCTCTTGATGTTCTAGCTAAAGAGATCCTAGGCTATGCTTTACACAACTATAGAGGGGTAAAGAGCTATAAGAATCGGTTCACACCAGTTAATTTAAAGTCCGTCTATGGAACAATTAAAAGGTGTCTTTTGTTTCAAACACTTTCCGAAAAGGAATTTGAAGAAGTTGTTAACAATCTAGCTGCTAGCGGATTATTGAGTTTAGATGATAGCATACCGTTTCCTGCGTCTAGATTTTGGAATATTTGGAGGTTTGAAGAAGTTGAAACTGCAGAGTGGCCTTCCTTAAACTTTAGCGAATTCTTTAGCATGATTCCTAAACGTGAAACTTTCACTCTCTGGGCTGAACATGGTTTTGGTAAACGGAGAAAACTTGGTGAGCTTGATTCATCTTTTGTTTATAGGTCTCTAGCTACAGGTATGGTGATAAGGTTTGCGGGCTCTAATTGGAAGGTTAGTGAAATAGATGAGAGGGGACATAACGTATTAGTTATTGAAGCGAAAGAGGCTGGAGAAGTTCCTTCTTGGAATGGCGAAGGTCCTCAGAGAAGCGAAATTGTTGCTAGAGAGATGTTAACGGTTTTATGCTCTTTAACCAGAAGTCCACAAATTGTTCCGGAGTTAGCTAAAGACGCAAAAGCTGTAGAAACGATAGTAGAATATGTCAAGAGTATTGAAAGCTCTTACTTAGATGCTATTGTTGATGGTAAGTTTGTGGTTGAACATGTTCCTTCTCTGAAAACCTGGATTTTTATAACATTTCTGGGAGAGAACATCAATCGTACATTAGCTGCAGCTATTTATGAGAAAATCAGTGAAGTCAGCTTACTAGTTAAGTATGTCATTTCTCCAATAGGTTTTGCTTTTAGATCAGAGGTGGTTAATCCTCTTCACGCTTTAGGTAAAATAAGCCTTGAAGAATTTGAGGAGCTTGTTAAGAAACACGTAACTGAGAAATCGCCTTTCACAAGATTGATTAAGGATCAGATAAAGGAACATTTTGGTTTTCCAAAGGATGAAGTATTGATAGAGAAAGAAGCCAGCAGACAAGCGATAAAAATTTACTATGATGTAAAAGGTGGGATAGAGGTTTTCAAGAAAATTAAGAATGGTTATTTAGTTGAAGTTCCTAGAGAGAAGATTTCTCAGCTGGGTGAAAGCATAGTAAGATATCCCTTCGAAAGACCGTGGAATGTTAGTCTGAAATCCATCATAAAGGAGACATTGGAGAAATTTCAGTTTGGAACTCTAGACGACATTTTTGAGTATACGTGGAGCAATCCTTTAGAGGCTAAAAGAGAACTCCAGGAGTTATCGAGAGAGATCGATATTATAGCTTTTCTTGATTTGACTGTAAAAGGTTGGAGTATAGTTAAAGTACCTTTGGAAGAAGGATGGGTAACGATTAAAGTACCAGTAGCAACTAAATTCTTCATAATAAGGAATGAGGGAGACCTCGAAAAGATACAGAAAGAATTGTCAAAAGAGAAGTTCCCCTTACCAAAATTGTTGAATCTACAGATAGAATTTGCCTTCACTGGAGTAAGTGGTGGTGTAGAGGAACCTTACAGCTTAAAGATAACAAATGCATTTGAAATAGTGCTTGATAAGTTAATTGAATCTAGGATAGAGAAGAAGTACGATAAAGTAGATCTCAAGGTTCATATAAGCGGGACTAGAATCACTATGATGCATTATGGAGTGCCTGCAGCTTTACTGAAGCACATAATCCAAAAAGATATCACAACAAGCTATACTCTTTTAGAGAAAGGTATAGTTAGTGGAAAGAGACAACTTATTTTTGAATTTCCTTAAAGTTTTATATTTAACTTAAACCTAACGCAATTGCATTCATCAAGCATTTTTAACGTACTTTCCCTGAATGAAAAAGCCGTCATAAAATCTTTATCTACAAATGTTAAATGATTGCTCCAGATATCATTCTCACTTCTTTTGCTCAAGATTGTTTTTATTATTTCTTGGGATTGTTTAAGAAATTCAAGATAACACTCAGGACTACCTGCTTTATGATTGTCAGCATGCAACTTATGGTATGCGTTTCTAATACTATTATCCCACATCATAAACACGAAAGGATTTAGCACGTGAAGAATTTTAGATGCACCTGTAAGCTCTATGGATTTCTTTGACGAAAATTCTAGAAATATTCTCTTGATACTCTCTTCCAATTCGCCATCATCTAAGTTTAAGTTCTCTAATCTTTCTTCTCTTAACTTTTCCAACTCCAATTTAGTTTTCGTATAAGCTTCAAGTATATCATTTTCCAAGTTATCTCTAACTTCTTTTGATAATCTTTGAAATCTTACTGCATTCCAAGTTATAATGACGACCTTAGCACCCGCTAATATAAAACTGATATTGTTTGGATCTCTAGAGATAACATTTCTTGAAACTACATAGGCTATATCTCTCGGCTCCTCTTCATGATATTTTTTACAATATTCAAGAAATTTCTGAGAGTCCTTTATGCTTTTAATGTATTCAATTACTTCATTTCTTCTCATTTTATACACCTTGTTTGGAGAAGAGAAGACTCCAAACCCTATCTTCAACTTTCTTTCTCACTTTTACATCAGGTATCAACGTTAACAAAAGAGTGTTAACTTCTTCCTTTAACTTATTATAATCCTTCTCAAAGGCTTCTACAGCAGCTCTTATAACTTGTTTATCAAGAGGCAATTTTACGCTTGAGGCTCCCGTTAATGCGGCAAAATATATGAACTTCGCTTCTCCTTGATCCCATTCTCTATAAACTTCCTCTCCTCTCACTCGAACATAAAATCCATTGATATCGCTTCCGAGAGTAGGTTGACCGGTAGGAATTTTTATTTCGTTAGACAACAAACCTTTGTAACAAGTTAGGTAAGCGTCGGGAAATCTCTCAATTTTTGTATTTAACCTATCTACAATACCATTAGCTAAAGCTTCTATGTCAACACCTTTCTTCTTTTGTACTCTCTTTTTAATACTTCTTGCCTTTTCTGTCCTTGCCTTTACTAAATCAATAACAGCTCTATAAACTTCTAATAACTCTTCGTTAGATAATCCTAAGATTTTATTCATGAAAATTTCATCAAGTTTAAGACGACTTGGGTCTACATTGTTTAGCGAGATTTCATCTACTTTATCGGTTCCTATTTCTTTGAAAATATTGCCGATCTCTCGTTGCGCCAATTCTTTAACAACGCAAGTTATCTCTTCTCGGTGGTTTATAACAAGATCAGGATCAGGGACCAGTAATTGCATCACTTCATAAACTTTAACATCTATAGGACCACCTCCACCACCGTAACTTCTGCTAGAAAGTTCCACGATTAATGCATTTAATGTAGAATTGAGATATGCTATTAAAAGTTCAATCAATTGCTCTTTTTTTACATAAATGTCATACAATCGTGCGTCTACATAAATGTGCCCCGGACTTAACCAACTTATAAATCGATCTCTAATGGTCATCATCCAGAACCCATTTCCATATTCTCTTTTTTCTAGATCATACCATCTTTGCCTTGATGCACAAGTAGGTCTTTCATGAAATCCTTGCTCTTCTCCCCATTCAACATATTTTAGAACGTTAGTTCCTCCTAGTTCCTCTTTGTCCTTATGGATTAACAACACTCTGTACTTAAGATCTTTCGGATTTACGATAATTGACCCGCATTCTCTCGGCGATTTAATTACATAATTAGGAATCCATATAACGTTTTCATTAACAAGAACATCGTCAATCTTGTATTCTTTAACATACTGTGATTTTTTGAAATATTTTCCATTTTTATCAATCCAAATGTCTTCTTGGGGTATGAAGTCTTTAATCTTAAGCCATTCATCGTATTTTACTGGATGCATCCAGAATTCCCTCTCAATCCCTAATTCGTTGATTCTTTCTTGGGTTAAGTAGAAGAATTCATTAGCACCCGTTTTAATACCAAATCTTACTTCAGCAATCTTCTTTAAGGGAACAAATAGCTCTTTACCTTTCTCTAGAATCTTGAAGAATATTTCAGGCGCTCTTATATATTTGCCCCACTTTGACCCGTCATATTTATTCTCTTCATCATTCCATCCTTCAGCCCAAAGGTCTGCTTGACTGATCATCGTAATTCTGAAATTCTCATCTTCATAAATCCAAAGAGTTCTTCCAAGAAAGTCTATTTCCTTCGTTTGACTTCTTATCTTCTCATCTTTGTCGCAATTCTCTACAAAGTTCACAAATCTCTCTACATTATTCCATCTTTCCTCTTCAGTCTCTCCAACCGGTATGATTTCTCTAAGCCTTTTCTTAAGGTATACAAACTTCACTAGGTTAGAATCTCTAGCTTTTTCATCGTCACATTTTTCAAGGATGGTTATTACCGTATTAATATCAGCATCTTCAAACCATCTTTCAACTTTAGATTCGATAATCGCTATGACCTTGAAATTTCTTAAGAAGAATTCTTGAAGGTGCTTACCAAAATCTACATCAAGCCACGAATTAGAAGTTATTAAACCTATTCTTCCATTTTTAACTAAAAAGTTAGCCCCGTGTAGGAAGAAATATGCGTAGATGCTGGATCTCTTACTTATTTCAATCCCACAAATGCTTTTAACTAATTCTCGAAGCCTATCTTTATATCCTCCTAGGAAAACATCCTCCATCTCCTCCTGCCTCGTGTAAGGAGGATTGGTCACTACAACATTACAATCTTTTGGAAATTCTGTTTCGAGTTCTTCCTGCTTCACTTTTGGTACTGGAAAGGCAAGCTCATATAGTAAAGATTTCTTGCCGGGTAAAACTTCAAAGAAATCTTTACAAGCTATGTTAGGAATGGTTTCAATAGCTTCTATGTTCTCTCTAAGTATGTTGATTAGGGCTAAATGGGCTGGGAATTTAGCAACATCTATACCCCAAATCTCCTTAACCAATTCTTCATGAGTTTTAGATGGCTTTGTATATTTTCCCTCTTTGAACAATTTTTGAGCCAAAAATCTTTTCCTATGATATGCTCTGACTAAGAACGTTCCTGATCCACATGCGGGGTCTAGCACCTTATCATCGGGATGTTTTATCGTAAACCCAAGAATTAAATCAACAATATCGGTAGAAGTAAAGTATTGCCCTAGTTTATGCCTCTCGGTTTTTGGAATCAGTTTCTCAAAGATCTTTCCAACTATATCATATCCTATCTCTGAAAAGTCATATTTGTTAAGCTCC
>Ga0272449_1003269_pt1 | contig 14059 bp, 11 predicted proteins | sample YNPCB0241_FD_198679 | JGI IMG/M metagenome (GOLD analysis project Ga0272449, IMG submission 198679) | Hot spring sediment microbial communities from Yellowstone National Park, WY, United States - YNP-CB-024-1 | ecosystem: Environmental > Aquatic > Thermal springs > Hot (42-90C) > Sediment...
AGCCCACCGTCAGGTCGTCGTCCCCATATTTGCGCGAATTGAAGTGGAACCCGCCAAGCTTGCCCTCATCTATAAGGAAGGCGACGATCTGTTCGATATTGGTCCCCTGCGGGTGGTGGCCAAGATCCACAAGCACCTGCGCCCTTTGCCCCAGCTTCATCGTGAACGCATAAGCCGCGCCCCAATCTGGCACGTCGGTGAGGTAAAAGGCAGGTTCGTAGAACTTGTACTCGAGCAGCAAGCGCTGGCTTGCCGGCAGGTTGTCGTAGATCGTGCGCAGGCTTTCCTGCAGCCGATGCTTGCGCGCGCGCATGTTGTCCTGGCCCGGGTAGTTGGTGCCATCCGCCAGCCAAAGGCTGATGATCCCCGAGCCCACCTCCAGCGCAATGCGGCTGCACTCCAGCACATGTTCGATCGCCTTGCGCCGCACGCTCTCCTGGGGGTGCGCAAGGCTGCCCAGTTTGTAGTCATCATCCTGGAAGAGGTTCGGGTTGATGGCGCCGATGCGCAGCCCAAGGCTTTCTGCATAGCGGCTGAGCTCCTTGAAATCCGGCACCATATCCCACGGGATGTGCAGCGCCACGGTGGGGCATATGCCCGTGTATTTGTGAACCTGGGCCGCATCCGCAATCTTCTCGTAGGCATTGCGCGCTGCACCCGGCTGGGCAAACACCTTGAAGCGCGTCCCCGAATCCCCGTACCCCCAGGAAGGGGTCTCAATCCGCTGCTTCTTGAGGCAGCTCTTGACCCAATCGACATCTATGCCCCAACGCTCGCACTGCTCGGCCAATAGCTCATACTGCCTACGCCACAGCTCCATAAAGCGCCTCCCGCTCTAGCGTTTGCTGTTGTTTGCAAGAAACTCGTCCACACCGTGTAACGTGGCCCCGTTTGCAGCGCTGCAAATGTACACCTCAGGGATGATGCCAGTCCGCCGGGAGTAGCCCAGGGCAAGCTCCGCGGCAAAAGCCTCAGCTGCAGCCTCTTCCACCAAGCTGACCGTGCAGCCACCGAAGCCGGCGCCAGTCATGCGCGACCCGTAAGCGCCCGGCAACGAAAGCGCCACCTCCACCATTATGTCCAGCTCGGGGCAACTGACCTCGTAGTCATCCTTCAAGCTTCGGTGAGAGGCCACCATAAGCTCCCCAAAGCGCCTGGCATCGCCCTCGCGCAGCGCTCGGGCAGCCTCGAGCACGCGCTCATTCTCCGTGACGACATGCCGGCAGCGCCGGTACACGACCTCCGGCAATTCCCCTTTATGCCGCTCCAGATCCGCAAACGCGATATCCCGCAGGGCCCTGGCCTCAGGGATATAGCGCTGCAGGAGCCGCAGGCCCTTTTCGCACTCGGCGCGGCGCTTGTTGTACTCGCTATCCACCAGCCCGCGCTGCTTCATCGTGTTGGCCACCACAATGGCACAGCCCGGTGGCAGCGGTACAAGCTCGTGCGCCAGGGAGCGGCAATCGAGCAAGAGCGCATGCCCCTTGCGGCCGAAAACGGCGATGAACTGATCCATGATGCCGCAGCGCATGCCCACAAAGTCGTTCTCAGCCTGTTGGGCCGAAAGTGCTAGCTCCCGATCGCTGAGGTCCAAGCCCGCAAGGGCGCGCCACGTGATGGCCATGGCCACTTCCAGCGCCGCGGAAGAGCTCAACCCCGCCCCTATTGGCACATCCCCGGCAATGCAGGCATCTATGCCGCAAAGGGCGTAGCCACGCCGCTGCAGGACGCTTGCCACCCCGCGGGCGTAATTGCTCCACTGGTGGACGCGGTCAAAGCGGATATGGTTCAGGAAGAACGAGGAACGGTCGGCGTAGTCCAGCGCGAAAAGCCGCACCAACCTATCCGTCCGGCGGGAGGCAACGACGTAAATGGCCCGGTCGATCGCCACAGGTAGCACAAAGCCGTCGTTGTAATCGGTGTGCTCCCCGATGAGGTTCACCCTGCCGGGGGAGCGCGCCAGAATCATCGGGTCGACATCGTACTCAAGCGAAAAGGCCTGAAGTAGCCTGTCAACCAGCTGTTTGCTCACGGGAATGCTCTCCTCGGAGAATGTGCCCCCAAGCGAGGGTGAACCAAGTATATGGCCACACACACATAAGGCAAGCGCCAGGCCCCCAAAGGGCAGCATCCAACGCCCCGCTCCGCTTGAGGCCCCCTGTGCCGCATCGGGCCAAGGCGGCCCTGTGCATTCTCGACAAAGGCCGAGGGGCGGGTTATCCTTGCCTCTGGCACGAGCAGGGGGCATCCACAGCTCCACCCCCGGTGCGGCCTGTACTCTGCCAGTTCTGGAGGTCTGCTTGGAGCAAGGACAGGAGATCATCGCGCAGATCATCGAGGTCGGCCGGCTCATGTACGAGCGCTTCCTCACCGATTCGGCGGGCGGCAATGTGAGCGCACGGCTGGCTGGGCGGATTTACCTTACCCCGCGCTACGCCGGCGCACGCTACCACTGGCGCCTCAGGCCTGAGCTCATAAACGTGCTCGACGAGGGGCACAATGTCCTCGCCGGCCCGACGCCCATTTCCCGCGAGAGCGAGATGCACCTCGCCCTTTACGATGCCTTCCCTCAGGCAGGTGGCATAATCCACGCGCATGCGCCCTACCTCATGGTCTTCGCCTCGGCCGGGCGTCCCATGCCGCCGGTCATGGAATACACGGAGAAGTTTGGCGTCATCGGCCTCACGGCGCCCGCCCGCAGCCACACCCCAGCCCTGGCGCAGGCAGTCGTTGCCTACATGAAGGAGCGAGAGAGCCAGTTCGCGCGCCACGCCCTTGCTGCGCTCCTTCCCCGCCATGGGGTCGTCGTCATGGCCAGGGATCTCCTGGAGGCCTACGACACCCTGGAGCGCCTGGAGAACAACGCCCGCTGCCTCATCCGCCAGCGGCTGCTCTGGCCGGAATCGGAGCACGCATGAAGGAGCCGGTCCTCACCGTCACAGCCAATTCTGCTCTCGACCGCTGCATCCTCGTGGAGGATTTCGCCTTTGGCAAGACAGTCGTTGCCAGCCGCAGCGCCCTGGCCATGGCCGGCAAGCCAGCGGATATGTCGCTCGTCCTGGCTGAGCTAGGAGTGCCCTCTCACGCCACAGGGCTTGCCGGCGGGCGCACAGGCAAGGTCATGGTGCGCATGCTGGAGCGCGCTGGCGTGAGCACCTCCTTTCTCTGGGTGGCGGGGCGCACGCGCGTGAACGTCGTCATCGTGAAGGAAGGCACGGGCCTCCAGGGCACTGTGACAGTGCCCTCGCTGCGCCCCACCGAAGCAGATGGGGAAGCCCTGGCCAGGCATGTGCAGGAGCTCCTGCCAGGGAGGCGCTGGCTGCTGCTCGGCGGCAGCCTCCCCGAGGGGGTGCGCCCGGATCTTTACCGGCGGCTGATCGAGGCAGCGCATGCCAGTGGCGTGCAGACGCTACTTGATGCTGGCGGCAAGACGCTGCAGGCGGCCCTCCCGGCGCGGCCCAGCGTGGTGAAGCCCAACCAGGTGGAGCTTGGGCTTGCCCTCGGGAGGGAGCTGCGCTCCTTGCCGGAGACGATAGAAGCTGCAAGAGAGCTCATTGACCAGGGCGTGGGCACTGTCGTCGTCACGCTCGGGGGCGAGGGCGCCATCTGCCTCAACGCTGCCGAAGGCTGGTACGTGCCGCCGCTGCGCGTGCCGGTGGTGAACACAGCTGGGGCCGGGGATGCCTTTGCCGCCGGGCTTGTCAAGGGCTTCCTCGCCGGCGAGCCGCTAGCTGGTGCGCTGCGCTGGGCGGCTGCTGCGGCGACGGCCGTCCTGCTCACCCTGCGGACGGCGCACTGCCGCCGGCGGGACGTGCTGCGCCTGTTGCCACAGGTGCAGGTGCTGCCGCTTTCGCAAGCCTTATCCGCACAGGGGGCGCTCCAGGGGACAGGCGCCTGAGGATCGCACGGCCAGGCTCGCCCCCTTCAGCCCAAAACAAGGAGGGGATATCACCATGAAGCGTGCCCGGCCGTCCTTATCCTCCTCGCGCCCGCACTTGCGGCTACTCGTTGTGGGGCTTGCTCTCCTTGCCTGCCCGGCTTTTTCGTGCCCCCTTTTCCCGCCGCGCCCAGGAGCACAAGCGACAATAGCTCCGCCGCACAAAGCAGCCCCCATACTGACACCGGCGCAGGCGCAAACGCCTTCGCCAACGCTGCTCGCGCACTCAGGCGGGACGCCTCCGCCCAGCCCGACCCCAACATCTCAAAGGGATACGCTGACCCCCACCCGTACGCTGGAGCCGCCCACGCCCGTGCCCAGCCGGGAGCGGCCTGCCCCCACAGCCACCCGCGCACTCCCCACCACACCAGGGGCCAGGCCAGAGGCCCCTTCCTTGCCGCGACCATCAACTGGCCAGCAGCCGGGAGTTCCGCTGCTGCTCAGCAACCCGTTCCTCAGTTTGCTCCCTGAGCTGCAGAGCGCTGAGGGCCCGCAGTGGCTCCAGCCTGGCCTGCGCGTCACCTACCGAGCGCAGACGGCAAGCATCCCGCAGGCGCGAGATGAGGAAAGCATCTCCGGGGCGGGCTACGTGCAGTACGATGTGGTCGCCCTGGATGGGGCGCTTGTCGTCTGCCACCTCCAGTTCTACTTGGAGGTGGCAGGTGGTGCGGGGCTGCCTTCTGCCTCGGCTCCCTCTTACGGCTCGCCTGGCAGCGGCGACTTCTGGCTGGATCCGGCAGCGCTTGCCAGCGCGGAGCAGGCAGCAAGCGACCGGCTCAAGGTGGCGCGGCTGCCGCTCACCGTGGCGGGCAGGCAGTACGATGCAGTCCGCTTCGAGTACCGCCCCGAGGATGCCGAGTACGTCTGGATGTTCGATGCGGACTCCGGGCTTTTGCTCTTCTACCGGCATGTCATTGGCGGCGAGCATGCGGACCGACGAGAGCTTGCCGAAATGACGCTCCTGCGCACGCGGGAGCTGCCAGCCCCCTGGGCCCAGGGCTCCTTGCCAACCTGGGTTCAGGAGGGGGCCAAGATACAGCTGCAGGGGCCCTACACGGTGGCCATCCCAGGCTCTCCCGGCACTGCCCTGCCCTACGAGCTCACAGTCTCCGTAAAGCAGGTCGGCAACAACTGGGCTGAGTTTGGCCTTGCAGGCTACCTTTCTGGCCAGCTGAGCAGCAGCTATTCCCAGGTGACGGGAGCCTGGCAACTGGGGGGCCGGCTGTGGCTCCCGCCCGGCACAAGCGCGCCCGCGCAGCCACAGTTGCTCGATGAGGACCCAGTCACAGGCGAAAAGGTCTCCCTCGGCCGTGGCCCGAACGGCACGATCGCCCTAGTGCAGGCCGGCCCAGCGCACAGGAGCACGATCTATTTCGAACTACGCGCCGGCCGGCCCATCGCCGCCGAGCTGCACACGACAGTCGGCCTGGCAAAGGTCACAGTCGAGCTCGCGGCCAGGGGCCAGCAATGAGGCCCCGCAGCAGCGAGCGCCGGCGCTACCGGCCCCAGGTGAAGCGCCGGGTGAAAGGCGGTATGGCCTTCAGGGCCTCGATCGTCAGGACGCGGTCGCCAGCGAAGCTATCGTAAAAGGCGTTGTCGTCCATCTTGTGGGCAATGAGCCAAGGGCAAAAGGCGAAGAGGTAGTCCGGCAGCGGCTCGCCGTTCGGCAGGATGCCGGTGCGGAAGGAGTTGAACAGGGCAACGTAATAGTCGCGGTGCAGCTCATCCGTCACCTTGGGGAAGCGAGCGTCATCAGTTGCGCCCCATTTCCAGCCGCCCTCGCCCACGATCATGGGCGGCACGAAGCCAATCTCCTCCTGGAAGATCATGGCGAAGATGCGGAAGCTGAGAACAGCGTTGATGTCCTCGGTGTAGTCAGGGGGGTGGTTCATGCCGTAGCAGTGCGGCACGAAGAACATGCGCCCGAAAAGCCGCTCGCCCTGGCGGGCCTTTATCTCGCGCAGGGCGGCGCGCAGCCAGTCCTCGCTCACGAATTGCAGCCCAACGTAGCCACCGGCGTTGTAGACATCCTCGCAGGCATCCATCAGGTTCTCCAAGAAGAGAGCCTGATCGATCGGCTTGCCATCCCATTCCGCTGGCACTGCGGGCTCATTGTAAAGCTGCATGTAGGGCGGGAGGCCGAACTCCTGCAGGATGGCGATATCTCGCCCCCATTCGTAATAGCGCTCGTAGGGCCGCAAGTACTTGCGCCAGACCACCATGATCCCCGCATCCCGGAAGCGCGGCGCCAGCTTGCGCAGCTGGATCTCATCGCCGTAGAGGACAAGCGCCCACCTTATGCGCAGGTCCAGGAGCCGCTGAATGTTGCGGTCGATCTCCTCCTCGGAGGGGTAGGGGTTCACCAGGAAGTGCATGCCCCAGCCGTTGTCGTTTGCTGGCCGTGGCCAATCCCGCAGCGAGAGCGCCGGCAGGTCCTCGCGCAGGTTGAACCTGGCTGGGGTCGGGGTGGGGGAGGGCGCTGGCGGCACAGGCGTCTGGGTGGCTGTTGCCGTGCTCAGGGCCACAACGGTGGGCAGCTCACTGGGCGTCCCCGTCTCAAGGAGCGGGCTGGGCGCCGGGAGTGGGGCTGAGGTTGCAGTGGCTGAAGGCAGAAGGAGCGGCAGCTCCGTGGGTGTGGGGAGAGCGCTTTCGAGCGTCTCTTGCCAGCCGGGGATAGGCGTAAGCGGCCAGCGGTCGGTAGCATTGCAGGAGGAAGCAGCAACCAGGGCCACCGCCGCAAAAAGCACCAAGGCAGCCATCAGCAAAAGGGCACGGAAACCGTCGTCTTTTTCCAGCATCATAGCACTCCATTCCTGCCCACAGAGGCGGCCAAGCGCTTATGGCCAACATCCGGAGCTAAGGGGCCCATCTCAAGGGGCATCGCTCGGGGAAACTGGCAACCCTTGTGGGGGCACACAGCAACCCACTGCCGGCAATCTCACAGCACGCGCATATGCTAACACCACACTAACAGGCTACACAACCCTGGCCCCGGCATAGCTCGCTATAGCTACAAGTAGAGCAGTCCATCACCGGCCGCATCGGTGGCCAGAGGGCTCGCGTGTTGCTACCCTCAGTGCTGCGCAGGTGGCACAGTTGACTGCAGATCTCTGTGTTCCTTCCGCGCCGATATTTGTTGAGGCACTCATGTAAGCTGCTGTGCTGGGTTGCCAAGACAACCTCCGGCTAGTAGAATCTTGGTATTGAGCTGGTTGACTGATAGCGGCATTCGCGGCCTGCGTTCCCAGTTTGCTTTTGTGTCATTCAGATCAGAACGACAAAAGTGACATAATATCGGGCGCCCCAGGGGTGTAGCCACAACTAGGCGATTACCCCTAGTAGTACACGGTAGGAGGTGAAAGCATGATCAGCCGGACCCTTAACCGCCGCCGTTTCCTGGAAGCTGCTGGGCTAGCAACGTCACTTACCGTCACGTCCGCGTGTGCAAGAGCCACAGCTCCCGCACCCACCCCGACACTTGCTCCAGCGCCGACCCCAACAGAAGCACCCACAGTAGCCCCCACTGCAGCAGCTCCCACTGAAGCTCCGACCGCTCCGCCGGCCAAGTACAAGGAAGCGCCAATGCTTGCCGAGTTGGTCAAGGCAGGGAAGCTGCCGCCGGTGGACGAGCGCCTGCCAAAGGAACCGCTTGTGATCGAGCCGGTAGAAGAGATTGGTCAGTATGGCGGCACATGGCGCATGGTGAACATCGGGGATGGCCTTGGGTGGTTTCGAATGGCGAACTATGTCGAGCCGTTCCTGCGGTGGAACCGTAAGGCCACAGGGCACGTCCCCAACTTGGTCAAGAGTTGGGAGTGGAATGAGGATGCAACGCAGCTGGTTGTCCACTTCCGCGAGGGCATTCGATGGTCCGACGGGGAGCCCCTCACTGTCGACGACTACCTGTTTTGGTGGAACGATATGGTCCTTGACGAGACCGTGCCTATCAGCACCCCGGCGGGCACCAGGGTCGATGGCGAGCCCATGAAGGTTGAGAAGGTGGATGACTACACGCTGAGATTCACGTTCGCTGGCCCAAATCCGCTGTTTCTCGAATATCACTCCCGAGGCTATTACCATTCCTCCTGGTTCATGGTTCCAGCCCACTACATGAAGCAGTTCCACCCAAAGTACAACAAGGACGTCAAGGATGTGAACGACTTGCTCGACCGATACAACAACCGCGACCATTACCCTGACATGCCCACCTACACAGCATGGCGGGTAGTGGAGTTCCGCTCCGGAGAGCGGGCGGTGTTCGAGCGAAACCCTTACTATTGGAAAGTGGACCCAGAGGGCAACCAGCTGCCATACATCGACAGGGTCGATATTCAGATTGTGCAGGAGCCAGAAATCGTGGTGATGAAGGGTGCAGCTGGCGAGCTGGATTGCCAATTCCGCGATTTCCCCATCAAGGACGTTCCCATGCTCATGGAAAGCGCCGAAAAGGGCGATTACCGAGTGATCATGTGGACGCGCGGCGACTACGCCTGGCCTTGGCTCATCCTCTACTACGACTACCCTGATGAGGGGATAGTCGATCTCATGTATAATCAGAAGTTCCGTCAAGCGCTCTCCTGGGCCATCAATCGGGAGCGGATCAACAAGGTCGTTTCTCTTGGCCTGGCAACTCCAAAGCAAGCGACACTGAGCGCGAACAGCCCGGAGTTCCAGACACCCGAGGGCAAGAAAGTATACGACGAGTGGGCAGCTCTGTGTGCCGCTTACCAACCTGATACTGCCAAGGCCCTCCTAGATGAAATTGGTGTCGTCGATGTGAACGGCGACGGATGGCGCGAACGGCCCGATGGGAGCGCGCTCGAGCTCATCGTTGATATCCCCGTAACGGACCGCCAGTCGATCGATGCTATGGACTTAGTAAAGGAAGACTGGGAGGCCGTCGGCCTGAAAACGACGCTCAACGTGGCAGATGGGACGATCGTCACTCAGCGTACTCAAGCAGGGGAGATAATGATTCGGGCATGGGGTAGCGCGTGTGCTTGGGGCCTGATCTCCGCGCCACCTGTCTGGGCTCCAATCGAAGGCGTAACGTACTGCCTTGGCGGGTACCGGATTGGCCTTCACTACCAGACTGGTGGCCAACAGGGGGTCCCACCCCGCCCGGGCAGCATGTTGGAAAAGCTCCAGAAAGCTTATGGGGAGCTTATCCGAATCATCGACCCAGAGGAGCGTACAGCCAAGTTGCTGCAGGCGTACCGCATTCACATTGACGACGGGCCAATCTCCTTGGGAACCGTGGGGGAGCACCCGTCGCCCGTTGTCGTGAAGAACAACTTCCGCAATGTACAGGATTTCGGTGTCCCAGGCCCGTGGGACCTCGGATATCCGGGTACGGCCTGTCCAGAGCAGTTCTTCATCCGCCAGGGGTAGAGCTGCCAGCGATAACCGGGATCCTCAGGCTGGGCGGTCGGAGAGCAGCAAGCTGCCAACCCGGCCGCCCACCCGGCCTGTGAGGGGTTAGCATGCTGAAGTATGTAGCCCGCCGCTTTCTGGCCATGATACCCACCGTGTTTCTCATTGTGCTCGTTGGCTTCGTCATCATGGAACTGCCGCCAGGCGACTACCTCACCTTTCGGCTGCAGCAGCTAGAGGCACAGGGGCACACTGGCGCCAAGCAAGAGATAGAGTCGCTGCGCCAACGTTATGCGCTCGACGCGCCGCTTTATGAACGTTTCCTCAGCTGGATCTGGAGGTTCGTGCGCGGCGATTTTGGAGATTCCTTCCAGTATAACCGGCCGGTGCGCGAGCTCATCGGCGAGCGCCTCCTGATGACTGTGATCCTCTCTGTCAGCAGCATGATTATAACCTGGACCTTGGGCATAGCGATCGGAGTCTACTCAGCTACGCATCAGTATTCATTTGGTGATCACCTATTCACAACCATAGCCTTTCTAGGGCTTGGCGTTCCCAATTTCTTGTTAGCATTGCTCTTTCTTGTGATCGGATCGAGGCTTTTGGGCTCCGTCCCAATTGGGCTCTTCTCTCCGGAATACGAATCTGCTCCGTGGTCCCTCGCTCGAGTTGTGGACCTTCTAAAGCATCTGTGGATCCCCGCCTCCATTGTCGCCGTGTCAGGAACGGCAGGGCTTATCCGTGTTATGCGTGGCAACCTTTTGGACACGCTGCGGTTGAACTATGTGCAGGTAGCGCGGGCCAAGGGCTTGCCAGAGCGGGTCGTGATCTGGAAATACGCGGTTCGTACAGCCATGCACCCCCTGGTGATGAGTTTGGGCATGTCGCTTCCGTATGTACTTTCTGGCTCGGAAATAACCGGCATCGTGCTCAACTTGCCGACAACAGGGCCTCTTTACCTGCAGGCCCTGCGCCAGCAAGATATGTACCTGGGGGGCACCATGCTCATCTTCATGAGCATATTGCTCGTCGTCGGCAACTTCCTTGCTGACCTCTTATTGGTGTGGGTAGACCCTCGCGTGCGTTACGAGTGACGGCCCAGACGCCCATGACTGAGAAGCTGTCGCAAAAGCAGGAACAGGCGCGGCATGACGCTGCGGAGCTGACCGCAGAAGCCGAGCGCATCGGTGCGCTCTCAGTAACCCAGCTCATGTGGCTTCGCTATCGCAAGAGCAAGCCGGCGGTTTTTAGCCTGGTCTTCCTGGCCATCCTGTACTTGGGTGCAGCGCTCGCGCCCTTTATTGCCCCCTACGGGGTTCGCACCACTCATGAGGACTACCCAGCGATGGCGCCAACTTGGCCAAGGTTTCGCGATGCAGAAGGGCGTCTGGAACTTAGGCCATTTGTATACGGTTACGAACCTAAGCTCGACCCCAAGACGTTCCGCATGAATTATGTGCCCAATACAACTCAAAAGTACTACCTGCGGCTATTCGCACGCGGAGAAAAATACAAGCTCTTCGGCTTGATTCCGACAGATAGGCACCTCTTCCTAGTTGATCCTCCGGGCAAGATCTTTCTTTTAGGGACCGACCGCCAGGGGCGGGACCTCTTCTCTCGCATCATGTTCGGCTCCCAGATCTCACTCACAGTGGGGCTGTTGGGTGTTTTCCTGAGTCTGGTGATTGGTTCCTTGGCCGGGCTCGTTTCTGGGCTGTACAGCGGCGTGGTTGATACCATTATTCAGCGCGTGGTGGAAGTGCTGTTGGCATTTCCTCAGATCCCACTTTGGCTCGCTCTAGCAGCCGCTGTCCCTCCCAACTGGTCCTCAGTGAAGACTTATTTCGCGGTCACGATAGTTCTATCTATCGTCAACTGGGCTGGGCTAGCACGCCAAGTGCGCGCCAAGGCTCTGGCGCTCCGCGAACAGGATTTTGTCGTAGCAGCGCAACTCGCTGGCTCAAGTGACCTTCGCATCGTCGGCAGGCACCTGTTCCCGAACATCCTGAGCCATGTTCTTGTCGTGGCGACACTATCTATACCAGGAATGATTCTGGGGGAGACGGCTCTCAGCTTCTTGGGGCTTGGCATACGTCCACCCATGACAAGTTGGGGAGTGTTGCTGAGCGAGGCTCAGCACACGCGCGTCTTTGTTGAGCAGCCATGGCTCCTTTCCCCAGTTGCCTTTGTCATGGCTACCGTGATCGCTTTCAACTTCGTTGGCGATGGCTTGCGCGATGCAGCTGACCCTTACTCCCGCTAGCCGTAGAGGCTCACGAGAACCAGCCCAGCAGTGATGATGAGCACGGCGGCGAGCCTTATGGGCAGCCGTTCCCCTCTGTAAAGGGCAAAGGCCAAAAGCACCCCTATCACCAGGCTCGACTGGCGAAAGGCCACGACGTAGCTTGCTTGTGGCACCAGCTGATACGCCCAAAGCACCAGGAAATAGCCGCTGAAGCTGAGAACCCCCATCAACGCTGGCCTTCCCAGCCCATGGCCTTCGGCCGCCCCCCGCAGCGGTCGCGCCGAGCGCACGAGGATTGCATAGCCCAAGGCTGTGAAAGCGTAGAAGAAACAGCAATAGAGGAGTGCAGCCGCGGGTCCGGGCGGGACGAGCTCCGCCGCCATCTTGTCCAGCAGCGAATAGCCCACCGTGCCAAGCGCCGTGAGCGCCACCCAGACGAGCGCGTTGCCACAGTAGGCGCGCAAGCTCAAGCAGCGCAGGCCCCTCTGGGGGGCAAGCACGCACCCCACGACAACAAGCAACATCCCCGCCCAGCCAGCCCCTGAAGGCCGCACCCCCCGCAGCACATCTCCCAGGCCAACCAGCAGCACCGGCAGGGAGCGCGCAATGGGGTAGACGACAGTGAAATCGGCCCTGGCATACGCCCGCCCGAGCGAGAAAAAGTAAACGGCACAGCAAAGGCCTGAGAGGCCGCACAGAACCAGGGCCAGCGGCGGCAGCGCCACGGCACACAGCTGCCCAGCGATGGCCACCGGCAAGGCCCACAGCCCGGTCACGTACACCAGCGCTCCCAGGCCCTGTTCCTGCTCTTCCAGCCCCTTGGCAAGAACATTCCATGCGGCGTGAAACACGGCCGAAAGGAGCACAAGCGACAGCGCAAGCCCCTGCACCCGACAGCCCTCCTTTCCCCACGTGGGGGCTCTATTCTAGCACGGGCTGGTGCAGCAGCGAGCTTGCCGGGCGAAAAAAGTGACGCGAGAATTGCAGTAAAGCAGTGCCTTATGGGGGAAGGGAGGTGCCGACCAGGGATGGAGGCATACGGGCCACTCTTTGCCAGCATTTACGACCGCAAGTGGGCTGGCCCGGCCAGGAAGCTTGCCCCGAAGCTCCTTGCCTATTACTCGAGCACGCCGCTCGGCCGCACAGGGGCGCCAGTGCTTGACCTTTGCTGCGGCACCGGGCAGCTTGCGCTCCATTTCCTCCGCCAGGGTTACCGCGTCACCGGGCTCGATCGCTCGGCAGCGATGCTCGCAGTGGCGCGCCGCAATGCCGCTCCCTACATGCGCAAGGGAATGGCCAGTTTCGTCCAGGCCGATGCGCGCAGCTTCCTGCTCCCCCAAGAGTTCGGGCTTGTTGCCTCCACTTTCTATGCCGTCAACCATATGGCAGGCCTGAGCGATGCGCAGCGCTGCTTTGCGAGCGTCTACGCCTGCCTCCTGCCCGGCGGGCACTTCATCTTTGACCTGCGCACCAAGAGGGGCCTGCGCCGCTGGGAGAACATCTCCCTCGAGGACAATCCGGAGCTCACCATCCTGCGCCACGGCATCTTCGACGAAGAACTGCAGCGGGCGACAATCCGCTTCACGGGGTTTGTCCGCCAGTCATCCGGCCTTTACGCCCGCTTCGAGGAGATCCTCCACAACTACGCCCTGCCCTTGGCCGGCGTGGAACAAGCCCTCCTGGAAGTCGGCTTTCGCGCCGCCTACTGCGCCACCGACGAAGACCTTACGAGCGCTCTCTTGAACCCCGAGGCGCGCAACCAAGTGCTTGTCGTGGCACACAAATAGCAACAAATCGCACCCAGAAGGTCAACCATGCGGCTAATGATACGGAGGTAACGTCTATGGCCAAGGCAAAGGATGAGGCCGCGCAGGCGAAAGCCTATGTCGTCTCTCGGCGCAAGGACGGCAAGTGGGTCGTCAAGCCCAAAGGAGCCCGTTGTGCCACCAAGATCCTCGCCTCGCAGGAGGAGGCAACCGCTTTTGCCCAGCAGCTTGCCGCAAGCGAGGGCGCCGAGGTGATCGTCGAGGCCTAATGCCCGCCATGGGCTGGCCTGCTGCCTCCCTCTGTTGCCCGCACCTGTAGCCGCGCGCCCAGCAAGCGCAACCCGTTCAGAATCACAATCAGGGAAGCGCCGACGTCAGCAAAGACGGCAAGCCAGAGGGAGGCCAAGCCAAGGCCAGCAAGCAGGAGGAAGCTCCCTTTGACGGCGAGGGCGAAGGCGATATTCGCAGCGATGACGCGGCGCGCCCTCTTGCCGAGGCGGATGAGCTCAGGCAGCTTCGCGAGGTCATCAGCAAGCAGCACAACATCGGCGGCCTCTAGGGCCGCGGGCGACCCAGCTGCCCCCATGGCTATGCCGACGGAAGCGGCAGCCAGTGCTGCCGCATCGTTCAGGCCATCGCCAACCATCGCCACAACGCCGTACTCAGCGCGCAGCCTCTCCACAGCGAGGTGCTTGTCCTCCGGGCGCAGGCCGGCCTGGTAGTGGGTCAAGCCGAGCT
>Ga0272449_1003274_pt1 | contig 14054 bp, 6 predicted proteins | sample YNPCB0241_FD_198679 | JGI IMG/M metagenome (GOLD analysis project Ga0272449, IMG submission 198679) | Hot spring sediment microbial communities from Yellowstone National Park, WY, United States - YNP-CB-024-1 | ecosystem: Environmental > Aquatic > Thermal springs > Hot (42-90C) > Sediment...
CACCCGGTTTATTCTTTCGTAAAATGTAAACAAACATATTGGAAATAGGAGAATTGGATGATAAGAATTGAGGATTATGCCAATATTCGTTCGGACTTCTTACCGTAACATTTAACGAATAGCTTCTTACTTGGGCGACCATTGAGTTATACATTTTATTTTCGCCCGGTTGAACAATAATATCGGTTCTTGGGCTTGTGTAATATGGGCTTTCAACGATTAGTTTTATTACTCTGTACAACTTTCCGGAGTATGAATAGAATTGTTCTGGAGCTCCGCCATTGGTGAAAGTGAAGTTGTTATCAATCACTCCCATTGGTTTTGAGTTCCAGAAAGAGAAAAAGAAATTGCCTTGGGCATCTGTTTTAGTTACTGCAATAGTTTTATTATAGTCACTTTGATAATTGGGGCTGAGTGATGTAATTGGGATTTCAATTTCACCCTGCGAAGATGTTTGTCCATTATAACTACTTGTACCTTTGTAAGAAGTATATTTCAAAATATATTTTACAACAAACTTAATGTTGATGTTTTTCAATTGCCACTTTTCATTATCGCCGGGAGTGGCAAATTGGTAATACAATGTCCCGCTTACACTGCAATTGGTTGCAAACCCCGGCTGGAAGGGGTTATAGTCGAATTTTCGTATTTCGCTTCTGCCTTGGATGTAACCAGATGGCTGGTCTTTTACCCAAACTTGCCAATAATATGATTTCCCTTCTTCCATTGGGATATCGTATTCGGGGGTGAATACGGGAACTTCCAATCCTTGTTGATTTACACTCGAAATAGCCGCTCCATCCATGTCTTGTTTTTGGTAGATTATCAGGTTGTATGGGTCTTTGAATATATCATCGGAAACAGAACCATCGGGGCTGTTGATATTCACCCGAATCTCCTTCACCACCAAGTCGTAGTATTTTTTATTCCCGTAAAAAGCCCATTGAAAAGTCGGCTTCTTATTATTTACCACAGCATTGTTATTCGGTAATAAAAGAATAAGTTTAAACAAAGTGAATTTTCTTATTTCGCTTTTCGCGATAGTGTCATTAGTTGCTGAGTTCAAGGCATAGACCTGCCAAGCATAGGTGTCGCTTGCATTTAATGGCAAAGGCTGGCTTGGTTCATAAGATGTTGCGGTTGTTGTTGTGTTAATGATTGGGTAATTGTGTAACGCTGTCTCTAAGTTCTGATTTGGAAGAACCTTGACGACACGGATATTGTACTTAACATTTACCGAAGGTTGTGGGGTGATTTTCCAGCGAAATATTGGAGTTTTGGTTTTGATGGCTTCATTGTTTTCGGGCGATTCGAGCAGCAGAAGAATTTGAGTAAAGTGTGGGGATAATAATTTTTTCTTCACAAAAGTAAAAATCTCGCTTCGTCCCTGATTTTGCGTTGGTGGTAATCCATATTGGTCTAAACATTGAACCTGCCAAGCGTATTTTTTTCCTGCTTCGATTGGAAATGCACCAATGGGGTATGTTAATGAATTAGTTACAAGTTGATTGTTCTCGTAAATAGGGACATTGGAACTTATTGCTTGGGAAGGTATCTGTCCCTGAAGTACTTCAACAATTCTGATAGTATATTTAATTTGATAAGCGGATGGAACAACAACAGGTGTCCATTGAAAAGTTGGGTAATTCGTATTCAAATCGAGCGTATCCAGATTGGCTGGATAAATTAAGTGCGGCGGAGGAGGATACAGAATTGTAAAGTTCGAGCATAATTTGGGGACAAGCACAACACCGTTGAGGTCTTCAATAGTGAAACAAACAATATAAACTCCTTCCAGCAATCTACCCGATTGCTGGGCTTTTTGTTTGTAGTCACTATTTTTAAAAGCAACATCGGAGAAGTTGATAAATTGGGTATTGTTAATGATTTGCACAGGATGTTCGGTAAGCTGAATTGGTTGGGTGGTGCAGGTCAGAACTTCACCCCTACCCTGAGTTGCAATGCTTGTTTTAATAACAATTTTGAAGCTTCTACCACTATTGTTGAAAATAGTGATCGAACCAAGAGCAGCGGGATTATTTTGCCAATCGGTCACATAAGGCGAGGGATAAGGATTAATCGTAAGGGTTGCGTTAATGTTCTGTGTATAAATTTTTGTAGAAAAAAACAACCCCAAAAAACAAACAGCCAAAATGACTAAATGTTTTTTCATAACAAACCTTTTTATATTATTTGACAATAACTTGCAAAGAAGGAAACAAAAGCCTACAACTCGCTTTTCAAAGACCGAGAAAAAGTAAATTCTTCTCGCCCTTTAGACTACTTAAAATTTTGGAGAGATACGATTCTTGGCAATGAGTTTAAGCAGGCAGTTTTCTCCGAGCAAATGTCTTCTCTATCGAGAAAAGAGGATTTAACACGGGGAAGATTCTCGTATTCGTCAAGTTCAAAGTATTACTTCGTATGCTATTAAGAAAATTTCTCAGTTCGCACTCCCAAAATTCACCACAAAATTAAAAAAATTTTAGTTTGCAATATTAATTTTTTCATAAGTTTTGAAAACTAATAATAATGTAGGGAAATAACAGATTTTTCCCAGACATCGGATGTTTCGGAAACATCCGATGTCTGGCAGAACAAAACATCGGATGTCTGCTTCAGTAAAAAATTTCCGGATGCGGGTTGTTGTGCCCGGAATATGATTATTTCTACTCCTTCACAAATGGAATAATTCTTGAACTATATTTTAAGAAATAAAGTCCCGAAGGTATTGTTTCCAAAGAAATTACATTGCCTTTGTGCAGATTGTGTGCAATGACTTTTCGCCCGAGGATGTCGAAAATTTCAACATCAGAAGCCTCTTTGCTTTGGTTGACTTCGATTGTCAAAAACTTTTGGCAAGGGTTTGGTGAAAGGACAATTCCATCGGAATTGACATCTGGGACATCCGCAATCAGTTTGGGGTTTATTTTTGCAAGAAAAACATTGGAATAGCCATAATTGAAAAGGTCGAAAGATTTGAAAAACATATCTTTCGACTCAAAGTTTCCCGTCTGGTAAACATTGTCCTGTGCGTCGACTGCAATGGCAAAACTTTGGTCTTCCTTATCCCCGCCAGCGGTTCTAACCCAAACAAATTTATTGTCGATGTTTAGTTTAGCTACATAAACATCGGAAAATGCTTGGCTGGCTGTGCGGTTATAAACAACAATCGTATCGAAAGCAAGCGAGGAGCTCGCAAAGTAGCCGCCCAGATAGATGTTCCCTTTGTTGTCGGGAATTATCCTCTTTGCGTAATCATCAGCTTCGCCACCAATCGAAAAAGCAATGTAAGGATTACCGTCGCCATCGTATTTTGCAAAGAAAATATCGTAGCTACCTTTGTTCACAATTTCAATATTGCCAAATTTAAGTGATGGGCTTTGGAATTCCCCAGCCACACAAAGTAGACCATTGAAATCGAAAGCAAGGTCTGTTGGATATTCTTTGTCTGTGCCACTGATTGCCCTTCCCCAAAGCACATTTGGGGTTTCTTTTAGTCCAACTTGGGCTTCATTCATCTTCCCCAAAAACACATCGGAATAACCCCAATTGACGAGTGTATCTTTCCCAACCACAATTTTATTGCTGTTATAAGTTCCCAGAAAATAAATATTAATAGGAGCAGAAGGGATGGACTGTGTTGCAATAATACGATTGATTCGGTCGTTGCCAACTCCCCCGAAAGAAAGAGCCCAAAATACCTGACCATTTGAATTTATTCTGGCTATAAAGCCATCGCTTAGACCTTGATATTGCGAATCGTAATTAAAATTTTTAAGTTGGTAATCACCTAAATTGAAAGTCTTGCCCGAAAATTCACCTCCGATGTAAATATCTTTGCTCGACAAAGCAAAAATGGTTAGAGCATCCTCGTAGCCATCGCCAGCAAATGAATATAACCGCAAAACAGAACCATCTTTGGTCGAAACTACAGCGAAAAAGATATCCGAACCTTGGGTAGCGGAAATTTGCTTATCGCCAAAGTAAGCGGGTTTGCTTTCTGTATATCCGACAACGAAAAGAGTATCGTTATAAATTGCCATAGATGAGGGGCGGTCGTTTTCTTCTCCGCCAAAACCAATCAGCCAGATACAATTCCCGTATTCGTCAAATTTGGCAAGGAAACCATCTTCGTTACCTCGATTTGAAATTTTAAGCGAACCAAAAGAAAAATTGGGGCTCGTAAAGTATCCGCTAATGTAGACATTTCCCTTGCTGTCGGTTACAATGTTATTAGCATAATCGAATTGGTAGCCTTTGCTTCCAACTGCCCATTGCCAGTCCTGTGCATTCAAGGAAATGCCAAAAAGAATATGCGAAATGAAAACGAAAATAATTTTGTGAAGAAAATTCTTCATATCAATTCTCCTTTATGAAACACTTTGTTTTTATTTGCTGTCGAATTCAACACAAAAAGCATTTCAAAATTATTCTTATTGTTTTGCCCAAAGACAGAACAGGTCTTGCGAGTTCACAAGCAAAGGATGATGAGGCATCACGCGAACTGTAAAGCCCTGTTGTCCAGTCCCCGTGCAGAAATAACTTCCTTCGTAAATAAATACATCTCCATCTTTTCCTTGAAGAGTAAGAACTTCATAACTTGTATTGTACATTTCCCCGTGTGGGTCGAGAGAACCAAAGTAAACATGGACAACCACATCATCGGGAGTAAGATTGCCAAGTCGGATTTTTGCAAAAACTTTTACAGGCTTTCCAACCCAAAAGTCACCATCTTCTTTGAAACCAACTTCAAGAATTTGCACACCTTGCCAATTCATTCGAATTTTATCCTTCCAATCTTTTAGCTCCTTGGCTTTTTGGGCTCCGTTTTCTGTAAGCTCATAGAAATTCTTCAGAGCGGGATTGTAAAAGCGACCAGTATATTCTTTGACCATACGAGAGCACGAGAATTGCCCAGCAACGGTTTTGATTGAATTTCGCATAAATTCAACCCACTTTTCGGGTATCCTGCTAATTTTCGACCTGTCGTAGAATAACGGGACAATTTCCTGTTCAAGTATTTCATACAAAGAGTTCGATTCGATAATATCGTGTTCTTCCCAACTTGAATATTCTTCGCCGTGACCAATGGCGAAGCCATTCGAACCGTCGAATGCTTCGTCCCACCAACCATCTAGTATACTTAAATTTACCGTTCCATTCAAAGCCGCTTTCATACCACTTGTACCGCTTGCTTCGAGTGGGCGAATTGGGGTATTCAACCAAACATCGCATCCTTTTACCATCAAACGAGCGATAACGACATCGTAATCTTCGAGGAATACAACATAGCGTTCCAGCCCATATTCACGAACACGGTGTATGATGGTTTGTATCATTTCTTTGCCTTGAGTATCTTGCGGATGTGCCTTGCCTGCGATAATTATTTGAACAGGCTTTTCTGGGTCGGTTAAAATCTTCTTTAATCTTTCCATATCGCGAAACAGAAGAGTGGCGCGCTTATATGGGGCAAATCTTCGGGCAAAACCAATAGTCAAGGCATCAGGATTCAAATATTCATTGATTTTGTTCAATTGCTCTGGCGAAAGGAAGCCCTTTTGCCTTTGCTTTAAGTAATTCCTTGCAAAAAGGACGAGACGGACTCGACGGCGTTGCTTTTCTCTCCACAATTCATCCGAAGAAATCATATCAATCTTGTCCCAGAGTTCTTGGTTGTCGGGTTCAATGCGCCATCTTGGGGTCAAATATCGGTCGAAAAGTTCTGCGAACTCTCGGGCAACCCAAGTCATTGTGTGAACACCATTTGTAATGTGTGAAATAGGAATCTCGTCTTCGGGAATGTCTTTCCAAAGGCTGTGCCACATTCGGCGAGCAACTTTACCATGAAGTTTGCTAACTCCATTTCGATAGCTCGACAAACGAAGCCCAAGAACAGTCATCGAAAATCCTTCGTTCGGGTCGTATTGAGTGCTTACCTGCCCCAGCGAAAGGAGCTCTTCGATAGATATCCCAAGCTCATTCACATACTTTTCAAAATATTTTTTCACAAGGCTTTGGTCGAAAACTTCGTTGCCAGCGGGAACTGGTGTATGAGTTGTGAAAACAGAGGTACCAATTACAATTTGCTTGGCAGAACGAAAGTCGATATTATATTTTTTCATAAACAGGCGAATTCTTTCCAAAAGGGCAAAAGCCGCGTGTCCTTCGTTCAAATGTAGAACTTCGGGTTCAATTCCAATGGCTTTTAGAGCACGAATTCCGCCGATGCCAAGAATGAATTCCTGTTGAATTCGCGTTTCACGAGTACCACCATAAAGCTGGTCGGTTATATCACGATATTCGGGAATATTTTTATCGATATTCGTGTCGAGCAAGAATAGGGGAACTTTCCCAATTTCCATTCGCCAAACTTGTGCATAAACTTTGCCCAAAGGGAAATCAAGGTCTATTATAAGTGGGTCACCATTTTTATCTCGCTGCAATATTAATGGCAAAGAGTAGAAGTCGTTTGGAATGTATAGTTCATTTTGCCATCCGCTCTGGGTTAGTTTCTGGCGGAAATAACCTTGCTGGTACAGCAATCCAATTCCAACCAAAGGCAAACCTAAATCGCTTGCGGTTTTCAGGTGGTCTCCCGATAATATCCCCAAACCACCAGAATAATTTGGGAAACTTTCGTTGATACCATATTCTGGGCTAAGGTATGCAATAGTGCCGACTTTATCGATCCCAAGTGTGCTATACCATCCTTCAGACTCTAAATATTTAATGAAACTATCATAAACCGAGTCCAGAAAAGCCACAAAATCCTTTTGATTAGCAAGGTCTTCTAACTCTTCCTGTGTCAGTCGGTTAATTAACAAAACAGGATTATGATTTACTTCGTCCCAAAGCACATTGTTCACACGGATAAAAAGTTCCTTTGCGTTGTAATTCCAGCACCACCAATAATTATAAGCAAGTTCTTTCAACTTTGCTATTTTCGATGGCAACTTCGCTGTTACGATAAATGTTTGCACTGGTTTCATATACTCGAACCTATATTTTCAAAAAATTAAAATAACTAAATCATAAAATTAGTATTAATTTTATTAATTTAAAAATTGATTTGTAGATTATGGATATTCAAAAAGTTGTAAATATTTTGAAGTCTGGTGGTGTGATTGGTTTTCCAACCGACACGGTCTATGGCATCGGTTGCGATATTTTTAATATTTCAGCGGTGAAAAGGATTTTTGAACTAAAAAGGCGAGAAGCAACAAAACCTCTTGCTGCACACGTTGGTTCTTTCGACCAAATCGAAATGGTAGCTTACACAAACAATAAATACTTCAAGGCACTTGCGGAAAAATTCCTTCCGGGACCTTTGGCAATCATTCTTCCAAAACGGAAAATTGTTGATGATGCTGTTACCTGTGGATTTCCGAGCATTTCCATTCGCTTTCCCGATTGTCTCGAAGCAATCGAGCTTGCAAATTCGCTTGGGGTACCTATTGCTGCTACCTCGGCAAATATTTCGAGGATGCCCTCGGCAATACATCATCAAGATGTGTATAAGTATTTCCCTTCGGAACTCGATTTTGTTGTCGAATCGGGTTACACCAAATATCGGATAGAATCAACAATTATCGACCTGACTGCTGATTCGCCCAAAATCCTTCGCGTCGGTGCCGTCCCCATCGAAAAAATCGAAGCGGTATTGAACTTGAAGCTCAAATAACACTGCATCTCTGTGCCCTTTGTGGAAAATATGTTACGTAGGGGCGACCGGCCGGTCGCCCCTACAATTTCCCAGACATCGGATGTTTCAAAAACATCCGATGTCTTTCCGCAGGGCGAGCGCAGATTATTTCAATCGCATTTGACCGAACAAGTGACTTCCAGACATCGGATGTCTGGCAGACATCCGATGTCTAACCGTAATGAATTCCGTTTGGGAAACGAGATCGGTTTTGCGATTATAATATCTCGTTGGGGCGAAAATTTTTCCCCCTACAATTTCCCAGACATCGGATGTTTCAAAAACATCCGATGTCTTTTTGGAAAGGGGGCACGAACGAAGGGTTGCGATTATATTATTGGGGCGAATGATTATTCGCCCCCTACATTGAATCGTGTAATCAACAATAAATTAACCTCTGCATACCAAATAAGCACTAAGCCGTTTATTTCAATATCAAAATAGTTTTTGCAATTCGTTTGGAGCCAATGTTGAATTGAATTCCGTAAACTCCCGAAGGCAAAGACTCAAACAATTTGCCAAGGCTTATTCGATTTGTTCCAGCAGAAAGCTCCAACTTTATATCCCAACAAATATTTCCATAAATATCCACGGCATATATTGTCGCAGTGGATGGATTTTGAATTACAACCAATGCTTCGTTTGAACAAGATTCACATAGTATCTCGGGTATAATGATTTTTTGCTCATCAACAAAATCTTTATCATCGACACTCAACGATGTATCTGCATATCCAACAAATATATTATCGAACCAAACTGTTCCTGAATGCTTACGAAATAGACAATAAACATTAGCCGAAGCCAAAGGCTTGGGCGGATAATACACTGCTTCGGAATACTCCCAATCGTGAGTACCAGTCGAAAACTTTGCAGTTTTCCCATACCAAGGTTCCCCGTCTGTGAAAAAGAAATCCACATAAATTGAATAATCATTGTCAGCGTTGCCCGAGACATTACCGGCTTTCGACCACCCTGAAACTTTTACAGGAAATGTAAAATCTTTCGGGAAAACGATTTTTGTATATAATCCGCAAGCATCGGTATCGGATTCATTGGTAAATTTTACACTCTTTTTCAAATGTTGTGCATTCCCGGGTGTAGAATCATACACAAACCAATCCATTTTGGAGCCAGGGTTGTATTTGTTCCAGCGGTCAGGCACTCCATCGAAGTCCAAATCATATTCAAAACTAAAATTGGGAACCAAATTCGTTGTATCTATGTTTTCGATAACCAAAGGTGCATATCCAACCGAAAAAAGCCCAGTTGTGGAAAAAACTACAAAAGGAATTGTAATGTTTCCCAAATTTACCCCGGCTGGCAAATCTATGCTTCCAGAATACATCGAAAACTCGTGGCTCGCAGGTGTGCCATCGTTCTCCAAGTCTAAGTCCTGTACTACTCCAAGATTTGTCAAATCCACCGCTACATAAAGAGGCAAATTGGGATTGGACTTGAAGAAGTCCGACGAAGAATCTGCTGCTTCGACCGAAAATTCAAATGTAAGCTCATCGCGGCTTTTCGCTTTGATTTTAGCAACCGGATTCTTCCACACTGGCGACATCAACTTGGTTTCGCCCACATTACCTTTTAGCACAATTTTTGCACTTCTTGGTGGCAAAATGGAATCGCTCTTAACAGAAAATAATTTTCCACCATTGACAGTCAAAAATGTATCGACCTGAACCTGATATTTCCCTTCAATTCCTGGTAGTATCACTCTATCCGTTGGATTTGGATTGACATAAACCCAGCACTTTTCGAATTCTCGCATATAGTAACTCTTTCCATATCCATCGACCTTTGCCAAATCATCAATTGAACTGACAGCACTTGTAAGTGGTTTCCCCGTTGGAATGTCAAATTCGGGGTAATGTGCAAATATTTGGTAGTTCTCTGCATTCCCAAAGTATGAATTCGTATCGGCAACAAGCAGAAAAGAAGCAAGAGAATAAATTCGCGGACCGGCAATTCTTTTTTTAATCCCACTCAAGGGAACCCACCATTTCCTATAATCCTTTTGGCACTGAAGCCCAAGATTGCATTCCAACTTCCAGCTATTCAAGCTAGCGAAACCTGCCCAAGTGCTATGGGCGAAGCCTTCGGTCATCCCTCCATCGGCTACTTCGAGAAATCGAAGAGATCTGCCATCTGAAAGCCCATTAAAAATTAATGGCTTGTCCCCTATTGCCTCTTTTATCTCTTTTAAGAAAATATTAACCCCTTCGTACCAAACAGAATCGTTGTAATCAAAAGGTGGATATGCATCGACACCCCAACTTCCAACCCAACTCCAAGTGTCATCGGCAAACAAGCCATTGTAATCCTTTGTTAGGGCTTTCAAAACTTGCTCAATGTAAGTTTTTCGCCACAAAGGATTCGCTACATTCATAACATAGAAGCCATAGGTTTGGTTCATACTTCGATTGTTGACATTTGTTGTCCAATATCCCGATTGCGGATAACGATATTGTTTGCCATCCTTGAAACAAACCATATAGGCTTCCACCCCTCCTTTGCTACCTGCATTGTCGAAAAACACTTCGAATTGAATCTTATTTAAATTAGAATTGTAAACATATTTTTCACCTTCGCCGAATTGATTGTTGTTGTTGACATCAACAAAAAGCCAAACACTATCGGGTTGAACTTTCGAAATAAGCAAAAATATATAACTAACAATGGAAAAGCCCGGACTCGAATTGTCCAACTCTAAAACCGCTGGAACATATAAAGGAATGCTCTCGTCGAAAAATAATTTTACAGGGAAACTATAATCAATTTCAGCAGTATCGCCCAGAACCGTTTTCAGTCGAACCCATCGAGCAGATTTTGGCAAAGAAATCGAAAGCTCGGTGCCAGCGACAATCGTATCCGTCGGGTTATTTACCTCTGTGGAGTCGAATCCCCAATAAAGTCGGTATTTCACCGAATCAGGATGGAATCGCCTATCTTTCATCCAGTTGAATTTCCACTGCTTGTTGAAAGAAACAGTCAAACACGCCGGCTCGGATGTATGCAAAAACGCCCACTCTTGTAGGTTAACATCATTAAACTCGCTATAACTGGTATGCAACGCCACTATGTCCTTGTAATACAAAATCAAATAATCTTTGTCGAACTGTCGGATGAACCTTCGCTCTTTGTCCGAAGCTTCGTCGAGAAAACTAAAACGCTTGTAAGCCAATTTGGTCAGGAAATAATCGGATTTGATTGCATTATAATTCACCAAATACGACTTGATGAACTGCGAGTTGTATTCATTTGGTAAAGACAACAAACAAACAGAACTCAAAAACAGGAAAGTAAAATACAAAATTTTCATTTTACACCCCATTTAACATTAATAATTTAAAAAAAATCTACCATTTGTTCCAAATCTTTCCCCATTTTTACTTGAAATTTTATTTTCCTTTTTTGTATATTGCTAATCGAACTTCAGCAGAGTTTGGAAATGTTTTGGCGTTGGTGCCGGAATGCCTTTTCTAATGTTGCGAAGCAGGGAATAATTCTGTTGCTCGAACCCCCTTTTGTATTTAATCCAATTTGGCAAGCTGTAGAGAGAGAGAGAGAGAGAGAGCACTTCATCTCGGAGAAATCGGTCTGAATTACATAAATTCTGTTCAATTTGTCGTGGACCGCCAAAGGGCACTGGCTCGGGAAATTCTTTTGCATTATGTTCAATCAAACCTTCGTGCAAAAAACATTGGACTTCGCTTTGAAAATTTGTTTTTGTTAAGTAATTTTGTTAAACAAAATTAAAGGAACAAAAAATGAAAAAGATATATTTTGTTCTGTTGTTGACAATATTTTTAGGCTTTGTTGCAGGGAACAAAGCCAGCGGACAGCCGGGGTGTGAAAATTGCATTGCTCCTTGGAGTTGCACCACATTCACATTGACGATAAATTGTAATGGAGTGGATTTCCCAGTGGAATATACTGTGTGTTATTTTTGTTGGGTTACCCAATCAAGGGTTGATGCTGAGATAACGCGTATCGATGGAATACCAATTGGAAGTAATTGCTATTGGAATGCCAGAGAAGCTGGAGTTCGATGGATTTTAGAACATGGTATAGAACTGTGTGGTGTTTTGCCATGCGAGGTATCAATGAAAACATTTAAAATTTATGAACCTGTTTGTGCTGATTTATTATTTAATCAAAACGGAACTTACTCGATATATCTGAACCCAGAATGTGACTTAAAATGTGTAAGAGAATTCGAATGGTGTTGGTGCCAATGTGTTCGAGGAATTTGTTGGTACGAGGAAGATTGCACAGAAGGCGAAGGCTACCCGAAAGTTCATTGGAGGCAGATCAGTAGCCCCCAACTTGAAGGCTCAGGAAGTTGCACATATAACCCTTCGCAACCCAAGCCTGGAACTCGAATAAATTGCCAAAAATTTAAAACCCCTTGTAATGATGATGGTTTTGGAGGTGAGTAATTTTGAAAATTCTGCCCACTCAAATGTGATACCAACCATTTGAGTGGGCTAAGGTTAGATATAGGAGGAGGCAAAATGAAAAACATTTTATTGAAAGAAAGTTTCTTGTTGAAAAGCAAAACTTATTGTGCTGGCTTAATTTTTTCCATCCTTTTTTTTATAAACTTACCTTACTTAAAATCATTTGATTTTGACCTTATGCCAATAAATATTCATTTTTACGGTGCAGTAACTGTTGGAAGTAACATTATTGTTTATGGTTCCAATGGAGCCTATTTGATGACAACAGATAGGGGGAGAACTTGGAAGCAATATTCTTTGCATTCTAATGGAAAAATTTATCATATGGTCAGTGAATCAGGGTGGGTTTGGGCAATTATCGATAAAGGCATTGTTGCCTTTTCTTCTGATGGAGGCTTTAATTGGTATAAAAAGAATGTGCCATTGGATTCTGATGAATACTTTGTTTTTATGCTCAACACAAGCGATAATTTATTCGTTCGGAGCACAAAAGGATTGTATAAGTTCGACAAAGAATTAAACTTAATTTCAAACCTTAAGGATGAAAGACTTTCAGTGAACTTCAAGAGAATCTATTACAACAATGATTATTATAAGATAGATTATCATACTAATCGTTACTCATTGTCTGGACCTTCTCTAATTGATTTTTATTTTTATAGAGATACTCTTTTAATTTTATCGGATACGGGAAATTTTAATAGTGGAATTTTCATTGTAGACAAGGACTTATCCAATTTGCAATTTTTTGATGTTTCGACAAAAGTTCCTTCTGATCCTTATGTTATGGAAATTTTTACCTTTTCCGACCACTTTGTTGCAAACGTTTGGAATAACTTATATATTTCTAACTCTTTGAGTTCGAAATGGGAAAGGTTTTTAAATGATACACTACGAGTAGTTTCTACTGATAATTACTTTTACACTGGCTTTTTTTTCTGGAATAATCAACTTTTTGCTGATGTTTTAACAACCTCCAGCCACAAAATTTTTTGGGATAGATTAAACTCTTTATATAATTCTCGGGTTTTATCACCGAGAAGATACGATATCAAAAAGCTTGATAAAGATGAAACTGGAAAACTAGTATTTTCTTTTTATGGTAATTTCTTCGAAGATAAGAGTATTTCCCCTATAGATGTGACTTTTGATGGTATAGGAACAAATTTTATTTTTCCTAAACGCAAAGCTATTTTAGATGATTCTATTATCGTTGTGCCTGGATGTTTTAGAACAATCATTCAAACAAAAGACAATTTAAAGAGTTGGGAGCTTCTTTCATGCAACACAGGCCAGCCCGAATTAATTTTAAATGATTCTGTTTTTATTTTCTTGAATCGCAACAAATACTCCAACAATCCATCGACATCTTTTGATTCCGGAATTACTTTTCATCCAACAGAATTTGGATTAGATACTGTTCACCGGTATTTGATACACGTTTACGATTCAACCCGAGCGGATACAATTTTTTCACTCGACACGGTTACGTATTTTATTTCAAGCGAACGCACTCAAGTGTTTACAATACATCCAAATGGAAAAGGATTTTGGTATGGAACTCCTTCTTTAATATCTAATAATGTTCCTCGTTTTGCTTATACAAATGATTATGGTAAAACTTTCAAGTTCGATACCTCGGTTTTTTTACCCTATTGTATCAATATGCCCGATATGTTACCGGTAAATGTGAGTTTGATAAAAAATTCATTTGTATTTCCATTGTATTTTTATAAGCAAGGTAACAAAAATTTTCATTCCCATATTGTTTACATTGATACTAGTTTCACACGATATTATGTTCTTGATATATCGCCTTACATTTTAAATCTGCAAATCTATCCACTGGATTTAAATCATTTTATTATGTTTTCCTTGAA
>Ga0272449_1003275_pt1 | contig 14054 bp, 12 predicted proteins | sample YNPCB0241_FD_198679 | JGI IMG/M metagenome (GOLD analysis project Ga0272449, IMG submission 198679) | Hot spring sediment microbial communities from Yellowstone National Park, WY, United States - YNP-CB-024-1 | ecosystem: Environmental > Aquatic > Thermal springs > Hot (42-90C) > Sediment...
TAACTAATTTAATCTGGCAGATAAGCCTACTAATACTACTCTCCGCATCCTACGTTATCTACGCAAGAATAAACATGGTCACAAAAGATGATTTGAGAGAAGTAGGAGAAGCATTATTCTCAAGAAAGACTCTTGAAAAAATCTATCCACACCTAAGACAGCTACTCTCAATAATATACGGTACGTAAGCTACGCTAAGATAATCTAACTTATTGAGGGTATTAGCTATACTTGTATCAAACATTATAGTGTCGGATAAGAGGATGTGTTTAAAGATCGGGGCTTACTCTTCCTATGTATTAGAGTTATAGATATTGTGGTGAGTGCAATAGGAAAGTAGGAAGTTGAGGTTTTGGCGGTTCTAGAATATATGTTCCATGAATTTAGGTTGAGTATCAAAGGTTTGGCATATGTATCAGAGTTAAGAGGTTCAATAGGTATTTTAAGAGAAGAAGATTATTTACCCCACTAGAAGATGAGTGTAAAGGATTATGCGCAGTGAGAGGAGTATCAACTTATCCTCGAAACCCTCCATACCATACTATCAAGCCATAAAAATGGAGCATTCAGGAAATGCTTATCTGGACACTATCGCCAACCATATAGTAAGTTATAAGTGGATGTTAAGCTTTACCTAGATATGGTCAGCTGAGAAACCAATACCTCAGCTGTTATCCATTAAACTCTAATGAAATTTCTAAGCAGACATCTTTAAGAAGCAATAGAACTAGGTGACTAGCTAATAAGCGAGAGAAGAGCTTTCTAAGGAAGACTTGAGACAGTTCGGTGATAAGATATGGACAGCATGCTCTCCAACAATCCAAGTACATCTGCTCTTGAAAAAGTATACATCTCTTAAATCACATGCAGCTACGTCAATGATTCAGGAACAAGATTGCAAGCTTAAGATACACTGTCAACAAAAATCATTCTATTTCTTGTAACATCAAAAATTTATATAGGATTCGACAAATATAATATTAACATGTTTAACGAACCCTGTAGTCTAAATAAGGGTTCACCTAGCCACTTAACTGTTAAGCTTCTGGATGAATTAAGGGATGCTATGATGTGTGTTAGGAAGGCTAGGAAGTGGTTTCTGGTGGATCCCCTGACCAGGGCATTCGTTAAAGCATGCATGACGATGAGGCTTACTAGGGTTAGGAGCATCCTACTAATGAAGGCCATAATCAAGGCCATTAAAGAGCTTAAGCGGATAGCATCCCAAGAGTATAGGCTTGTTGAGATCGGCCTCCCCGAGGCTTGGAGGCTCTCAGATCTCGCCTCAAGCTGGGGCCATAAAAAGGCCAGGGAATGGAGAAACAATAAAGCATACATAATACTACAGGCACTAACAATACAATGGCTCTCAAAACTATTCAACGGTATAGTAAGTATCTAGACAGTTACGTAAGCCTTTCAGCATGCATAAAGTAAAGAAGCATGTATCAGGATTAATCTTAGAATGCGTCAAGCAAAAGGGATTGTTAGCTTCATGACTCTGGAGCATACAGATACTGGGAAAATTATACCAAGGAAATGACATTAACAATGTAATGGTGTTTTCTATGAAGATTTGCATGCTCGCTCCAGAATTTCTTCCGGTTTGGGGTGGCGTGGGCACATATATAGTCGAGTTGGTCAGGCATTTACCGGAAAATGTTGAGGTTCATGTTGTGACACCAGTTCGTGAAGGCTTTGGAAAAGAGAAAATATCCACATCTGATTACGATTTCTCAAAATACTTTGGAAACAACGTTCATATTCACTTTGTTTGTAAAGCTAGTGACACATTCTTTTATAATGCCAAGTTTCAGTACGCCTGTCTAAGGTATGTTCCCAAACTTGTGAAGGAGGAGCGAATTGACCTTATACATTCCCACACAGCTCATATGCCTGATCTATTGCTACAATTCAGGAGACTTAATATTCCAACCATAACTACGATACATACTACTATTCGGGGGCAAAGGCATGGAACAAAGAGTTCCGGGATGAGTTTTTGGGACTTGGAGTTTTCGGAGAAGCTAACATATCTGACCTATCCCTTTTTATGCCTAGCAGAAATTATCTACTTCTCAAAGGAACGATATTATATTACGGTTTCTAAATGGATGAAAGAACAGATAGTGAGACAGTATCCGAAAATTGACCCTTCCTTGATTTCCGTAATCTATAATTCTGTTGATGTTGAGAATTTTTCTCCGAGCAAAGGTAAAAACTTCCCGGAAAGAGATATTGTATTATTCGTTGGACGTTTGATCGCTGCTAAGGGCGTAAGGTATTTGGTGGAGGCGATACCTAAGGTTTTACGGGAATATCCGAATACACTCTTTATATTTACCGGGTCCGGCAATTCGCTACCTTATCAAAGACGACTTAAAGAATTGAGAGTACCTGAAAAGAATTTTATGTTCTTAGGTTATTTGAAGGAGTCAAGCGACTTGGTAGAGTATTATAGGGCCTCAAGCGTTTTTGTAGCTCCAACTCTTTATGAAAATCTTCCAATTCGCGTGTTAGAGGCCATGGCGTGCGGTGTTCCAGTTGTTGCGTCAAATGTTTGCGCGATTCCTGAAGTGATAGATAACGGTGTAAATGGTATATTGATACAGCCTGGCTCTGTTGGCGAATTAGCTGAGGCGATTTGTCGCTTATTAGGGGATCCGAGTCTCCGCCGAAAGATGGGAGATAACGCTAGGAAGACCGTGCTGGAGAAATTTAATTGGAAAGTAAACGCCATTAAGACTGTTGAAGTATATCAGCAAATTTTAGATAGTCTTAGTTGCAAAAATAGAAAGGGGACCAGTTGAATTGAAAATTCTGCTAGTTAATCCCCCTAGATTTCATGGTATACCGGTCATTAGGGAGGAGCGATGCGAAATTACTGAGAGATATTCAGTGCTTCCTCCATATAGTCTTTTACAAATAGCATCAATATTAAGGAATGAGGAACATGAAGTGCAGTTAATAGATGCTAACGGATGGAATTTAGGCTGGAAGGAGCTGATAAGCAGAATTAGGAGCGCAGAATATGACGTGTTAATATTTAGGTTTACACCAACGACCTTTGACTGGGATACTAAAATAGCGTCCATATCAAAGAGGATTAATCCAAAAGCTTTAACTGCTGGAATTTGTTGGACCCTTCGAACAGTACCTAAAGAAGTTCTGCGGGATTGCGCTGACCTTGACGTCTATATTATGCATGAATATGAAACTGTGGCCCCCACTTTAGTCTCAGCAATTTCTAATGGTGAAGACTTGTCTACCGTTCCGGGAATTGCGTATAGAATTTATAATGAAATTAGAGTTAACAGCTCTGCCAAGTCTCTGCCCGATTGGGATTCTCTTCCGCTACCAGCTTATGACCTGCTTCCCTCTTTAAAGAACTACTACATAAACACGCCCCATGGATCTCCATTCACGATAATGTACACCAGCAAAGGATGTCCATACTCTTGCATTTACTGTACCGTGAGGAACACAAAGTTGAAGTTGCGTTCGGCTGAAAGTATCATAAACGAATTGCGTTATCTCAAGAGGAGATTTAACGTTAGAACAGTTTCATTCTTCGATGAGACCTTCACGATTAACAGGGACAGGGTAATGATAATAGCTGAGGCAATTAAAAAAGAAAAGCTTGGCATTATTTGGTACTGCAACACCCGCGTGGACTTAGTGGATAGAGACCTGCTCAAAGCTATGTATGATGGAGGATGTAGGGGAATATCATTTGGGATAGAATCTGGTAATCAGAAGATATTAAACAATGCCAAGAAAGGAATAACCGTCGAGCAAGCTGAGAACGCCATAAGATGGGCCAAAGAGGTTGGGATAAAGGTTTACTGTAGCTTCATGTTTGGATTGCCTGGAGAAAACTGGAAGACCGTTAAGGAGACTATTAACTTCGTCAAGCGAACTCTACCCACAGGGGCTCAGTTTAATGTTGCAGTACCATATCCTGGAACTGAGCTCTACAAAATCGCAGTAGAAAAGAAATGGATTAAAGAAGGCGCTAACTGGCGCGAGATGTATCAACATGAGGCTATAATGCGAACTGACGAGTTGAGCTACGAGGATCTGAATAAGGCTAGGAAGATGGCTTACCGTGCTTTGTACTTTAACCCTAAATGGTGGCTACAGAATGTAGGACACACACTTCGACATCCAGAAGATCTTCCTTTAGCTACAAAATACGTTATAAAGATAATTAAAAACTATATTTTCCATAAGATGACACATGCGCACTGATTTCAAAAACATAATGTGCTTTAGTTTTTATACAAGGACTTCACAAGAACAAGATATTGAAAGATATAGGCATTAGACCTTACCATGATGAAAGGATAATTCTTGGCAAATTATAAGGCGTTATTATTGCTAAAAAGGTTGCGCGAATGAAGACTTTAAGATTCCTATTCACGTCAACATTTTATCCACCTTACCATATTGGAGGCGATGCGATGCATGTAAAATATTTAGCAGAGGAGCTCGCGAGAAGAGGACATGAGGTACATGTTCTACATAGCTTGGACGCCTACAAGGTTAAAAGGAAAAGTTTACCGGAAAAAGCTGAAACCAACGGGGTTCATATCCATACGATAGAGACGCGCTTCAACTTCAGCCCCTATATTACATATGTTTTCGGGAATTTCTCTCCAATACTCAGGAAATTTGAAAGTTTATTAAAAGAAGTTAAGCCCGATGTTGTCCACCATCATAACATCTCACTGCTGGGATACAGTCTTTTGAAAAAACGAGATGATTATCTCAACCTTTATACAGCGCATGATTACTGGCTAATATGTCAGCAAAATAATTTATTAAAAAACGGCTCTGAAATATGCGATAATGGTTCATGTTTTCTCTGTTCTTTGAGATGCAAGAAACCCCCTCAACTTTGGAGATACGGAAAAGAGTTTAGAAAATCTGTGGAAAACATTGACATTCTCATCGTACCAAGTAATTACATAAAAAATAAGATTTCAAAGAAATTTGATGTGAAGGCCGTCACAATACCAAACTTCGCTCCCGAGCCGCCCAACACTGTTGAACCATCAGGTTTCTCCAACTTTTTTCTATATGCTGGCGTTTTAGAGAAACATAAGGGAGTAATGGACCTAATCGACGTTTATAAGGAAATTAGTAGTGAGATTGACGCTAAGCTTCTAATAGTCGGTACTGGAAGTCTTAGGGATGAGATAAGAGGATATATTAAAAGAAACGAGCTTGAGACAAAAATCATATTACTAAGCTGGGTGGAACGCAGATTATTATATCGTTTACTAAATGATGCTAACGCGCTCATAATGCCATCAATATGCCCTGAAAATTGCCCATTAACAGCTATAGAAGCCCTATCCCTCGGAACTCCAGTGATAGCTTCTAATAAGGGAGGGATTCCTGAAATAGTCAGGAAAATCAATAAAGACTTAGTCTATAACTCTGTGGAAGAGTTAAAGCAGATTTTGTTAAACTTCAATAAGAGTAGATATCCTTTCCACGTGGTTAAGACTATTTATGAAAAATATTATTCTCCAAAAGCATACTTAGAAAAATATTTTAATATAATTAAGTGTATCGGTGTTTACTGATATGCGAATAGTTAATATAGGAACGGACAGGTTACCTGTTCCCCCAAAGTTTGGAGGAGCTTATGAAACATATATTTATGGTGTGTCTAAAACGCTCGTAAGAATGGGGCATGAAGCTCACATAATATCTTTTGACTACTGTGAAAGAGAATATGAAAAGGATGGTATAATTTATCATACATTTTCTCTAAATTCTCCTATTTCAAAAGTTCTATCCAAGTTTTTAGGATTGATTGATGAACCAAACAAAAACGTGCCTTATGTAAATGTTAAGATTTTGAAGATCCTAGAAACAATAAATATGAAATATGGATTCATAGATGTGATTCATGCGCATCTTCTGGCTACATGTTTGGCTCCTATAATATTCCGAAGGATTTACAGCAACAAAACTAAACTAGTCTTACATTGGCACAATGAGCCTACCCCACGTAAGATGAAGAAGTGGATAAACAGGTGGATAGCACAAGAATATGATATTCATTGCACTGTTAGCAACTATACAAGGAATAAACTAATTAACTATTTGAATATAAATCCGGCAAAGGTCGAAGTTATATACAATGCAGTAGATGACGAAATTTTTAGATTCAATATAGGCTCACGTAAAGAAATGCGGCATAAACTCGGATTACATGATGAATATATTGTGCTCTACGTCGGGAGAATAATTCCTGAGAAAGGTTTACATCATCTAATTTTAGCATTACCTTACGTAATTAAACACCTACAGAAGGTAAAGCTTATAATTGTAGGACCAAAAGGCCATTATGAAAAGGAAGAGCGAGATTACTATTCATATATTGATGAGTTAATCAAGAGGCTCTGTTTACAGAATTTCATAATTTATTTGGGTAGCCTTCAAAGAGAAGATTTGCCAAAAATATATTCCGCCTCAGATGTTGTTGTGGTGCCATCATTATTTCAGGACTCATGTCCTACGGTTATTTTAGAGGCTATGGCCTGCGGTAGACTAGTTATCGCTTATAATACTGGGGGAATTCCAGAAATCATTGAAAAAGGTATAACCGGATACCTCGTAGAAAAAGGTGACATAGAAATGCTTCAAAAAGCTCTCGTGGCATGCTTTAATCAGAATAATCACGAGAATATCGCTTTAAATTCTAGGATGAGGATAAATAAGTACTTCACTTTTTCAGCAATTTGTGAAAAACTTATCCGATTATATCAAAGGCAAGTGAAATGATTTGATGCATTATTTATTAACTTTAGACTTTCCTCCTCCCTACAATATTGGAGAACGAGTTTTAGCAAGCAACATTGCTAAAGTATTAAGCAGGATTCCATTGAGCAACTTAACTATACTGTGCAGAGCAAACCATACAAGTGACTATAATTTGGTCTATGTCCAACGGACAGGTAACGAGTATGTAGACTCAGCGAGGATTGCTATAAGATTTAAGAAGATATGCGAAGAAGGTGAATATGCCATCGTACATCTAATCAATATAAACTATTCGGTTGCGCTTCCTATCATAAAAGCGCTCATGAAAACGCACTTAAGTCTCATCATATACTTTTATTTGTTAGAGCATTATTCTTACTTAAACGGATTCAAAAAGATATTAAAATGTTTAGTTGCTCCAAGATTCTGTTCCAATTTTGCAGACATCGCCATAGGTACCTCCCCTTTAATTGTCAGGTATTTATCAATGCTAGGGTTTAAGCAAATTCGCTATATTCCACCACCTGTTGACTGTGACCTTTTTAAACCAATTAATAAACTCAAAGCCCAGCAAGTATTATCGAGCAAATTTAACATGAATATAAAAGAGGACTCTTTCATCTTACTGTACATGGGTCACTTAACTCCTACACGCTTTCCATACGCCTCAATAATGAAGGCAATAAAAGAGACGATAAGGGATGGTATTTCAATTCAATTTCTAATATTTGCGCCTAGATTTTGGTATAATGAGGTCCATGCCAGAAAAATTAGAATACTCTCCGAATTTATGAATTTAAAAGAACACGTAAATATTCATATACAAGATATAGATGAGACTGAAAAACCTTTCATTTACAATGCAGCAGATGTGTTTCTTTTTCCCGCTTTAAAACCTACAGCGATAGACCCTCCATTAACTGTACTCGAAGCTATGGCTTGTGGTTTGCCAGTCGTCGCATCAAACATACAATCCGTTCCGTACATAATCAAGAGTGGAAAGAATGGTTTTCTTCTCCGGGACATTTCTTATCTTAAAAATGTCTTAAGAAATTTGAACCAAGACCAATTACAATTAAGAAAAATGAGTGAGAAAGCGAGGGAAATGATTATCCGCGATTTCAGTTTTGATAGCATTAAACAGAGACTTATCGACCTTTATCGATACATTGCTGGCACATTCTAAACTTTTTGCTAAAAACCATAACAAGTTAACAAATGAGCGTTAGAGGCTTACGCGCAGTATTATTGTTTATCTTAGTATTAGCGTCGAGTCTAGCTCCTTACATTTTTCAACTCGATTTTTCTAGATTTGTGCTTCAGGATTATGATATACTTTATATGTCAACATCTTTTCTATGGTTATACATTATTACATTTGCTATATTATGTTTACTATACATAAGATTTGAAGATTCCTTTAGTACTATTGTCTTAGCTTTAATGATTTATCTTTCATTTAACCTTCTATATTTTTGGGCGCAATATCCCTCTGCTCCTCATTGGGATTTCTATTATCACGTAGGTTATTCAAAACTCATACTTGATAAAGGAAAAATAGAGCCGCTGTATTATTTAGCTTATCCGGGGGCATTCTTATTAATTTCAATATCTTCTATAATTTTAAACGTTAATAATGTTACAACTATGTATGTTCTTTTCACCATAACTCAAATATTAGTTGGCGTCATAATGCTCTTCTTTACTAATAATTTACCTTCTAAACTGAGACTTTGGGTTTTTCTTATTATTCCTTTTTTCGGGCTTGGTTTTATCAGTTTTAGATACTTTTCTCCTTACTTTTTCACGTTTGTATTATTGTTATTGTTTTGTGTGTTACTTTTACGATCTAACAGCTCCCATCGCATAAAACTTGATATCATTCTTTTAATACTTTCAGCGATTATTATTGTAAGTCACCCACTTAATTCAATGCTTTTGTTAGTTATGACGATCTTTATTTACGCTTTTAACAAAGGAAAGATAGGGCTTGGTTTTTTATTACTTCTTTCGATTTTAATAATAGCTTGGCACATATATAATGCTGTTTTATATTTTGATTTTGGAATATCATACATCTTTAATAATATATTCTATGGAGAAAGACCTCTCACTTCAACTGAGTACACTTCATTCACGTTAATGCAAACATTAGTGTTGCTTAAGAAGTGTACTATAACAACTTTAATATTTACTTTCTACAAGTGGTTTATGTATGTTTTTTTAGTGGTTCTTTGGTGTTTATTAACATTCATTAAAAGAACTGACCATTTTATAAAAACTCTAAGATTATTCCTACTCGGTACGATCATAACAAGCTCAATTTTCTTCTTTTCACCCATTTCGTTTTTAGAAAGATTAATACACCCCGTACTTTTATTCATCGTTATCATTATTGCTCATGATATCTCGAAGTATAATAGGAAAATATGTGCATCACCTATAAAAATAATCATATTACTGCCCATCATTACGTTACCACTTTCTTTTATAGCTTCACATCCGCCATACATTATTTATTCCCATCATCCATTTGAATACATTACATTTACCCATGAATGGGAACTGTCTGCATCTGGGTTTGTAAACATTTTTACATCATCCAAGGCTACATTATCAACAGATACCCATACAGCAATGATCTTTCGATACTTTGCTCCTCAAAGCTTACCTTTGATCAATCAAATTTCTTATGGAGAAAATTTTACATCCGTAGTAATGAAGAATCCTCTCTTATTTAATGGAACTATTATCATTCGGTCATTTAGGCAAGAAATTTTTAGTTATTCGGCTCAGAATTTGAAGCTTGATTTTTGGAAAGAGATAGATAAGAATTTGATAGAAAATAATAGACTCATAAAAACGTATACAAATGGATTTTCCTCTATATTTTTTAATAACTAGATTTTGGTGAGAAGAAACCTTTTATGAAACTAGACGAGCAACTTTTCAGACTTCTCATTGATAATGTCTTGTCAAATTGCTGCTCTTTACAGGATTATTCAGCTAACCTAAGAAAACTTATTCGAAAGTTTAGGGATAATAAAATTTCGCTTAAGCTACTTGCATCAACCAATCTCCCATTCAAAGAAAATATTGAACCATATATTGTTGAAGACGAGCAACAGCAAAAAGAATGGATTGAAACATTTGCTCTTGTAAGTAGATTATTAAGACAGAAAGGCATTATTCATGTTTTCATCAAAATCTTCAGACACCCTTGGGCTATTATGAGCGATGTAGATATTTTGCCATTAAACCCCACGGAAGAGTTAAAAGCGTTAGAAGTTTTACATGATGCTGGTTTCCATTTCTTTCAAGTAAGAATTCTTGTGCATCCTCTCAGAGTGCTTCCGCTAAAAATTTGTGCTCGAAAATTTAATGCTAGTCTATTTGTGGATTTTTATCCCAAACCAGTTTGGACTAGAAAAATTGTCCATGAGAATGAAATAATCATTTCAAGGCGTCAGATTTCTGAGGTTCATGGCATAGAAGCTTATGTCCCATCTCCTGAGGATGATTTATATCTCGTTGCGACTCATGCTTATAATGATTTTAAAATTCCTCTGGCTTCCATACTCCATGGACTTAAAGTAATATCCTATAAATTCGATTGGGAGTATTTATTTAATTTAGCCCAGAGTTATGGAACTTTAGATGCGGTCTACGTTTACCTTAGAGCGTTAGAAGTTTATTCGGCAGGATATCTCGGTGAGAGCATGATTTCAAAGGATATTCTTGAACGATATGAAATGTATAAAATTTGCAGAAGTATCAAAAAATGGTTCGAGAAAACATATGAAAAAAGACTTGATTTTCCTATAACCATACCTATAAAATTAGGGAGTATCTACTCCTCATTCTATCATTGTGGTACATTATTGGGATGCGTTTCCCTCTCAGAACTTCTATACGATTTTCTTTCACATTATTATACTCCATTAGCGCTCCTTCTTAATGAATTAAGAAAAGAGTCTAAAGATTGAGAAGGAAAAGATCGAATCTTTTTTTAGGATCATTTTTCATAATCATATTTATACTCATGATTATCTTAGTATACTCTATAACCAAAGAACCATCACTAATTACTACAGTGATTGTTATTCCTTTAACATTGTTATCCTTTTTATTTTTTATAATGGGCTATAAACTCATAAGATATGAGGCTATACATCAAGTAACCTTAGATGATATACGGAGAAAGATAAATAAACATGCCAAATCCAAAGGAATTGTTGCAGCACCGATAGCAATAATCTTCAGTGGAATTGATGGATCAGGTAAGACGACGCAAATAAAATTAATAGCAAAATGTCTTAAGGAAAGAGGATTAAAATATAAATACATCTGGTTACGCTCAGCATCTTATACATCACTTCTTTTTTCAGCATTTTTCCACTTACTTAAATATGTAATGAAGAAAGATCTGGAATACGGGAATAAAGTAATAGTCAAAGTAAAGTGTTGGCTTTTTACAATAGATATGTTTATACGCTCGATCATTCGCATCAGGATCCCGATGAAAATGGGATATTATATCTTATGCGATAGATTTGTGCTCGATGCTATAGTGGATATTATAAGCGAAAAGGAGAATATAGATCCTCTTAGAAGTATTATTGGCAAGCTTCTTTTAGCACTTAATCCTAGGCGTTCTATTACGATAGTTCTCGATGTAGACGAGCATGAGGCATATAAGAGAAAGATGGACATTATAAATGTTGATTACCTTAAGAAAAGAAGACGATTATATATTAAAATGGCTGACATATTAAGAATACCTATTATAGATGGAACTAAAGATCCTGAAAGAGTCCATAAGGAAATAATAGAAAAGATTCTCGCACACCATCCAATCTGGTATGTATTTAATAAAAAGAATGAAGAATAAAGTTCTTGATTCTTAAGATGTTTCTGAAAAGATATCTCTCTAATAATGTAATAATGAGTTCATCTGAAAACCCTTAAGATATTATGCATGCTAGTTATATGATGCCTGTGAAGGTTGATACTACACTTTCCCATACTATGGCACGTTTTTCTAAACCCGCTTGTTAGCCATACGATGAATCTCTCTACACTGTTTTCTCATCCGCTTATATGCTTTTACATCAAGCCTGTAAGGTCTCCCATGCCTTGGCCTAACCTATTCCTGATGTTAACAGGTATGCTGGTCTTTTATACCTCCTAAGATACGTATCCGTAATGCTGAGGAATAAGTACGGCGGAGAAAGGTGAGCCCGCAGTTTAGTTAACGGAGCTGGCGTGCGTAAGATACCGCGGAAAGCAATCGAGGAGGCAAGGAGCTCCCAGCTCAGAGTAAGGACTATGTACGCCGTGTCGAGGCTTGGCTGATGCTGAGGGTCGTCAAGTGACGCGAGTATGAGTTTCAGCCAATGAAATTCGGCATCGCCATCTACGTTTACGAAGAATATGAACTCTTTTAGACTAACAAGGCAATCGAGGCCGTCTTCTAAAAGTTGCGCTTGAGGATGACGATGTGATTGAAGAGGCCGCGAAGGGCAAGTGATAAGAATCATGTGGATGTTGTGGTGAATGTTGGACTCCGAATTAGAAACCCCTTGTAAGGCTTATATCTGGCTCCGCGCAAGCCATGGACAATTAGGCTTTTTGGATAAGCAGGAGCCGGAAGAGTTCCCGGAGGACGCGGCAAAAAATGAAGCTGGGAGGAGGGCCTTGGACAGGAGAAGCCTCCTCAAGCTAGCTTCATAAGCATCCTCGCTTCATTCATGATGGCGGCATCAACGGCCATGAACAGGATACATAGGGAACCGTAGTTTTCCGAGAGAGCCAACCCTCCACTCCTTGCTAACGTGTGTGGCAAAGGCTCTCAGCAATATTGGGCCGAGAATGCTCTACATAATCTCCTTCATCATGGGTTTTGCGGTAAGGCTCTACCCAGAATTAAAGTATCTGGATCTTCCAATAAGCTGGGATACGCTTGAATACATATCTGTTGCCAGGGACTTCGCGGAGAAGCCGAAGATCTTAACAACATATCTATGGCTTGGCGGGTGGAGGAATCTCCCACCACTATTAACTTGGATCCCGGGCCTCCTAGCGCTAGCGGGCATTGACTCATGGATGTTCTTCAAGATCTATCCACCGATCTCGATAGGGATCATGTCCATGATTACCATGGCCATAGCTTATAGGCTCTCGAACTCTAAATGGATAGCGCTCGCATCCTCGCTACTAATGGTCTTCAACCCCTACATACTAGGGCAGAGCCAGCAATGGCACAGACATGTCCTCGGGGTAATAATGCTCCTAGCATACCTTTATCTCTGCGAGAGGAGGGCAAGGCCCATACATAGGGCATCCATACTAATTATAGCTGCACTATCTTATGAGCCCGCAGCCGTAATCGCATTACTACTCTCAATAGCGGAGGCGGTAATGTCTAGGGATCGGGGAAGTATGGGCATATTCGCCCTCTCCACAGCCATATCACTAGCAGCGCTACTATGGTACATAGGATTCCCCTAGAGGCCCATAATATCTCTAACATCATCAGGTGTTTATGTTGCTGGCAATATAGAATATCGCCCCGAATCAGCATTAAGCTACACCATAGCATGTATGCTTCTCCTAACACCATCACTTGCAATAATCCCCATATGGAGGCGTATAGACTGGAGGGCCAGGCTCTCAATAATAATGCTCCTCACAGCATTCCTATTACCGATACTCAGCATTATCGCGCCCGTGGATCAGCATAGATGGTTCACAATGCTACTAACCATAATAACACCATACATGGCTGTGGGCTTGGCAACGCTCAACAAAAGAATCCTCACACTGATAGTGATATGCGTCTTAATCCTAGGCTCAGCATACCCATTCACGGAGCAGGGCTTCACGCACTTCAGAATATGGCCGAAAGCATCCATAGCCCCGGCAGAAGGCTATCCATGGAAGATGGAACCCGCCATAGCAAACATTACAGACATCGAAAATGCAGCAGAAATAATCAGAACAAGCGGAGACGTGGCCTTGGTCGGGCTACGCTTATATCCACAGCTCCACCTATACATAAGAAACCCAACAAACATCATAGCCCTGAATCAAGACCCCACATTACCCACAACAATAAGATACATGAACTCCAAGAACCTGACGAGGGTGCTCGCCATAACAACCATAAACATGTCCAAACAATTAGAGGAATTCAAAGAAAACCCAGACATCTATAACGCAACAATATCCCCACAACTAGGAAAAGAGAAAATCGTGAGCATAGATAGGATAAG
>Ga0272449_1003276_pt1 | contig 14052 bp, 19 predicted proteins | sample YNPCB0241_FD_198679 | JGI IMG/M metagenome (GOLD analysis project Ga0272449, IMG submission 198679) | Hot spring sediment microbial communities from Yellowstone National Park, WY, United States - YNP-CB-024-1 | ecosystem: Environmental > Aquatic > Thermal springs > Hot (42-90C) > Sediment...
GAGTTCAAGAGAGCGAACGAAGCTAGGATGAGAGAGATCGAGGATAGGATACGGAGAGACTATGGCGAAGTCAACCTGAAGTCGTCGCGGCAGGTGCAAGACCTGCTCTTCGGGAAGCTCGGACTCAAAGCGAAAGTGTACACACCTAAAGGTAATCCATCAACGAGTTTTGACGCGCTCGTCGGACTTGAGAACGAAAGTCCTGTAGTTAAGGACATTGTGACGTACCGGAAGCTACAAGTGCTCAATAACTCTTTCATTCGCGGGATTGAGGAATACATTGACGAGGACGGGAGAGTGCATACAACGTACAGTATGCATAGAGCGGAGACTGGAAGGCTCGCGACAACGGAACCAGCTCTGCACTCGATCCCGAACACAGAAGAAGCTCGGAGTTGTTTCATCGCAGAAGACGGGTACACTCTTGTGGAAATGGACTATAAGCAAGCCGAAGTCCGAATATGGGCTAACACTACTGGAGACGAGACTCTCCTCAGAGACTTACAGTCGTCTGACATCTACGCTACGATTGCAGCGAGAGCTCACGGGAAGAGTGTCTCAGAAGTTACTAAGCGAGAGAGAGACTCGTGTAAAGGTGTAGTGTTAGGACTTATGTACGGAAGAGGAGCTCGCTCTGTAGCAGAAGAGCTCGGTCTGACTGTGAAGGAAGCGCAAGATCTGATTGACAAGATCTTCGCGACGTATAAGAGAGCACATACGTGGATGGTAGAGATCAAAAGAAAGGCGAGAGTAGAAAAACAAGTCCGCAACATTTTCGGGCGGATTAGAAGACTTTACGCGTTCTACACAGACAACGAAGCTCTTATAGCAGAAGCAGAGCGAGAAGCTCTTAACGCGCCTATCCAGTCCGGCTCTAGCGACTATGTAAACCTAGTAACCATCAGACTTCTAGAGCGATTCAAGAGTGAGAATCTGGACGCGAGGATCGTGCTCTCGATTCACGACGCACTCCTTTTCGAGATAAAAGACGAGCAGTTAGACAGAGCTCTAGAAGTCATAAAAGAGGAAGCGCTAAAAGGAGTCGAGGGCCTGATAAGAGGACTCGACGTAGAGTTTAAGATTGGAAAGAGATGGGGGACACACTAATGGACAAGGTTTGGACTCTTCTAGACTATTACAACAGGGGAAGAAATCGGTGCGAGGTCTTTGAATGTGAGAGTTGTACGAGAAAGACTTCGTGCAGAGAAAACGCTCTAAGAGAGCTGGCAGGCGGAAGTTTTAGAGCGATTTTCTCTTTTGAAGCTCCTATCGCTATTATGGAAGAGCTGAGGTCGTATCAGGACTACGACTTCGCGCTGGTACATCTGTTCGACTATCCAGAGTACAAAGAGTACTTCAAACGCAGTAAGAGATTAGGTCGCAAAGTTTTTATCGATAACTCTGCTTATGAGCTCGGGGACTCTGTCGCTAGAGAAGTGCTCGTCGCAGCAGCTAAAGAGTTTCTTCCAGATGTGATCGCGGCTCCAGACTTTCCGAGTGTGTCGAAGACTCTATCAGAAACGCGTTTGTTCATAGAGGACATTAGACGAGAGATAAGAGCGTCTATAGAGATAGGTGGTGTCGTGAGAGGAGAAGACGCTCAAGAAGTACTATACTGCTACGACGAGCTCGACAAAATGGATCTCGACTATATCTGTATTCCGTTCGACGTAAACTTCGGTACAGAGGAGAATGCAGCGCTTCGGAGGCTCTCACTCATAAACTATCTGGTCGTTAACAGGAAGATTAGGAAAAAGATTCACTTGTTCGGATGTAGTCGTATAGAAGAGTTCCTGTTCTATAAGCCGTTCCGTTTCATAGTCTCGTGCGACACATCGTTTCCAGTAATGCACGCACTCGAAGGGGTCGACTTCAGAAACGGGATACCGATGTTCAAACAACAGAAAAAGGTGAACTTTACACAAGCTGTTACAAAAGAAGAGCTCGAGTTAGTAAAGTCTAACATAAGGGAGTTCTACAAATGTATATCTTCGGGACAGATCTAGACAACGTTGTAGCTGATCTCGAACAGCTTTTGAAACACGAACACATTGTAGAGCTAGAGAAGACAGACATAGCGGAACTGCTCCTCTCTGTAGTGCTTCCAGTAGTCTATCCTAGACTTCCGGTCGTTCCAGGAGCGAAGGAATGCTTGCGGAGAATAAAAGAGATTCCGGCTAAGATAGTGATCGTGACAGCTAGATCTAGCGAAGATGAGAAACTCACACGTGACTGGCTCGAGGAGAAAGGTATACTTTATGACGAAATACACTTCGTCGGTCACGGAGGAGATAAGTCTATCGTGACTTTCGACTGTTTCGTAGACGACTACCCAGAGAACCTAGAAAAAATCAAGTCTCGGAAGAAACTGTTATTCGACAAACCGTGGAACAGAGAGTGTAACGATTTTCCACGCGTATATACTTGGGACGAGATATATGTATACGTAAGAGAGGACGCTCGTGGAAGAGTCTAAGAAGATAGCTAGATGCGACATCTTTTTGACTCGCAAGTGTAACTACAAGTGTAAGTATTGTGCAGTAACTCAAGATAGCGTCGAGACAGAGCGAGATCTCGGAAAATGGAAGGAGACACTTCAAGCTCTAAAGACTCTTGGTTCAGAGACTAACACGATCGGAGGAGCAGAACCACTACTAGAGAAAGATCTGTTACTAGAGATTCTGAAGTACTCCGCGGAGATAGACCTGCCAGTTACTCTCGTAACCAACGGGTCTCTGATATCTCAGAGGACAGCTGAAGAACTTTGTGACTCCGGACTCAGAAGCGTGGCGCTCTCTTATGACGGAAACTATGTCTATGTCGACGCGTACTCCGCTCGGAAGTCGAGCCACGCAGAGCGAGTTATTGGAATCTTCAAGAGTTTGGGTGTAAGAGACGTCGGAATCATTGTTACCGTTTCGAGAAGAAACTTTAGAGAACTTCCAGAACTCGTGTCTAGGTTCAGCAAAGCCGGTGTCTGGATAAGTCTCGATCTTGTACACTATGACAGAGGTCAGCCTGGCTCAAGATGCGCTCCGAGACGCGAGCTCGAAGACGTGCTTTTCAACACACGAGAGAGTATTAGCGATCTGAAGAAAGTACTCTTGACGCTCAAAAGACTCGGAGTGAAGAGAAAGTTTTTGCTGCGTCAAGACAACGACACTCTTAGCATAATCTGTAAAAGACTACCGACGTACTCTTGGGCGTGCAACAACCCCAATTTTATCGCCGTAGACGCTAACCTCACGGTGCGACCTTGTGACGACTTTTGCCCTCAGGAGATTAGAGACAAATACAGAGTTCCTGATCTTTTAGAGAAATGGGACGAGTTTCAGTCTTTGCGAAGAAAACTAAGACAAAAATATTCGTGTCATTGCCTGTGGACCTCATATATTATGTCAGAGAGCGTGTGAGAAAGGAGGCGGAGCAGCAAGTATGAAAACTATCGATGAACTCTTAGATGAGTCTACTAGTCTAAGAGAGCTCGCTGAAGAGGTATTACAAAACGAAAAGCTCTTCCGATTATTCGATCGTGTTTTAGCTGCGTTTACACGAAGACTGAAAGACGATACGGGACTGCAGCCACAAGAGCTCTCTTTACTAGAGTTTACACTGTACGTGTGGGACGTTAAGGGTCCTGAACCACACGCGATGATAGAGTCACTGAGGCAGCGTCATGAAGGTACTAGAAGTGATAACACAGAGAGGGATCAGTGTTAAGAAAACAGGGTCTGTCTTTGTTGCTATATGTCCTTTTCACAACGATACTAACCCGAGCCTAGTGATCTTTCCGAAGACTGATTCGTGGTACTGTTTTTCGTGCTGTTTCGGAGGTGACGCTTCTGACTTTGTTGCGAGATACGAGAACATACCGAAAGAAGAGGCGCGGAAGCGACTAAAGCGAGAGAAAGAAAATAACGTAGACAGCAGTTACTACAAGGAGAACTTTCTCTTAGACGTGTTCAGCGACACACTTTACGCACAGCGCAAAGAAAGAAGTTTTCTAGAGTTAGTGGCACTCTCTAAGAAGTTCGATCTTCTTATAAATGAGAAGCGCTACGAGGAAGCGCTAGAGTTTTTGAGAAACATAGCAAGAGGAGGAACAAATGAGAACTAGAAAAGGAACACTAGAGCCGTACATCGCAGGTCTTATCGCACTAGTTGTCTCACTTTTAACGCTCGCGATCTTAGTTAAGTTACGATCTGTATCTGAGTCGCGCAATGAAAACTTTCTTTTCGGGAAGATTACGATCGACGTTCCTGTGAGATACGAACTCGACTTTGCTAACTGTTCGATCTCGACGCTAAGAATCTCAAGCGTAACACTATATGGATACACGAACGATCCAAGAGAGACCGACTCGAGTCCGAACATCGCGCGCTCTGGGAGAGTCGTCTATGAGGGGTCTATAGCTATCTCCCAAGATCTTCTAGGAACAGTACAGATGGGGGACCTGGTCTACGTTTCTAAGCTCAAAAGGTTCTTCATTGCAGAGGACACACTACACGAACGGCATACAAGAGCTGTCGACGTCTTTACGTACAGTAAGAAGAAGGCTCTTAGTATGTCTGGACAGAAAACAGATATCGTAGTCCTCCGAGTTCTGAAGTGAGACTATGGGTGAAGAGAAAAAGTTTCTGAACGAGATAAGCGAGAGAGTAGACAGTCTGATTGACAAGATCTGTGAGAAGCGCGGTTTCGATAGAGCATTTTTTGCGTTTCGCTTGACCTGCGAAATCTTGGGCGAAGGCTTCGAGAAGATTGAGGAAGTAGAGCTGATTAGAGATCGTAAGCCGAGCTATTGTGTCTTCTGCGGAAGAGAGACTTACTATATAGAAGGAGATAGACCATTGTGCGTAAAATGCTATGCGGAAATACGAAAGGAGGAAGAGAAGTAGTGCAGGTCACAAAAGTCTTCAGATTTGATGCGGCTCACTTCCTGAAAAAGGAGGGCGTTCCAGAGCCCGTGTTCGGGAAGTGCTCTCAGCTACACGGTCACACCTGGACTCTATACGTTACAGTGGAAGGAGCAGCCGACCCGAACACGGGGATGGTGATAGACTTTAGAGAGCTAGCGAAGATCGTAAAAGAGAGTGTAGTCGATGTTCTGGACCATAAGTTACTGAACGATCTTATAGAGCTGCCGACGTGCGAGAATATCATAGTGTGGATATCGAAACAGCTTTGCGGTGCATTTCCTAGCGGTGTAGTGCTTCGCAGACTTACACTCTACGAGACGCCGGACTCTTACGCGTCAGTAGAGTTTCCAGCGCTATTTACTGTACACGTTGTTCCAGGATCTACATCGACGTGGGTAACGTTTACTGCTCCGCCATCCGCTTATAACACACCAACGGATACAGACACAAAAAGAATGAAGGAGAAAAGAAACAGAAGAGATCGTAAAGCTCTCGGTAGGAAAGGAAGTGTAAGAAATGAAAACAGTTACGGTCCTCAAGAATGAAAGGGAAAAGAAACAGAAAAGACTCGGGATAGATCTAGACAACGTGATTGCTTACGTAGATCCGGTAGTCGAGCGAGAGATGCGGAAGATGTTCGGGACTGAGCCGGACCGGAGTATATGTAACTACAAAGAGAGGTTCGGTGTCTCTTCTTTCGATGACTACCAGAAATTCTGGGACTATTTCGTGGAAAACAAGCTTTGGCTCGAAGTAGAGCCTGTAAAGGGAGCTAAAGAGGCACTCAAAGAGCTCTCTAAGGATTACACTATCTGTATAGTCACCGGAAGATGGCACTATGACGCTCCACAGACTCTAGAGTGGTTAGCTAGAGAGAACATCTATTATGATGAACTAATGTTCGTAGCTCTCAGAAAAAAGACGCAGCTGGGTGTTACTTTTGACGTCTTCATAGAAGACAACGCAAAGGTCGCGGAAGAGTTCGCGAAACAGAGCTGGTGTTCACTGTCGCTGTTGTACCTCTATCCGTGGAACGAGAGCTACACGTTTGGTGACGATGTGAAAGATAAGATAGTTAAAGTCAGAGATTGGGGAGAGATCGTAAAGGCTCTCGGTGAGAGAGGAGAGTGAGAAGGCATGAGTTGCTGCGCGAAAAGAGGCACGAAGTGTGTGTTTAAACTTATAACCGCACTCCTGTTCTTTACTTCACTCTTTGTAGGGTGTGCTAGTGTAGCTATCAACGGTAGAGAAGCCAGTGCGCTCGCAACAGTATCCATAGTTTTGTTTCTTCTCTCGGTTATCTTCAGCGCTATTTTCTGTACAGAGGATGCAACACTGTAATAGTCTAGCTGAGAGGAAGGAAAAGGTAATGGAAAAGAAGATAGTCAAGTGCGAGGTCTTACTGACAAGAAAGTGTAACCTTCGGTGCCGGTACTGCAGAATAATCCGAGACGATGTCGAGACAGAGCGAGACTTCGGAAAATGGAAAGAAACACTTCAAGCTCTAAAGATTCTAGGTTCAGAGATCAATCCGATTTACGGAGCGGAACCGCTCCTAGAAAAAGACTTGTTACTGAAGATTTTGAGGTATTCTGCAGAGATCGACGCGCCGAACACTATAATAACTAACGGGGAACTTCTAACTGAAGACTTAGCTAAAGAGCTGTATGACGCTGGATTAAGAAGTATGACAGTCTCTTTCGATAGCCTTGACGGTATATTTCCGGACAAGCACTCTGAGAGGAAGACGAGGAACGCTGAGAAAGTTATAGAGATGTTCTCAAAGTTTCCAGACATGAGAGACATAGAGATCGTTGTCACTATTACTAGACAGAACTTCCGAGAGATTCCGCGCATGATTAGAGAGTTTAGCAGCAGAGGGATCTGGACAAGCTTCGACCTCATACACTACGACAGAGGCCAACACGAGACGAAGTGCCCTCCTCGAGAGGCTATAGAAGACCTTTTGTTTAAGGACGAGGACTTACCAGCTCTGAAAGACGTCTTGCTAGAGATTAAAGAGCTCAAACAGAAAGGCTGCTTACTACATCAAGATCCAGAGACTATGGATATCTTAGTCAAGAACCTTAAGGATTACTCGTGGGAGTGTACAGAGTTCGGCTTCTTGACTATGGAAGCAGATCTAACAGCAAGACCTTGTGACGATTGGTGCCCGCCTGAGCTGTATCGGAAATACACAGTGATCAGTCTCGTCGAAGACGGGAAGTGGGACGAGTTCCATAATCTGCGTAAAGAGCTCCGTAAGAGAGACAAGTGCCACTGTCTGTGGTCTACTCACATTATGTCAGAAGTCTGGCTTAGAGATGTTAATGTAGGAACATATATCAGACACGAGTACAAACCGGAGGTGAACTCATGACGATCTTTGGTTCTATATCACAGATATTTTTCGCAATATGCTGGTTTCCACAAGTGTGGAGAGTCTACAAGACAAACGAGACTAGAGCGTTTAGTCTTGTAACACTTCTACTAAGTCTTCTAGGGAACTTAAGTTTCTTCTTGTATGTCGCATCTCTTCGAGATATTCCTGCTTGCGTGACGTCTCTAGTAAATGTAGTATTAGTTACTTATGTTGTAAGTAAAACGATTCGTAACAGACTAGAGAGAAAGGAGTAAGGTTATGTGCGGAATCGTAGGCATCCGAGTTTTCAGAAACTCAGACAGGTGGAAACAAAAGATCAAAAATCTAGTCTTTTCTACAGAAGCCAGAGGCAGAGATGGCTTCGGAATGGTGCTGAAGACTCCGACGTCTCTCGCCGTGCTGAAGAAGAGAGAGCGGATGTCAAAGGTCGCTTCCGAAGTATCCGACTTCCTCGAAAACATTCAAGCTAGAAGCATGCTTCTGGTCTCTTCGAGAGCACAACCTCTTCCAGAGGAGTCTTCCGTAGACATAGATAACATTCCTCCATTCGTAAGCCGCAACAAAGAATGGTGGGTCGTTCACAACGGGACTATTTCTAACGATAGAGAGCTCGCGAAAGAACTAGAGATTACTGTAAGAGTAGACACGCAAGTTATAGCAGAAATGCTAACAAACACGTCAGTTCGAAAAATCTGCGAAAAGCTTGTCGGAGGTTTCGCTGTCATCGCGATGGCTCCGAGTTATGGACACTTCCTTGTATTCAAGAACTACAAGACGCTTTGGTACGTCTGGAACGAGGACCTTTTTGCTGTTGCTTCGGAGAGAGAGCAGCTTCTTCCGTTCGCGAAGGGCGGGATCTACGGAGTAGAGATGTTCCCTAGAGATACGATATTCTCCGTAAAAGAGAACGGTAGGATAATAGCGCAGCCTTTCAATAAGACAGTTTGGGGTAGTCTTCCGGAGCTCGACGAAAACAAGGCTGTAGTAGTGACATCTGGAGGACTCGACAGTTCAACAGCTGCGTTTGTTGCTAAGAAGATTCACGGTGTAAAAGACGTTTTACTTCTGAACTTCGACTATGGCCACAGAGCAGCAGATCGAGAGTGGGAAGCAGTGCAAGCTGTAGCAGAAAAGCTCGGAGCAGAAGCTCGACACATAGATCTTAAGTGGCTCGGACAGCTCGGTAGAAGTCCTCTCACAGACAGAGGCATAGAGCTTCCACTAGGAATGAGGTCTGTAGAGTCTACTCTGTGTTTCGTTCCGGCTCGGAACCTTGTCATGGTTGTGTACGCTGCTGCTGTAGCGGAAGCAGAAGGTCGGAAGTGGATCTATTATGGGAACAATCTAGAAGAGGAAGGAGTCTACCCAGATAACGACCGAGAGTTCCTATACGCAGTAAACGAAGCTCTAGCTTACGGGACGCTGAGAGGTGGTATCAGAATCCGAAACTGTCTCGCTAGACTTATGAAAGTCGAGATAGTCGCACTAGGTACGTATCTAGGTGTTCCGTTCGACAGAACGTGGTCGTGCGACACAGAAGGCGTAAAGGTAGGAGACAAAACGCTACCGTGTGGGATCTGCGGTTGTTGTACTACAAGATGGCACGCTTTCAGAAGAGCTGGGATTCCAGATCCGGAACAGTACGCTCAAGAGCCTATAGACAAGTATGTGTGGCTTGAGAGAGGAGAAACGACTAAAGTCGATATCGACGAAATAATTTCCAGACTAGAATGAACAGATTATTACCTGACAGAGTGGGTTCGGGCTTATTAGATGCGCTGTATAACAAGATTCACGTAGTGGGCGGGAGAGCTAAGCGACCTCCAGAGGTAGAGGTAGGAGACAGACTCTACGCGTTCGACGGAGAGAGAGTCACAGCGACGAGAGTGATCAGAGTGTTCAGTTACGATGTTGACGAGTACTTACATATTGCGTTAGACGTTTACGGAGCGGAAAAACGTTTACTCGTCACACCAGACAGCTCTTTGTGCGTTTGTGGAGAAGGTTGGTCTTGTGCCGGCACTCTTAGAGAAGGCAACTCACTCCTTTGCACGCTCTGTATACCTCCAGATCCTAGTTTTCCGATTAGACGACCTCGCTCGCTAATAGAAAAGTATGGTACTAGAGTTATGTCTGTTGTGCGTATACGGAAGCGTGCTAGAGTTTACAGTTTCGAGTGTGTTCCACACGAGAACTATTTTGTAAACTATGTACTCTTACATAGCTGTAGAGTGAAGAACGTTAAAGTATTACTCAACGCTGTAAAACTCTAGCAGAGTCTATAAAATGGACGAAAAGCGAAGATTCCCACTGTACACTCTCTACTTCAAGGTCTTTAGATACGTTCTGGTGGGAGACTCGAAGATCTACGCAGGACCTCCTCGTAGGTTTGTGAGAGAGAAACTAAGAGACGAGTACGGACCTATTGTGTGGGTGCAAAGACCGGAGCCCTACAAGATCAGTGACAGTCAGATGGTATATGAGATGAGTGTAAAACAGGCACTAGAAGAGAAAAGAGAGATAATGTACGTTTACTGGAGAGGCTATACTCGTGGTTTCACTTTCGCTAAAGCGACCCAGAGGCTTCCATCTGGATATACGCGTATGCTGAAAATAACTGTAGACGGGATTGTTACGTCGCCAGTGTGTTTTATTCAGCCTGACGCATTAGTGCTTACGGATGAAGCTCTTGTGAAAGCGACAGAGCTGCGGCCGGGAATGTGTGTCTTTTACGTAACAGACCCGTACCCACTCTCGGGATACTTTCTGAAAGTAAAGAAGATAGAGAGAAGCAAAGAGCGTGTGTATAGGATATACACTACAGCGTCTTTGATATCCATCGATCATCTTGTCGTAAGAGGTGCCTTTGTCGGATTCAATACAATAGGGAGGGAAACAGCAGAGCGTTTATGGAGAGACTGGGTAAAGAAAGCATCTCTCGGATGCTCGGCAGATGCCGACTCTGCGACAACATCGGAGAGTACGACGAGTGGCTAAAACACTTCCTCTGTGTGCAGCACCGAGAGGAGCTTATAGTTCCAGAGAGAGAAGAGGCTCGATCGGTGTTGCTTTTCTCCGGAGGAATGGACAGCCTTATAGCGTATTTCTATGTCACTAGCTATTACGAAGAGCCAATAGACGCATGTTTGTTCGTAGACGTAGGACAGCGCTACAGAGACATGGAGATAGAAGCGTGTCTAAAAGTTAAGTCGCTGAAAGAAGACTTCCCGCTGCGTATTCGGAAGGGACCAGACTTGTCTATCTCTGAGGCTCCAGACGCATATATTCCATTGCGAAACCTGTATCTGATCTGCGAAGCTGTTACGTGTTTCAGTGGTGTAAAAAAGATCTACATTGCGTGTCAGAGAGGAGAGAACTATGTGTCGGATAGGTCTCTCACGTTCACGGAGCTCACAAGTGTTCTTCTAGAGAAGCTAGAGGGAGTCCGTGTAGTGAATCCTCTTATCTATGTAACGAAGATCGATATGGTAGAGTGGTATGTAGAGAACAGCTTTCCTATCGATCTTCTGTACGCGACTGTAGGATGCTACAATCCTATCAACGGGAAGCATTGCGGCCAGTGTAGTGCTTGTTTTCGAAGATCAGTTGCGTTCGAGTACTGTGGGCTACCTCTAGATCCAATGGAACACGACATCCGGAAGTGGGAAGGTATCCAGAAGTACATAAACGATATACGAGAGAAAAGGATGGAAAAACGAAGGGAAACACAGACTCTAACAGTCTTGAAAAAGTGGGGGTATACGATATGACACTCGAAGAGCTTGAGAGGAAACTACAGGAGGCTGCGAAACTGCGATCGTGGGAATACGTAGTTGTCCACCATTCTGCTACAAAAGATGGTGTGGCTAAAGACTGGGAGACGATCCGAAAGTGGCATACAGGAAAGATCGGGTCGTCTGACCCCAAGTCTCCAGACTACAACAAGTATGTGCTGAACCCAATGCGAGACATCGGGTACCATCTCGGGATCGAGAGAGTCGAGAGTGCACCTGCGATACAACTCGGGCGAAGTTTTACGTGGGATGGAGGACACGCTGTAGGCTTCAACCATAAAGGATTCGGTGTGTGCGTCGTAGGAAACTACGATCTGAGTCCGCCTCCTCCAGACATCTGGAATCTTTTGCTAGAAGCGATACGCAAAGTTATCAATGTATTCAAGATTCCTGTAGAGAAAGTCATCGGACACCGTGAAACCTATATACTAAGAAGAGTTCCAGTAGAGAAGTCGTGTCCTGGAAAACAGTTTGATATGAACAGACTAAGGAGTGAGTTAAATGCGAGAGGTACATCACTCCGTTCCTGAGATTCAAGAAATAATAAACAGAGTCGGTGTCGGAGAGTTAGACTTTCCGCTTGTCATCAAGACGAAGAAAGAGAGTGTCTCTGTCGACGCTACTCTAGAGATGTTCGGCTCTCTCTTTAGTTACCGTAAGGGTATCGACATGTCTCGGTTTCCTGAAGTTCTGCAAGAGTATCTGGACGTTCCGTTCACAGAGAAAGACTTCTTTCCGCTTCTAGAGAAACTCAAACAGCGCGTAGGTGTGCCAGATGTTTACGTAGCTGCACACTTTAAGCTCTATGTTCCGAAGGTCGCGCCTGTAACGAAGAAGAGAAGTCTACTCGGTTATGAGTGTTCCATATCGGCTTGTATCAAGCGAAGACAAGAGAAGTTCTTCTACAAAAAAGTGTCCGTTCCTGTTGCGAGTGTCTGTCCTTGCAGTAAAGATATGTGTTTAGTCGACCGAGAGAGAGGGTTAGGAAAAGGTGCTCACAACCAGAGAGCGATAGTGACTGCACAAGTGAGGTGTCAGCCGGAAGCGATCTATTTCGAGGATATGATCGAGAGACTAGAGAGCTGCGGATCTTCTCCAGTCTACACTCTCCTGAAAAGACCAGACGAGAAACATGTAACGATACACGCTTACGAGAACCCAAAGTTTGTAGAGGACATCGTGAGAGAAGCTTACGTTACACTTCGCGACCTACCGACTGTTGAGTGGCTTCGTATAAAGGTCGCGAGTGTCGAATCCATTCACAACCACTTAGCTATTGCGTATCTCGAGAGAGAAAAGAGAGGAAACAGATGGCTGAGAGCGGACAAGGGCTTCGTATAAGAACATCTACTATACTCAAATCTAGGATCGACGACTTGCTAGCAAAGCGAGAGTTAGAAGAGAGGCACCGACCTGGACGACGTGTGATACATCCGTCTTCGATCTCTGCGTGTATCCGAGAGATCGTCTTAAGCATCTTGGGCTATGCTTCTACAGAGAAGACAGATGGTAAGACAGTTCGAGTTTTTGATGCTGGAAAGTCGATGCACGAGCGATTCCAGAAATATTTGAAGGAGCTAGGTCACGCCGACATCGAGGTCTTCGTGAAGAGCGAGGACCTCTGGCTCGAAGGCATGATAGATGCGATCGTACGAATTAACGGAGAGCGATACATCGTAGAGCTAAAGTCGAGTAACAGCTATGTGTTCAACTCTATCCAGACTCCGCATAGAGACTACATCGAACAAGTTCACGCTTACATGCTTTGCACTGGGATCGACAAAGCTATCATACTCTACGAGAACAAAGACACACAAGACATAAAAGAGTTTATAGTCGAAAGAGACCAAGAAGTCATAGACAAGATCGTAGAAAAGATAAAACTAGTTCAGAGTTACGTAGAGCGGAACGAGATTCCGCCTATGACTTGCAAAAGCAAGTCTGACGCGAGGTATTGTTCGTACAAGGGGTTCTGTTTCAATGATAAGACAGTCGCTAAGTCCGGAAGCGTCAGGGTTGTTGTCAGTCAAGAAGCTGACACTAAGTGATATACAGCGAGTAGGCGGTCGCGAGCTCAGGAGAGGCGAACTCTTCTACAACTGGGAGGCTCCTTTCAATTGTTTAGCGTTTCCGTTTCTAGACTACGAAGACGGACATGTAATAGGTGCGATATTCCGAAATCTGGAGAACGGTGGCTTGAAGTGGAAATCGACTAGTTTCAAAAAACACATACTTTACGGACTATACTGGAGTCTACCTGCGATAGTGAAGAGAGACACAGCGATAATTGTCGAAGGAGTCTTCGACTTTATAGCTCTCAGAAAATACTGTGAGAACGTAGTCGCTTCTCTCGGTACGCTTCCTACTGAGAGACAGCTGTATTTCCTAGCTAGGTTTGCTAGAAAGTTAATCATCTTTGCCGACGAAGACGTCTCGAAAGACAAAGTAAAGAGAGACGGGGTCTGGAAAAAGTTTCACGTCTCTTTCGTAAAAGGCTCAGGCGATCCGGACGAGCTCGCGGCTGTACTGAAGAAAGACCTCATCTCGTTCATAGAGACCAAAAGAGTATGGATCTAAACATAATCTTTTACGGTAGAGAGAAGAACCTAGAAAAGATTTTGCTTGAGCTTCTCTCCTCTGAAGAAGAGTGCTTTCTCTGGGTCGTTACAGCGAGAGCTCTACAAGAGAAAGACGGAGAGATAGAGCTTACAAGACGGAACGTCTACCCGAGCTATGCTATGATCTCTAGAGGCGACTCGATCAAGCTTCAATACCCACCTCTGAGGTATCCTGACGAACCACCTTACGAATTAGACGAGCTCGATCTAGAGAGAGTTAAAAGTGCAGAGAATCTTCTGTTTGTTCAGAGTCGGTTCCTAGATATGAAAACGGGCGACGCTGTAAGAGTCGTAAGTGGTCCGCTACACGGGCTTACTGGGACCGTTGAAGAAATCA
>Ga0272449_1003280_pt1 | contig 14042 bp, 11 predicted proteins | sample YNPCB0241_FD_198679 | JGI IMG/M metagenome (GOLD analysis project Ga0272449, IMG submission 198679) | Hot spring sediment microbial communities from Yellowstone National Park, WY, United States - YNP-CB-024-1 | ecosystem: Environmental > Aquatic > Thermal springs > Hot (42-90C) > Sediment...
GCCTGTATCCTTAATAATCATTGTGGTCAAATAAGAGGAGAGACGACGATGTTCATTGAGGATATCGTGGCGCGGGAGATCCTGGATTCCCGCGGCAACCCGACGATAGAGGTAGAGGTGTACCTGGATACCGGCGACGTGGGCCGGGCAGCCGTGCCCTCGGGGGCATCCACCGGGGCCCACGAAGCCCTGGAACTCCGGGACGGTGACCCCAGCCGCTACGGGGGCAAGGGGGTCCAGAAGGCGGTGGAGAACGTCCAGACCCTCATCGCCGACGAGATCGTCGGCTGGGACGCGCTGGACCAAGTGGGCATAGACCGCCTCCTGGTGGAACTGGACGGCACCCCCAACAAGGGGCGTCTGGGGGCCAACGCCACGCTGGGCGTCTCCCTGGCGGTGGCCAAGGCGGCGGCGGCGGCCTTGGACCTGCCCCTGTACCGCTACTTGGGGGGCGTCTACGCGCACCTCCTCCCCGTGCCCATGATGAACATCCTCAACGGCGGCAAACACGCCGCCGAGAGCACCGACTTCCAGGAGTTCATGATCGTGCCGGCCGGCGCCCCCTCCTTTGCCGAGGCCCTGCGCTGGGGCGCGGAGACTTACCACGCCCTCAAGGCCGTCCTCAAGCAGCGGGGGTACAACACCAACGTGGGCGACGAAGGCGGCTTCGCCCCCTCCCTCAAGAGCAACGAGGAGGCGGTGGAGGTCATCCTGGCGGCCATTGAGAGGGCCGGCTATCGCCCCGGAGAGGAGATCTTCCTGGCCCTGGACCCCGCGGCAAGCGAGTTCTACGAGGATGGAAAGTACCGCCTGGCACGCGAGGGCCGGACGCTCACCGGCGAGGAGATGGTGGCCTTCTGGGAGAACTGGGTGGGCCGCTATCCCATCCTTTGCCTGGAGGATGGCCTGGCCGAGGACGACTGGGAGCACTGGCAACTCCTCCAGGCCCGGCTGGGGGACCGCATCCAGATCGTGGGAGACGACCTCCTGGTGACCAACGTGGAGCGCCTGCGCAAGGCCATCGCGCTGCGGGCGGCCAACAGCATCCTCATCAAGTTGAACCAGATCGGCACCCTCACCGAGACCATCTCCGCCGTGGAGACGGCCCGGCAGGCTGGCTGGACGGCGGTCATCTCCCACCGCAGCGGCGAGACAGAGGACACCACCATCGCCGACCTGGCGGTGGCCCTGAACGTCGGCCAGATCAAGACCGGCGCGCCCTGTCGCACGGACCGCGTGGCCAAGTACAACCAACTCCTGCGCATAGAGGAAGAACTGGGGGAGAGCGCCCGCTACGCCGGGCTCGGGGCCTTCCGCCGCAAGGCGGGATAAGAGGGGCCCGAACCCCCATCGCAGGGACGCGTAGGTCACGCCACAGGCGTGACCTACGTGTTGGTCGGGAAAGGCGCATCTCCACCAAGAGGAGGGAGGCTTGATGGGCCATCCTCTTGAGGGCACGGCCCCCAGGGAGGGAGGCGCGGCCGGGGTCGCCTTCCGCCCGGCCCGCCCGGAGGATGCCCCCGCCCTGGCTGCGCTTTCCACCCAGTTGGGATACCCCTCTTCACCGGACGAGATGCGGGCGCGCCTCCGGGCCATCCTCGGGCGGGACGAGCACGCCGTCCTCGTGGCCGAGAAGGACGGCCAGGTCGTCGCCTGGGTCCATGCCTTCATCCTGCGGCTGGTGGAGGCGAACCCCGAGGCAGAGATCGGCGGGTTGGTGGTGGACGAAGGGTGCCGGGGCCAGGGGATCGGGCGGGCCCTGGTCCATCTGGCGGAGGAGTGGGCGCGGGCCCTGGGGTGCGCGACCATCGCCGTCCGCTCCAACGTGGTCCGGGAGAGGACGCACCGCTTCTACGAGGACCTCGGCTACACCCGCATCAAGGCCCAGTACACCTTCCGCAAGCCCCTGTCCCCCCTGTAGGGGCGATTCGTGAATTGCCCTGGGCCTGTAGGGGCGGTTCATGAACCGCCCCTACAGATTCCCCGTCCTCTCCGCGTGCGGAGAGGGGAGAGGGTTGGGAGATGGGGTGAGGTCTGGGGGCGATCCGGGAATCACCCTCCTTCTGTGGTATAATGGGCCGCTGCCTTCCGAGGCAGATGCCATGCCGATACCCTACGTCAGGAGGAGCACCGATGGACTTGGGGCTTCGGGGCAAGGTGGCGCTGGTGGCCGCGTCCAGCCGGGGGCTGGGCCGGGCCGCCGCCGCAGAACTGGCGCGGGAGGGGGCCAGGGTGGCCCTCTGCGCCCGCCACGCGGAGGAACTCCAGGCCACGGCTGAGGCCATCCGCCGAGAGACCGGGGCGGAGGTGCTCGCCATCCCCGCCGACCTCACCCGGGCCGAGGACATCCAACGCCTGGTGGCCCAGGTGGAGGCGCGCTTCGGCCAGGTGGACATCCTGGTGACCAACGCTGGCGGCCCGCCCGGCGGTTCCTTTGAGGACTTTGACGACGAGGCCTGGCGCCGGGCCTGGGAACTGACCTTCATGAGCGCCGTGCGCCTCATCCGGGCCGTGCTCCCGGGCATGAAGGCGCGCCGCTGGGGCCGCATCATCAACATCACCTCGGTGAGCGTCAAGCAGCCCCTGCCGGACCTCATCCTCTCCAACGCCTACCGCGCCGCCGTGGCCGGCGTGGCCAAGACGCTGGCCAACGACCTCGCCCCTCTGGGCATCACCGTCAACAACGTCTGCCCAGGCTGGACCCTGACGGACCGCGTGCAGGAGTTGGTAGAGCGGCGTGCCGCGCAGCAGGGCGTCTCCTTTGAGGAAGCCCTGAAGGCGGCCACGGCCAGCATCCCCATGCGCCGCATGGGACGGCCCGAGGAACTGGCTGCCCTCATCGCCTTCCTGGCCTCGGAGCGGGCCGCCTACATCACGGGCACCACCATCCCCGTGGACGGCGGCTCGGTCCAGGGGCTCCTCTGACCCCGGGAGGGGCCCTGTCGGCATGCCGCACCCTCCCCTCCCGTCGGCCTTCCTCCAGCGGATGCGCCGTTGGCTCGGCGAGGAGTTCTCAGCCTTTGCCCGAAGCCTGGAGGGGCCGCCCCTCGCCGGCCTGCGCCTGAACCCGGCCAAGGCCTCGCCCGAAGGCCTGGCGCGGTGGGGCTTCCTCCTGGAGCCCCTCCCCTGGTGCCCCCAGGAGGGCTTCCTCCTCCGGGCCCCGGCCGAGGCCGGACAGCACCCCTTCCACCTCGCAGGGTGCTACTACCTCCAGGAGCCGGACGCCACCGCCGTCGTGCCCCTCCTGGACCCGCAGCCGGGGGACTGGGTGCTGGACCTCTGCGCCGCGCCCGGGGGCAAGGCCACCCACATCGCCAGCCGCCTGCAGGGCCAGGGCGTGCTCATCGCCAACGACCTGGTCCCGGCCCGCGCCCGGACGCTGGCGGCGAACCTCGCCCGCTGGGGCACCCGCAACGCGGCCGTGACCGCCGAACACCCGGACCACCTGGCCCGCCACTTCGGGACAGCCTTTGACCGGGTTCTGGTGGACGCGCCCTGCTCAGGGGAGGGGATGTTCCGCAAGAGCCCAGAGGCCCGCTTGGCCTGGAGCCCGGCCCACGTGGCCGGCTGCGCCGCCCGGCAACGGGCCATCCTGGAGGCCGCTGCGCGCCTGGTCCGCCCAGGGGGACGCCTGGTCTACAGCACCTGCACCTTCGCCCCGGAGGAAAACGAGGGGGTGGTGGGGGCATTCCTGCACCGGCACCCAGAGTTCCGCCTGGTGCCGCCCCCGGCCTTCCCGGGCTTCTCGCCGGGCCGGCCGGAGTGGCTGGAGGACCCCACCCTGCGGGAGGTGGAGGTCCTGCGGCAGTGTGTGCGCCTGTGGCCCCACCTCACCGCAGCGGAAGGGCACTTCATCGCCATCTTGGTGCGGGAGGGCGACGCCGAAGCCCCGCAAGTTCCCCCCTGGCCGGTCTCGCCGCCCCGGGGCTCGGCGCGGGCGGCCTGGGAGGCCTTCTGCCGCGAGGCGCTGGTCCGCCTCCCCTCCGGCCAGGTGCACCAGGGTGGCAGGAGCCTCTACCTCCTGCCCCAGGGCTTCCCGGACCTGCGGGGCCTGCGGATCGTGCAGGCCAGCCTGCGGCTGGGCGACCTGGCCCGAGGCGGCTTCCGCCCGGCCCACGCCCTGGCCCTCGCCCTGGACCCCGGGGACGCCCGCGAGGTCCTGGACCTGGCCCCGGACGACCCGCGCCTGGCGACCTACCTGCAGGGCGGCACCTTCCAGGCCCAGGGGGGTGAGGGCTGGCTCCTGGCCTGCGTGGCCGGGCACCCGGTGGGGTGGGCCCGCCGGAAAGGGGGCCGGGTGAGGAGCCTCCTGCCCCCAGGGTGGCGGTCGCTGGTCTCTCAACCGGTGGAGGAGAAAGGCCATGGCATCGTGGGATGAACGCGAGGTGGTGGCACGGCTCACGGAGGCCCTGGAAGCCGCCTTCGGCCCGGGGAAACCCCCGCGGGTCTTCCGCGCCCCGGGCCGGGTGAACCTCATCGGCGAGCACACCGACTACAACGACGGCTTCGTGCTCCCCATGGCCGTGGGGCGGCACATCTGGCTCGCAGCCCGGGAGGACAGCGCCCGCCACCTGCGCCTCTTCTCGGTGGACTTCGGCCAGGAGGCCCTCTTTGACCTGGGCTGCCTGGAACGGGACCCGGCACGGCCGTGGGGCAACTACGTGGCCGGTGTGGCGTGGGCCTTCGCGCAGGCAGGGCTCCCAGTGCGGGGCCTGGAGGCCGCGCTGACCGGCAACGTCCCCATCGGTTCGGGCCTTTCCTCCTCGGCGGCTCTGGAGACGGCCTCCGCCGTGGCCCTGGAAGCCCTAAGCGGCCTGGACGTGCCCCCGGTGCGCCGGGCCCTCCTCTGCCAGAAGGCCGAAGCCGAGTTCGTGGGCGTTCAGTGCGGCATCATGGACCAGTTCGTCTCCAGCCTGGCGCAGGAGGGCCATGCCCTGCTTTTGGATTGCCGCTCCCTGGAGTACAAGCGGGTGCGGGTCCCCGAAAGGGCGGCCGTGGTCATCGCCGACACGGGCGTGCGGAGGGCCCTCGCCACCTCCGCCTACAACGAACGCCGCAGGCAGTGCGAAGAGGGGGTGCGGCTCCTCAGGCGGCACCTCCCCGGCATCCGGGCGTTGCGGGACGTCCCCTGGGAGGCCCTGGAGCGCTGGCGGGGCGACCTCCCCGAGGCCGTCTACCGCCGCTGCGCCCACGTGGTGCAGGAGAACGCGCGCGTGCTGGCCGCGGTGGACGCCCTCCACGCCGGCGACCTGGAGACCATGGGCCGCCTGATGGATGCCTCTCACGCCAGCCTGCGGGACCTCTACGAAGTGAGCTGCCCCGAACTGGACCTGATGGTGCAACTGGCCCGCAGCCTCCCGGGCTGCTTCGGCTCCCGCCTGACGGGGGCTGGCTTCGGGGGGTGTACCGTGAGCCTGGTGGCTACCGAGCGGGCCGAAGCCTTCGCCCAGGACCTGGCCGCAGCCTACGCCGCCCGCACAGGCCGGCGCACCGAGGCCTTTGTGGAGCGCCCGGCGGGGGGTGCTGGAGAGGTCCACCTGGGGAGGAACGCGCGGCGGAAGGCGCTTGCCCTTTAGAGGAGGAGTTCGGGCAGTTCCGCCACGCTCTGCACCAAGAGGTCGGCCTCGGCCAGGTCCTCCTCGCGGCCCAGGCCGGTCAGGACGGCGGCGCTCAGCGCGCCCGCCTGCTTCGCAGCGTTCACATCGTCGGGGGTGTCCCCCACCACCAGGCAGCGGCTGGGCGGCAGGTTCAGTTTCTCCGCTGAACGCAGCACCCCTTCCGGGTCCGGCTTCCGGTGGCGGACGTCGTCGTTGGCCGTGACCACGGCGAAGGTCTCCACCAGCCCGTGGTGCTCCAGCCAGCGGATGGCCTCGCGGCGGGGCCGGGTGGTCAAAAGCCCCAGGCGGTAGCGCCTGGCCAGGCTCTGCAGGGCCTCCCGCATCCCGTCCACCGGGGGGATCTGCGTGATGTCCGGCATGAGGGGCACGCGGGCGTTCACCCACTGCCGCAGGCGGTCCGCCTCGTCGTCCAGGCCCACCCGGTCCAGGGCCTTGTGGACCTGGTCCGCGGCGCGCCACAGGCCCAGGTTCAGCGCACCGCGTGGCGAGGGCTGTTCCCCGGGTTCCGTGCCGGCCAGGGCGCGGTCCGTCTCAATGAGGGTTCCGTCCAGGTCAAAGAGGATGGCCTCCACCCGCTCCCCGGCCACGAGGCCGCGGGGGAGGGGCAACTCCGCCTCTGGGATGGGGGTCAGCCCCTCGCCGAAGGGCTCCATGTCCAGCAGTTTGCGGTAGGCGTACCGCAGCAGGATGCGCAGGGTGGCCAGGGTGGGGGCAGCCAGGAAAATGCCCAGGATGCCCGCCAGGCTCCCCCCCAGCACGAGCCCCACCAGGACCACCAGGGGGTGCAGGCGCACGCTCCGGCCCAGGATGCGGGGCACGAGGACGTTGTTCTCCACCTGCTGGATGAGCATGTAGGCCCCGATGACCACGAAGCCGAAGGCCCAACGGCTCAGGGGGAGGTAAGTGGACCCCTGGAACCAGGCCAGGAGCACGGCGGGGGCGGCGGCCACGGCCGGCCCCACGTTGGGCAGGAACTCCAGGATGCCCGCCAGGAGGCCCAGGGCCAGGGCGTTCCGCAGCCCCAGGGCCGCCGTCACCACCGTCACCACGACGCCGATGGTGAGGGAGAGGACCAACTGCCCGCGGAAGAAACTGCGCCAGATGCGGTCCACATCGTCCAAGAGGCGCAGGAGTTCATCCCGGTGCTGGGGCGGGAGGAGGTCGGCGAAGTACCCCCGCAGGTGGGGCGCGTCCAGGAGCAGGTAGAACGAGACGACCAGGACGTAGATGGTCCAGAACAGAACGCTGACCACGTTCGCCACCAGGGAGAAGACCCCGGTGGCAGCCGGGGAGAAGAGGCCCCGCAGGGCATCGCCCACCTGGCTGTAGAGGCTCTGGACGTCCACGGAGAAGCCGAAGAGGGTCAGTTCCCGCTGGCCGAGCCACCCGCTGAGGGTGACGAGGATCTGGCCCAGGTCCACGTCCAGGGCCTGGGCCTGCTCCACCAGGCTCGGGACGACCGAGATGGGGACCAGGGAGATGGCGCCCAGGAGGAGGAGGTAGGCGAGGAGGATGCCGAGGGCGCGGGGGATGCGGGCATGCCGCTGGAGCCAGTCCACCAGGGGGGCGAGGACGTAGGCCAGGAGGCAGGCGATGATGGTGGGGCCCAGGACCTGGCTGAAGCGGAACACGGCCCACACCGCCCCGATCAGGATGGCGATGAAGACCACCTGCTTCAGGAAGGGCGACCAACGCCGCGAGGGCCTCGGCGCGCCCAGGTCCAGCCTGTTCCCGACCCTGGACATCTCACCCCCACTGCGGACAATCCGCTCAATCGTTCCAGGAGTCTGTCGCCAGCAATCCGCTCAATCCGTTCCCGGAATCCGTTGACAGCCCCTAGCGCACGAGCCCGATCCGGTCGGGCGGCCAGTAGGAAAGCCACGCCCGCCCCACAATGGCCTCGTAGGACACTGGCCCGAAGGTGCGGGAGTCGTTGCTCGCGCTCCGGTTGTCGCCCAGGACGAAGACGTGCCTATCGGGCACCAGGACCTCGTCCATGCGCCCGCGGGTGGGCTGGCGAAGGTACGGCTCGTCCAGGGGCTCGCCGTTGATGAAGACCTTCCCATCGTGGATGGCGACCCGTTCCCCCGGCAGGCCGATGACCCGCTTGATCAAGAGTTCGCGGCTGTGGTCGGGGAGCCGGAGCACCACCACATCGCCCCGCTGCGGCTCCCGAAAGTGGTAGGTCACCTTCTCCACCACCAGGCGCTGGTTGGTCTCCAGGTTGGGCTCCATGCTGTGGCCGTACACCCGGGTGGCCTGGGCCAGCAGCAGGTTGATGAGGAGCGCGATGACCACTGCGGGGATGATGGTCTCCAGGACGTCCCGCGCCGCGGCCAGGAGGCGGGCGCCGAAGGAAGGACCAGACGGTGCAGGGGGCCTCTCCCCTGCCCCCTGCACCGGTGCCATCTCCCAGGGCATGGGTTCGCCGTTGGGTGTTGGGCGTTCTTCCATTACGAACCCCCTGCGGCAGGGAGGGTTACCGCCGTCGGCGGTCCTTGTTGCCGCCACGTCCACCGCCAGCGCTCCGCCCGCCGGCCGGGGCCTTGGCCGGGCGCCGGTCGTGCTCGCGGGCCTCGGCTGCTGTCCACCCCTCCAGCACGGCGCGCCGGGAGAGGCGGATCTTCCCCTCGTTGTCAATGTCAATGACCATCACCATGATCTCATCGCCGACCTGGACCACATCCTCCACGCGGTTGGCGTGGTAGTCGGCCAGTTGGGAGATGTGCACCAGGCCGTCCTGGCCGGGGAGGATCTCCACGAAGGCGCCGAAGTCGGTGATGCGCACCACCTTGCCGGTGTAGATCTTGCCGATCTCCGCCTCTTCCGTGAGGCCCTGGATGGTCTGGATGGCCAGTTCCGCACCCTGGGGGCTGACGGACGCCACGTAGACCGTGCCGTCCTCCTCCACGTCAATGCGCACGTCAAAGTCTTCCTGCATCTTGCGGATGGTCTTGCCGCCAGGGCCGATGATGGCCCCGATCTTCTCCGGGGCGATCTTGATGACGGTGATGCGCGGCGCATAGGGCGACAGTTCCCGCCGCGGCTCGGAGATGGTCTCGGCCATGCGGTCCAGGATATAGAGGCGCGCCTTGCGGGCCCGCTCCAGCGCCTCGGCCAAGATGTCGTAGCCGATGCCCTGGACCTTCATGTCCATCTGCAGGGCGGTGATGCCATCCCGGGTGCCGGCCACCTTGAAGTCCATGTCGCCCAGGTGGTCCTCCATCCCCACGATGTCGGTGAGGATCTGGTAGCGCTGGCCATCGGTCACGAGGCCCATGGCCACCCCCGCCACCATGGCCTTGATGGGGACGCCAGCGTCCATGAGGGCCAGCGTGCTGCCGCACACGCTGGCCTGGGAGGTGGAGCCGTTGGAGGCCAGCACCTCGGAGACCAAGCGCAGGGTGTAGGGGAACTCCTCCTGAGGTGGGATCACCGGCAGGAGGGCCCGCTCGGCCAGGGCTCCGTGGCCGATCTCGCGGCGTCGCGGGCCGCGCAGAGGCCACACCTCGCCCGTGGAATAGGGCGGGAAGTTGTAGTGGTGGATGTAGCGCTTGGTCTCGGCGATGCCCAGGTCGTCCAGGATCTGCTCCTCGCGGGGCGTGCCCAAAGTGGCCACCGTGAGGACCTGGGTCTCGCCTCGGGTGAAGAGGCCCGAGCCGTGAGTCCTCGGAAGGAGCCCCACCTCGCAGTGGATGGGGCGGATGTCGTCCGGGCCGCGGCCATCGGGGCGGATGCCCAGGCTGAGGATGCGCTCCCGCACCTCTGCCTTGAGCCGCTCCTCAAAGACCTGCTTGACCTGGGCCGGGTCCACCTCTGCGGCCAGTTCCTCCGTCAGGGTGGCCAGGAGGTCGTCCAGGGCCTGCTGCCGTTCCTCTTTGGCATGGGCCTGCTCCAGGATGTGGGTCAGGCGGTCGCCCAGTTGGCTCACCACCCGCTGCCTGGTCTCCTCGGGGATTTCGTGCAGGGTGAAGTCACGCTTGGGCTTGCCCACCTTCTCCCGCATCTCCTCCAGGAGGGCGATCACGCTCTGCATGGCCTCGTGCCCGCGCCGCATCCCCTCCAGAACCACGTCCTCGGGGACGATGTTGGCCCCCGCCTCCACCATGAGGATGGCGTCCCGGGTGCCGGCCAGGCGCAGGTCCAGCAGGCTGCGCTCCAGTTGGCTCGCCGTGGGGTTGAAGACGAACTCCCCATCCACGAGCCCCACCCGCACTGCGCCGATAGGCCCCAGGAAGGGGATGTCGGAGATGGTGAGTGCAGCCGAGGCCCCGATGATGCCGAGGATGTCCAGCAAGTTCTCCCCGTCGGCGGAGAGCGCGGTCACCACCACCTGGACCTCGTTGCGGAACCCCTTGGGGAAGAGGGGGCGGATCGGCCTGTCAATGAGGCGCGCCGTCAGGATGGCCTCTTCAGTGGGCCGGCCCTCCCGGCGGAAGAAACTGCCGGGGATCTTCCCGGCCGCGTACAGCCGCTCTTCGTAATCCACGGTGAGGGGGAAGAAGTCTTCCCCTGCCTCTTCGCGCGGCTCTTTGGAGGCCGTGGCGGTGGCGAGGATCATGGAGCCGCCCGAGCGGACAGTGACGGCTCCCCCAGCCAGACGGGCGAGTTTGCCCGTCTCAATGGCGATCTCGTGATCGCCAATGCGTGTTTCAAAGGTGTAACTTTCCATATTCCCTTTCCTCCAGCCTGTGGCTTGGATGTTTGGTGGCGTTCCCCCGGGGAACCCCCTGGTCAAACGCCCATGTGCCGGCTCCAAGGGAGCCGGCCCGACGTTCGCTGCCCACCGGGCCAGAGGTCAGGGACTGGGAACCGTCTCCCAGCGCCTGCTGAGGTCCGCTTCCCAATTCCTGCACCTCGGCCCGGTCGGCATCCCTAGACCTTGCCGCGGGGGCTGCTCCGTGGCCTTGCGGCCAGGGGCCGCCCCATCCTCTCGTGTCCCGCCCGATGCCTGGCTCACAAAACAACGCGGATGGAGCACATCGTCCCGGGGCGTTCCCCACGACGGTTCCTCCACCCGCTCGGTGCCTTCGACATCAAGGCAGGGGACCAACCGGTGACCATCCCTCCAGAGGTGGTCTTCCGCCTCGCCCTACTTGCGCAGGCCCAGCCGCTCAATCAACTGCCGATACCGCTCCGGGTTTGTGCGGCTCAGGTACGCCAGGTGCCGACGCCGCTGCCCCACCAACTTGAGGAGACCCCGGCGCGAGTGTTCGTCGTGCTTGTGGACCTTCAGGTGCTCGCTCAGTTCGTTGATGCGCTGCGTCAAGATCGCCACCTGGACCTCCGGCGAGCCGGTGTCCTCGGGGTGGAGTTGGTACTCCCGGATGATCGCGCCCTTCGTGCTCTTGTCCAACATCCTCCGACCTCCGTAAGTTCCCCCAGACCCTCTGGGGGCTCCTGTTCACCTGGACATTGTAGCACAGGACGCCGAGAAAAGCAAATATTTTGTTGAATGGGGATAGGCCCGCTGGGGTTTGACATCTGGCCGCGAGCCTGGTATCATTGTCTTTGGGAGTGGCTGAGTCCCGGTGGGCTCCGCGGTCTTCAAAACCGTCTGTGGGGCTCTGCACAAGGGTCCCTGGTGGGTTCGACTCCCATCCACTCCCGCCTGAAGGCCCCGGGTTCCGCCCCTATCCTCGTACCCCTTCATCAAAGGGCAGCCGAGCGAACGCCTCGTCTATCCCCCGCGCGGGCTGCCTGCCTGTACGCTGCCGCCCCGAGTATCCCCGCGGCAAAAAAGGGCCGCACCTTCCAGACCGGGCGGCCCAGGAAGGTGCGGCTCGAAAGGGGGACGACGATGATGGCTGCTGCGATCTCCGGGCGTATTCCTCTTCAGGCATCGGCGGATCCGCTTGCCCGGCATCCCTCCACAGAACCATTGTACAGGATGGCCCGGCCAGCGACAATGGTACAATGGTACTATTGAACTTTGCTGATCCAACAGAACAATCATATCTCCAACCCGGCGTGTCGGAAGAAGGAGCGCAGCAGATGGGTCTCGGAACCCATCGCCTCCAGCGAAGTGGTCACGGCCTGATGGAGGTCGGCCACATCGTCTGAGATGAAGTTCGCCACGTCCCCGTCCTTGCTATGGCCCCACACCCTTTCTGTGGGGTTGAGATCAGGCGCATACGCAGGCAGCCCCTCCACCCCCAGCCAATCAGGATGGCTTTCCAGCAACACCCGCACCGCCTTGCGGTGCACACTGGAGCGGTCCAACACCGAGATGAACTTGCGCCGCAAGTGCCGTCGCAAAGAGGTGAGGAAGTGGACCACCTGCTCAGAGCGGATGTTCTGAGCATGCACCTGGAAATAGAGCCGGGGTCGGCGACGCACGGGAGAGAGCGCCATCCCCGCGATCACCGACAGGCGATCGTGCCGGTCCCAACTGGAGTGCACAGGGGTTCTTTTCCCGCGGCGCCCGGGGTGGGGTTTGGCTCGGAGGGCTCCATAGGTACGGGCGTAGGTGTAGCCGTTGGGGATGATGTAGGTGTACTGGTGGGCGTAGGGGTGTTCGTCGGCACGGGGGTAGGCGTTGCCTTAGGCGTGCTAGTGGGCGACGGCGTTGCTGTGGGAGTTGGAGGCGCCGTGGGCGTGCCGGTGGGCGTTAAGGTACCTGTCGGCGTGGCAGTGGGAGTGGCAGTTGGCACCAGCGTCGGCGTGGGAGCTACGGCGGGGCGCAGGAAGCCAGCAAGAGGCTCAAGGCTAGAGCTAAACCAAGCGTTCGCTCCATGCTGGATTCCTCCTCATGGTGAGAGGAACGCCGACACGAGCCCCGGCCTATAAAAAGTGTACATCATGTACCAAGTAGAGGGCAAGAAACGGCTACTGCCCATCGCAAACCACCATTGTCACCGGCGATTTTGCAAATCGGCCTGGATGGGGTATAATAAGAACGGCTTGACCCGAGGGGCTCTGCCCCGGCTGCGCCATTTCCGTTCGGTCAGGCCTGAGCGTACCAGGAGCCGCACCGATCCCCTGGGCGCTATTTTTTATCGCGCGGGGCCAGGAGGTTCGCCTGGCCCACAAGTCCGAGGAGGGGAACGGCAGCCATGAGTCCCAAACCGGGGAAGAAGAACCTGCTGACGCCAGAAGGGTATCAGGAACTGGTGCAGGAACTGGAGTACCTGACCACTGTGCGCCGGCGGGAGATCGCGGAACTCATCCGCCAGGCCAAGTCCGACGGCGACGTCATGGAGAACGCGGCCTACGAAGAGGCCAAGGTGGAACAGGCCTTCCTGGAGGGCCGCATCAAGACGCTGGAGAACCTCCTCCGGAACGCCGTCGTCGTGGCGGACGAGGAACGCGCCTCCGATGGCACCGTGACCTTCGGCAGCACCGTCACGGTCCAGGCGCCAGACGGCGAGCGCCCTGAGACCTACCAACTGGTGGGCTCGGCCGAGGCGGACCCCGGCGCGGGGAGGATCTCCGTGGAGTCGCCCCTGGGCAAGGCCCTCCTGGGCCACAAGGCCGGGGACGAGGTGGTGGTAGAAACCCCCGGTGGCCTCATGCGCTTCCGCATCCTGCGCTGCGAGTAGCCCACAGCGCAAGGGTTGGGCACGGCCGGAGCCTGACCCCTGCGCCCTTTGGGAGGACCCATGACCCGAGAACTGAGCGACCACGAACGACAACGCCGCCTGAAACTGGAACGCCTGCGCCAGGCAGGCATAGACCCCTACCCGCCCCGGTGCCGGCGCACCCACACCACCCAGCAGGCCCTCGCCGCCTTTGAAGCCGGCACCCTGACGGGAAACGAGGAAATCGCCATCGTCGGTCGCCTGGTGAGCATCCGCGTCATGGGGCGGTCCACCTTCGCCCACGTAGAGGATGGCACCGGCCGCCTCCAGATCTACCTGCGCCAGGACGAGGTGGGCGACGAAGCCTACACCCTCTTCAAGCAGGCCTTTGACCTGGGGGACTTCGTGGAGGCGACGGGAACCCTCTTCCGCACCCGCACCGGCGAGGTCACCGTCCACGTCCGGCAGTTCCGCATGCTGGCCAAGGCCATCCGCCCGCTGCCGGTGGTCAAAGAGAAGGACGGCGTCGTCTACGACGCCTTCACCGACAAGGAAGCCCGCTACCGCGAGCGCTACGTGGACCTGAACGTCAACCCCCACGTGCGGGAGATCTTCCGCACCCGCGCCCGCATCATCCAGGCCATCCGGGAGTTCCTGGACGCCCGGGGCTTCCTGGAGGTGGAAACGCCCATCCTCCAGCCCGTCTACGGCGGCGCAGCGGCGAGGCCCTTCATCACCCACCACAACCAACTGCACCAGGACCTCTACCTGCGCATCTCGTTTGAACTGTACCTGAAGCGCCTCATCGTGGGCGGCTACGAGAAGGTCTACGAGATCGGCCGGGACTTCCGCAACGAGGGGGTCTCCTTCAAGCACAACCCAGAGTTCACCCAACTGGAGTTCT
>Ga0272449_1003283_pt1 | contig 14035 bp, 11 predicted proteins | sample YNPCB0241_FD_198679 | JGI IMG/M metagenome (GOLD analysis project Ga0272449, IMG submission 198679) | Hot spring sediment microbial communities from Yellowstone National Park, WY, United States - YNP-CB-024-1 | ecosystem: Environmental > Aquatic > Thermal springs > Hot (42-90C) > Sediment...
ATAGTTTAAACAAAACGAAAAATTTAATACATAACTTCAGAATGTTATTCCTCATTTTTTATCTGCCCCTAGCAGGATTTATTTTTATATTTTCTACCGATGATATACTCTCCCCACTGTTCTTATTTTGTTCTTATGGTTTTACAAATTTATGATTTTATGAATTTGATATTTTTACAAATATGACTTTTAAAGCTTACATTATACCCCTTATATTTATTAACAAAAACCTTTAATATTGTTTAACCTCGTAATCTAAACCTAATTCTTTAACTCTTTCTCCCGGGGATAAAATATGAACCTTTTCTGGTCCATTTAGAAAAAAAACACCATTATCTACCCCAAGGTAAAATTTACTTGCTTTTTCATATTCAATACCTGTAGTTTTGAAACTTATAGGCAAAAATGACTTTTCTCCAACAAAAATAATTATATGTTTATCTTCTGTTTCAATAAAAATAGTATCAATTTTTTGTTGTGTCTCATTAATAGATGAAGGGATTTGTATGTCTGGTGATATAGTACAGGGGACAATTGTAGGAAAATGAATATTACTTTTTCCTTTAAAAATGTGAATTGTCATATTATATACTTGTGCTAAATTTATAATATCTCCATCTTCAATTTCTTCAGGGTTACCAGGAAATAGTTTTCTACCACAAACATAAGAACCGTTTGTTGAACCTTCATCTTCTGCTAATAATTTATTATTAACTACGACTAATTTTAGATGATGATCACGACTTATTTCTTTTCTGTCAATATTTATAGTTGGTATTTTTTTATCTTTTCGAAAAAAAGTAATAACTTCTATGTTCTTAAACATATATATTTTTTTACCAATTCTCTGTGGTTCTAAACAAATTGCGGGTTGTTTTTTCGATATCTCAATTTTATCTAAAATTTCTTTTGCTTCTTTTAAATCTTTGTTCTTTGCATAAGCTTTTTTTAACATTTCTTCTGCTAATGATATTTCTCCGGAATTTATTTTTGTAAGTGCTTCTTTATAAAGAATCTCACTTTCTTTTTCAATTTCGTTAAGTTTTTGGCTAATTTCATCAAAATCTATATTTTGATGTTCAGTAAGAGCCTTTATTTCTGGTGACAAAATCGCGGAATATCTAAGAGCAATACATTCTTTTTTTTCTTTTGCTTTTTTTATTTCTCCTTGATTTATTAAATAACTTATTTCTTGCATTTCTTGAAATATTTTTTCTATTTTTTCTTCTTTTTCTTTCAACTTTCTTTTTTCCTCATTATACCATCTTTCTTTTTCGTTATATAGATTTAAAGCAATATGATATCTTTTTAAGATAATCTCATATTTATAAAAATCTTCGTTTAATTCTTTTAATTCTAAACATTCTTTTATTTTTTTGAACTCTTCATATTCTTCTTCTGATAACAACAAACTTTTTAGCTTTTCTAAATTAATTTTTTCTTTTTTTAAAATTTCTTCAACTTCCTCTAAACTTGAATTTTTTTCTGAATAATTTTGTGGAATTTCATTTAATAATTTCAATAATTCAGAGTTGACAATTTTGTTTATTCTTTCCGCAAAAAAAGATGTCCATCTATAGTATGCCCACTGAGCTACTGAAGGATTGTTTTTAGTTATCATCATTAAATTTTCTTTTTTAGCTTTTAGTTCAGTATTTCTAGGGAATATCTCAAGCCAAGAATTTATAAGTTCATCTGCTGCTACATAACTTCCTTCACTAACATAATTATCTATTTTTTGATAAATCTCCGGCAACATTTTTTTCTTATTTAAAATTTCAATTTTTTGTTTTAATTCTATTATTGACAAAAACATTAAAGAAATAAAAAATAAAACACTACTAACATAACTACCATAAACTACAGTATTTTCAAATAGTTTGTATCTTCTGAAATATCTTGGATGAGTAAAAGAAACTTTTTCAGAAAATTCTACTTCACCAGTAGAACGGTTCAACACAGTAACTTTAAGGTAACAATTTTCTTTACTTGCAGGAAGCCAAGACCATTCTGCTATAACATCATAATTTATAGTGATACGTTCACTTTGAATAAGAAAACGTGTATAACTTTCAGGATCTAAAAAACCAGCATCAATTAGTTTTCGCTTTCTTGCAATATCTGTTTCTTTCCGTTTTTTAAGTTCTTGTAGTTGCTCTTCTGCAGCAACAACTTTCCAACTATTATATTGTCCTAATGCTAAATTTATATCTTTTTGTAATTGTAAAATATCTATATCTTCTTCACCTGAAATTTTGCTCAAACTTGACACATATCCTTTAAGATTCTTTTTTTTCGCATTTTCTACTATTTTCTCAGACAAAATTTTTGTTATAGCAAACTCAGCAGGTGTTAACCCATATTTTTTATAATCTTCAGGAATAATTCTTGGCGGGAACAGGTGTAAATAAAAATGAACAAGAGGAAAAATTGTTGAAATTACTATAATTATAATTAAAATTTTCTTTATTCTTTTCATTAGTTTTAATTTAAATTGCTTAATTCATTTTCTATCAGCATAATAAGTTTATCTTTTATTTTCATCAGAGCATTCTCACCTGCTGAAATAAGTGTAACACCATAACCTCTTGCTGAAGGACCTGTCTCAACTGATGAAATAAGTTCACCTTCTGGTAAGATATAAATATCAAAACTACAATTTATGTCTGAATAGAACATATTATAATCTCCAACATTTCCACCATTTGCATTAATATTTATTACTAAATAATAATCAAAATTCTTTGTTGCTAAAAAAGAAATTATTTCGTTAATTTTTTTCTCATCATTAAAATTATACTCAACTACATCATATTTCATTTTTCTTAAAACAGATTTTACTTCTTTGTTGAACGACTGAGAACTGACTTTTTTACCAGCATTAGAAAAATTTATAGAGTAAGCAAAAACTTTCTTTTTTCGTAAATTTATAATACAATATGGTGCTGAATAGTATTTTTCATCAATATTTAATTCTTGAAGGTCAACTTCAACTTGTAATCTATTGTTTTTATAATACGGATTCACTTTTTCTATCGGGATTTGTGCTTCACCAAGTTTGTTAGTTGATGTTACATTAGATATAAGAACACCAGCATCTTTATTATCAATAAAACTTATCTTTAATTTTATTCCTTCAATAGGTATTTTTTCATTTGTTTCTTCATAAACAACTCGTACTACAGGATATTTATATATTTTACCATCTACACCATAAACAATGTCTTTATCAATAGGTTCAAGTTTTATGTTTCTGATAATTTTTATAATACTTGTGTCAAAAAAAGCGTATAAATCGTCAGGTTTACCATCAGCGTCAATGTCATACAAGGCTGGTAAGTCATATAAACATTTACTAAGATGTTGTTTACCAACTATAAAATTTTGTAATGCTGTAAGAATCATTTTTCCTTGATATAATTTCAACCCTTCAATTGCATATTTTGATATTTGAGCCATCGTTTTACTAATTTCTTCTTGTACTGCTTGGTTATAATCTTTTATACTAACATAACAAATTACTGTCACCATTCTATTTTTAGGATAGTCATAATAGTTCTTTGTAACTACATGACGCAATACTTCTTCAGCGTATACGTTTGTAATCATTTCAAGTTTTTGTTCTGTTCCTGTTTTTGTCTCATACTTTATTACATTAGAAATTGTAGTTTTAATTTTAGCTCTAATTGAACTAATCAAATCTGAAAGTGCCTTCTTTTTTGCTTCTTCAATTGCTGCTGAAGGATCTTTTTCTATCAATGCTACACCTTTACCAAGATAAATATCTACATTATGCCTTTCTTCATAATTTTTTATTTCTTGAGAAATCTGTTTTTTTAACTCTTTTTGTTGTTGTTTCAAAGATTTGTGTGATTCTTGTTGAAGTTTCTTAGACCTAAACTCTTCAAAAATATCTCTTTGTTCTTCAAAGTTAAAAAAACTTGTTGTTTTGTTTTCTAAAGAAAAAACACATAAAATAAATATAAACAAAGATAAAACTGCTATGTTAAAGTTTGTTTTCATAATTTTATTTATAAACTGTTTAATTCTTTTAGGTCATTTAATAATTCTTCAACTGATTGATATCTTTTTTCTTTATCTGCTTGTAGACATTTTGCAATTATTTCATCAATTCTTTTAGGTATATCAGGAACTATTTCACTTGCAGGACGATACACCATGTGTGTTTTTTGTAAATAAAATTCAGGACCTTTAAATGGCACCTCTCCTGTTAACAACTCATACATTGTCACACCTAAAGAATATATATCAGAACGTTCATCATAACTACCTAAATGTTGTTCAGGTGACATATAAACAAGTGTACCTGATGTATCTTTACCTGAAATACGTGATATCGTATCTTTCAACTCTCGTGCTATACCAAAATCTAATACTTTAACCTTACCATCTATAGTCAACATTATGTTTGATGGTTTCAAATCACGATGTATGACCTTGTTTTTATGTGCAAAACTTAATGCTTCACATATGTCTAAAACTATCCTTACAACTTCTTTCCAATCTATTCTACCTTTTTCATCTAATATCTGGCTTATTGTTTTACCATCTACATATTCAAGTATTAAATATATATTTCCACCTTTATCAGTTTCATCTATGACCCTATATATATCAACTATAGCTTCGTGTTTATCTATCATTGCGATCCTTTTAGCTTCTTGTAAAAACCTCTCTCTTTCCCTACGACTAACTTTTAATTCGTCACTTAACACTTTCATCGCATACTTTTTACCTAACTTCTTGTCTTTAATTTCATAAACTTTACACATACCACCTCTACCTATCTCTCTTATTATATCATAGTCCCTTTCTACTTCGCTAATAGATTCTTCTCTTGATGATGGTATTGTCTTTTTAACATCATAAGATATACTTTCTTGTTGCTTCCCAACATATTTGTTTAACAAATACACTTCTAAAATTTTTATAGTATCAACTTGATTTTCACGTTGCGCTAACATTAATGCTGTCTCTCCATTTTTATTTTTTTCACTAATATCTGCCCCTGCATCAAGTAAGATTTTGACTATCTCTACATTACCAGAACTTGCAGCCCACATTAATGCCGTATTCCCATCTTTATCTTTTGCATTTATATCTGCACCTTTGTCAAGCAATAATTTAACCACATCTTTCAGTTTTGTCAGGTTAACATTTTCTCTTTCACTTCCTTCTGGCAGTATTACCCCCATAATATTATATATATTGCCTTCAATAATACTAGGCTTTTGCCAAGTAAATCCACATGCATACATTAATAAAGTCATATTATAATCTTTTTTTCTATTTATGTCTATTTTTTCTTTATGGAAAACCGAATAATACCGATAATACCAATCATACCTTGCATTTACATCCAAACCTTTTTCAATTAACATTTCAATTATATCTATATACCCCTTATATATAGCTCGTAGAAATATCCCTACCATTCCTAAATCTCTTTGCGCAATCAATTCAGCTCCCTCTTTATCTCCTTTTTCTATTAATGCGTTCAAACCATATATCAGTAATTTTTCATTATTATCTATACTATTATTATCGAGCAGTATCTTAATTATCTCTGTATATCCTCTATAGAAAGCCTCCATTAACGCTGTCCGTCCAACATTATTTTTTGCATTTATATTTGCTCCTTTGTCAAGTAGCATCCTAACTATCTTTACATCACCTCTCTTAACTGCATATATTAACGCAGAGTTCCCAAACTGGTCTTTTATATTCACATCTGCTCCTATTTCAAGTAACATCTTAACTATCTCTACATCACCTCTCTTAACTGCATATATTAACGCAGGAGTTCCGTCTTTGTCTTTTGCATTTACATCTGTTCCTATTTCAAGCAACTCCTTTATATTTTCTTTAGAACCAAATTGCACTGATAATATAAACATTTTGTTGATATCTATATTTAACACTTTTTGCAACTTTTCTATGTCGCTATTTGTATACTCATATTGTAGTAAATTAAGTAGTTCTGTGTTAAAAACTACTATTTCTTCTTTACCTTTTAAAGCCAAGTATTTACCATCTGGAGAAAATACTAAATCTGAAAAATCGTTGTAACCTTCCAGAGAAAAAGTTTTTATTAATGAATAATCAAATAATGACCATATACATACTTTATTATCTTTCTTTTCATAATCTTTCCCTAATGCAACAAGATATTTACCTTTGGGATGAAATGTTATTGATTTTAATGATATAGAATTTACTTGTATTCCTTTTATCAGATTACCATCAGGAATTGACCATATTTTTATATAATGATAATCCCATGAAGCAAGGTATTTACTATCCGGAGAAAATGTATATTTTGCAAATTGTTCCCTTGGTATAGTTTTTACTAATAACCCATCAGATAAAGCCCTTATTTTTATTTCATTTCCAGTGAAAATAGCTATATATTTACCATCTGGAGAAAATGCTAAATCGGAATAATCCTTATCAATATTCTTAATTTCAGATTCTGATAATATATTTATTACTTTTTCACTAAACACAAGATATTTACCATCTGGAGAAATCTCTTTTAATAAGTAACCATATGAGGGATCATATCTCAGTTCATTTATTAACTTAAAATCAGGTATTGAATATATCTTTATAAATTTTTTTACACTCCAAAAACCTCTCCTTGTTCCATACGCAAGATATTTACCATTAGAAGAAACAATTATTGAAGTTTCTATTTCTTCATCAAGATCTTCTTTTTTTATTACCCTAATTAACTTACCATCAGGTATTGACCATATTCCTACTGTTCTTAAATCATAACTTATAAGATATTTACTATCTGCCGAAAAAGTTATTGATTCTATACCTTCTATTTCTGTATGTTTAAGTATCTTTGGCGAACTTAAAATACTATATCCCAAATTCTCTAAAATTTCTACTAAATCTTTATCTTTCATTGCCACACACCTCTTTTAATTTTTATTTGATTGATTCTATAAACTCTTTATATCTTTTGTTTCTATAACAATAAAATGCTATTATCAGAAATGTGCCAAAAAGCCAGTTTAAAAAAAATGACAAAATTTTTTGTCAAGATATTAATCATAAGTTTTATATATATAATTATAAAACCAAACAACCATGGCAGTATCATTATTAACAAGAACCGAATTGTTTTGTTTTTATCTTTTTTGTTTTTGTTATTAAATAATTTTCTAATATTTTCAATTATAAATTTTATACAACCTAAATAATGACAACAAAGAAAGATAATGGTTAACAAACCACAAATAGCAGCAATATCCGCCTGGCAAGTAAGGTCTATTTTTCTATCATTCAAATACTGAATAGAAGCCATTGAAAGAAAACTAAAAAACAGATATAAAATAAAAAAGTAAATCTGATTTAACTCTGGCAACTCTAAATGAGGATCAGGTTCACGGAAAGAAGAAGGTATCACAACTTTATTAACAATTCTTTTTTTGGTAATTCTATTTTTATATTTTACTGGTTCTCCTTTCTCTATCCCAAAAACAGCATTCTCAATTGCAATTGACAATCCCTGTCCTTCTATCCTGTATTTATACGCAAATTCTATCACCAAAAGTAGTATCCATATCAGTGCGTATTGTGAAATAACGACTGTAATAAATAGAAGGTCATTCCCTTTCTCTAACCCAAACTTCAATATTACAAGTATTGAGACAACTGCTATTAAATACTGAATATAATTAGTATTAGTTAACCTTACACCTTGCCAGATTTGTTTATAAAGTTCTAAAATTAATTTTTCTTTAAGAGACATTTTTTTAACCTTAAGATTTAATTAATTGAAAAAGTAAGACAAACTTTGAAAAAGTTAGGTTATTATATCTTCATACATCATTTTATCAACAAAATTACCTTGTTCATCCCATCCTATTAAATCACCACTTTTAAATTTGACACCATTAATAGTTATCTCTGATGCATTATCTAAAGGATTTTGATAAAACATTCCTGCTTTAATGTCCCCATTTTTATAAAAATAAATACCAGATAATTTAAAATTCCCTGATGGTGTAGAAACAATTTGTGGTTCTGCAAAGATTCCGCCTTTTATCTGACCATTTTCATAAAAAGATAATTTCAACTTTCCAATTACAGGTCCATAAAAAGTTTGTTTATTTTCAAGATCTTTTATGACTCCATCTTCAGAAATTTCAAATCTGTTAGAATCAGTTGCAAACTTTAATTTCCCAACTGGTGTATTAACAACTTGTGGTTCTGCAAGACCGCATTCTTTAATTTCCCCATTTTCATAAAAGTAAATATCTTTTACTTTTAACTCGCCTACTAATGTTTTAATGTATAAATTTTCTGCAAGTTTACCACCTTTTATTCTTCCATTTTCATAAAAAGAAAGGTAAGTATTTTTTGCAAATTTTAATTTTCCTAATGGTGTAGTAATTTCTTTAGGTGTATTAAGAACTATTTCTTTAATTTTACCACTTTCATAAAAACTTATCTCGCTTGTTTCAAACTTTTCTCCTGATATTTCAATTATATACGGCTCTGCAAGTGTTACATTTTCTATTTTGCCGTTTTCATAAAAAAGAATACTTTTTAATTTAAACTTGCCAATCGGAATAATAACTTCTGATGGTGTTGCTAATATTCCACCTCTTATATTACCATTTTTGTAAAATAAGATAGTAATAAATTCTAACTTTCCAACAGATGTTGTTATTGCAGAAGGTTTTGCTAAACCTCCAGATTCTACAATCCAATTGTCGTAAAAAACTACATTGCTATTTTTAGCAAAAGTTAGTTTACCTACAGGAGTAAGTATTTCTTGGTCCTCAGCAAGCATACCTTCTTTTATTATTCCGTTTTCATGAAATGCAAGATAAGAAATTGCTATTCCACCAATAAACTTTAGTTCACCAACAGGTGTAGAAACAACTTGATTTTCTGCAAGGCGTCCTTCACATATATTACCGTTATTATAAAATGAAATCTTGCTACCTTTAGCAAATTTTAATTTACCAACTGATGTATCAAAAAATGTATCTTCTTTGAGTTCAATAGATTTCATTTTTAATTCTCCTAATGAAGATTATTTTTTGTTTTCTGGCTAACAATAAATTGTTGAATTTTGTTTTTGTCAATTTCTTCTTTTTGTTTAAGTAGATTTATCTCTTGTTGCAATGATTGAACAGTTTCAGTAAAATTTGGTATTTTATCTTTGTCAGCGTTTTGTATTAACTGGTTGTAAATTTTTTCTTTTATAGTTCGTTCTACTGTAGCATAACTGTACAAAATTTTTGCATAATATCGTTTCTTTTTTTTATCAAAATGTTCTAAGATAAAATATGGTGGTGTAATCTGTGTATCAACAGAAATGTTTTGGACAACTTTTATTGTTTCTTCATTTGAAACAGTTGTCGGCTTTTTAGAGTATTTTTGGATATCACTCATTGTTCGTTCAGTAACAGATTGAACTTTTGTTTGTATCTTTCTTACAAGATCTGCTTGTGCTAAAGATATTGCTGTTTCTCTCAAAATTGTGTAATCTGGGATACCTTCTGCTACACCTATACCTGAGATAATTTCTCCTGTAAGTTCTTCAGACATTTGTTCAAACGGTGTTGGTTGTTCAAAAATTTTATTTGTTTGTTGTTTTATACAACTACTGAACGAAAATATTGTTAGTACAACAAGTATTATTTTTCTCATTGTTTCTTTTTAACGATTTTGTATACCAAAACTTCTTGTGTCCAATCAGAACGGTTAAATTTTGCAAGTTTTGTTGTTAGTTCTTTGAGATTTCCCAAAGGGTATGTAAAAAATTTATCTTTTATTTCTTTTTTCTTAATTTCATCTGGTAAAATTAAAGGTTGGTTTTTTGTAGCAATGATATGCAGTAGTTCAAGAGTTTCGTTTCTACCTTCTGGTAAGAAAGTTACTAATTCAAACCCAACATCTTGCGGTATCAAAAGTTGTTCATTAGATTTAAGAAAATTATTAGAAGAGTAATTATTTGGGAAAAGAACTGAAACATTACCATCTTCATCACAACAGAGTATTGTTATATATGCATCTTTGCTAACAGAAATTCTAAGGTTAACTTTATCACCTTCGTAATAAACAGGAGCAAAGTTTTCAACTTTAAGTTGGAAATTTTGGTCAGGTTCGCCTTTGAAATATATCTTACCCTTAATTTTTATCTTACATTTATTTATCTCACCTGTTTGAACCCATTGTGGTTGACCTACACGTTCATAAGAAACAAGTGCTGTTGTCCACACTGCAGTATATTTACCAATAAACTGAGATATAGCTTTATCTGAATAAGCTAAAATATTGTGTAATCCTGTATATACATTTACACCTGCTTTCTTTACAACTTTTGACAACGCATCTTGTTCAGCACGGTTCTCTATATCTATAAGTCGGTCGTATTTTGTCCCTATTGCTTCACCTTCAGATTCAAACTCTACTTCTTGTGTTTCAGCTAATTTTTTTATTTTTACATCCTCTTGGTTTTGTTCTTCTCTTGGCTGCTGTTCAAGTTTTTGTTCAGTTTGTCGCGAAATTGTTTTCTTTCTTGGTGACTCCAAATCTGAAGTAAGTTCTTTGTCAACATCTTCAACTTTTTTTCTTATACCTTCAACATCTAATACTGTTTTTCTTTTTATCTGCTGTGTTGCACAACTGAATAAAAAAATAAATAGTAATAAAGAAAAGGAATATTGCAAGTTCTTCATAATTAATATTTTTGCGATAAATTGCATCGTTACAAGATTATACCTATTAAAAACCTGTAACTACAATTTTACACAGGTCAAAAAATTGTAGTTAACAAATTAATGATTGTTGTCTAATTTAAATTATTCTTTTTTCTCTTTCTCTTGTTGTGATATTATAGATTTAATTTTCTCAGTTTCTTGTTTTTCTTTTTCTCTTAACGCATCAAGATCTTTCTGTAAATCTTCTTGTACTTTTTTAATCTGTGATTCAATTATATATTTTTTAAGTAACGCTTCGTTGTTTAACCTTTGTTTTAACCATTTTTCTATTGTTGAACCTGACAAAAGTATACGTACCCAGTATCTACCAGTTGGTTTATGAATTTTTTCTTGTAAAAGCCAAGGCCCATGTAGTTCTGTGTCAATTATAACTTTTGTTAAATTTTTCATTTCTTCAACAGACATTGCTTCATCAACACCGTCTTGTTTATATTCTGACCAGTCAGCCATTGTACGTTTCCATACTGCTTCAACTTTGGTTTCAACTTTTCTTGCAAGATCTGCTACCGCTGAAGTTATTGCTGCTTCTCTTGCTAATGCTAAATTTGCTCTTTTTTCAGAAAATCCTATACCTGTAACTATCTCACCAGTAACTTCTTCTGGTAGCTGAACAAAAGGTGTTGCATCTTCATATTCTTTCTCAACTTCTTTTCTTACTGATGGCGGTTGTTTTGGACCACAAGAAGAAAACAACACTGCAAATACAACCACCAACACACCTATTGGGTTTAGTTTTGTGTTACTCATAGTTTTTATACCCCCTTTTTGTTTAAGTTTTGCAAATCATTTATACTTTCCTCTATTAATTTTTCAATTTTATATTTAATTGCATTAATGCCTTTTTCTCCATCTTCTTCAAATTTTATTTTATCATTTTCATCACTAAATTCTAATCCTAAAATTTCATCGAAGAAAGGTTTCCCACACCGATAAACTCGTTGTGGAATTTCTAAATTTTTAGGAAGAAAAATCAAAAGCATTAATTTACAATGAGGAAAAATAGATTTTATAAGTTCGACTTTTTTAGAAGTAGCTAATATACTATCTGTGGTAGGTTCATCCTTTTTTTTATCCTTTTTACGCATTTTCGCTTCAATAGTTACGTAAGGAAAGACAAGAAATTTACTATCTGCACTGATTTTTTTATTTTCTGGGCCATTTATAGATTTAATATTCTTTTTACTTAAATTTCTGTTACTTATAATTTTAATTTCTATTTCATTTAACTTTTTTTCGCTAACCTTAAAAAAATCAAAGAAAGCTATATCTTGATCAAAACACATAATCTCTAAATTTAAAAGATTATCAACTATACTATAGATATGCCTATAAGGGACAGGGACCTCTCTACCAATAAAAATACTTATTTCCTTTTTTTGCAATTCATTAATAAAACTTTTATCTTCTTTAATTTTATTATATAAAAAATTAAATAAAGAATTTCTGCATTTTTCTTCTGTAATACCACCTTTTTTATTGTTTGGTTTATTTTTCATCTATACCTCACTACAACTTTGTCTCTGTTACCAATAAATTTTGGAGTTTGTTTTCTACCATACATCTTGCGTGCTAAAAAGCTTACATTTTCTTTAACATAATCTTCTATTTCTGCAAAATTCAAACTTTTATCTTTATTTTTATCAGCTTCACCTTGAAGTGCTCGTAAGAAAAAGTATGTAAACAAACTGTGATTTTTATATACTTGAAACATCTATTACAAATATCTCACTCTTAATAAATTCATAAAATCTTGATCGAAATTTATTAAATTTCTATCAAACAAAAATGAAAATTTTTTGTTGTTACAATTTGATAATTATTATCGAAAATAAAAAGAAAAATAAAAAATCTTAAACTTATTCTGTGAAATTTTTGTGTTTATCATAAGCAAAGTGATTGGTATTATATTATTCCAAAATGTTTAAGCGCTTGTTTAATTATATCAATTTTGTCTAAAGGACAAGGATACTTTCTTATACCCTCTTGTCTATTTGGGGTCCTTTTTACAGATAATCCACATCTTTCTTTAACATCAGCAACCCAACAAGTTTTTACTGAAATTCCGAAATTGTCTTCTTTTATCCACTCTTGAATATCTTTATATGTGCCATAAGACATATCCTTCTTTAAATTAATGTTAACTATTTTATGACGTTTGTGACTTGTTATATTTTTAGTAGAAATTTTAGAGAATATAATATCTTCTTTCGGTTGGATAATGAATCTATACTTTGCTACAGGGAAAGATGTGATTAAGTTTTTTAAGTACATTTGTTTTTGTACTTATAAAAAACTTTGTTGGTTTAGAAATACAAAATTTTGTTGTTGACAGTCAAGTTGTGAAACAAAAATTTTTTCTTTCGCTGTCACTGCCAGCAGTCTCGTACTTGCGGAATGTGAATGCGGGATTATTTTCTTCCGTTACCGTTTGTGATAAGCTGTGAGGCTAATGAAACTTCTAAATCGTACAAAGAATAAACACAATCAAGTTCGCAGACTTTTTGTGGTGAATGGTAAGTATTAATCTAACATGGTCAAAATCTAAACCCTAATGACAAACGATGTACCTGTGAAAGATATGTGGCAGGAATATAAGAATAACTTATATCAAACTTTTCATGAACAAAAGATAGACCAAAATTAAATACCCCTTCTTCTACATTTATTCTGTAGCCAAAGAAAATACTAATTGGTAATCTGCCAACTTCTACACCTATAGACGGTGCAACACGTTGTTCATCTATAATATATGGTATATCTGCTCCTACAACATAATAAAAATTTTGGCCAAATGATGATATCACACCTGAATAACCAACTGCAGCCCATATTGACGCGGGCAATTTTTCTTCTTTATCTAAAAACTTTGTTGAAAACCCAAGGTTTTGTCCTGCTGCTGAAACTACTAAGTTGTTAGTTAAATAATATGACAAACCTAAATCTATAGCATACGCCATTGCAGTAGATGTTTCAGCAATTTTAGATGTAGCAAATTTTGTTGTAGCACCAATATGAAGTTTATCTGTAATTTTTCTACCATAAGAAATAACACCAAGTAAATCATTTTGTGCATTAACCTCGCGTTCTTTTTCTTGTCCATCTTCAATCCAGTATAACGACATTTTACCAGCATTGTATGTTAATATACCAACAGATAACGCTTGGATTTTACCTAATGGTTGACCATAAATAACAGCAGCAGTTTTATCTTCTGTAAGACCAACTTCTGCAATCGTGAAAATTTCTCTTTGTTCAATTGTTGC
>Ga0272449_1003285_pt1 | contig 14029 bp, 15 predicted proteins | sample YNPCB0241_FD_198679 | JGI IMG/M metagenome (GOLD analysis project Ga0272449, IMG submission 198679) | Hot spring sediment microbial communities from Yellowstone National Park, WY, United States - YNP-CB-024-1 | ecosystem: Environmental > Aquatic > Thermal springs > Hot (42-90C) > Sediment...
ATTAGGCAGCTGAAAGAGATTGGGATCTACAGGGCCGTAGAAAAAGCACATTTCTTCATAGATCATGCCGCCCCCTCGCCAAGAAGAGAGCTCAGCAACGATCAAAAGTTTATATACGAGTTTGCTAGGCAATTTGGATCCGATTTTAACCCTCCGGGAGAGGGAATAATTCATCAGTTGATGGTTGAGAAGTTTGTAAAGCCTGGGATGCTTGTTGTTGGAGCTGACAGCCATACCTGCACTTATGGGGCTTTAGGGGCTTTTGCGACAGGAATGGGTTCTACAGATATCGCTGTAGCCATGGCTCTAGGTAAGAACTGGTTCAGGGTTCCCGAGAGTATAATGGTCATTTACAGTGGGAGAATGTCTAAAGGTGTTTATGCTAAGGATCTGATGCTGTATCTGATAGGGAAAATCGGTGCGGACGGAGCCGACTACAAGGCTCTTGAATTCCATGGTGATTGTGTGGAAAACATGAATGTCGAAGAGAGGCTCACGATTGCAAACATGGCCATCGAGTGCGGTGCAAAGGTGGGTCTTTTCGAAAGCGACAACAAGACAAGATTATTTTTGGCCGAAATGGGTAGAGAAAGCGACTTTAGGGTTATCAAGGCAGACAGCGGAGCAAATTACGAAAGAGAGATATATATAAACGCCGAGGAGGTACCCCCTGTGGTTGCAAAACCTCACTCGGTTGACGCTGTTGTGAGTGTAGAAGAAGTTGCTGGTACTCCCGTTAATCAGGTTTTTCTTGGCACATGCACAAACGGCCGTCTTTCTGACCTTGAAATTGCCTACAGGTTACTAAAGGGAAGGAAGGTAAAGGAAGGAGTCCGTCTTATTGTTGCTCCAGCGAGCAGGAGGATCCTTCTCAAAGCAATCGAAAGGGGGATAATCTCAACGTTAGTAGAAGCTGGAGCCATAATCCTCCCTCCGGGATGTGGAGCCTGTGTTGGAATTCATCAGGGAGTTCCCGCTGACGGAGAGGTCTGCATTTCAACCCAGAACAGAAACTTTAAAGGAAGGATGGGGAATCCTGAGGCACTTATTTATCTTTCATCCCCGGCAACTGCTGTTGCAAGTGCAATAAAGGGTGAGATTGCAGATCCCAGAGAGTTTTTATGAGGATTACACGTGAGCTTCTGAAAGAGATTCTTGCAATCGCGAAGGATTCCTATCCGAATGAGTTTATTGCCCTTCTTTCAGGGAAAAAGGATTTGATTGAGGAGCTTGTTTTTCTACCTTTTATGGCTGGCGAGAGGTCTGCGGTCATACATCTCGAAATGCTTCCACTTGGGATGAGGATCCACGGAACCGTGCACAGCCATCCATCGCCTTGTTGTGAGCCAAGCGAGGAGGATTTCTTTCTGTTCACCCGGTATGGAAAATATCATATCATCGTATGCTATCCCTTCAGCCTCAAAGACTGGAAATGTTACAACCACAAGGGTGAAGAGATCGAGTTAGAAGTTGTTTAGGAACAGTTTTAAAACTTGCTACTCTATTGTGAGCATGGAGAGATTCAAGAAATTGCTCGAGCATTGGATCGAGCATAACGAGGAGCACATAGAAAAATACAGAGAGTGGTTGGAGAGGTTAAGGGATCATCCTGAGATCTTTTCGATGTTAAAAGATGCTGTGGAGAAATTTGAGGAGGGTACGAGAATTTTGAAAGAAATCGATCGGAGGATATGAAATGAAGATTCACCCCATATGCCCCTCCTGTTTGCTGAACAGAGTTTATTATGAAGCAAAACTGGTGACCAAAGACAGAGAGCTGATTTCGAGATGTGTAGACGAGGCACTGAAAATTTTAAGCAAGGAATATCGCAATAGGCCTGTAAATGCTCATCTGGCAACCAAAATCCACAGAAGAGTCTATGAGATCCTGGGAAGCGAGGACCCGTATTTTGAAATGAAAAAAATAGCAAACGAAAACTCTTCAAAAGTTGCAGAGCTTGCAGAAAATATCGTCAAGGAATCCGCAGATCCATTGAGGACCGCTGTAAAATGTGCTATAATTGGGAATGAGTTTGATTTTGGTGTTCTAGGGCACAAGATCGATGATAATTTCGAGGTGAATTTCAGAAAGAGGTTAAGCCAGAGACTTGCAATAGACCACGTGGATCGAATTCCGGAACTTGCTAGAAATGTAGTTTACCTAACGGACAATGCAGGAGAAATATTTTTTGATAAGATCCTGATGGGGGAGCTTAAGAAATTCTGCAAAAGGCTTACGGTGGTCGTTAGAGGAAGGCCCATACTTAATGATGCCACTCTGGAGGATGCGAGGCTTGCGGGAGTAGAAAAAGTTGCTGATGAAATCTTAACGAACGGAAAGGGAGCTATCGGAGTAATAGTTGAAGAACTACCGGAAGAAACTCTAAAAAGGTTGAAAGAAGCTGATCTGATCGTGGCAAAAGGAATGGCAAACTATGAATGTCTTTCAGATGCTGAATTTAAGCCGATAGCGTTCCTTTTGATGGCAAAGTGTGAGCCAGTTGCAGAGGATTTGGGTGTAAAAAAGGGAGACATGGTTGCAAAGGTTGTTGAGTGAGCTAGCAGGTGTAGTGCCTCCTCCAATTCAGAACTCCATCGACTTTTATTTGGTCCTCACTTTCGGCGCAGACTATGAGGTCATAGTTCCCGGAAACTTCCCAGACTTCTTTGCAGACTGTTTTTAGCTTCTTAATTACCTCTTCTCTTCTTGAATTGTCTATCCAGAGCTCAAAATACATACTTATTCGTATTCGATCGTTGCTGGCGGTTTGTCGGTTATGTCATATACAACCCTAGCGATCTGGGGAACTTGGGTAGTTATTCGCTGGGATATTCTCCTCAGCTTTTCATAGGGAATTTCTACAAACTTTGCTGTCATAGCATCTTCTGAAGAAACAACCCTGACGACAAGAATGTAGCCGTAAACTCTCTTTCCCTCTCGAACTCCAGTCGCCTTTAAGTCCAAAAGGACGGCGAAATTCTGGAATGAGTCGATATCTTTTGTTTCCTCTTCAACGATTTGAGTCGCTTCTCTAAGAATTTCGAGTTTTTCCCAGGTCACTTCGCCAACTATTCTTATTGCTAATCCTGGCCCAGGAAAGGCCTTTCTTTCGGATATTTCCTTTGGAATTCCAAGCTTTCTGGCCACTTCTCTTACCTGTGGTTTGTATAGATCCTTTATTGGCTCTAGCACCTTAAAACCGTACTTTGATGTATCAATTCCCAGCTGCTCAAGGACATTGTGCTGGGTCTTAACTCCGCCTACAGTCTCTACAATGTCGGCCGCAATTGTGCCTTGAACGAGATACCTTGCATTCATCTCCCTAATAATTTTTCCAAGCACGGTGTAAAAAGCATCTCTGAAGGCTTTTCTCTTTTCTTCGGGATCCACCTTGCCTTTTAAAGCATCAAGGACCTCTTTTTTTGCATCATAAACGAAGGCATCAAGGCCAAGATTACGAAGAAGTTTTACAACGGTTTCTGGTTCATTTTTTCTCCTAAGCCCATCATCGATGAATACAGCCTTTATTGGCTTTCCGAGGGCTCTAGCGACAAGAACTGCGGAAACTGTGCTGTCCACACCTCCAGAACATGCGGCTAGTACTTTATCGCTTTCTTCAGGTTTTAGAATTTCTTTTATTGCCCCCAGACTTGACTCTATATATGCACTAGCATTGAAGCTCATGCTCGCCATTTCGCTTCTTGATTAAGAATTTTTTCTTCAGGTAACATAGATCTCAATGAAGCTATACTTATCCTTGGATTTTATTTCACCAAAATTTAGCTTGAGTCTTTTTTTGAATATTGGGCCATCGTAGACGAAGGTATGGAATTCACCATTCTCTCCGCAGACATCTACCGATCTTTTCTTCATCTCTTCGATAAATTTCATATCGATCTCCTTTCCAAGCCATTCCCTGCCCAAAATACCGTCCTTTACGGAGCAAACAACAGCGCGAAAGCCTGAATGTATAAACTCCCTCACTACTTTTTCCCTCTCCATCTTCCATAACGGTAGATATGGTATAATTTTGGCTCTCTCGCAAACTCTTTCGATCCACTGCCTGTGTTCTTCGAGATCTATATCTCCGAAAATTCCTTGGGAAAAGCCAAGTTCTCTTAATTTCAAAAGGGTCTGCAAGAAGTTCTCCTCGTAGTTTTCCCAAGATGTTCTTATCTGGAGAAGTTCGATGCCAAGTGCTTCTGCCTGCTTTCTTAAAACCTCTGCACGGACTCCATGAGATCGGGAATACATCCCATCCTCTGTAACTGTGTTTAGAAGCAATTTCACGTCTATCCCATCCTTCAAAGCTTTGTAGAGGGCCAAGCAGCTATCTTTCCCACCACTCCATGAGGCAAAGGTCTTCACGATAAGAGTTAGGATGAACACTAAAATTTTTTGGTCAAAATGTCAAATAAAGTTGAAAACTTAGGATTTCTTGAGAGCTTTGCCTAGGATCTTCAGGATTCTTGGTGGGGTCTCTGACATCCTCACCGCAGTATTGGGGATTAGGACTTCTTTTCCGTCTGGATTGAATTTAATGAAGCTGTTTCTAATCTTCCAGTGCGGATCGTTCAAAAGCTCTTGAAGCGTGTTTAGCTTGACTATAACCGGGGCGCCGAGGAACCTGCCTAATAATTTTCCTTTGGTCTTCTTTCTGGCCTTGCTGACAAGTTCCTTCACCGTGTATTTCTGAAGCCCCTTGTTCAAGGCCTCATCAAGCATCTTGAGTCTTTCTGGATCATCCGAAATCCTATCAAGGCTGTATTTGTAATCGGGTTCGAGATCCCATCTCTTGATGATCTTGAGCAGAGCTCTGAAGTCTGGATCTGTGGGTGTGGCTAGAGCGATGTAGCCATCTTTGACCCGGTAGTAGCCGAACGGGTAAAGAATATAGTCCAATGTTCCATATCTCGTTCTTGATTTTCCGAAAAGAAAGCCAACGATTGTCGGAAACGCATGAATAACAGCCAAAGCATCGTGTGTGGCGACATCCACGAACTGACCTTTACCGCTCTTCCTTCTTTCAATCAGGGCAATCATAGCCCCACATGCAGCATTGACCCCTGCCATAGCCCATGCTGCCCACATTCCCGCCTTCAGAGGATACGAATGCTTTCCGGTGAGGTATGGATTGCCTATGATTGATGGATATCCATTATAAGCCTGAGCCGTTAGATCGGAGTCTGGAATGTTGGCCAATTCTTTGGCTTTCTGAGTGAAGTGGCCGTAGGGTGATACAGCGACGTATATCAGGCCGGGATTTATCTCAGACAGCTGTCTATATCCGAGTCCTATGGAATCGAGATATCCCGGTTTCATTCCGTCGATAATTATGTCGCAAGACTTGATTTCTTCTCTTACCTTCTCGTCAAATTTCACTATTTCTTTGTTTCTGCTTTCGACCAGATAAGGTATACCGGAACCCTCTATTTTTGCCCCGAATGGTGAGATGTTCTTGGCTTCGTCGTCGAAATCGACACGAATCACTTTTGCTCCAAATTCTGCTAGAAGCGATCCCGCAATCGCTCCAGCGAAGTTCTCTCCGGAAATTTCGGCTACTTTAACATCTTCGAGTGCGAAAGGTTTACTGTCTTCCGCAAAAAGCTTCATCAAAGCCTCATCTCTACTCATCCTCATCACCCTTGAAAACAGGGTCTTTTTCAGCATCCCAAACAGGCGGCGGGGCGCAACCGGGTTGTTCATCCCAGTAACCTATAACACCCTCTTTTTCGAGTTTCTTTATCTCGTCTTCGCTCATTCCGAGCCACTTTTTGAGTATTAGTCTGTTGTGGTATCCTACAGGTCTTGCGATCCACCTTATCTGTCCGGGAGTCGCGCTCATCGCCACAAAAGGTCCGGGAACTGGAATCTCACCGTAGAGACGATCTTTTATCTTTAATATGCTACCTCTCTCCCATCTCCAGGGATCATTGAAGACTTCGAAGTCTCCTAGAACAGGAGATGCTGGAAATCCGAGCTTTTTGGCATACTCCATAATCTCGTCTAGCTTGTGCTTCGAAACCCAATCCTCCAAGATTTGGTTGAGCTCCTTAATTTTATCCCTTCTAAATCGTTCTCCGTTCTTCAAGCCATTGACCAAACTTGAGAGGGCCCTGAACTGCTGATCGGTCATTATTGCGATAGCAACGAATTTTTCGTCGGCAGTCTTAAAGATCCCAGAAGGACTTGCGCAAGGATCGATGTTGCCCGTTTTCCCTATCTCCTCTCCAGTTAGGCTGAAGTAGGTTACATCGTAAAGGAATCGGAGCAAACTTTCAGTCTGGGAGATGTCGATATACTGGCCCTTTCCCGTTTTTTCCCTATAATAAAGTGCATTTAGAATTGCAAAAACAACCATCATCGACGGTAGATAATCTCCGAAGTAGTCTGGAAGCTTATAGAACTCCTCAACGTCTTCCCAGCCAGTTTTCACTGCTAGAGAAGCAACTCCTTGTGCCGCAACGTCAAAGCTCGGGGCTTTGCTTAGCGGGCCGTATTGCCCAAAGCCAGAACAGCTGACATAGATGATTTTTGGATTAACCTTGCTTATCTGGGCATATCCAACACCCATAGCATCAGCTAACCCTGCTCTGAAGTTTTCAACAAAGACATCAGCTTTCTTTGCTAGTTCGAATATTATCCTTCTTGCCTTTTCATTTCTTGCATCAGCTGCGAGGAAGTACTTGTTTGCATTCTGAATCCCGTAAACGAGGTTTGCCCTGTTATAGTATCTTCCAAACACGGCAGCAAGCCTATAACGCTCACCTTCGCCAGGTGTCTCTATTTTAACAACCTCAGCTCCAAATTGAGACAGGATCCTACCCACATTTGGGCCAAAAACGAAATGAGTTAGTTCAACCACTCTCAAACCCTTCAACGGCGGCTCTCTTTTCTCTCCCTTCTTAAATAAAGAATCCATAAAACCGAAATAGTCCGTCATAGGCCCAAATACACCCTCCTTACCTCCTCATTTTTAGCCAGCCTCTCACTTTCACCTTCCATCCTTATCCTTCCGTTCTCTATGATATAGGCTCGGTCACTAATCTGGAGAACTCTGCGTGCGTTCTGATCCGAAAGCAATATTGTGATCTTGTTCTCGTCTCTAAGCGATTTTATGAGCTTGTAGACCTCAAGAGAAATATTTGGAGCCAATCCTAGGCTCGGCTCATCTATTAAAAGTAGCTTTGGCGAAGCCATTAGTGCCCTAGCTATGGTTAACATTTGCTGTTCTCCACCACTCAAAGTTCCCGCCAGTTGCATTCTCCTCTCCTTTAGCTTTGGGAACTTCGAATAAATGAATTCGAGCGAGCTCTTTCTCTTTTTCCAGGCTTCACCATTAATGGCTCCCATTAGAAGGTTTTCTTCAACTGTCAGGAATGGAAACAGTTTACGACCCTCGGGGGCTATTGTAACACCCTTCTTTATTATTTCGTAGGTTGGAAGATTCATTAGGCTCTCTCCGTTTAAAGTAATCTTTCCCTTCTTCGGTTTTATCATACCTATGATTGAGTTCAATATCGTGCTCTTTCCGGCTCCGTTTGGCCCTATTAGACCAACTATTTCTCCTTTTTCTACTTTTATCGTTATTCCATCCACCGCCAGTATTTTTCCATACCAAACCTCCAAATCCTCAACGCTCATCATAACTCTTCCTCTCCTATGTAGGCTTCAACAACCTCAGGTTTTCTTACGACTTCTTCTGGCTTTCCGTCTGCGATGAGCTTTCCATAATGCATCACAAGGACTCTATCTGCGGATCTCATCAAAACTTTTAGAACGTGCTCGATCCATACGATTGTCAGATCGAATTCGTTTCGAATTCTGTTTATGAGCTTTGAAACACTCTCAGCTTCTGCAGGGTTTAACCCAGCCATAGCTTCGTCTATAAGTAAAAGTTTCGGTCTTAATGCCAAAGCTCTTGCGAGCTCTAGCAATCTTAGTTCATATATTGCTAGATCTGATGCTAAGACATCCCTCTTTTTGAGTAGCCCGAAAAGATCAAGATAGTATATGGCTTCTGCACCAGCTTCCGTCATTGTTATATTTTTTCCATAAGGACTTCCGAGAACAGCGTATAGAACATTCATATGTGCCGTCATGTTTGAAATTACCCTTGGATTCTGGAAAGTCCTTGCAATTCCGAGCTTGGCTCTTTCATGCATCTTCTTCTTTGTAATATCCAGCCCATTGAATTCTATTTTACCCCTGTCGGGAATGTAGAATCCAGAGATCAAGTTAATCAAGGTAGTTTTTCCTGCCCCGTTCGGTCCTATTAGCCCGACTATTTCTCCCTTTTCGATTTTAAAGTTCAGGTCGTTTACTGCTATAATGCCCCCAAACCTTTTGGTCAGATTTGAAACCTTTAGCATTTCATCACCTCAGGTTTGCCTTCTAACTTTAATGCTAGGCTCGTACTCTCTGTATCTTCTCTTTCTGTAAAGTCCCCAGAAACCTTCTCTCAGGGAGTAGAGCAGGAGCAGCAGTATTAAGAAGAGGACTACTATCGAAAGTTCTCCGAGTGTAACCCTTGTGACCTCCCTTAAGGTAGCTACGAAATATGCGCTTATGACCACGCCATAAATAGCGCCTTTACCACCCAAGGTAGCCGTTAGCAGGACCAAGATCAAGAACGAGGGCATCAACCAAACAGCTCCTGTAAACGACCCCTGATAGTGTGCCAAGAACCATCCGCAGATAGCCATTGCACCGCTTGTGAATGTGAAAGTGATCATCTTTATTTGATTGACGTTTATTCCATAGGATCGAGCGACATCTTCATCTTCGTTTATAACTCCCATCATAAAGCCATATCTTGATCTCAGAGTTCTATCAACAAAGAACAGAAATGCCAGCGATATTACCAGCGAGACGTAGACGAATATTAGGACGTCAAAGGTAACGTCACCCGTGCTTGGGAATAAAAGCCCCACGTTTGGAATTCCTGTTTCAGCACCAAAAATGTCGGAGCGCCAGTAAGTTATTTCACCTAGTATGAAAGGTAGTAGTAGTGTTATCAGGACGTAATAGACCCCTCTGGATATTATGGTAATAGGACTTAGGGCTAATGCTATAATCGCACCAACCAAAAAAGCCGCTGGAAGGGTCAATGCAGGGGTAAGGCCATAATTTCTGCTTAGTAGAGCAGCAGTATAGCCCCCAATTGCTAAGAAGAAGTGGGGTCCGAAATTGAGCCGACCGGTTCCAATGGTCTGAAGGTTAAATGGTGCGGACATCATAATCAGAAGGTTTGCATAGATCAGAGTTGACATAAGTGCAATAGGTGGATAGTTGAATACAATTCTTGCTATAAAGTACAAAAGCAAAGGCAAAGAGAGCCATAGAATCAGACCTATTATCGGGTTTCTCCAATATCTTGGCTCAATCGTCCATTCGTATTTTCTTCCAAAAAAGTGTATGATTAGTCTGCCTCTTCGTGGCTCAAGCTTTACCATAAGCCATCACCATATGGTTTCCGCCCTAGCCAAACCCTTAGGACGGACTATTAAAACTGCCATGACCACTACAAGTGCAACAAGAAGCATTAGCCTTGGATCTAGCAAGAAACCAACCGAAGCCTGAATGAAGCCAATGATGTATGCAGCCATTATGCTTCCCTTCAGGTTACCCAATCCGCCCAGTACTGCTACGAGGATGGCATATGTGAAAACAGTCCATCCAATGTAGGGATTCAATGCCCAGACTGGGGAGATTAGTAGCATTACAATTGCCGGTGGAATTGAAGCTATGACCATTGCAAGGGCAAAAGTTCTGTTGAAATTGACACCAACGAGTTTGGAAGCGACCATGTCCTGGCTGATCGCCCTCATTATGAATCCGTTTTTCGTTTTTATAAAGAACAGTAAGTAGATACCCAACATCGCAAGCGAGACTAGTGAAACAACCAAATACTGCCCGGGAATGCTGGCAACACCGAAGGGTACGGTCTCTGTGTAGACCATCGTAGGAACGTAGACACCTACCACCTCTGGGTACGCATAACCAATCAGCTCTTCTACAATCACAAATACAGCAACAAGCGCTGCAAGCATGTAGTCTTCGAGATCTGCGAATTTTAGGATCACCACTCTGTAAACTGCGTAGGTGAACGCTGCCACGAGCAAAATCGCCAAGATGATAGATTCAATCAATCCAAAACCGAGATCGTTCCAGAACATCCAGGTTCCATAGATTGCTATTAGGAAGATCGCTCCGTATGCCAAGTTGAAGATCCTCAGAACTCCTGTTGTTATCGTAAATCCAAGCGCCATTCCTAAATATAGGGAGCCATTCACGAAGGTGTAGGCAACTACGAGGGATAGCAGATCTAACAAGGTGACCACCTCTTCCATTTGGTTACTTTAAGCTGCTCAAATACGATTTCAGAGCGTGAGTTCCACACAATGAGTATTAGCATGAGAGGAGTATTTAAAATTTATGTTTTTAATGCTTATCAATTTTTTTATCTAGATTCGGAAGGTGATTGGTCAATAGATCCCCAAGACTCGCTGCGGGTTATCTTTTTTGTGTATATATCTAAGATTATCCAAGATCCTGCTTCCTTTACCATCAAATCGACAAGAAAGCCTACGGTTTTAACCGTAGGATTGTCGATATGCTTATACATAATAGACCTTAAAAATACATTGAAGCTCAGAAAGGTGTCTGAAGTGAAGAGAACGAACACTTTCATAATCGAGGGCTGTCCTGCCCTTGTGGAAGCTTGCGGACAGCTGCGCTAAGCTTTACAATGAGCTGAACTTTGAGAGAAGGCATGCATACATGCGCTGTAGGCGTTTCGAGTGGTATCCCAAGCACCTCTACGAAAAATACGCTCCGCTGATAGGCTCAGCAACTGCCCAGCAGATAATAAACAAGAACAACGAAGCCTGGAAAAGCTTTCTGGCCTTAAAGAAGCTCGAAGCCGAAGGAAAGCTTCCGGAGCACATAAGGGCTGTGAACAGCAGACCGATGAGGGCCTTGGAAGCTTTAGCCGTGGAGAGTGTCAAAAACAAATTAAGATAACCGAAAACCTCGCCCTTCAGGGCGGGGTAGCTCACTTTATGTATATATCTCTATATTTCTCTCTTAGAATCTTTTTGTTTATCTTTCCAACACTTGTTTTGGGAATCTCCTCAACAAAGATGATTCTGTCTGGTAACTGCCACCTTGCAAACCTTTTTAGCATGTGTTCTCTTAATTCGGTTTCAACCTGTTCCTTCGGCTTGGTTTTGTGAGGGTTTTTCAGCACCACCAGTGCTAGAGGTCTTTCACCCCATCTTGGGTGGGGTACCCCTACAACAACGGCTTCATACACGTATGGGTGGCTCATGAGTGTCTTTTCAAGGTCAACGCTTGGTATCCATTCTCCGCCACTTTTTATAATGTCTTTAAGTCTGTCAACTATGTGGAAGTATCCTAATTCGTCTATTGTTCCTGCATCTCCACTCTTCCACCACTTGTCTTCTGTTACACTTTCCTTTGTTCTTGGATCGTTATAGTATTCTTTTATGATCCAAGGACCGCGAAGCCAAAGCTCTCCAATGCTTTTTCCATCCCAAGGCAATTCCTTTCCAGTGGCGGGCTCAACCAACTTTGCTTCAACCCCAAATACAAACAATCCCTGCTTCTTCATGTGCATAAGACGCTCCTCTTCCGACAAAGCCAATATCTGAGGCTTCGGGATGTTGGCAGTTGCGAGCGGGGAAGTTTCAGTCGCGCCATAAGCATGAATCAAATTGGCTCCCAGCTCTCTATAGCTCTTTATCATTTCCAAGGGCGGTTCTGTAGATCCACTTATAAGTCTGAATCTGTCTAATCTTGCTGTCGGTGCAATCCTCTTCAAAACTTCCAAAATGGGCGATAGGATTGCTGGAGCTCCTGAAGCTATGGAGACCTTTTCGTTTAGTATTATGTTTGTCAAATGAACAGGATTGTAGAGTCCGGGGAGTACTAGCTTGACCCCGAACATTGGACAAGCCAGATGAGACGTCCAGCCGTTCACATGATAGAATGGCACGATCTGGAGATAAACGTCTGAACTGCTAAAGTTAAAAACTGCGGCGGATGTTATCGCTTGCAAAATTAGGGCTCTATGTGAGTAAAAAACACCCTTTGGATTACCTACTGTTCCAGCCGTGTAGCAAGCAGTAGCAGCAGACTTTTCGTCGATGTCCTCCCAGTCTCTCCTCTTAGGGTTTTTGCTGATTAGGTCCTCATAATAGTAAATCGGTTTTAGCTTCGTTTTGATTTCTTCGGGACTTTTATCAGTCATAAGAACATAAAAATCGAATTTGTGTTTTTCTGCTAGTCTTTCTGCCAACTCGACAAGGGTATCGTCAAAGAACAGGATTCTAGCACCTGAATGATCGGCAATATAGGCAAGCTCGTTGAGATGCAATCGAATGTTTAGCTGCACCAAAACGGCTCCAATACCAGAAACGCTGAAATAGCTCTCGAAATACCTGTGATCATTCCACCCCAAGATCGCGATTCTGTCACCCGCTTTAACACCTAGTGCTTCAAGTGCATTTGCCATTGCGCAAGCTCTTTCGTAAATTTGGAGATAGTTGAAGGTGTGCACTTTTCCACTTTGTAGAGTTCGGTAGGAGATAACTTCGACTTCATCGTGGACTCTGGCAGCATGTTGTAAGACCTTGTGAAGATTTAGCTGGTATTCGTCATTCATCGTGGATGGTAAACCTTTCAGCACCATGGTTTAAACTTAAATTTATAAGTATTAAAAAATTTCCCTCCCTTTCATCTTTTTTGCCTTTTAAATTTTGAATGAGTTCAAAAACCTTTATTAACAGAAAAACTACATTTCTTGTGGATAAAATGGACGCTGAAACTTCAAAAAATGGCGATTATTCCGCAAAGGACATTGCAGTTCTTTCAGATCTTGAAGCTGTCAGAAAAAGACCTGGAATGTATATAGGTAGTGTTGGAGTCAAAGGACTTCATCACTTGCTGTGGGAAGTAGTCGATAACAGCGTTGATGAGGCTCTAGCTGGATTTTGTGACCTCATAAGGGTTACAATTCATGCAGACGGCTCTGTAAGCGTTGAGGATAATGGCAGAGGCATACCTGTAGATCTTCACGAAACCGGGAAACCCGCACTTGAAGTTGTAATGACAAAACTTCATGCAGGCGGAAAATTCAGCAATAAAGTTTACAAGGTCGCAGGAGGGCTTCATGGGGTGGGCGTCTCCGTAGTTAATGCTCTTTCAGAGTGGCTTGAAGTCTGGGTCAAAAGAGATGGAAGAATATATTACCAGCGATACGAAAGAGGGGATCCGAAAACGGAACTCAGAATTGTTGGAGAGAGCAACGAAACTGGTACGATTATTAGATTCAAACCCGACGACGAGATCTTCGAAGTAACTGAATTCAACTATGAGATCGTTTCCCAGAGACTGAAGGAGATTGCTTATTTGTGCAAAGGTCTGAGAATTTTGCTTTTAGATGAAAGAAGAGGAACTTCGGAGGAATATATATTTGATGAAGGAATTGTTGGACTCATTAAGGAATTGAACAAGAGAAAGAAGGTTTTTCATGAACCTATATACATCAACGATGCGAAAAACGGAGTTTTGGTTGAGGTCGCTCTCCAGTTCACCGATTCAGAAATCGAAAACATCTTGGCATTCGCAAACAACATAAGAAATCCCGACGGCGGTACGCACGTCATAGGCTTCCGCTCGGGTCTTACAAGGGCGATCAATGAGTATGGAAGAAAGAATATAAAGAAGTTCGAACCGATTGCTGGGGCTGAGATTAGAGAGGGGTTGACGGCGGTTATAAGTGTAAAAGTTCCGAATCCTCAGTTCGAAGGTCAGACAAAGGGGAAGCTCACAAACAGTGAGGTAAAAACGGCCGTAGAGTCGGCGGTTTACTCGGGTTTGCTGGACTGGCTTGAAAAGAATCCGAGAGAGGCAGAGAGCTTAATAAACAGATTGTTGGTAATAAAAAGGGCAAGAGAGGCGGCAAGGAGGGCTAAAGAGCTTGTTAAGAGAAAGGAGGAGTTA
>Ga0272449_1003286_pt1 | contig 14029 bp, 10 predicted proteins | sample YNPCB0241_FD_198679 | JGI IMG/M metagenome (GOLD analysis project Ga0272449, IMG submission 198679) | Hot spring sediment microbial communities from Yellowstone National Park, WY, United States - YNP-CB-024-1 | ecosystem: Environmental > Aquatic > Thermal springs > Hot (42-90C) > Sediment...
ATTCCAATGTTTGGTCTGCTTCTCGGTCTATAACCTTCACTTCGTTCGAAATTTGGTAAAAACCTTTGTTTTGTCTAATAAGGTGATGCGTCTCAATATACCGCTCAGAGCTTTGAAGTGCTTTGTGGATGGCTTCTCTCAACCTGTAAATAGCGTCGGGAACATTTTCTTCCAAAGATTGTCCATATTCCCACTCGACCAGTTTTTTGACATCCTCAGATGTCAAGCCGCGTCTTTGCCCGTGTCGGCACAAAACAGCGAACACATAATAAAGCCAAGGTGGCAAAGGTACCATAATATTGTCAATGCGAACGATATAACGCCCCGTGCTTTTGTCCTCCCCGATCAACTCCACACAGCTCGGCAAAAAACGCGCCATATTGAGGCGGTTATACAACCTTCTTAAGCTATTCCTTAGAGCATGTTCCCAATCCGAGTCTTTCAGTATGTAATCCTGTGGGTTTACCCCCAATCGCGCTGCCAAACGCTGAACGGAGAGAAGGTGACTATGAGAGGTAAGGATGATGACATCCGCATTGGGCTTGAATTCGCGCAACATTTGTAGGATTTCCTCACCTACCTTGTGAGAGACGCCTTCATCGGCAACATCTCTCGGCAGACCGAGGTCAAGAATTACCGCTATGTGGGTGTAGGACCTATTATCAACATCTTCTTCATCTTCTTCTACTACTACCTCAACACTTTCTACCCGACTTTTTACTAATCTGCTCAGTAGGTTCATTAATTCTTTTTGGCTGCGCGTCAAGTGTGGTTCGACTCCCAATTGATCTCGGACAATAGATGCTACTGCCTGCAGCCAAGCATTATCGTCTTCCACGATAACGACCTCCAAAAGTCTCTTGTTATCACCTGTTTCCTCTGAGGCGACTTCCCCCATGTGTTTTCCGATTTCTCCTTGTATCCGAGACAGTTTTTCAGCGATGCTCTGCAATGTGCGGATAGAGATGTCCCTTCTTCCCAACGTCCTTAGTATAGCGGACAACTTTTGTTGAATAGAGTAGGGAATCTCCGATTCGCTTTCCAAGTAATTGACCATCGTCTGAGGGCTGCTGATAATGAGGCGCAATCGTGATATGACGGCATGGACAGGTGTATCATGGAGCCATGGACAAACAGGCTCCACATATTGATCATAGCCCTTTACAGCCTGCTCTATCTCAGTCAGTTTATGGTCCCCCAAGTTACGCACTAAGTGCCAGAAGGATTGCAGGTGTCGGCGAGTTTCCTGTGGCAAGTTTGGGTTATTTGTGATTTTCTCGATCAGGGGTTCTAAGGAGGGTATTTTGGAGGAGATGAAACCATCGGAGTCAGACCATGCCTTTATGGTTCTTTCAATGAAACCCTGCAAAAATCTCATCCTCACGGTCAGCGATTGGGTTGACATTGCAATTCACCTCACGACGAAAGGTTAGCCCCTTCCAATCGGTTATAGGTGTCAAGATGCCGAGACCTCTACCTTGTGCTGACCTTTTGCCCGCTCGCAGATGAGAGCGTGGATAAGCAATGCGTTGAACTTGTTTTCCCCTTCGCACTTCTCCACACCTAGAGGGAGAGGTTCATCTATTGGACCTCCAGAAAGCATAATCACGAATACTCCCTCAGTCAATGCCGCATTCATAAGCGCTGTTCCCAAACGCTTATCACCACCGAGCCGGTAATCACATAGCAAAACATCGGGTGGGTCTCGTTCAAGATAAGCGCACGCCTCTTCATACGAAGACACTTGGCGACAAATGTAACCTCTCAAAGACAATTCGTTCGCAGCGGGGTAATCGTCATCATCTGCGATTAGGATATGAGTGAAGTTTTCAGGTGCCTTATGATCGCGCCACTTTGCAATAATTTGAGCAGCCAGCGGAATCGGTTTGGAGACTTGGATGGATAAACGCTTGGCGATGCAGTTGATAATGTTCTCTATCTCTTGTATATCCGAAGCTGTCTCTAAGTTCGCTACTTTGCGGCTAAGTTCTCTCATCTTTTTCCCCAATTTCAAATGAGGTGCAAAGAACCCAACAACTTCCCTCAATTCCTTGATGATCGCCAATGCCCGTTCTTTGCTACTTCGGACCGCGTTACGAAGGTCATGGATTAGTTTACTACAAAATTCCCCAAAGGCGCACCTTTCAAACCCTACTTGTCTTAGTTCCTGAAGTGTCAATGGCTTAGCCACTGCAAGAGTTTCTTTTAACTCGTTGAGTCGAAACGGCATCTTTACAAAGTATGTCCCTGCAGTGTCTTGCCACAACAAGGGAAAATCTTTAGCCAATCGGTCCCAATTCTCCACAGACAGAAAAACAATGGGCGCTCTCAAACGGAGCAATAACCGTAATTTTTGAGAAAACTTCAACCCTTCTTCCAAGTTACCATCGCGAAAACCTAAGTCCAAAAGCAAAATGTCTGGCGGAGGCATAAGTGCTCTAACCGCATCCTCTTCTAAATAGACGCATTGCACCTGGTAGTCCTTCCGCAAAGCCCGTTGCAAGGAAGTGGAGAAGTCCATGCTGCCACTGATGACAAGCAGGGTTTTTAGCCCGCCCTTTTTAGCCTTATACATCCTGCGAGGGGTTTCCCTTTCCCCCCTCATGACTGACTTCACCTTCTCCCTATCCCTGTCGCAAGGTCATTTAAAAGCCACTCCAAAGTGTAGCGTAACGCCTCAAGGGCTTCATTAGGTGAAGCTACCCCTACTCCTCTACGCTGGGTCATAGTAACTATACCCCTATCCCTTTGATAGGCGTGCACAACTTGGTTACGCAATCTTCTCAAATTTTGATCTTCTGGTGGAATCTGCCAATTTTTAACAAGTATTTGCCAATTTTCATCCCAAACACCTTTGTAACGCACCTCTTGAATGAGACCCATATTTAGCACTACGCGATCATAAACACTATATTCATCTAATACATTTTCCTTCCGATAAAGGAGCAAAAAACTTTCCTTTAACCAATTTAAGATTTGTTGCCTTTCGCCATCATTTATTCGTCTAAGGGATAATTGCCCATTTTCATATTGAAGGCAAAAAACTGTCTTTTTCACTTCCAATTGTCTGATCTGCAACCAAATTGGACGAAGTTTTTCTGCCTTCTCAATACACTCCTTAATCTCTCTCCTTAAATCACTTCCGCTTGATATCCCCTTTATCCAATAACCGTCTGCGCCAAGCGCTTTTGCTCTCTCGTAACTCAAAGCCTTCTCTGAAGCGGTGAAGACAATGACTGGGATACTGGGATCAGATTTTTTGATTTGCTCTAATAGCCTGATGCCACTTATCTCCCCGATTTCGCGGTGTTCGTCTGATGGCTGCTCTAACCGCAGGTCCAAGAAAATAAGGGAATATGTCAGGAAAATGTCTTGTAAAGATCGGTCTGCCCTAATATATTCGTTTTTTGCGTTATTATACTCCAATTGTGCTTCCTGAAAAATCTCCATTGCCTCTTCTAATTCTTCCTCTGCTCGTTGGAAGCGGTCCTCAGCCTCCTGCCATCTCTTTTGAGTGTTTTGTTGCGAGCGCCAAGCATTAATAAACTCATCTTTAGCCTTATAGAGTGTATCAATTCTTTGCTGCAGTTCTTTATCTCGAGCATCTGGATTGAGATCACCTGACCAGATACCTGCAAAATATTCAGAAAAATTGCTTAAAATTTCTCTGAAACTTTTTTCCTTCTCCTTTAGTTGCTTTACATCATTCTCCAATTTGACTCCTATCTCTTCTTTTTGGCGCTTGCTTTCATTAAAGCGATTTCTTGCTTGTTGTAGCCTTGATTGGGTTTCATTGTATTCCTGATTTTTCAGGCGATACTTCTCTTCTGCATCCGCCCACGCTGTTAATCCATTTTCAATTTGACTTTGATATTTTTCAAAGTATTCTCTAGCTTTACGAAATGAACTTATACACAACAAGCCATCTGTTTCAATCATCTCGTCCTGTCTCTCAAAGATGCTTGGATCAAGAGAATCACCGAACAAGCCAATGTAAAGCCCCCATGACCACCCTAACCGATGTTCGTCGTCAATGTAAATGAAGCGCTTCCCCCTGCAGCGGTCTATAAGTTCGTCGTGAGGAGTTATCTCACCAGTGGATGGGTGCGTCGGCGATTGTCCTTCCTGCAGAAACTCCATCTTTTTCAGCCAAAGAGAAGTAAGAACCATATATTCGTAACCTCTGCGGATTGGATGGTCAGCAGGCATTAAATCACCGCAAAACTCCTTCAGGAATTTGGGTAACCCTACCCTGTTACGATAGGCATGCTGCGAGGCAACCCTTTCCTCAGTGGTCAGGATAACGAAATCCCTAAGGGATGTTTGCATTTCCTCGTAAGAGTCAAATGGGTGAAGACTATTGATCGTCTCCCGAAGTTGCTGCAATGAAAACGGGAGACGACAGATAGCACAACCCGGCGAAAGGATGATCACATTGTCGGTTCGAAGACGAATATAGCGTTCAGGCGAATCTAAGACAGCAAGGATAACAGGCAAAAGGGACACTCGCCCAAGCGAGGGAGTCAAGCGGATGTGTTTGAAAAGTTCCAAACCACCACAGTGATAAGGATCGGGACATTCTTGGTAAACCAGATGGGCGTTAATGTAAAGGATATCAGCCGATTCCCCCTCGTCTTTCAATGCAAGCAAAATTTGGTGAAGAGACTCTCCTTCTGAGACAGGATGAATGCAGACCTCAAAGCCCAACGCGACTCGCAAAGCCCTTTGAAAGGCTTGCACAAAGGCACCGTTGTCTTGGTTCTCTATAACAAGCACGCGCTGATGCTCCTTAGCGTGCTGGCTTACCTCCATATCTCTCGCCTCCCTACCTCCTCCCTTCCACTTTCTCCACTACATCCCTCAATTCATCCATCGCTTTACATAAATCAACAAGCCAGTTATGGAATTGCGTCCAGTGGCATCTTAGTTCCTCAAGGTCAACTGGCTCTGTTTGCTTCAAGTCTCGAAAGATTTGAGTAACTTTTTCTGGTGGTTTATCAGTGTTAGGTAACAGGGATGCCATCTTATTCCATGCTTGGCATATCTTTTCCTTTCCAGTGTCACTTGCCCCTTCTTTTACCTCGTTTACCACTTGTTTAACATCATTTGCTAACTCCCGTGCTCGTTTCCACAAATCCTCAAGCATATCATCAGTATACGGATTCTCTCCATTCCAATACTGTGCTGTATTTCCTACTTCTATTAATCCTTGTGCATCAATGTCAATAGGCAGAAAAAGAAAAATAATGCGATACTTGAGATTAGAAAGCTTGTTTACTATTGGTAATTTAATGAGAATTTCTTTTAGTTTTTGGTAAAATTCCGCATTATCATGTATTATCAAATCACATAGCACCTCGTAAACTGAATCGCTTTCGTCATGCCTGAAGTCCTTATATCCCTTGAGTCGTTCACCTTGAACCTTATTCCGAATCTCACTCCAATCCACATATCCCATATGAGCAGCAATGTATATATCACCTTGAAAACATTCAATAACCTTAATAACCTGCTTAGTAGTTTCTTCCCTAATTTTTTGTTCTTTTATTACTCGTGCTTGACAAAGTAAGAGGACCTTATTACCATCCTTGAACTCCTTACATTTCACTTTGACACCATTAATGGTCTTTTCATTCCAATTTACCTTCCATAAATCATAATCCGCTGTCGTTACGACGATGATGAGTTCCACTGATGATCACCATCCTTTCGGTGAAATACGAAGCCCCCAAAGAAGATGGGCAAGGATTATTTTATCTCCGGCGTTTTGGATAAGGCACTCAGCAAGGTTAGAGTATTCTACCCACCTCAAACGCTCATTGCGAGCCATTTCCGGCTCCCCTCTTCCAGTAGTTATTATGACCCAGCGAGCCTTGCTTTTTAAAGCCTCCCATGCCTCTTGAAATTCATTCTCACCCAGTTGCTTTCTCACTTCGTCAATAATCCCTTGATGGATAATAATGAAATCAAAAAAACAATCTCTATTAGGTGGTTCCAATTCTTTAACAAATTCTTTAAAGTTTCTTCGAACTTTATCTGTATCTTGGAGATAAACTCTTCTTTTTTTCCAAGTATTAATTCGTTTTTTATTTTCAGCATTATTATAATATTTAACTCCTGCTACTGCATCACCATCTTTTTCCAACCAAATTCTTTCATCAATTACTGCTACTGAAATAGCAGCCATCTCCTTGATTAGGTAAGGATTACCTTCCATTAGTAAATTTGCTATATGTGTCCCCCCCGAAATTGAATAGTGAAAAGCAGAATTTCTGAAAAGATTTGTATTATCAGAACCTCCTTCATGATCAAAAACAAGATAATTACTACATTCTTCATAATTTGGATCATCTTGAACTATTATATACATATTATTAGCTATCCTATCCCACCGTATACAGACTTTATATTTTCCCCACCAAGCCTCAACCCAATTTTCCCAAAGACATTGTAGTAATCCTTCAGGTTCATTTAAATTAAGTTTATCTTTCTTCAAAAAAACCACTATTCTTTTTAAACACTCGTAATCTTTATCATTAGGAATAGTGTCCTCACCGGTAACCAAAATCCTGTAAGGAAGGGATGCTAAATTCTCCTGGAGCCATTTCCAATCCACCTGTTCTCCTCGCAAAACAAGGAAATTATGGCGAGGGATGTCACCTTCAGCGATTTGTTGTTGAAGATCCTTAAAATCGGGAAGAAAGTCTATGCCTTTTTGGCGAAAGGCATCATGCAGGTTTTCTTGTGGTTCCATGCCTACAATAAGAGCTTCCTTAGGTCGTAACAAATAAAGCACATAAGTTAAATTACCGGAAATCTCATTATTTATAATTTGTGGGTTTTCTAATTTTACTTCAATGATAGGAGGTTGTGCTGCATTGCCATTTTGCCATTCCTTAAACTTTATATCTATTTCCTCCTGTTTAATCATGCGTAAATAAGCAGCACAAATTTTAATCTCCTTCATACCCCAATCTCCTGTTTTTAATTCGCCAGTATCAGGATCAATAATTGGTTGTGATAACTTATGGTTTAAGTCATCAACAACTCTTCGTGATGTATTAAGGTTGTCACTAATTTTAACTTGATAGAAATCTTTTTGCCATCCCCTTCCTGCATCGTCCCATTGATCTTCTATAGTAATCGTGAATTCTAAAGTATTTGTAACTTTACCATATTTAGCAACATTGCGTATAAGTCCTTCAAGGATAACATAAAAGGCTTGCGCTCCAATTTGTCCATGAGGAATAGATATACTAAAACTCGATTCATTTCTTTTTATCATTAGTTTTTTCTCATATATTTGCATTGATGGCTCAGTTGGACTCTGTAAATGAGAACGAGCAATGTTATCTAAAAGACATTTTTGCTCAGTAAACTCATTTAAGAATTCATTCCACGATGTGGTTAAACACCAAGATGGCGACGAGGTGGATACTTGTGCGATAAAATCCATCCGCCTCTGGAGATAGCGCATGAAATTTTTAATTTCCTCGTTAGAATAATCCTTTAACCGCTCTGCCAGATGCCAGATGGCATGCGAGCCGATGTTATGTGACATATTCCGCCCCATAATGGCAGCAATAGAGGTGCGAAGAGCATATTTTAAATTTATATCCCATCGAACTTCTGAGATAAGTTCTAAGATATTTTTAGATGCTGACCTAAAATACTCTTTGATCTCTTTAATCCATTGTCGTGGTCGATCAATAACCTTTTCGATCAATATGAAATGAAGGCAATCTATGGTTTCAGATAAACTAACTGGAGAAAAAGCATAAAGAGTTAAATTTGGAAATTCTTTAGTAATCCACATCAATTGTTGAATAACAAATTGTACAGTTATATCAATATAATCACTAAAATTATTAAATTTGTTTAATTTACACATAAGTCGCCATTTAGATCCTTGTATACTATTTGCGTCAAATCGTGATTGTGAAATTTGTTCCCATATTTTCTTAGAAATAAACAATATAATGCAATTCCCGAAATAGCCTTTATTTATTAAAATTTTATTACTACCATACTTAACAATAAATATCATGTTAAAATCAATTATTCTTGCATAATCGCTAGCTCTTATTATTTGGTGTCTCTCTAAAGCATTCAACAATTTTTTTACTCTTTGCTCTAAATCTGATGGATAACATTCTATATATTTTAGTTGTAATTCTTTAAAATTGATGAATAAAATACTAGGAGCAGGAGATTTGTGAATGATTTCTGATAACTTGTCTTTAATATTAAACTTCATTGCTCACCCACCTCATTTCAATCAAGTTTTCTAAAGATTTTAAAATATCCCATCGCATTTCTACAAGTTGTGGATAACGAGATTGATAAGCAAATATTATAGTTTTACAAAGTTCATCAATAAACTTATCATCAATAAGATTAAGGTATATTAGTTGATTTGTTGTTCGTTTTGCTAAACGACGAAGAATTTTCCCTCTCGGAGTTGAATCGGCTTTTTGTCCATCCATGAGAATAAATATTAAAGCTCGAAGATGATCTATAGCAATATTATATGCTTTACTAAAAAGTTGTATTTCTTCATGCTTGATTTTACAATTGAGTATATTTTTAATAATTTGAAATACATCAATATCATAGATAGTCGGAGCTTGTTGTATAACCATGGCTAATCTTTCTAAACCAATACCACCTCCTATAGCCCAATTTACGGCTTCATGAAGAGATCCAGCTTCATTTATATATTTGTAAAAATTAATGGAAGCAATCTCTACAAAGCGAATTGTCTCTGGAAGATGTGAGCCTCTATCATAAAAGATTTCAAAACCAGCACCAGCAGGCCAATTTTCCATAGCGGCATAAATAAACGTGCGACGTCCTGGAACAGGGATAAGATTAAGTTTGAAATATTTTTCCCATATTCTAATTTCCTCGTTTGTTACAGGAGGTATATTCACACCAGCAATAATTCCTCCATTAAAGTAAGCTGTAAAAATTTTCGTATAATCTAATTGAAATACCTCAAATAGTATATAAGCCATTTGACTTACTATTTTTTCAATTACTTCAAGTATTTGATGATGAATATAACCTACTATCCCAAAAGTAAGCATTTCAAAATATGAAAGATGATGACTTAATCCTACTATTCCTATATCAATATCTCTAAAGCAACGTTCTATTCTATAAAACTTCTTTATAGGTTGAGGGATTGGATTTCTCATAGCTGGAACTACGACATCATGTCCTCCGCTAGGGGTAAAAGTATTTGGAAAGTAAGGTGAGACAAGTCCTATTGCGTCCATTAGATCCCATTCGTCGTCAAAGGATCTTTTAAAGGCCTCGGCTATTTCATGTATGTTCATAGATTCTCACCCCATCGTGTTAGTTTAATCCTTGGAATAATGTCTCCAGAGGGTTGAATATCAAAAATAGCACCAATTCCTCGAAATTTTCTCATTTTACGGATATAATTTGCTATATCTACAGGTGAATCTCCTACTTTATTCATAGCTTCTGCTATAAGTAAAAGTGTATTATAAAAAAGCCAACTCGTTGACGGCATTTTTCTGCCAAACTTCTTTTCAAAAAGAAACTCAAGATTTTTATAATCAGGATCACTAGTATTAATATCTAGATCTGGATAATAAATATCTTTTGCAGTTTCACCTGCTATTTTATAAGCATCTGTAAGAATAAATCCTAGAGAAGCATAAATATCACCTTTATATCCATATTCCCGTATTTGTCTGATAAGAATGCCTAAAGATTGCCCAAAACCTACAACTGCAACTAAATTTGGTTGCTTTTTTGATAATTCTTTTGTAATTATAGACCTGAAATCAGTTTGTTTGGGATCATATGGTACGGCTTTACATGAATAGGTTTTAGGTAACTTTCTTAAAAAAGAGGAAAAAGAAGCTCCATATTCATCTGTTTGATACAAAACTAAAATTGAACCTTGTATATTTTTTAATTTTTGATTCAAAAATTCAGTAAATTTTAAAAAATCTGATTCAACTACTGGAGACATTCTAAAAACAAATTTTGTTGATTTTGTCATTTCTGGATGTGTTACATTAGCGAAAAGGACTATTTTTTGTGTTTCTGCTTGATCTTTTAATGCTAATCCTACTTGACTTATATAAGTTATGATAACTTTTGTTCTCTCTATAAAAACAAGATGATGAAAAGCATCTATGGATTTTCTAGGATCACCTTGTCCATCTTGATAGATAATTTTTACACTCATGTTCTTAAAATGTAAATTATCTACTGCTAAGTCTAGTCCCATTTTTGCCAATTCTCCTGCAAAACTTGCCGGTCCCGTTAATGGTAATATAGCTCCAATTTTGACAATTTTCTTTGAAAAGGTAGATATTTGTATTAGATAAATAATAGATGAAATGACAATAATTGTAAGGAAAACACCAATAATGTTCCATAGCTTCCTCATGAACTGATTACCTCCTTAACATCAGTTTTAGGGATTGGAAAGAAAATCTCTTCTAATTCTCCTGATTCCATTAATTTTTGTGGTTCTTCATATTCTACTTGAAGTTGTCCATTTATCAAAATCAATATTTTATCAGTGATTTCTAATGCATTTTTAATATTTTGCTCAACTAAGATAATGGTGATATTAAAGGTTTGATTGATAATTTGAATTTTTTGCATTATTTCTTTAACCAAATTAGGAGATAAACCTGCTGATGGTTCGTCTAAAAGCAAAAGCTTTGGTCTCTTCACTAAGATCATCCCTAAGGCTAACTGCTGCCTTTGACCGCCAGAAAGCAATCCTGCCCTTTTCTTTGCAAGCCCTTGGAGGGCAGGGAATAGTTCCATTACCTCTTCTATTGCCTTTCTTTTCTCTTGCGAAGGTAATCCATTGGCTCCTATTTCCAAATTCTCCAACACAGAAAGGCTGGGAAAGACTTGCCCACCCTGCATAAAGTATCCTATCCCTTTCCTCACCCTCTCGTGGATAGGAAGATCTGTCATGTCTTCACCCTCAAAGTAAATTTTGCCTTCCACGGGTCTTATCATTCCCGCTATCACCTTCAACAGGGTTGACTTACCAGCGCCGTTAGGACCAAGTATAGCGCATATTCTAGCTTTGGGCACTACAAAGGACACACCATGCAACACCTCCTTTTTACCGTAACCGGCACGAATGTTCTCTAACCTTAACATACTTTATCATCTCCCTTTAACTGGCACAGAATCATGAATTCCCATATAAATTCTTCTAATTTCTTTATTTTCTAAAATTTCCTCAGGTAAACCATAAAAGATAATTTTTCCTTCATTCATGAAATAGACCCAATCAGCAATATCTCGAATTATTTGCATATTATGTTCAATTATTATTATAGTTTTTCTTTCTTCTTTTACAAGTCTTTCAATCATATCAAGTATTACCCTAATCATTTTTATATTCACTCCTGCCGTTGGTTCATCTAAGAGCAGTATTTCTGCATCTACTGCCAATAATCTTGCAATGGCTAAAAGTTTTTGTTGTCCATAAGAAAGGTCTTCAGCGCGAACATTCTCCATTCCTTCAAGACCAACAAATTGGATCCAATATCTTGCTTTTTCTAAGTTCTCTCTTTCTATATCTTTCAACCGTCGAAAAGGCAGAAAAGCGACCCAAGGTTTATCGTCAGGCTGATTTCGAAAGGCAACCAAAACATTCTCAAGCACAGTGAGTTGTCTGAAAACCCGAACATCCTGAAAAAGCCTTCCTATGCCTTCTGCTGCTATCCTCCAAGGCGGCAACCCATCGATTCGCTTCCCTTTGTAATAAATCGCACCAGCATCAGGGCGAAGAAAGCCCGTAATGAGATGAAACAAAGTTGTCTTGCCAGCACCATTAGGGCCGATAAGCCCAGTGATTTTGCCTCCCTTAAAACTTAGACTGACTCCGTCCACAGCCTTGATGCCATCAAATGATTTTGACACCTGCTGTAACTCTAAGATACTCATTGCAGTTTATACTCCCCTCCTAAGCCCTGAGGTCTAAGTCTCATAAGGATGAGGATGAACAGACCGTAGAGAATCTGACGAACATTAGGAGCGATTGTGTCTGGGATGTGCAAGAAGCGAAGGAACTCTGGGAGGAGAATGACAAACACAGTGCCGATGATCGGACCTTTAATGTTTCCCGCTCCTCCTATAAGGACAGCCGAGAGGATAAAAACTGTTTCCATTAAAGTAAAACTGGTGGGATCAATATAGCGCATGTAACTGGCAAACAACGCCCCTGGAACGGAAGCAAAGGCCCCTGAGAGAACAAAAGCGAGAACCTTAAAGCGATAGATGTTTTTCCCGAGAGCAGAAGCAGCAATTTCATCGTCCCTAATGGCTCTTAGCGTCCTTCCGAAAGGCGATTCGCAAATGCGCCACAGGAGCAACAAGCAAATCCCTGAAAGAAGGATGCTGAAAACAGAGTAGGCAAAGATGGAATCAACCCCGAACCCTAAAAATTGGGGGCGAGGAATTCCAGGGATCCCGTAAGGACCGTTGGTCAATCCAACCCAGTTGTAAAGGATGTAAAAAATGATTGTTTGAAAACCTAAAGTAGCTAAGACAAAGTAATCGCCTTTTAACCTCAAAGAGGGTATTGCGACAATAAGACTCAGAAGTATTGCTCCAAGAATTGCTATAAACAAAGCAGGGAAAAATCCCCAACCTGCTTTCATCATTAAAAGTGTAGTGATATAAGCACCTATGCCATAAAAGGCAGCATGGGCAAAGGAGAAGAGACCCGTGTATCCAACCAACAGGTTCAAAGAAAGGCTAAGGACAGAATATATGCTGAGTAAAATTAACAAATGAAGTATGTAACTCACTTTTCTTCCAACCTCCTTCTTTGCCCGAAAATGCCTTCAGGCTTGAAGAGCAGGAACAAGATGAGCAGGGCAAAAGTGACGGCTTCCTGCCAGCGCCCCGATGCCTGCCAAATGACCACGCTTTGCAAAACTCCGAGAAGAAGCCCTCCGAAAGCAGGCGCCTCAAGAATACCCACACCACCGATGATAACGGCAACAGCAGCAATTAAGACCGCCGACATTCCAATGTTTGGGTCAATGCCGACATCAAGGGCTTGGAGCATGGCTGCTAATCCAGCAAGCAGAGATCCTAATCCGAAGATCAACCAACGGACTTTTTGAAGGTCTATACCCATCAAAGAAAGGAGGTCAGGGTTGTCCCTCATGGCACGGATGATTTTGCCAAAGTTAGTCCATTTCAAGGAAAGAACTAAGGTAAAGAATACAAAGGCAAAGGCAACAATTTGGAGAATTTGAATATCGCTCAAAATTACTTGACCTAAAGAGAAAGTTGTTGCAACACCAGACCTTAAAACTTTTATTTCATTGCCAAAAATAAGTACTATAATGTTTACAGTAATGATATAAACTGCTAAGGAACTAATCATTACAATCAGAAAAGAAGAGCTTTGGCGAAGTAGGGGTTGATAAACATGAATGTCAATGAGAATTCCTAAAAGTATTGTTAAAATTGAAGCAATAATAAGAGCAATTCCTAATGGTATCTTATACTGAGTCCAAAGGGCAAAGAGCAAGTAAGCAGACACCGTGTATACAGCCCCGTAGGCAATGTGAAAAACACGGGTAGTGTTATAAATCAAACCAAACCCTAAGGCACTTAAGGCATAGAGACTTCCCATAGCCAATCCGTTGGCGAAAAGTTGTGCGACCATGTATTCACCTCCTTCTTTGCGTTCCCGCTAACAAAGATAACGTACCCCAATCGGCTCTCGGTGTCAAAATTGATGCCCCCTTACTTTGGGCTTTATAAGCGAAACCCTCCTTTGGCAATTTGAGGCAACGAAGAAGCAGGAGTGGTTTTCACTATTTACCGGCCCAAAAACCTCTTCACTGCTTCGGTGACGAGGTCCTGAAAGGTCCTGCCCTCATCTATTGCCATGTGCTTTAAGGCTTTAACCAAATCCACAGGCATCCTTACCGTCACCTTTGTCGTTACCTCACTGCCTTCCTGCTGTCTTTCTATTTTAACGGCTTGCCTTCTT
>Ga0272449_1003288_pt1 | contig 14028 bp, 14 predicted proteins | sample YNPCB0241_FD_198679 | JGI IMG/M metagenome (GOLD analysis project Ga0272449, IMG submission 198679) | Hot spring sediment microbial communities from Yellowstone National Park, WY, United States - YNP-CB-024-1 | ecosystem: Environmental > Aquatic > Thermal springs > Hot (42-90C) > Sediment...
AATTTTTTCAAGCTTCCTTTGACGCTTTTCATCATACGCCATGCCATCCATGCTGAAGATTTTTATCCCGTTATATTGGGGTGGGTTATGGGATGCAGTAACCATCAAACCAGCATTAGCCCCAAGCCTAACAGTCAAATAAGCCAAAACAGGAGTGGGCAAAACACCAAAACAATAGGCTTTTACTCCACAAGCCACTAAACCAGAAACCAAAGCATCCTCAAGCATCAAACCAGAAACCCTGCTGTCCCTTGCTACAAGAACCTTACCAGTTCTGATGAAAGTTCCCAAAGCCATCCCAACCCTAACAGCCAGGGTAGGGGTTAAATCTGCATTAACCAAACCCCTCAAACCAGAAGAGCCAAACAGCCCCATAAAACATTCCTGAACATGAGCTTTTAAGCTTCCAACCATAATTGACCAGAGCGACTATAAAAGTTTAACAAAGCCTAAAGATGGGCCGGGCCGGATTTGAACCGGCGACCTTCGCCGCGTGAGGGCGACGTCCCTAGGCCTCAACATTTTCCCCATCATCGTTAGCCAGCTAGACTACCGGCCCATACACTCGAAATTATCTTTTCTACTCCATAAAATTTTCCCTAAAACTTTAGCCAAACGAAAATGGTTCAAGGGCTTGTCACTTTAATGGCTTGTTACAGTTTTTCCTTGACGGTTATGCTTTTGATTTTGCTCATTATTTTGTTGGGTGTTTTGGCTTACCTTAGAATTAAGCGAAGAAAAAGAGCTTGTGAAGAGCTTTCTATAGGGGGTTGACTACATGGTATTATGGTTATAATTGAGGAGTGAAAAGCCCATGTTTTAGTTGGGGTAAAATTTTGGATAGGTGATGATTGAGGCCTTCTCCCTTTCTCCCTTCTGGCTGGTTTATTTTTACCTGGGTTTTTTATAAATGGCTTACTGTTGTTGCTGGCATATATCTCCTTTCAAAATATAATTGTTTTTTTGGGGTATTTCATCCGTGGAAGCTTGGCTTTTAAGCTTTTAGCTCTTCTCTTTTAATTGGGAGAAATTGGGGATGTTTAAGGAGATGGCTTCAGAATCGGTTAAAATGTTGCTTTTCATTTTCTGGACCATACTGGCTTTCGCAATAATTTGGGGCGCCCTCTGGCTTAGAGTTTGTAAAAAGTCCAAGTGGCATGGCTGAACCACGAAACATATAAATCAGTTTTATTCCACTAGAATTTAGTTGCGGGCGGTAGCTCAGCTTGGTAGAGCTTCCGAGCCTGCTGGCGGCGACTAGCAGGCGGAGATGCTGTAGACGTCCACCATAGGCGGCGTTTGCCGTTTTGGTGGGCGTCACCCAGCCTACCAAGCGTACATGCGTGGGTGCAGAAACCGGAGTGTCGCAGGTTCAAATCCTGCCCGCCCGACCAATTTTCTGCATGGGGTGGTTGCTAGTCTCTTAGGAGAATTCCATCTTTAACTAAAGCTTTTAGTTTTTCTATGTCTGGGTTTAAGGGTCTATCCTCCTTTATTGGTGGCACTGCCTCCCTAACTTTCATGTAGGCCTTTTTGGTTCCCTTACCCAATTTTTCTGATCCTCGATATTCTATGGCTTGGGCTGCGCAGAGAAGTTCTATGGCGGTTATGTATTCCGTGTTTTCCAGTATTTGCATGGCTTTTTGGGCTGCTGTTGTTCCCATGCTTACAAAGTCTTCAAAGTTTGCCGACGTGGGTATTGAGTCTGCGCATGCTGGATGAGCTAAAATCTTGTTTTCTGAGGCTAGGGCTGCAGCCGTATATTGGGCTGTCATCATTCCGCTGTTTAGGCCTCTTTTTGCTTGGGGTGGTATTAGAAAGGCTGGCAAGCCATTGTTTAGTTTCTCATCTAACAAGCGGGTTATTCGTCTTTCTGAGAGGTTGCCGATAAATGTTAAGGCTATTGCGAGCGTGTCCATTGCTAACGCTATGGGCTGCCCGTGAAAGTTTCCACCAGATAAGCATACGCCAGCCTCTGGGAAAATAAGTGGGTTGTCTGTTGCAGAGTTCATTTCCACTTCCACTATTTTCTTGGCGTAGGCAATGGCATCCCTTGCGGCACCAAGAATTTGCGGTGTGCATCTTAGACTGTAGGGGTCGTGGGGGCATCCAATTTTAGCCATGGCTTCTTTTCCCGTCTGGACGAGTTTGCTTCCGGCAATTAGTTCTCTTATGTTTTTGGCCGTTGCAGCTTGTCCAGCATGGGGTCTAACATTGTGGATTTTTTCGTCTAGAGCGTCTGAAACGCCCAGCAGTGCCTCCATTGTTAGGGCTGCAGCTATCTCCGCTGTTTTGATTAGGTTTTTCGCTCTGTGAACTGTTAAGGCGGCTATTGCAGTCATTATTTGGGTTCCGTTGTTTAGGGCTATGCCCTCCTTAAAGTCCAGTTGGATGGGCTTTATTCCAGCCTTTTTCATGGCTTGTTTTCCATTCATTATCTTGCCTTTATATTCGGCTCCGCCTTCGCCCATGAGCACTAAAACCATGTGGGATAAGGGCGCCAGGTCCCCGCTTGCTCCAACGGATCCCTTTTCTGGTATTATTGGGTGCACGCCTTTGTTAAGCATCTCTATAAGGGTTTCTAGGGTTTCTAAGCGTATGCCAGAATAGCCCTTTGCAAGGGTGTTAGCCCTCAAAAGCATAGTCGCCCTAACAACTTCAGTGCTTAAGGGTTTTCCAACACCGGCTGAATGACTCCTAATAAGGTTTGTCTGAAGCTGTTTAAGTTCACGCCTAGAAATTTTTGCGTCACTTAATGCGCCAAAACCAGTGTTTACGCCATAGATTACCTCGCCTTCTTCCAAGAGTTTTTCCAAAAATTCGCGGCAATCCTTCACACGAGCTTTAACTTTTTCCGGAATGACAACTTTAGCCTTGTTATACGCAACTTTAACGACATCTTCTATTGTCAGGGTATCCCCATTTATCTGCACTTGACCTTGCATGAAAGGTTTCTCCGCTATAAGGCTAAACATTTAAGAATTTTAATTTTTGGAAACCTCCCTTTTTTATGATTTTTAGGAGATGTCTTCATAAAACTTTTATATGTAACGTTTGTGTGGATTATATCTTAGGGTTTAAAATTTAGGGTGCTGTTATGGAGCCTAGCAAGAAGCCATTGAACGTCCTTGTTAAGCAGTTAAATGCTAATATTGCCGTGGTTTTGAAGAATGGTTGTGAGTATCGGGGTAAGATGGTTAAGTGTGATGGGCACATGAATATTATGTTGGAAGGCGCCACTGAATGTAGGGACGAACAGCCAGTGGCCAATTATGGAAGTGTCCTGCTTAGAGGGAACAACATTCTCTACATTGTTTTGGATGCGCTTAAAAAGTAGGTTTTCTTATTTTTCCAGTTACATAGGCCAATGCCTTGTCCACATTTGCTTTTGGTAGTAGATGTTTCCTTTTAAAGAAAGCGATTATGTTTTCTACATCTCGTCTTAATAGTTGTTGGGCGTTTGGGTGCTCCTTTGTGACGTATTGGGGCCAGTCTATTATTAGGATGTGCATGTCTGGTTTTAGGATTATGTTGTATTCGCTTAGGTCTGCGTGGATTATTCCTGCCTTCAAGTAGGCTTTTCGAACATTGCGGAGAATCTCGCTTAGCACTTTTTCTGGTTTTGGGATTTCTCGCCATTCGGCTAGTTCTGCGCCTTCTATGGCTCCCATGGCTATGGCGTGGCGGTTTTGGCTTATGGGTTTTGGCACTGCAACGCCTTTTGGGTATACAAGCCTTAATGCTTCGTATTCTTTTTCTGCTGCTTTTCTTGAGCGTAAAAGCCAGTTAACGTCTTCTGTTGTCCATCCGCGTTTTCTTCTCGTTTGACGGAAACTTATTCTTCCTAGACGGTGGAATTTTATGGCTATTCGTTCGCCTTGCGGTGTTAAAGCGTCGTAGACGTCTGCTTCTTTTCCTACGCCTAAGGGTTTGCCAAAGGCTTCTAGGATTCCGGCTTTTACGAAAGCATTTATCGCCAAACAGTCGTAGCCCGCATAGTTTAGCGAATAACCCAAGTAGGGCTGTTTTGTTTGGCGGATAAGGCGGAACTTGTGCAGTTTATCAAGCCTAAATGTGGCTTCTTCCTCGTTGAACTTTGAGAATTTTACTATGAGGTCTTTTGGCACGAACTCGTGTTTTGCCATAGCAGCTTCTATGACCTGTAGTATGCGGAAGTCTTGGCTTTCCAGCTTTTTGTAGGCTTGGACTGCTGTTTCAGCCGACATTCAATGTTAAATACTTCGGTTTTGTTAATAAGCTATGCATGTTGATGGTGGCGTCCGCCGTGAACAGTGCAAAGGCGAAGCCACAGATTCATGTTCGGGAAGCTTGTGATGCTGATAGGGAGGCGGTTTTCGAGTTTTGCATGCATACTTGGAGTTGGGGCGACTACATCCCCCAAGTTTGGGATAAATGGCTTAGGGAGGAGAACGGCAAAGTTTTTGTTGCCACCGTGGATGGTTTGCCTGTTGGCATACAGCACATAACCATAGACAAGCCTAGGGAGGCTTGGCTCAGTGGCGCGAGAACATCTCCGAATTATAGGCGGATGGGTGTTGCAACAGCCATAACCATGAAATGCATTGAATATGCAAAAAGTAAAGGCGTCAAGGTGGCTAGGCTTGTCACGGAATCTGACAATGCGGCGGCTTTGGCTGCTGTTCAGAAGATGGGCTTCAAGCCAGTTGCAGAGTTCCTTGAAATGGAACTAGAAAACGTGTCAAAAGCGGAAAGCCTTTCCTCCTCTTGGGCAAACACAAACCAGCTTGAAACAGTTTGGCGTTACCTTCAGTCTTCAGAGGTTTACCGCTGTGCTGCGGGCTTATACGCTCTTCTTTATCATTGGTATTCTTTGGATAGGCAGGATTTAGAACTTTTCATTAAGCATAGAAAAGCTATTGTTTACGGCGGCGGAGACGGCGCGGTTCGTGGCTTAATGCTGGTGGATGATGCTGTCGCAATCGAGTGGCATGAAAACTCGATTCAAACATGCTACATAGACGGAGACTTTGAGACTGCACTGGATATGACAAAGTTTCTTTTGGCACACTGCAAAGAAAAGGGCATAGAGAAGGTTTACGGGTTTACAAACAACCATCCACCCATAACAGAAGCCTTAGAAAGACTTGGTTTCAAAAAGCCAGAAACAAAAGCCATAATCTTCGAGAAACATCTATAAACGTCAATTTTGTTGCTTGTGACAAAATGTAAAATTGATGGCCTCTCTAGAAAATCGGCCTATGTTTCTTTGAAGCCCTAATAGGCTCTTCCTCTTTGCTCGATTGTCAAAATGTGGACTTTCTTTTGGGTCCATAGGATTTCGTATATTATCCTGATGTCACCGATTCTTGCTCTGTAGGTGTCTCTGTAGCCTTTTAGCTTTTTAATGTCGTAGTATTCTGCCGGGACTGGTTTTCGCGGAAAATTAGGAGAAGCTCAATTACCCTTCTTTTGTGGTATTGGGGTAACTTTTTGGTGATTTTCTCGCCCTTCGGGATATTATTATCTCGAACAATGAGTTCAGCCTAATTCTTTAATTAGTTTTTCTAAAGTTGTAGCCGAGCCTTCCGCTATTTCCTTTCTGGCTTCTTCTAGTTCTTTCTTCTCCTCTTCTGTTAGTTCCTCTTCTGGCAAGAGCATGGCTCTAAGCCTCAAAAATTCCAGTTTAACAGCGTCAAGTTTTTCAAGTACAAGCTTTAATTGACTTTCTGTAACTGTTAAGTTCATCTCGCACACCGTTTTTCACTATTTTACTATGTAAAGTATCAATTTATGGTTTGCTATACCCGTTTTAGAATTAAAATTCAGCCATATTTGCTCTTTGAAACAGCCACAAAAACACTACCCTCTCTAGGTTTTGCTATGGAAAATGGAGCAGCCCTCAATCTTATTTTCTCTACCCCTCCCTTCTAGAATTTTCTAACAATCTTTAGCCGCTGGAGAAGCCAATAGATGCCTAGCCTCTCTAGATTTTCAGAGGCTATTCATTTTATTCTTAGTTGTTCTACTTCTTCTTTGTTTGGTCTATCTATAAAAATACTTTTTTCAAGGGCTTGTCTGCCATATTTCACGTGCACTTTGCCGGTTTTCTGGTCTGAGTAGTAAGCTGTTAGTTGGGCGCCTTTTTCTATGGCTTGTCTCTTTTTGGGACCTTGCAAAAGCGCTATTGGGCTTCCGCAGCCCTGCGCCTCGAGGAAGTAGTCGTTTCTGCTTTTAAGCCTCAAAAGCTTTTCATTTTCTTCTTTGTTTCTTCCTACAATTATCTTGTTTTTGCCAATTCTGAAGTGGCGTCCAATTTTTAGCAGCTCTAAATCAGCCATTGAAACCCGTTTTTTATGCCTTAGTAGGTCGCGGAGTTTAGCTGAAAACTCTTTGTAGGTTAGGAGGCATCCGCCGGCTGGAGACTGATATTCCGTTATTCCATAAGCCTTTGCAAGGGCAATCTGCCTCTTGCGGGATCTTCCACGAATGTCTAAAAGTTTGCTTCTGTCCACAAGCCCCAATATTTCTGGTTCTGTTGGCGGCAAAAGCCTAGCTGAAAGGGGACGAAGAAGCCTACCTTTTAGGCTTGATTCCTCCTCAATTATTTTTAGGGCTTTCATGTGCTGGGACATGGGACGTTCGTCCAAAACCTCTCCAGTAATAATGAAGTCTGCGCCAATCTCATGGGCATACCTTTTCGCCTTTTTAAGCATGTATATGCGGCAGTCTATGCATGGGTTCATGTGCCGCCCATAACCATACTTCGGCTTACGGATAATCCGCAAATAATCCAAGCCCAAACGCACAATTTTTAGGGGCACACCTAACTTTTCAGCAGCCTTTTCAAGGCTGAAGCCGCCCTCTTTTGCCGTGTAGAAGGGCGTTAGAAAGGCGATGGCTTCAACCTCAATGCCCTGCTCTTGAATAAGCCTTATGGCTAGGCTGCTGTCCAAACCTCCGGAGAAAAGCGCTAGGGCTTTCGCTTTCGCATTGGCTTTTTCCATAATCTTCCGCTTCTATCTAAGAGGAAACCATTATTTAAGACTCTTTAAGTTCCAAGCGCACGAGAGGGAAATCATCCTTTTGCTGCACCACTTTAAAGCCGTGTTTAAGATAGAAAGCCAAAGGTCCAGAAGGATTATTAGCCGAGTCAACCCTCGCGAAGGTTTCAACAGCCCTAAAACCTCTCTCGTTAAGCTCTTTCAAGAGGTTCTTAAGCACGGCTGTTCCGTAGGCTTTTCCACGATGTTTTTCGCTAATTATGTAGAGACACGCGAGGAACACGGCGTCTTCGCTGGGCGGACCGGAAGCATAATCGCCAACACGTGGAAAATGCTTTGGCAAGGCATACTGAACAAAGCCTATAGGCGAGCCGTCAGCAAAAACTATTTTAGCGCAACTTCCAAAGGCTTTCTCCACGCAGCCAAGCCAATTTAGCTTAACTTTTTCCATTTCATCTTTAGAAATTTGAGGCGGAAATTCGCCGCTTGTCTGCCAGTAGAGACAGAACCCGCAAGGCTCTGGAACCCGCTTAAAGTTTTGTATGCTGACTGTTTCAAAGGTTGATGGTGGTGTTTCGCTTTTTATTGCTAGTAGCCTCCACCAAAGCTTGTTGTTAGGAATATGGCGTACATTATGAGGAGTATGGCGCCTTCTCTCCAGCTTATCCGTTCGCTGGAAAGGAAATACCAAAGCAAGAGGTTTGTTATAAGCGAAAACATGACGAGGTGGGAGAAAGCAGCCATATTAACCGCCAAATTCGCGCCCACCAGCGCAACGCCCAATATGCATGTTATGTTTATGAAGCAGCTTCCAACAATGTTTCCTAAAGCCAAGTCCATGTGCCCCTTCTGAACGGCGTCAATGCTTGTGGCAAGCTCTGGGAGGCTTGTTCCAAAGGCCACTATGGTGGCGCCAATAACAACTTCTGGAATCTTAAGAGCCCTAGCAATGAACGTGGCGGAATCAACAATGAAGTATGCGCTTGCAACAACCAGCGCTATGCCTAAAAGGGCAAAAAACGTGTATACCGGAAGTTTCCGCCTCTCCTCTCCGAAGGAACCTTCCTCCCTTATCTTCCTAACCTTTGAAAGCTGATAAACATAGAATATGAAAATTGCTATGAGGATTATGCCAATAACTCTGCTTGCATAGCCAATGTAGAGAAGTGTTAATGGGACAACGGAAGCCACGAAAAGCCCAAAATACAAGGTGCCGATCTCCTCCTTAGCCATGGCTGGCGCCAGCTTTACGGCTTCAGAGCTTTTCAAAGCCACTATGAGGAAGCATACGCCGAGGATTAGGCATATGTTCACAATGTTTGAGCCTAGAACATTGCCTATGGCTACGCCTATGCTTTCTCCACCTATTGCTGCAAATATGGAGACGCAGAGCTCTGGCAGAGAGGTGGAGAAAGCCACAAGTATAAAGCCAATAGTTGTCTTGCCAAAGCCAGTTATGTCCGCAATTTTAACGCTGTTTGTTATTGACCAGTCGCTTGCCTTGTCCAAGACTACCAGTGAGGCTAAAAGAATAAGAGCATTGCCAACAAGCCCCAACTCCTCGAACAAGGCAGTCGAACCTCTCCTCGCATATTTCAACCAAAATTAAAAGCATTTTCCCCTCACGAAACCGCCGAGCACACTGGGAGGAGGGGTAAAACAAAAATTCCGCAAAAGTCATAGGCTTATGCATGGCGCCATACGAAATAATATTTCTCGGAACGGGCGGCGGAAGATTTACAACCATAACCCAGAAAAGGCGGACAGCTGGAATACGGATAATAGGCGAAAACTTAAACCTTCACTTGGATCCCGGACCAGGGGCGCTTGTTTATTCCATAAGTGAGGGCTTAGACCCTCAGAAGCTTAACGCCATATTCGTTTCGCACTGTCATCCAGACCATTATACGGATGCTGAAGTGCTTATTGAGGCTATGACAAGGGGTATGACGAAAAAGCGTGGAGTGCTCGCGGCGTCAAAAAGTGTCTTAAGGGGAAGCGAGGTCTGCGAACCATCCATTTCGAAGTACCACCAGCAAATGCTAGAACAAATAATCGAAGCCGTTCCGAATATGCGTTTTCAAGTGGCAGACCTGGCTGTTTTGGTTGCAGAAGCAAGGCACACAGACCCAGACGCTGTTGGCTTCAAGTTCGAAACGAAAGAGTATGGCGATTTCGCCTACACAAGCGACACAGAATACTTCGAGGGAATAGGCAAATACTACAGAGGCGTAAGGCTCCTACTGTTATGCGTCATGCGTCCAGCCGGAAAACCATGGAAGGGACACATGACAACAGAAGACGCCATAAAAATAATCCAAGAAGCCCAACCCGAACAAGCCGTTTTAACGCATCTTGGAATGCAAATGATATTCCAAGGACCATCCCGTGAAGCAAAACTAATTGAGGAGAAGACTGGAACGCCAACAGTTGCAGCTATAGACGGCATGCGCATTGTTTTCGGCGAGAAAATAGAGGTACAAACAGCCAAACCCAAACAGGGACTGGACAAATTCTTTTAAGGCTTAAGCGCTTTTTCCCTATTTTAAGAGGAAAGCTGAACAAAATGCGAATAGTAATAAGGCTCGGCGGCTCTGTTGTTGCCACGCCAGTAGACACCCAATTGATAAGCGAGTACGCCAAAATCTTGAAGAGGCTGAAGGCCGAAGGCCACGCGTTAGCGGTTGTTGTAGGCGGCGGCGCCCTAGCGAGAGAATTCATAAAAATAGCCAAAGAGCTCGGCTTAACGGAAAAGGACCAGGATGATTTGGCAATTGAAGTTTCAAGGCTTTACGCCCAACTCTTCGCAAAAATGCTCGGCACAACGGCATGCGAAAAAATCCCAACAAACGTTGAAGAGGCTGCCAAATGCCTAGAAAAGAGGCGGATTGCAGTTTTGGGAGGCTTAAAGCCTGGCATGACAACCGACACAGTGGCAGCCCAAGTGGCTGAACGCATAAATGCTGACATACTCATCAAAGCCACAGACCAAGAGGGCGTGTACACAAAAGACCCCAGAAGGCATCCAGACGCAGTAAAACTCGACAAGATAAGCTTTGAAGAACTGCCAAAATTTCTAGCCGAAAACAAACATAAGGCTGGAATCCACCAAATACTAGACCCAGAAGCCATAAAAATCCTAAAGGCTAAACGCATAAAAGTTCAAGTCCTAAACGGGTTCAAACCAGAAAATCTACTGCTGGCGGTTGAGGGAAAACCTGTCGGAACAATTATTGAATGATTTTAAAGGTTTTTTGGTCTAGTCGCCTTATCCAAGCGATTTTATCAAAATCCTTATCGCTGAGATGATTTCCTCGATGCCTGCCCCTCCTCATAACTGCCACATGAACGGAATCGTATGGGCTTATTTTGAATTCCTCAAAATTGCGCGGCTATCCTAACGTCTAATGGGTCAACTTCGAAAAATTGAATGTCCAAAGAGAAAATAGCGTCAACAACAGTTCTCACTTCCCTGCTTAGTCCATATTTTCTTAGGGCGTTTGCCAGCTCGACTATTACTAATGTTGAAGTGGCAACTTTTAGTTCGCCTCTCTCTTTTTTCTTAAAATTTTGGCGCACATGTCGCCGTATTCCTTGTCTAAAATTTTCGGGTAGAAAAAGATGTTGCTGTCGATGAAGCAGGTTTTCAAAGCCTTACCTTGTTTCAGCTTTTTCTTCAAGCTCTTCTACTGGGATGTGACGGTCTAAGGGTTTCTTGCCAATCAAAACTTTTAACGGTTCCTGAACCCTTCGAAATCTCCGTATTATGATTTCTTCCTCGCTTAGGCTTTCTACGTTGACTATTTCTCCTGGTTAACCTTAACTTTTTCGCGAATCTCTTTTGGGATGGTTATTTGAAATTTCTTGCTACTCTTGTTTTTGGCATGATGGTCAAGAATGTAGGATGGAATACGAGTATATAAGTATACCATATACCTCCTTTTTGCAAAAGGTTTATACGACTGTGTGTTTTTCTTTTATCGAATTTGATATCGATGGTGATATAAATGTTCGATGAGCATGGCAATTATCTGCCGCCTCCGCCCCTTCCGCCTTTCAGGCATTGGTTGAGGCATATGGCCGCTGTGCCGAAGGGTTTTCTACGCTACCAAGTTTTGGAACTTTTGAACGAGAAACCTCTTTCAGGATCTGAGATTATGAACGAGATTGAGAGGCGAACTAATGGCTGTTGGAAGCCTAGTCCAGGTTCTGTTTATCCCCTTTTGGCTTGGCTTCAGGATAATGGCTACATTCGTGAAGTGCCAGCTGAAGAGAGCGGTGTAAAGCGTTATACCTTGACGGATAAGGGCAAAAAGCTTCTTGAGGAACAGCGGAAGGTCCGAGCCCATTTCCGCATGGGCAGAAAGCTCTTTGTTCCGCCTTTGTTGAGTTCACTTTGGCTTCGCATCCCGCCGGAAGAGGCTGAAGAGGTTAGAGAAACCTTTAGGCGTTTGTTTAAGGCTTTCTTCAGCCTTGGCATGAGCCTTGAAGAGCATTTTTCGGAGCAAGCTATAAAAGAGACTTTGAAGGTTTTGAAGGAAACCACTCAGAGGCTTGAGGATATTGAAAGAAAACTTCATGGTGGTGAAAAGGCATGACGGAAGAAGTTATTAGGGCTGAAAACCTAACAAAGGTTTTCAACAGGAGCCTAGTGGCTGTCGACCACATAAACTTCAGCGTCAAAGAAGGCGAAATCTTCGGCTTTTTGGGACCGAACGGTGCTGGAAAAACCACGACCATAAACATGTTGATAACCGTGCTTAGGCCAACTGAGGGCACTGCTTCAGTGTTGGGCTATGATATTGTTAAGCAAGCCAACGATGTTAGGAAGGTTATCGGTGTTGTGCCCCAAGAGTACACGGCTGACGAGGACCTGACGGGTTACGAGAACATAATTTTGTGCGCCGACTTGTATGGTATTCCCCGGGACATAGCTAAAAAACGTGCCTTGGAACTGCTGGAACTCGTGGAACTGACGGAGTTTAAGGACAAGCGAGTTGAAACCTATTCTGGAGGAATGCGAAGAAGGCTTGAGCTTGCATGCGGACTAATTAATAGGCCCAAAGTGCTCTTCCTGGACGAGCCCACTTTAGGCTTGGACGTGCAGACGCGGGCTGCCACATGGGAGTATATTAGGCGTTTGAAGAAGGAGTATGGCATGACCCTTTTCATGACCACGCATTATTTGGAGGAAGCCGACGCCCTATGCGACCGCATAGCCATAATAGACCACGGAAAAATAATTGTGACAGGCTCGCCCAGCGAGCTTAAAGACAGCCTAGGCGGAGACATAATCACCATAGCCATAAAGGAGAACGCGGACGTAACCAGCATAATAAAAAGTGTTGAGAACGTCAAGGACTTGAGAAATGAGAATGGCGCTTATAGGATTAAGGCTGAAAACGGCGAGGCAACAGCCCCACTAATAATTGAGGCTTTGAGGAAAAGGGGCTATACGGTGACGAGGCTTTCGCTTACTGAGCCAACCCTAAACGAGGTTTATTTGGAGTACACTGGCAGAGCCATCCGCGACGCTGAGGAATCCAAGGAAGCATTTAGAATGCATAGGATAACCCTTAGGAGGGCTAGGGCAGGATGAATACCGCAAGCCAGGCTAAAGCCACAAATGCTGCAAACGAGTGCCGCCCAAGTCTAGCAAGGGGATTATGGGCGCTAACCTACCGCGAACTGAAAAAGTGGCTTAAAGACCCAGTCATGCTCGTAATGTTTGTACTTCAACCCCTCATATGGATGGGGCTGCTGGGCAAATCCATGAACATTCAAGGGTTGTTTTCATCGGGTAACTTAGGTAATATAGAGATTCCCAACATTACAATACCTACCGTGTATGGGAATGTAACCATTCCCGGTACATTACTTGCGAAGCAACTTCAGCAGGAGTTTTCAAAAATAGGCACAAGTGTTATGCAGAACACTTTCGGCGTTGCAGATTACTTCAGTTTTATGGCTGTTGGCATGGTTTCAATGATAGTTATGACCACGACCATGTTCAGTGGCATGTCCATAGTTTGGGACCGACGTTTAGGTTTCCTAGACAAGGTGATAAGCACTCCGGTTTCGCGGGCGGCAATAATATTCGCAAAAATTCTCAACGCAACCTTTAGGGCAATGTTCCAAGCGTCAGTGATTTTGGCGTTGGCTTACTTGCTTGGACTGCAGTTGAGTTCATCATTTACTCTGCTTAACCTTTTAGGTGTCTACGCCGCCATATTCTTGTTGGGCGTTGGGCTTTCAGCAGTTTTCATAGCTTTCTCCATAAGGTCCACAAGAATGGAAAGACCCATGCAGTTCATAACCCTAATAACCATGCCTTTAATGTTCGCCAGCAACACCTTCTTCCCAACAAGACTTATGCCAGACTGGATGCAAGCCATAGCTAACGTAAACCCCCTAACATACCTAACAGACGCCATTAGAAGGCTTACAATACTGCCCCTTGACGCTTCATCCCTAATATGGGACTTCACTTATCTAGGCTTGTTCGCAGCGGTCCTCGCTTCCATCGGCATAGTGCTCTCATGGCGATACCTAACAAGATAAAGAGGCTACGTGCATAATGACAACAATTGTTGAGGCTCTAAACCTCAGAAAAGTGTATATGCTAGGCAAAGTCCCAGTAGAAGCCCTAAGAGGAGTAAATCTAAAAGTTGAGGAGGGCGAATTCCTATCCGTTTTGGGGCCTTCGGGAAGCGGAAAATCAACGCTGCTAAATCTTATAGGGGCCTTAGACAAGCCCACTGAGGGGAAAATTTTCATTGAAGGGGTTGATGTTTCAACTCTCAATGATGGACAGCTGGCAGATTTGAGGCGTAGGATAGGCTTCGTTTTCCAATTCTTCAACTTAATCCCAAGGTTCACGGCTAGGCAGAACGTTGAGCTTCCCATGGCTATTGCTGGATTAGGCAAAGAAGAGCGAAGAAGACGTGCTGAAGAACTTCTTAAAGTTGTTGGTTTGGCTGATAGAATGAACCATAAGCCAGCAGAGCTAAGCGGAGGCGAACAACAACGTGTAGCCATAGCCAGA
>Ga0272449_1003289_pt1 | contig 14027 bp, 13 predicted proteins | sample YNPCB0241_FD_198679 | JGI IMG/M metagenome (GOLD analysis project Ga0272449, IMG submission 198679) | Hot spring sediment microbial communities from Yellowstone National Park, WY, United States - YNP-CB-024-1 | ecosystem: Environmental > Aquatic > Thermal springs > Hot (42-90C) > Sediment...
ATGTTTAGAGGTATAGAATCCTTGTTTACGCATGCATGTATCTCCGTCCCCTCCTATGCTTGAAACCATCATACCCCACTACTTCTCCACCTTTTTAGCCTCAACAGTTGAGCTATCTACAGAAACATTTCCATGCCCTCTAATAGATGCTAACACCTTAAATATCCCATACCCCCTCATCCTGCCAGCATTTAAGCCTCCTCCAAGCAGTCTTATACAAGCCATACTCTGGAGACATATCCATCCAACCTACATCCCATGGTGAGAACATATAGTATGCCATTTATTACACGCCTATCATCAGCCCTAGGCCTACCAACCCTAAACCTAGGAGGAAGAAGAGGCTTAATGATCTTCCACTCAAAATCACTAAGCTCACAAAACTCCATAAAGAAAACAAGGAAAAAGAAGCTTAAATAGTTTTGAGATGAGTTCAATATCTAAAATTTCCCTTCAACAGTATAGTAATGCGAAGGAGACAGATTATAAATTTCGGAAAGATATTTTTTAGGTATTGATATAAACACCCCCTACATGCTTTCCTCTTAAGGCAATTCCCTTTTCTAAGCGTCCCTCAAATATCAACACCATGTAACGCTGTCCTCCATTCTAATTCACGTAGAATAATCTGTCCCATATAAACGCAATTGTGGCACTAACATATATTTTTAGCGACACAAACACGCAAATACCGACGTCATTAAGTAAACATTAAACTCAACTGTCAACCGCACATGAGAAAAGGTTTTATATTTTAGGTTGCCGAGTTTATTCACTTTTACTGTTAAACTGTAGGCTTTCTTGTCGAAGTTGACTGTTAGGTAGTTTGAGCGATTAAATAAGCGCCATCACTTTAAATGTATCAGAGAAATATTCTTAAGTCTAAAATTAACCTTTACGTAATTGTGTGGGGGAAGCGTTTGAAGCCGCGTGAAAGGGTTATTGCGGCAATACTTAATAATAGGCCTGATCGGGCACCTATAATGCATTCGCCTTTACCAGGAGCGCTAATAAAGTATGGTGAGCAATTGAATGCTATATTCGCTGAGTATCCGCAGGATTTCGGTCCATCTGAATTTCCAATACCTGACCCGGAAAGTTTACCTCCACAGTATAGGAAGGGCATTAATAGAGATGAGTGGGGAACAATTTGGATATCGAGTTTTGCAGGAATTCATGGACAAGTTTACGATTACCCAATAAAGACATGGGATGACTTCGATGAATATCAGTTTCCAGAATTACGGGAAGACCTGGAGAGGTTGAAGGAAAAAGTTTCAAAACTTAGAGAGAAGGAATATTTCGTTATGTTAGGATTCAATCCTGGGAATTTTTTTGAGAGAATGCAGTGGCTGAGAGGTTTCAGAAATTTACTTACAGATTTTATTAGGAAACCTAGGAAACTTTATGATTTTGCAGATCTTCTCCTCGATTACTGTCTTAAATCAATTAGTTTAGTATTGGAGGCGAAGCCGGACGCTATCTCTTTTGCTGATGATTGGGGCACTCAAGATAGGTTGATGGTGAAACCAAGCTTCTGGAGGGAATTCTTTAAACCGCGTTATAAGGAAATGTTTAAGCTTGTTCACGATTATGGCGCATACGTATACTTTCACAGTGACGGTTACATAATGGATATAATTGCAGACTTGGCTGAAATAGATGTGGACATATTGAATCCTCAGTTTTCCTGCTTTAATCTTGAGGAGCTTGCTGAGAGTGCTCATGACAGGATGTGTATTGCTAGTGACATAGATCGGCAACATATACTTCCTAGAGGAAAACCTTCTGAGGTTGACTCTTACGTTAAGAGAGTTATTGAACTCTTCAGTCATGAGGGGAGAGGCGGCTTAATTTGTAGAGGAGAAATTAATGTTGACGTTCCATTAGAGAATGTGAGGGCCATGTATAGGGCATTTAGAAAGTATGGGGAATATGGGAAATAATTTCTCTTTTTTATTCACGTAACATACGCCAACAGTTCATAGATGCATATTTTGTGATTTAGAGGGAGCGTTTGCCTAAAATAGTGTGCTCTTTCAAGCCCATAAACCTCTTCGCTAATAAATTTTTGCATTAACATATGGTTCTCTAAAAGAAGACTTTTTAATTTGAAGTCTTCATTTAACTGGAAAAATCTTTTATTCTTTTTAGGTTACGGGAATTAAAGTGGAAGGGGGTGTTGGAGTGTTTAGTAGATATATGCCGAATGATTCAACAGAAATTAAAGGGAGGATGATGAGGGAGATAGGGGTTAAAAGCATAGAAGATCTCTTCTCTGATATAGATGGAAGGGTGCGCTTGAAGAGACCGTTAAGTTTGCCAAAGGCTCTTTCAGAACTCGATGTTAAGCGTAGCGTGGATGAAATTTTGGAGAAAAATAAGTCATTTAAGGATTTTATTTGTTTTCTTGGTGCTGGTGTTTGGCCGCATTTTGTACCATCTGTTGTGGATGAAATAGCATCGCGAAGTGAGTTTCTAACAAGTTACACGCCCTATCAGCCTGAGGTGAGTCAAGGATTACTTCAAGCCTTATTTGAATACCAAAGTATGATGTGTGAACTTTTAGATATGGATGTTGCTAACTGCTCAATGTATGATTGGGCGTCTTCTCTGGGTGAAGCGGCAAGAATGGCTGCGCGTGTAACTAAAAGAAACATTTTTATAGTTCCCCACTACATTAGTCCCAGCAGACTTGCGGTTTTAAGAAGCTATGCTGAACCTGTAGGAATAAAAATTTTAGAAGTATATGAGAATATTGAGAGCGGCCAGATAGATTTAGGGGATTTAGAGAGTAAGGTCTCTAAGAATGCTGCTGGAGTTTACATTGAAAACCCCTCCTACTTAGGTTTCTTAATTGAGCAGCCGGATGAAATAGCGAAGATTGCACATAATGCTGGAGCGCTATTTATTGTGGGTGTTGATCCAACCTCCTTGGGTATTTTAAGGACTCCTGGAGATTATGGGGCTGACATAGTTGTAGGTGAAGGGCAGCCTCTGGGAAATTATATGAATGGCGGCGGCTCCCTTCTTGGGATTTTCGCTTGTAGAGGTGATGACGCTCTGATTAGGCAGATGCCTGGTAGAATAATTGGGATGACGACGACTGTTGATGGTGAAGAAAGAGCTTTCTCTATGGTTCTTCAGGCACGTGAGCAGCATATACGTAGGCATAAAGCGACATCTAACATATGCACTAATGAAGCGTTATGTGCTCTGAGAGCAGCTGTATATATGGCTCTTCTCGGTCCAAAAGGTTTTAGAGAGTTAGGTGAAATTATTCTCTCTAAGACAGTTTATGCGATGAAGAAGATTTCTAGGATCAGCGGCTTGAAGGCTCCGCTGTTTAAGGCTTACCACTTTAAAGAGTTTACTGTAAACTTTGATGATGCTTCAATCAAGGTTATAGATGTGAATAGGAAGCTTCTGGAGAAGGGGGTTATTGGGGGGAAACCAGTAAATAACGAGTTTCCTGAACTCGGCGAAACATCCCTTTACTGTGTTACTGAGATGCATAGGAGAGAGGATATTGATAGGCTTTGTGAGTATTTATCTCAAATAGTGGAGGGCTGTTAATGGGCGAGTTTAGGCAGGCGAAGTGGTGTGAGCCAATTATATTTGAGTGTGGAAGTAGGGGTAGGAAAGGTTATAGTCTTCCAGCATTGGATGATGAAGAATCCTGCCGAAATGTCCGGTTATATCTGCCAGAGAGGTTAAAAAGGAAGAATGATCCTGATCTGCCAGAGCTATCTGAGGTTGATGTTGTTAAGCATTTTATTAGGCTTTCACAAATGAATTTTGGCGTAGATAATGGTTTCTATCCTCTGGGTAGCTGCACGATGAAATATAATCCGAAAATGAATGATGCTATTGCATCTTCAGATAAAGTTCGTTGGTTACATCCATATCAGCCTGAAGAAACAATTCAGGGTATGCTTGAAATCGCTTATAAGCTGGCGGAGTGGCTGGCTGAGATTACAGGTATGGATAAGTTTTCTTTGCAGCCTGCTGCTGGCGCTCACGGTGAATATGCTGGCGCCCTAATAATAAGAGCCTATCATAAATTTAATGGTGAGCTTGAACAAAGAACTGAGATTATTGTGCCCGACTCAGCTCATGGAACGAATCCTGCAAGCGCTGCGATGGCTGGATTTAATGTTGTTACTGTTCCAACAGATGAGGATGGATGCGTGAATATTGATGCCTTAAAAAGCGCGGTTTCCCAGAAAACAGCAGGGTTGATGCTGACGAACCCGAATACTCTTGGAATATTTGAGAAAAACATATGTGAGATTGCGAAAATAGTTCATGAAGCTGGAGGATTACTTTATTATGATGGGGCGAATATGAATGCTATTCTCGGAAAAGCTAGACCTGGAGATATGGGTTTTGATATTGTGCATCTTAATCTGCATAAAACTTTCTCAACTCCGCATGGTGGTGGAGGACCGGGAGCTGGACCAATTGGCGTGAGGGGGAATCTTAAAGATTTTCTGCCGGTGCCTTTAGTTGAATATGATGGGAGAAAATATTATTTAAACTATAATGTTCCGTACACTATTGGGAGGATTGGCGGCTTCCACTTTAAGTTTGACGTTATCGTAAGGGCTTTCGCCTACATTTTGTCGATGGGTGCGGATGGACTTGAAAGGGTGGCTGAAATGTCAGTGTTGAATGCGAATTATTTAGCGAGTAAACTTGCGAAGATTAGGGGGTTGGAGGTTCCCTATGGCAGGAATAAATTTAGGAAACATGAGTTTGTTATCAGCTGCTCTCAACTTAAGAGAGAGCGGGGAGTGTCTGCAAGAAATATTGCTAAAAGGATTCTTGATTATGGATTCCATGCGCCAACAATATATTTCCCGCCAATTGTTGAGGAAGCATTAATGATTGAGCCAACGGAGTCTGCTTCTATAGAGGATATGGATAGGTTTGCTGAGGTGATGGCTTCAATATTAAATGAAGCTTACGAGGAGCCGGAGAAGATTTTAAGAGCACCATACAATACGTCTGTAGGGTTAATAGATGAGGTTAAAGCATCCCACCCTAAATATTTATGTTTAAGCTGGAGGATGTATAAGAAAAAATTTGGATAAATGTGACGCTTTAATTCCCCCCTTTATCTTCTCTCTCTAATTAACTGCTTAATGTAATTCGCGTATTCTTCAGGCTTCATCAAATTTTTTATTTCATCATTTAGTGCTGTTGGTTTTATCACAGCTATCCATCCATCATCGTATGGAGATATGTTTATGATTTCTGGAGAATCAGAAAGTTTATTATTGACTTCGATCACTTCTCCAGATATTGGAGAGTATATTTCTGAGACAGATTTTATTGACTCCACTGATCCAATTGGGCTCATCTGGCTTACTTTTAAGCCGATGGTGGGAGCCTCAACGTAAACTATGTCATGTAGACTTTTTTGAGCATAATCGGTTATCCCTATTCTCACGTTTTTATTTTCCTCAATTAAGGCCCATTCATGCTCTTTAGTGTAAAGTCTGTCTTTGCGGATTTCGTATCCATTAATTTTAATCGATTTCTCCCCGACATATTTTTCAGGCATAATGTCACCCTTTAATGATTTAAGTATTCACTCACATAAATTATTATAGTGATGGAGGACTTGGATGGGATGATGTGGGAGCCGGTGATGAACAATTAGTGAACGCTTTAAGAGGCAGATTCTCCAGGCTTTAGCCGTGGAGAGTGTCAAATCGCTTCCTCCTTAATGTGATATCTGTCTTTTTCTTCCGTATTTTGCGGTGTCATAGAATGGCATATCTGTTATCTCCGCTTTAAAGAGTTTACTTCGTATTTGAATGTTAACAGTTTCTTTTGGTTTAGCATATTCTGTTAGAACATAGCCCATACCTATACCGTATTTTAGTAGTGGAGAGAATGTTCCACTTGTTACCTCACCTATAATTTTTCCGTTAGAGATTATTTTACATCCAGATCTGGGTATTCCATGCTCTAATAAGCGTATTCCAACCCTAACACGTTTTATGCCATCAGCAATTTGTCTCAAAAGTGCTTTTTTACCAATAAACTTGTCTTTTTCGAGGTTCACTGCGAAATCTAGTTTAGCTTCAAGGGGGGTTGTTGATTCATTTATGTCATTTCCATACAAGCAGAATCCAGCCTCAATTCTTAGAGTGTCTCGTGCTCCTAAACCGCATGGCTTTATGCCATATTCCTCTCCCACCTTAATGATGGTGCTCCATAATTTTTGGGCTTTTTCAGCTCTCTCTAAAGGTGTATTCCACAGAAATAATTCGAATCCATCTTCACCAGTGTATCCAGTTCTACTGATGAAAACTTTAATTCCATTTATTTCCGTCCAATCGCCCCATTCATAACGTAACCTGTTAAGGTTTAAATCCGTAATCTTCTGCAGTATATTGATGGATTTTGGGCCTTGAACAGCGAACATGGCGATATCATTTGATGAATCCTTAATTTCTAAAGATAAGCCGTGTGCATTAGTCTTCATCCAATTGTAGTCTTTCAGGCGATTAACAGCGTTACAAACTACTAGAAAAACTTTTTCTTTTAAGCGGAAGATCATGACGTCATCTATTATTCCGCCATTTTCATTGCAAAATATTGAATATTTCCCCTGCCCATTACTTATCAACTTAACATCTCTTGTAGAAATATTATTCAAGAATTTTTCTGAGTCCTCTCCAGAAATTATGTAACGTCCCATGTGTGTTACATCGAAAATTCCAGCATTTTCCCTTACAGCTAAATGCTCCTGCACTATTCCCTCATACCAGAGCGGCATTTCAAAACCAGCGAAATCCGTGAGATAAGCGTGCTTTTTATGATACTCATATAGGTGTGTTCTCATCAATTCCATATACGCTTATATGATTTAATCAGTTCATAATAATTTTGACGCGTAATCTTGAATGCTTCAACCTTACTGTCACCGTAACATTAAGCCGGCAATTATCGGGAAATATTTAAATAGTTTTTCTAAATAAGTTTAGAAAAAGTGATCTGAAAATTTTATGGTGAAAAAGAATAATGCTTCATGGAGATTCGCTGCTGGAAATCAGTGACCTAAAAATGTATTATGGTACTGAGAGAGGGTGGGTTAAAGCTGTTGACGGATTATTTTTAGACGTCCATAAAAATGAGTGTGTTGGTGTTGTTGGAGAATCAGGCTGCGGTAAATCAAGTCTTGCTCTAACAATCATTAGAGTTTTACCCTCTAACTCTAAAATTTTCTCTGGAAAAATTCTTTTTGAGGGGGAGGATTTACTTAACCTTCCTGAGGAAGAGTTTAGGAGGAAGATAAGGTGGAAAAAGATTTCTATGGTTTTTCAGGGAGCGATGAACGCGCTTAATCCTATGATAACTGTTGGTGAACAAATTGTGGAGACAATATTAGCTCATGAAGATGTAACAAGAAAGGAAGCTTGGGAAAGAGCTGAGCATCTTCTTAAATTGGTGGGTATAGATCCGAAAAGGGCTAAGAATTATCCTTTTGAGTTTAGTGGGGGAATGAAGCAGAGAGTTGTTATAGCGATGGCGCTCGCCCTTAAACCTAGTCTTTTAATAGCTGATGAGATGACTACAGCATTGGATGTTATAGTTCAAGCACAGATTGTTAATTTAGTGTCAGATCTCAGAAAGAGTTTAAACTTGTCTTCCATCATAATATCACATGATATACCGCTTGTATTTAATAGTAGCCATAGGGTTTTTGTGATGTATGCCGGAAAAATAGTTGAATGTGGACCAACAGAGGAAGTATGTTATACGCCAATGCATCCTTACACATTCCTTCTCTTAGATAGTGTGCCAGACGTTAGAGGTAAAAGGCGCTCTTTAAGCTTCATAGAGGGAGCCCCACCAAACCTTCTGAATCCGCATAGTGGTTGCCGATTTCATCCACGCTGCCCATTTGCGATTGAAAAATGTAGAAAAGAGGAACCTGAATTAAAAATGTTCTCCCAAAATCACTATGCTGCATGCCATAGGATTGAAGAGCTTGAATTAAATAGGCGAGTTTAATGGATGATTTAATTGTTGTAAAAGATCTCAAAAAATGGTTTCCATTAGCAGCAGGACTTTTTTCGAGAACTAAAAGAAAATATGTTCGTGCGGTTGATGGAGTATCATTTTCTATTCGTGAAGGTGAAATTTTCTGTCTTGTGGGTGAAACTGGAAGCGGAAAAACAACGACTGGTAGGTTGATACTTCGCTTGGAGACTCCTACTTCTGGAGAAATTTTCTTTGAGGGGAGAAACATATTTTCATTGAGTAAGAGGGAGTTGAAGGAATTTAGAAGAAAAGGGCAGATGATATTTCAAGACCCTTTCAGCTCACTTGACCCTCGACTAACAATTTTCGATAATGTATCTGAGGGGCTCATTATACATAAGATTGGAGATAATAGGGAGGAACGGCTTAACATTATATCTGAAGCCTTGGAAAGCGTGGGGCTTCATCCTCCAGAAGACTTTCTTTTTAAGTATCCGCATGAACTTAGTGGAGGTCAGCTTCAGAGAGTCGCCATTGTTTCAGCATTAGTTCTAAAACCGAAATTTATAGTTGCAGATGAGCCGGTTTCAATGTTAGATATGTCAACGAGGGGTGCAGTAATAAAAGTGATGCTAGATTTAAGAAGGGAGATGAATTTAACCTTCCTCCTAATAACTCACGATTTAGGCTTAGTGAAATATATTGGCGATAGAGTTGCAGTGATGTATTTGGGGAAAATTGTTGAGGAGGGTCCGGCGGAAGATCTTATTGATGCTCCATGTCACCCATATTCTCAGGCGTTAATATCTGCGGTGCCCTCGCCTGATCCAAAAAAGAAGATTAGGGTTATGCAAATTAAGGGGGATATATCTATGTCGCTTGAGACGTTTAGTGGATGCAAGTTTGCTCCGAGATGCATGCTTGTGGATGAAAAATGTGTTAGGGAGGAGCCGGAGTTAGTTGAGGTATCCAATGGACATTATGTTGCATGTCATAAGGCTTAATTATGATTATTTAAATTGGTGGCGGCGATGATTAAGATACTTGTAACAGGAGCTTCAGGCCAGATAGGGTCCGAGTTAACGCTTGAACTGAGAAGGAAGTATGGTGGCGAGAATGTAATTGCAGCTTTTCATAGTAAAAAGGCTCCGGAGGAATTGATTGCTTCCGGACCTTATGAATATATTGATGTAACTAAGAGAACAGATTTGGAGAGAGTTATCAGAGAGCATAATATTAATGTTATCTATCATCTAGCAGCAATCCTCTCTGCAAGTGGGGAAAGCGATCCGCAATTAGCTTGGAATGTTAACGTTAACGGTCTTATTAATGTGCTTGAAGTTGCAAGAGAATATAATGTAAACAGAATTTTTTGGCCGAGTTCCATAGCGGTTTTCGGCCCTGAAACTCCAAAATATAATGCGCCTCAAGAAACCATAATGATTCCGAGAACCATTTACGGGATTACTAAAGTTGCTGGGGAACTTTTAATCAATTATTACTTTAATCGATATGGTTTAGATGTAAGAAGCTTACGATACCCTGGAATAATAAGCAGTATGACTCTTCCAGGTGGAGGCTCTACAGATTACGCTGTTGAAATGTTTTATTTCGCGGTTACAAAAAAGCATTATGTATGTTTCGTTAAAGAGGATACTACTCTTCCAATGATGTACATGCCAGATTGCATTAAAGCAGCAATCATGCTGATGGAGACGGATCCTAAAAAAATTAAGCATAGAGTTTACAATGTTTCTGCTATGAGTTTCTCCGCTGGGCAATTGGCGGCTGAAATCAGAAAATATATTCCAGATTTTAAATGCGAGTTTAAGCCAGATTTTAGGCAGGAGATAGTGTCTACATGGCCAATTTCGGTGGATGATAGCGTAGCTCGTCAAGAGTGGGGTTGGAAACCAGACTATGATTTACCAGCAATGGTTAAAGACATGATTGAGAAAATCAGTAGAAAAATTCAGAAAGAAGTTTAATACTAAATTTTTAAATATTTTTATTTTTAAACTTATCGAGTGGGAGGTGAAGAGAATGGTTACTAAAAGGGATCCTACAGCTTTCTTCCGCGAAGAATATGAGCGCTTAGTTAAGGAGGGTTTAAATTGGGAGTTGAGAGTTCTTGAAAGCGCTAGTGAGCCTGAATGTATAGTTGATGGAAGAAAAGTTATCATGATGTGTTCAAACAATTATCTTAATTTGGCTACGCATCCAAGAGTTGTACAAGCAATGATAGAAGCTGCTCAAAAATATGGAGCTGGCGCTGGAAGTGATCGCTCAATAGCTGGAAACATGCTTATTCATGAAGAACTTGATAGGACGTTAGCTAGGTTTAAGCAGGCGCCAGCATCATTAACATTTCAAACGGGGTATATGGCTAATGAAGGGCTTATTCCACAGTTAGCTGATAAGGGAGATCTATTTGTTTCAGATGAATTAAATCATGGTTCAATAATTGATGGGATAAGGTTAAGTCATGCTGATAGAGCAATCTATAAGCATAAAGATGTAAGTGATCTCGAAAGAATCTTAAATGAAGCTGAGAGGCATGATCCGCCATATAAGCGTATTTGGATAATTACTGATGGAGTCTTCAGTATGGATGGAGATTTAGCACCGCTTCCGGAGATTGTGAAGCTGGCTGAAGAGCATGGTGCAGGTGTTTATGTTGATGATGCTCATGGAGAAGGTGTTTTAGGTGAGGGTGGAAGAGGAATAGTTAGCCACTTTAAATTGGGAAGGGATCAGGTTCACGTGGAGATGGGGACGTTTTCTAAGGCGTTTGGCGTTATAGGCGGACATATAACTGGAAGTGAAGATTTAAGAAGATTCGCCTATAATAAAGCTAGAACGTGGCTTCTGAGCGGGGCGATGCCTCCAGCAGTTGCAGCTGCATGCAAAGCTGCAATTGAAGTTTTAGAATCTAATCCTCAGCTTGTAGATAAAGTTTGGGAGAACCGCCGCTATTTCATGGAGGAAGTGGAAGCTTTAGGATTTGATACAGGCAACACTGAAACCCCGATAATTCCAATAATGTGTGGAAGAAGTAAAACTGCAAGGGATTTAGCGGATTACCTCTGGAAGAAGGGCATATTTGTTTTACCAATAGTATATCCAATGGTGCCTAGAGATAAAGCTAGGATAAGGGTTCAAGTATGCGCTAAACATACGCGAGAACATTTAGATATGGCTATAGAAGCGCTTAAGAGTGGAGGAAAAGACTTAGGCTTAATTTGAGAATTCCCAAAAAGGTTAAAAGATATGCCTAAACTAAAATTTAAATCAGTCTTTAGTTTTCTCCCTTAAACTTTTTCTATTAAGCATCGCTTTTATGATGAATTGTGGAAGAACTAGTAAAGATATTATGCTTGCAAATATTAGAATGAGGCCTAGCATGGCTACTGTCAAATTGACATCCCTAAAAAAGTAATATAATAGTAATCCTGTGAAAGCGATGCCAACTAGCATAGTTAGGGAAATTAATAGAGATTTTAAAGAAACTTTCTCCACATTACTCAAAAAATCTTCACCTTAAAAAAAAAAAGGTGTTTGGATGATGTTAAGTTTTCTTTTATCTTTTTCTAATTGATAAAGCTATGGCGACTATAGATAATATTATTGCTACAATGCCCACTCCAATTGCTGCCGTCACCAGTCCTGATGTAGCAGCTAAACTTGAAACTGTTCCTCCGAGACTATTTACTTTATCCTGTAAAGATTGTAGGGAGGACTGTAAAGATGATATTGTGTTTTCAAGGGTTGAAATTTTAGCCTTTAATGCGTCAACCGCTTCTATTAAATCTTTATAGATTACTGGTAGAACTGTTAGAGTTAACCTGAGTGGACGTTGGTACGTGAATAAGGGTGTTTTGTACTCGGCTAAAACATTAATTATGTAGTCTCCGGCTCCTATGGCGCCTGTATCAATTGTTGACTCATATACTCCGCCACCTATATGAGTGGCTTGCACGGTTAAAATTTCTTCACCAGCCTTCATTAACGTCATCTTCACAGTACCATTCGTTACAGTCTCACCTTCTGGACCCACAAGCTTAATCTGGAATTTCGCCTTATCACCAGTAATCTTCAAATCCTCCTTATACACGACTGATGCTGAAAGAGTTCTAGGTGACAAATGATATCTTGGATTAGCTCTAAGCGAAATATATTCTCTCGGCGCATAGCTCTCCCATATGAATGGACCATTACCTATTGGTGGGTCATTTTGGAAGGCGAAGGGGTCTGGTAACCCCTCCCATATATGTTTAGGTAGAATTAATGGTGAAATAACATCATATAGCTGGAAAATCCCTACATCATTAGTGTATATGACGACAATGTATTTGTCAGGAGTTTCAGACTTAACGTAAATAGGTATTACTGGAGCGAAAGGTGCGCTTGCAGTTCTAACTCTCGCAATTAAGTCATATGTGAATTTTACATCTTCTGATGTAAATGGCACCCCATCATGCCAAGTTATATTATCATATAGGTAAAATGTATATTTAAGCCCAAACTTGCCTGGTGAAATCTCCCACTTTTCAATCTTCCAATCGTAGGCTAGAGCTGGAATAACAGTGTCTTTTCCATCGGGAGTTATATGTCGGAAAGCAAGCGGCTGATATATAAGTCTAAATGTTGATAGTTCCGGCGCTTCCATCCAGTTAAGTGGATTAAAGGAGCTTGGCCAGAATGGTCTATTTATAACGAGGGTTCCGCCGAATTCTCTATTTACTGGTTTTACATTGAGAAGAACCAGCGGATCAGGTGTTTCATGTCCGCTAGGCTCAATAATTGAAACTTCTGGTGCTGGTTTTACTCCAATCCAGTTTCTGAACTGGTCGATTCTAACGCCAGTTCTTATAGCATATAATGTTGGTAATGGAAGGACGTAACATTTGTCTTCAATGAGCTTTTGTATTCTCCAAACTAAACTTTTAGCCTCATTTATATCCATTGTTTTAACAAGTCTTTCAATAAGGCTGTCTAATTCAGGGTCTTGAATACCGAAATGATTTATTGATGATGTTCCTGGCGGCTGATAGCTTGAACTGTGAAAAGCCCAGAAATACCATCTTGCCGGATTCGCTGGGTCAGCGGTTGCATAATTTGCAAATAAATTAAAGTCTCTCTCTATATACGTCATACGCTCTGTGCTCGGCCAGTCAGGCGGATATATAACTTCCCATTCTATGCCAATTTTCTCCGAGTCCTCTTTAAGTTTCAAACCTAATTCAATTCTTGGCGGACTATAACCTGGACATACATATTTTAGTTTACCCATTTCTCTTCCATCAGGACTAATCCATTTGCCGTCCATAAACTTCCATCCAGCATCTATTAGTTCCTTCTTTGCTAATTCTAGGCTGTATGGATAACGTGTACGTACATCAACTTCAGGATTAATCCATTCCTGATAGAGTGGAGGCGCATAGCCCCAGGTAGGTCCGACGAAACCAGGCTTCCATATGGTTGTAATAGCATACTCATAATCGATTAAATGCGCTATAGCCCTTCTAACCGCTAGCTCACTAGTCGGCCAACTTTTAACATTGAAACCCAAGTAACCATTATTTGGCGTTCTTACTAAAGCCAATTGTATGCCTGGATCGGCTCGAGCGGCAGCTAACCATTCTTCCTCCGGAGGAGAGTAGCCTGGCGGATATATGGCGGCTGTTGTAATTTCACCCTTCTTAAATAGCTCCCACAGGATTGCTCCTTCAGTAATAAACCTAACGACTATTCTGTCAACATAGGGCCCACGTAAATAAGGTGGATAATATGGCTTTGGATATGATATCGCCTCTTGAGCTGAAGCAACATTTATAGATAGAGTCGCATATAATGTTGCGCTTATAGTAACCAATGTTATCAGCAGAAGAGATTTAGAATTCGCTCTTTACTAAAAATGTTGTGGCTGTTATTATATAGATTGTTTTTATGATTTCTATTATTGCTTGTGTTGGGTTTGTGTTTCTTGATCTTCTGCATGTCTTAAATGCTTCTAGATATAGTTT
>Ga0272449_1003290_pt1 | contig 14026 bp, 13 predicted proteins | sample YNPCB0241_FD_198679 | JGI IMG/M metagenome (GOLD analysis project Ga0272449, IMG submission 198679) | Hot spring sediment microbial communities from Yellowstone National Park, WY, United States - YNP-CB-024-1 | ecosystem: Environmental > Aquatic > Thermal springs > Hot (42-90C) > Sediment...
GTCGTTCCAAAGACTAAGTCAACGCCGAAGTTCACCGCTGTTGCTACAACTAAAAGAAATGCGTTAGCCAAACCAATGAAAAGATTAAATGCTGGACCATCCAGAGTTCCAACAATTTCTGTACACTTGTTGTCCTTTGTTACTGGAACAGGAGGCCAGTTCCGCGACAGGCCAAGTTCACTGGGAATGCCCAAGATATGATGACCAAGCTCGTGGAGAAAAATGCCAACGGATGTGAAGAGCCACAAAAACAGGAAGGCAACAAGCAAGCGCTTCTGATTTTTCCAAACTTTCTCGCCAAATTCCAATTAATTCTTGTTCACATAAAAATTGTGCTTTTCAAAAAGAGATCACTTAGCAAAAAGAAAAGACAGCTAAGGGCTTTTTCAATTGTTCCGTTCTGCGATTTTGATCTATAAGTTCTGTTGAAACTAATGGTCTCGGTAAGGTACTGCCTTGGCATATTCTGAGGGCTTAATGTTAAAATTCCCATGCCAATTCCTCATTTTTGTGTTAATTTTTATGAAAAACTTTGCAGAAGTACCTTCCCTTTGTTTGTCGGCCAGAATTCCAGAACAGACAGTTTAAATGTCGTCGGCGTTTGGCTTTCCTGGACAGACGATAAAAGCCGCGTAAATGTTGTTATTTTTGCTGGAACTGGAATGACAACAAACGGCGGACATGGGCTAGGTCCTTAATTGTTAGGGGCGGATCTGCGGGCTAGGCTTAACAAAACTTTTTCAATGGACGTGTTCGGCGACTAGACTGAGGCCTTTGGCATATTCCAGGAAGACTATGCGCAAAACCTCACTTTTGCTGGTGCCAACTCTCTGGGCTAGTCGTTTAAGGAATTTCATGCTGCTCTCAGCTAAGAACTGTTTAACGGCGTGCTTGGGCCCGCATCATGGGCGCTCCTATTTTAAATTCAAAATTTATGCAGCCTTTACTTTACAAGTAAATCTGCATCTTGTTTTTCTGTTTTAGGGGCTATTCCAGCTTTTAGTGGTGCTGGATGGTTAGGGCTGTTCATAATTTGAGTGGTAAAGTTACTGGTCTTCCCTCTTTGATGGATTTTGTTGCTGCTAAGACTGCTTCTAAAGCTGCTTTTCCATCTTCGCCTGATGCTATAGGTTCTTTATCATTTATTATGCAGTCTATGAAATGTCTGTCCTCTTCTAAGTATGCTTCCCTGAAACGGTCTCTCCAGCTTGGGAATGTGGATGTGTAAACGCCTGTTTCTTTCTTGCAAACAACAACTGCTTGATATTTCAGCTCGCCAATGAGCATAACCCCTTCTGTTCCGAGAACCTCAACTCGGGCGTCATAGCCATATTTAACTGGGCAGGAGCCATCTATTATTCCTAGGGAACTGTTTTCAAACCTTAAGGTGACAACTGCGTTGTCGTAAAAGCTGGGGTATTTCTCTTTCAGTTCTGGAACGGCGATGGTTTCCGCCTCGGCGTAAACCCTTATTATATTGCTTCCCATAAGCCATCTAACAGAGTCAAAGTCATGACTGTTTACCTCGGCAAGCATACCTATGGAAGTTTTTGGATCACAAGCCCATGGAGGTGGCAGTCCCGGGCCCCGTCCAGTTGACTTTATAAGCGAAGGCTTTCCAATGATGCCCTCCTCAATCTTTTGTTTGGCACTTCTAAACTCTGTGTCAAACCTTCGCATGAACCCTATCTGAAGCTTCACACCTGCCTTGCGGGCGGCCCGTATCATTTCGCCAGCTTCTTTAAGTGTTAAGGCCATAGGTTTCTCACAAAAGATATGTTTTTCCGCTTCTGCAGCGTCAATAGCTATCTTGGCATGCGTAAAAGTGGGAGTTGATATCACAAGCGCATCCACATTCTTTTGTTTCAAAGCTTCTTCATGGTTTGTATAGCATTTTTTCACTCCATACTCCTCAGCTGCCTTCACGGCGTTGTTGTGGTCAGCATCTACAACGGCGACCAACTTCGCGTTTTTGATACATCCAGAATAATTTCTACTGTGGACAGCGCCAGCTCGACCAACACCTACAATGCATATTCCCACGTTTTTGGGCAATATAATACCTCCTCTACACGTGCATTACTTTTTTTATTCATATATTAACGCTAATAATTTTTGGTAAAATACACGAGACCACATGTTTTTCTCTTTATTCTAATCCGAGCTTCTTCAACACTTCCGCATTAGCAACATTTTGAGGTTTTTCTCCCTTGAAGAATCTCATGATGTCCTCCGCATTCATCATATCCATTTTGAGCATTGTCTCCACAGTATAAGCTGCAATATGGGGAGTAGCAATTACTTTATCTATACTAAACAAGGGTAAATTAGCGTCAGGTGGTTCTTTATCGTAGACGTCAACAGCCGCGCCAGCAATTTTTCCATCTTTTAAGGCTTCATAAAGGGCTTTTGCATCCACTATCGGCCCCCTCGCTGTGTTAACAAGGTAAGCTGTTTTCTTCATAAGGTCAAATTCTTTTTTGCCAATCATGCCACGAGTTTCATCCGTCAAAGCCAAGTGTATGGTTATGAAATCTGATTCCTTTAGCAATGTTTCTAAATCCACGTATTTAACGGAAAGTTCCTTCTCTATTGAAATTTTTCTCCTTCGGTTCCAATATAAGATTCTCATGTCAAATCCTTTAGCACGTTTAGCAACTCTATATCCTATTTCGCCGAGGCCGATGATTCCTAGAGTTTTTCCGTAGACGTCAACCCCTATGAACTTAGTGGCTTCCCATCTTCCCTGCCTAATAGAAATATGCGCTTGTGGAATGTTTCTAGCCGAAGATAATATTAATCCCATGGTGAAATCTGCCACTGCGTCGGCGTTAACGTGGGGAGTGTAAGTGACGACTATATTGTTGTCCGTTGCAGCCTTTAAATCCACATTGTCGACTCCAACACCATGCCTAGCGATGATCTTCAGCTTTTTGGCGTGTTCAATTATTTTTTTATTAATCTTATCGTTTCCAACTACGAGTCCATCAACTTCTTCGACCGCTTTCAACAATTCTTCCTCAGTCATTGTTCTGCCATAAGGATTCCGTTCTATTTCAGCAACAGATTTAATAAGATTCAAAGCTTCTGCGGAAAATTGGCCGAAAGATCTGGAAGTAATATAAACTTTCGGCTTCACCATCTATTCCACCTTGCTTATTCGTCTTCATAAGCATTATATAACTTTATTTCTCTTAATTTTCAACAGCCAATTGTTAATGTTGACTTCTATTTATGGTTATGTTTATAGTTGCTATCGTGGAATGTTTAGGACACCATAAAATAAATATTGGTGCATAAAAGCAAAGATGTAGGCAAGGGAAGAAGTTTGTCTCCTCAATATTTCATTGGAGTAGATATTGGTACTGCGGGGACAAAGGCATCCATATTTGATTTGGATGGAAATCAGCTTGCAACAGCCTATGAGGAGTCAAAGTTATATTATCCGCGTGTTTGCTGGGTTGAACAAAATCCAGAGGACTTCTACACATCCACAATTAACACGGTGAAGGAAGCAATTACGAAGTCTCATGTAAATCCTAAGGATGTTGCCTCAATAGCTTTCAGCGGTCAAATGGCAGGCATACTTGCAATAGACAAACACTGGAATGCTGTAACCCCTTATGACTCGTGGCTTGACATCCGATGCAAGGATTACATCGATTATTTAAACAAGAATCATGCCGATTTGCTCATCAACGTGACTGGAGTGCCGCCAACCGTTGACCACCTTCCCAAAATGCTTTGGTGGAAAAATGAAAGACCAGAAATTTTCGAGAAAATATGTAAGTTCACTGTTCCAGCAGTGTATGTTGCCGGAAGACTCGCCGGTTTAAGCGGAAATGAAGCTTTCTACGATTACACCTACGTCACATTCACGGGGCTGATTGATGCGGGAAAAATGAGATGGTCTGAAGAGCTAAGCGAAACCTTCGGAATCCCCATAGACAAGATGCCGCGAATAGTGAAACCATGGGAAATTATAGGAGAACTCAAGGCTAATGAAGCTGAAAAAACTGGACTGGTTAAAGGCATCCCCATAGTTGCGGGAGCCGGAGACGGTGTGGCGTGCACTTTAGGGGCTGGACTAACGAAACCTGGACTATGCCTAGACATTGCTGGAACAGCCTCCGCATTCTATGTTTCCACAGATAAAATGATACCTGATACAAAGTTCAAAACGTTAATTTACCTTAAATCTGTTGTTCCTGAACTCTGGGATGTTGGAGCGTACATTAATGGGGGCGGATTATGCCTAAGATGGTTCAGAGACGAAATTGCAAAGTATGAAAAAGAGGTTGCTAAGGAAAGAGGTGAAAATCCCTATAAACTCTTAGATAACTTGGCGTCAGAGGCTCCACCGGGATCTGACGGGCTATTTTTTGTGCCTCATCTCGGCGGCAGAGCTTACCCATATAATCCAAAAATTAGAGGCGTGTGGTTTGGCTTCAGCTGGAAGCACACCTCAGGCTATTTCTTCAGAGCAATTTTAGAGTCGATATGCTACGAGTACAATTACTACCTTAATATAATCAAAGGGCTATTCCCAAAACTAGAGTTGAAGGAGATTAGGTGCATAGGAGGCGGCGGCAAAAGCAGTATATGGAATCAGATAAAGGCGGATGTCTTGAATGTTCCATACGTCCTTTTGAATAAGGAAGAGTATGCGGTGCTTGCATTGGCAGCTCTTGGAGGCTACGCCGTCGGATTCCTAAACAACTATGTAAAGGCAATTGATGAATGGGTTAACCCGGTTAAGAGAATAATGCCTGACGAGAAGAAACATGAGAAATATAAGAAATATGCGAAATTCTACGAGCATTTGCTCAACGAGATAGACAAAATGTTAACACTACATGAAAGCTTAAGCAGCGACATGTACGAGTGCCGCTGATTCTTTACCCTTTATATAGTTTGTAGTAACTATGTTGAGGCGTTTTAAATTCTCCAAATTTAATCCTTAAATTAAAGTATAAACATACATGGGGAGAGGTGTTGGAATGTCTCAGATCCTAAAGCCATATTCAACGGTTTTAAATTTTAAAGTTGGAATAATGGAATCATTTAAGGATAAAAGGCAAATTAAACTAAGTGACTTAAAGGACTTTTTCTATAACCGCGAAGCCGTCGACACAATTCTCTCCAAAGGAAAGGACCCACTAGTGTATGAGGTTTTCGAAAATCCTCAGCCCGAAGTTGACGGCCAGATAAACTTTGGCGTCACGGTTCTATACCCAGGCAAAGTTGGAAACGAATATTACCTAACGAAAGGACACTATCACACGAAGGAAACTACTGCCGAGCTTTATGTGGGGCTTAAAGGCGAGGGAATGATGCTTATGCAGACTAAAGATGGGCAATCAAGTACTCTGCCAATAAGGCCAGGCCATGTTATATATGTTCCACCCTTTTGGGCTCATCGCACGGTTAACGTTGGAAAAGGTAAACTTACTTTCTTCTTCGTTTACCCCTCAGATAGTGGACACGACTATGGCGCAATAAGGGAGAAAGGCTTCGCAAAAATGGTGATAGAAGAGGAAGGCAAACCTAAAATCGTAGATAACCCAAAATTTAAAGAGTAAAACCATTATTCAAAAGGTTAACCGCTGAAAGACACAAGTAGCTTGACGCAGCCAAGATTCCTCATAACTATATAATCATTACGGATTTATGCAAACCTTCAAGCCTGCCCTTGAAGAGGCTATTTCAAAGGCTTTAACAGTCTCTTCTAAGGGAAACCGGTGGGTTATCAAACGTTTAACGTTCAGCACACCAGCACTAACAAGATCAATGGTTTTCCTGAAATCGTAAATTGACTGGGAGGATGTTCCAAAGACGAAAATTTCCCTATAATGGACTAAGTTAGTGTTAAGCGGGACGATGTCTTTGCCAACGGGGAGTCCGCCGAAAAAGTTTATCCTGCCGCCTTTAGCAGCTATGGATAGGGATTGCTGTTGAGCTACTGAAGAACCTACGGCGACTATAACTACATCTGCCCCATGTCCACCTGAGATTTGGTTGATCCTTGAAGGCAAGTCTTCCTTTAACGGGTTTATTAGGTGGTCTACTCCGAAGTTAGCAGCCTCTTTCAACCTATCTTCATCTACTTCGCTTACAATAACTTTAGAAGCTCCCATCGCCTTTGAGACCAGCACATGCATCAATCCTATTGGCCCAGCGCCTATGATTGCCACTATATCTCCAGCCCTTGTTTGAGCAAACTCTTGTCCGTGGAGACATGCTGAGAGGGGTTCAACCAGCGCTGCCTCCTCGTATGAAAGATTATCAGGCACTTCGCAAACACCACCTGTCCTGAAAGCTTCAGATGGAATTTTTAGGTATTCGGCAAAGGCGCCATCAACATCTATCCCCAAGGCATATCTTGACTCGCAAAGTTCATGTCTTCCAGCAACGCAGTATCTGCATCTTCCACAGTACATGTTTGGGTTAACGGTCACCCTCATTCCAGCCTTAAGATGTCCTTCTAATTTTGCGCCAACTTTTTCAACATCCCCGGCAAATTCGTGTCCTAAAATTCGAGGATATTTGACACGGGGGTCGCCATAGGTATATATTCGAATATCAGTTGCGCAAACGGTTGCCGCCTTAACCCTTATAAGGAACTCGTCGGAGTTAATGGTTGGCTTCTCAACCTCTTCAACCCGTAAATCTTTGGCTCCGTGAAGCCTAACCGCCTTCATAAATGCCGCCTCGCCTTTTCACGTTTAAGATCCTTAATATATTAAATTTATAAATTATTATACTTTCTCTTTCAACAAATTAAAAGATCTTCAAGTCGCATTGAGGTAACCTAACTAGATAAAGTTTCTCTTACAGTTTTAAGGGAAGATTAATATTTTTGCATTTTAAATCAATAAGGTATGTATTCATTTAAAGAAGATCTAAAAAGAATCGAAGAAAAGGGACTTATACCTGTAGTGATAATCGAGGATCCTGCAAAAGCTGTTCCCCTTGGAAAGGTCTTCCTCAACGCTGGCTTGGACGTGATTGAAATTACAATGCGCACAGAAAAAGCGCTTGAAGCTTTAAAAAACGTAAAAAAGGGTCTTCCAGAAATGCTTGTCGGAGCAGGCACGGTTTTCTCCATGCAAGTCGCTGAAAAAGCTATAAAGGCAGGTGCACGCTTTATTGTTTCCCCCCACCTAGACGAAGAGATTGTCATGTATTGTGTTAAAAATGATGTAATAGTGTGCCCTGGAGTTTATACGCCTACAGAAGTTAACAGAGCCATACAAGCGGCTTTTAAGGCTGGAGGAAACAAGTTTAAAAGTATTGAAGATCTCCCGCTTTTTATAAAGATTTTTCCAGCATCCTCAGGTGGACCGGAACACGTTAAAGCCTTAAAATCAGTCTTTCCAAAAGTTCGATTCATGCCTACTGGAGGAGTGAATTCAGAAAACTTGGCAGAGTTCATTAAAGCAGGGGCTTGGGTTGTGGGCGGTTCATGGTTCTGCAAAAAAGAGCTGATAAATAGTGGTGAAATGGCGAAAATTTCAGAATTAACAAGCGAAGCGCTTAGAGTAGTGAGAGAGGCTAGGTGTTGAGGAAATGCAAAAATTTATCTGAGCTTTTCAATCAATAAGTAGTGATGAACCTTGAACAAACATTATAAGATTATAGATTTGACCCACGGCATATATATGGATATGCCTTCATATTCCACTTTGCCACCCTTTAAAATTGAACAGATTAGAACTGCAGAAAAGAATGGTTCTAATGTAAGCATGATTACAAGCATGCACACCCATTTAGGAACTCATATCGACTTTCCGCTTCACATGATCCCTGAATCTAAATCCTCAGATGATTACGCTCTGGAGGACTTATCCGGCGAAGGTGTTGCGATAGATCTAAGTTATAAGGGCGATGGAGAAGAAATAACAGAGGAAGATCTAGCCAAGTATAGTGACCATATTAAATCCGGGGATATGGTCTTCCTATTCACTGGTTGGTCTAAAAAGAGAAGCGCCACAACAATTTACCTGTTTAAATGGCCTTACCTAGGAGAAGACGCAGCTAATTTTCTGGTAAATAAAGGTGTTAGAATCATTGGTGTGGATACACTCAGCATTGGAGGATGGGGTGGTAAAATAGCAGTTAAAGAACCGCTAACGAAAACCCCGTCACGTAAAATACATAAAATACTCTTTGATGCAGGAGTCCTTGTTGTAGAGGAAGTTGCAAATTTAGATAAAGTTTTAATGGGTAATAAGGTTGCAAGGGCGTTCTTTATTATAGCTCCACTTGCAATTAAGGGGGTTGAAGCGTCTCCCTGCAGAGTCTTTACGATTTCCGGTCTCTGAAGTAGGGGAAAACCTTGGTTCCGAAGAACTCAATGAATTTGTTTTGATCCGGGCTTGTACTTAGAAACTCTACTTCCGATACTCCTGCCTTCAGATACATCTCTATTTTTTTAATGGCTTCATCCTCCGAAGTTACAATGAAGCGTCTTTTAATTACATCCTCCCTTTTAATTGATCGGGCTTTTTCCTCTATTTCTCTAGGATCGTAAACTTCGGCGTCAAATATCCCCGGCACCATGGTGGCGTTCCAGAATTTGCACCCTTCAACAGCCCTATCAAAATCTTCATCATAAGACGTTATTATATGTATGATCTTCTTTATCTCTTCAGGATTTCTATTGGCGTCTCTAGCGCCCTTTTCCAGGGCAGGTAAAATTTCCGACTGGAATTTTTCTTCGAAGACGCGGCCGCTTGTTAAGAGTCCGTCAGCGTATTTACCAGCGACATATGCAGTTGATGGACCGTTAGCCGCCACATACAATGGAATATGGGTTTTAGGTTTAGTGTAAAGATTCGCCTTTCTTAGGCGGTAATATTTTCCTTCAAAATCTACAAAATCCTCTTTCCACAGTTTCTTAATTATGATTATGGCTTCTTCTAGTCTAGACAGTCTTTCCTTATAGGACGGCCATTTTAACCCTAATGGAGCTTCGTTCATGGATTCCCCTGTAGCTAAGCAAAGGAATATTCGGCCAGGGTACATGACATTTAAGGTTGCAAATGCTTGAGCCACTACCCCTGGATGATGCCTTAAAAGCGGAGGCGTAACCGAGCCTATAAGAACTTTTCTAGTTCTCTCAGCAGCTGCAGCCATCCACACCCAAGCGAAACCTGAATGTGCATTGGTGTGAGACCACGGATGAAAGTGATCACTGCTCCAAACAGTGTCAAAGCCGTATTTTTCCGCCTTAACAGCGAAATACAAGAGTTCATTTGGATCGTACTGTTCATGTGCAGCATAAAACCCAAACTTGCAAGTCATAAAGACTCCTATATCCGTATGCAAAGCGTGGATAAATGTTTTGCTCTCTACCACTTTTAGAGTAGAATGGACATTCCGCCATCTACGCTGAGCGCGTGCCCTGTGCACCACTCGGAGTCGTCGCTGGCAAGGTAAAGGGCTGCTCCAGCTATGTCTTCTGGTTTTCCATATCTTCCAAGAGGGATGGACTTCCTTAACTCTTCAAGCTGCTCCTTGGTCATTGAGCTGAATAGGATTGCTGTTTCAGTTGGTCCAGGGCATATTGCGTTCACGTTTATATGGTATGGCGCTAACTCAATTGCCATAGCTCGAGTTAAGGATAAAACAGCTCCTTTAGAGGCGCTGTACGCAGCGTGTCCCGGTTCTCCACAGATAGCTGCTTTCGAAGAGATGTTAATAATCTTGCCCTTTTTCCGCTTCATCATATGCGGAACTACTGCTTGGGATGGAATAACAGTACCTAATACATTTACTTTAAATGTGCGTTCGTAAAACTCCAATGGTTCATCCCAGAAAGCTTTGCCAACATATATTCCTGCATTATTGACGAGTATGTCTATGACTCCAAACTTCTTTATTACTTGGGAAACTATCTCCTCTATTCTTTCTTTTGAAGTGACGTCTCCTTGGAATCCTAGGGCTTCTCCTCCCTGATCTTTTATCTTTTTCACAGCTTCTTTCACGCTTTCATCGTAGAGATCTATAATGACCACTTTGGAGCCTTCAGCCGCAAATCTAGAAGCAATTGCAAAGCCGATTCCCCTAGCAGCACCTGTAACTATTGAAACTTTATCTTTTAGTTTCATAACCAGCCCGTGGATTAGTTTAAATGTAGTGTTTAAAAATTTTTCGCTTTTGTACCGTTTAATAATGTAAGTTCAGAGGCTGATAGAGCTCATGGAAAAGACATTATAAAAACTAATTGGCAAATTTAGAAGTTTACACTTTATTGCTAATACTGTTAGAAAAATAGGGAGTTTATTAATCCTAATTAATTTATAAGTGTATTTTTAGTGGTGGTTTTAAGTCCTTTATGTCTAAATCCTTTTCTACAGTTTCTGCTCCAAGTATGACGGCGAACGTTGCCTTCTCCGTTGTGGGAAATGCGACCCAATGCCACGTTCCTTTCTTCATTACTACCCCCTTACTTCCATCCAATAGGAAGGCTGCAATTTCGCCCACGGGAACCTCTGCTTTAGGATTCTTAACATTTTTTGGAGGGGCCACTGGAAACACGCTTGTCCCTTCTAAAGGGATGAAAACCTCTGTCGGCTTTACATGACGTTCCATCTTATCTATTACAAAGTCTCTTTTTTTCACTACAAGAAAGCTTACCTGTGGTTTTTCAATGTCTAAGTCAGCAAGTGCACCCCAGTAGTCCAACGCGTCGTTTGAGATTGTAGGTTTGGTACTTGGGAGCTCAATGACTTTTCCGAAAGGTTCAAAGTTTTCTTTAGTTAGAAGTTTTATGCTTATCTCCTTCATCTTCATTCACGGTAAAAAAGAAGTGCGGAAAGTTTTATTTTAGATTTATGTCCGTTCCTTTGAACAAGGAACAATTCGTTAAGAATTTGGTTCATACAACCCCTAAATTCCTTCAAGGGGATCTAAAAGGCAAAAGAGTCTCCACTAATGAAGCTCAGAAAGTATTGGAATCTGTACGGGAGTTAAAAGATTCAAGCATATCTGTTATATCGTGTATATCTCATCGAAGATATAATTGTTGTTCTTAGAAGGCCAAAAAGTGGCAGACATAAGGAAAGAAGCTTAAATCAACCCCCTTTAGTAGGGTTTTGCCTAAAAGAATGTATTTTGACGAGGTTTACTATTGCCCTGTGGTAATGCTACAGATTTTTTAAGAAAAAGGGAAATTGAATATGACTTCATAGGTACTGTAGATTATCCTCCCAGTATATCGGGTCGATGAGGATATCCCCAGACAGGCCAGTTCCAGTAAATCCATGGTGACTTGTAATTGTCTGCAGTTACTACCCGGTCTGGTATTAGAACCCACGGGGTGTAGGCTCCGCCACATGTAGCAGGTCTTATCGTATATCCAACGACGCCAACGTTTGGATCCTCATACCATTGTAGAGGTGCAAAATTAGTTCCCGGCACAACTGCGTCCGTTTTTAACTCCGGAATATGCTTTTCCACTGAGAAAGTCTCTCCTAGATTTGGCAGGCCGTCAGGACCATACTTCCAGAACTGCTTTAAAATTTCAAGAGAATCCGCTATCATATATCCTGCAGTTGGCATCATGCGGCAGTAGTCTTGGTATCCGTTTATGTATCCGTCCAGGTTAACGGGGAAGAAATCCACATCTACAGCTATGATGTCCTTAATCTTTTGCTCAGACCATCCTAAGTCCTTCGCTGCTCTAACCCACGCTTCATGGTAGCCTCCCATAACCTCAAAGACCGCTACGATATCCGGATTGGCCGCCATTGCTGCCTTGACATACTTAAATTCAGCCTCGGCATCCCAAGAGTTGCCGACGTCTACGATAAGTATATCTTTACCAATTTCAATGTCTGGTCCGAATTTCTCTATCAATTTGTCGCGCACGTATTTTCCGCAGTACCATCCCGACTCGTAATCGTCACGCTGGACGAATGCCAACGGCCATCGGTGGTACATATCTATTCCGAAGCATACAACTGGAATGCCTGCTTTCTGAGCTAACTCCCCTACCTTTGCGTTCGCCATGCTGTCTAGAGGACATACAAGGATGGCGTCGACGCCCTTCGCGATAAGCTCTGCAGCCATGTCATTTTGCTTCTTTACATCTGCGTCAGGCCAAGCAACCTCGTACCTCCACCCTAAGACATCTCCACAGTACCATTTAAAAGACGCCAGATTCAATTCGTCCCATGGATTGTATATGCCCAGCGGAAGATATCCAACATAAGGTGTCCTTCCAGCTTTAAGCGGATTTTTATTACTCTTCCACATGTCAGTATATGCTTCCACTTTCCAATTAAGCCATGTTTCTATGTCCGCCTGGTCAACAGTTATAACTTTTCCCTTTGTTGGTGGAAGGTCTTTTCCAGTTACTCCGTCCAAGAAACCGGAGGCTCGAAGAACCTCTGATGTGGAACCTCTATACCCGTGGGTGTGAAGAATGTAGCCTAAGACTTTAGGCCTAGCTGGTTGCATGATTAAATAATAAATCCCGATTGCGGCGATGATCACTATCACTATGGCAATTATTGCTACTGTTGTTCGTGCAATACCCTTCTTGTTTCCAATTTTCATTTCTTTCTCTCCTTTACCTTTTATAGAAGCAATCTAATAGGTTTACAAGACACAAGTTAAATATTTTTCGGTTAAGTCTGTGTTTTAGTAGCAAAATTTATAATTTATTAATGATAGAAACTGGAACATAAAAGAGGGCTAAAGCATGAACTTTAAAAAAGTTCAGCTGTCGATGTTGGAGCATTTAGTGTTGATCATGGCGATATTCATTTGTACGTTGTTTATTTTCTTATTACAAGTTTATTCTTCACCGGCGCGGAGTCAAAAAATAAAACGAAAGTTATTAAAGGGTGAAAACTCAACTAATAAGCCAAATTAATGGCAAAAGTAGAGATAAAAGGAGCGAGGAAAGCATGAACAGGAGAAAAGTTCAGCTGTTCTTGCTAGAGCGTTGGGTATGGATAATAGCGATAGTTGTGTTTATATTCTTCTTCGGCCCTTCAATTAATGACCTTATTAGAATATTTCGTATGTATGCTGCTTATGGCGTCCTTGCTATCGCGGTGGGGATTAGTTTACTTTGTGGATCTACGGACGCGTCCTCACCAGCAATTGGTGGGTTTGCTGGGGTTTTTGTTGTTGAGTTCGGCGAAATTTGGTTCCCTGGAGCACCACCTATCCTTCTGCTCCTTCTGCCCTTGATTATCGGGGCCGCAGTCGGAGCCATCAATGGTTTGATCGTTAGTAGGACAAGAGTTCACTCTTTTTTTGTCACTTTAGCAACATATTTAATTTTTATAGGGAGTAGGAAGTTAATCCGTGAGGGAACTCTATGGATAAGATACAGCGACTCACTTCTTCTCCTTGGAAGAGAAATTATTGGAGAACTTGATTTTTCGATTGTCCTCTTGCTATTTGTGACGTTTCTCACGTGGTTGCTATTGAATTATACCAGAATCGGGGTGAGATTGTACGCGATCGGGGGGGACGCTACTTCTGCCAGATTGATGGGAATAAATGTGGAGAATATGAGACTCTTCGTCCATACACTTGTAGGGGCAATGGCAGGTCTCAGCGGCTTAATTTATGTAGGGGATGTTGGAGCAACTTCACCGGAGATGATGGATCTTTGGCTCTTCTGGATTTTCGCAATGGTCATATTTGGCGGAATAGCCCTTGAAGGTGGAAGAGGAAACATCGAGAACATCGTTGCTGGCATGTTTTTCATCAGTAGTCTGGATATCGGGGCTCGCAGGCTGGGTATACCGGTTCACTTGATACATTTCATTATAGGCGCTTTAATACTCCTAGGGATAATAGTGAACTTAATTGTAGACAAATTAAGAGACCGACTGCTAATGCCATCCCGTTAGGATATGTTTTTCTTTGGTCTCCTGCGCGCATAAGTGTTCATTTATTTGGTTTTTAATGGTTTTTATTGTTCTTTTGGGATTTCGGGGCATTTTTTGGCTTCGCATACAGCCCTTATTTTCTTGCAGTATCCGCCCTTCTCAAACCTGCA
>Ga0272449_1003291_pt1 | contig 14024 bp, 11 predicted proteins | sample YNPCB0241_FD_198679 | JGI IMG/M metagenome (GOLD analysis project Ga0272449, IMG submission 198679) | Hot spring sediment microbial communities from Yellowstone National Park, WY, United States - YNP-CB-024-1 | ecosystem: Environmental > Aquatic > Thermal springs > Hot (42-90C) > Sediment...
GGGGGAAACCAACATTCATTGTGCCTCTCGTTGTCTTTTGCGGTGCGCATATTGGCTACGACCCTGCGAAAGTCCCCATTGGGGGCGGGGCTGCGGTCGGGAACGCCCTGATCCGCCGCTGGATGGAAACCAAACCCTTCGAGCTTTGGGTCTTGGGAACAGGGGAAGACCTTCCTTTTCCAGGGCTTAAGTACCACCGAGTAGAGACGCCTTCTGCCCGTGGGCTTCTCACGGACTTTTCCGTGCGCAAATACGCGCGGCTTTCGCGGGAATTCGAGCGCAGCGTGGTCTCCTTCCTTTCCGATTTGAGGAGAAAGCTCGACCCCCAAGACGTTTTGGTCCTGCATAACGACATTGCCGAAGCCGGGGATTTCGAAGCCATCGCGCACATGGGTTTTCGCCAAGTGGCTATTTTCCATGTGGATGTAGTGGATTACGTAGCCAACATCTATTTGCGGGGAAAAGTGGACGCGCCGAAATTGGCAAAGCTTTGGCGCAAGATTATTAGCCTGCGGCTCGACCGCGTCCTCCCCGATGTTCTAAAACTTATGTTCTCTAAGCAGGAGGCTTGTGCTCGCTTTTGCGACCTCCTTGTAGTTCCGTCTTCGGGGATGGCCCAGGTTCTCCGCGCCTCTTACCCTTGGCGCTCGGAGGGAAGCATCGCCGTTATTCCCTGGGGAACGCTTCAGGAGCCCGAGCCGCCCGGCGTAGATGAGGAGCTTGCAAATCTCAAAAGGGTTTACAAACTGGGCGGCCGGCCCGTGATTCTTACGCTTTCCCGGATTTCCCCGGAAAAGGGGCAGGATTTACTTTTGCGCGCCCTCAAAATTTGGGAGAAAGAAGTTGGCAAGCCGCTAACAGTTTTCATTTGTGGAAGCGCTGCCTACATGCACGGAAAAAGTTACATGCGCCAACTTCTCTGCCTTGCCCGCAAACTGCGGATTGTGAAGGTACATTTCCCCGGGCATGTGAGCGGTGTCCGAAAGCATGCGTTTTTCCGCCTCGCAGATCTCTATGTTTTCCCCTCGCGCCACGAAAGTTACGGGCTCACCATGATGGAAGCCATGGCCGCCGGCCTCCCCGTCCTCACTACGAATCACCGTTCCGCCCAGGATCTCGTCCGACCGGAGTTCGGCCTCGTGGTGGAACCCAACGCTAAAAGCATTTATCAAGGGCTGGCAAAACTCCTTTGTGAACACACAAAACTAAGGGCTATGGGAGAAGAAGCCCAAAAGTTCGCTCGCTCCCAACCGTTTCCCCGAGCTGCTGATTTTCTCGCTTTTCATGTTCTCGGGTTGCTCAGGGAAGGGCAGACTACTCAACTTCAATTCCGTTATTCGCGATAACTTTGGCATACCAGTACGCGCTTTCTTTGGGGATCCTTCGCAAGGTTTTGTAATCCACGTAGACAATGCCAAAGCGTTTGCTATAGCCATAAGCCCATTCAAAATTGTCTAAAAGTGACCATACGAAATAACCCAGGACCGGGATGCCTATGGAAATTGCCCGCTGGAGCTCGCGCAGATGCTCTTTAAGATAACGGATACGCGGTTTGTCAGGAACGGTGCCAGAAGGGGTGACCACATCTGGGTAAGCTGCGCCGTTTTCGGTAATGAAATACGCGGGAAACCGGTAATCAAAATGCACGCGGGCGAGGATCTCAAAAATTCCCCGAGGATATACTTCCCAACCCATATCGGTTACTTCGTTACTGGGCGTGTTTTGTGGTGGGACCGAAGCTTTTGGAGAACGGGCGAGGATCCGCGTGTAATAATTGATGCCGAGGAAGTCCAAGGGGACTGCGATCTTGTCTAAATCTCGATCTTCCACGAAGTCCACCTTTGCCAAGCCTAAAAAGCGGTGGTGTGTTTCAGGAAGAAGATCTTTAAGGTCCGACATTTGGCGGAAAATTTCGAACGGATAACCTCGACCAGCGAGAGGGTCCAAAAACCAACGGTTCAGGTGAGCATCGATAAGCCAAGCTAGCCTTCGATCGGCAAGGTCCTGGGAAGCCGGGTGAACGGGGGAAAGATTTAATACAATGCCAACTTTTGCCCCAGGGACAAGCTCACGAATGATTTCAACCGCTTCTCCATGGGCCAGAAGTTGATGATGGGCAGCCCGCAGAGCTTCCGCAAGGTTTTTATGCCCTGGAGCATGTTGACCTTCGAAATAGCCTAAAAACGCGGCGACGTAAGGCTCGTTTAGGGTAAGCCAATACCGCACTCGGTCTCCAAAATTTTTGGCGAGAACCTCCGTGTACTCGGAAAAAGCGGCGACAGTGGCGCGGTTAGGCCATCCTCCCTCATCCTGTAAGACCTGAGGCAAATCCCAATGGTACAAGGTCAAGAAAGGCTCAATCCCAGCCTCGAGTAAGCCATCCACAAGTCGCGAGTAAAAATCCAACCCCTTTTTGTTAACCGAGCCGCGGCCCTGAGGAAGGATCCTAGGCCAAGAGACAGAGAACCGATAAGCCTTGATTCCCAGGCTTTTCATGAGCGCGACATCCTCAGGCCACCGGTGATAATGGTCGCAGGCAACGTCACCGGTATCCCCGCCTAAAATGTGCCCAGGGGTATGGCAAAAACGATCCCAAATGGATTCGCCTTTGCCGTCTTCGTTCCAGGCGCCCTCGATCTGATAGGCCGAAGTAGCTACACCCCAATAAAAGCCCTCTGGAAACTTCAAAATCTCTGACATTTCTTCTCCTTTTAGCTCATTTGCCTTGCCGATCCGTCCCGCTTGAGCTTTGTGCCTGATCCTTGAGCTCCCAAGGGAGGCTAAGGTCAAGATTTCCGAGAATTTCCTGATCCAAAGCCCCTTTTAACGTCTCCAATGCGAGTAAGACTGCTCCTACAACGGGAGCATATTTGGGAAGGGAAATCCGCGCATTTGGCGCTACCCTATGCACCATTTGGGTGATCGTATCCAAAAGAAGGGGTCCCTTTCCTTTAAAGACCCCGCCAGCCAAGATTACCTCGACATCGGTTCTTTCAAGCGCGAGTTTTCTGATCACTGTACCCGCGGCAATTCCCACCTCCTCTCCTAAGCGAATTAAGATCTTTTGGGCCACAGTATCCCCTTGCCAAGCGGCCTCGAACACTAGGGGCACGATTTCCAAAATCTTTTCCTCGGGTAGGCGACGATGATAGAGTGCAGAAATAAGGGCTTCGACGCTAGTGAATCCAAAAAACTCGAGGATTAAGGAAGTAAGGAGGGTTGGACTTCCTCGACCATCCCGAGCGCGGGCTACGGCGCGAATGGCTTCCCGAGCGATGTCCCAGCCTCCTCCCCAGTCCCCGGAAATCCAGCCTAAACCAAGAAAACGAAACGTACGTCCATCTGGAGCAATTCCGGCGGCGTTAAACCCCGCCCCGCAAACAACCACTACTCCCCACGAACGGGAGGTTCCAGCGCGCAGGGCGACCATCGTGTCATTTTCCACCCGGACTTTTTTGGCCAAGGCAAGGCTCTCCATGGCCCGGGTGAGCAAGGCAAAATCCTCGGGAAGGTCAGCCCCGGCAAGTCCGAAAACTCCTACCTCAACGGGAGCCTGAGTGCCCGCTTGGAGGAAAGCCTCCATGCAGGCACTGCGAATGGCAGCGATAGCATTCTCCAAACCGACAGTTTGGTGGTTCCCTGGGCCAGCCCGGCCAAACCCACGAATAACACCAGTCTCCTCCGCCACCAAGGCCAAGGTTTTTGAAGCTCCCGCATCTACTCCCAATACGTACCTCATTTCACATCCCAGCGGGAAAAGCGCGCAAGAAACGCTTGGTTTGCCTTCTTTATGGCTTCCCAAAGGGCCTTTGCCTGGGCAAAAGAGGTTACAAAGGGATGAGCGAGAAGTGCTTGGAGGGCGCTTTTTTCGTCGCCTTCCGCCGCGGCTTTAATTGTCAATTCCTCATAGGCCTTAACCGCTTGGACCAGGCCGCGGATCTCTGGAGGAAGCGGCTTTTGGGGTAAAGGCGTAACGGAAGAGCGCGTGACCACACAGGGAACTTCAACCACCGCTCCCTCAGGTAATTCTGGAATGGCCTGCAAGTTTTGGACATTCAATATCTGAACTTCTCCCTTGTTGTTATGCATAGCGCTGATTAAAGCAACAGCGGCAGTTGAATAATGGGCACCACCGCGGCGGCCAAGAGGCGGAGGTGGTTTGGTTAGACCTGGATCGGAATAAAGTCGCAAAAGTTCGGCATCGATCTCCGCTACCACCTCCGCCCGGGTTTTACCCGTTTTTTGGATCTCAGCTAAAACCTCATCATGGTGGTAGTAGTAGCGCAAATAATAGCTTGGGATTAGCCCGAGAATTTTTATAAGTTCCGGAGAAAACGGGAATTCCCCCTTCTCAGCGCGCTCGATCGCCGCAAGCCATGCCTTTTGGGAAAAATCCTCACGATCTACATGCACACCGCGAACCCAGCTCAAATGATTTAGGCCAACATAATCCAGAAAGATCTTTCCTGGATCCACGTTTAACCAGCTGGCGATCATGTATTTCATGGTAATGGGAACGTTGCAGAGCCCAATCGCCTTAGCTTTGGTGTAGCGCAACAAGGCTTCAGTAACCATTCCTGAGGGGTTTGTGAAATTGATGAGGACGGAGTTTGGGGCCAAACGTTCCGCATCCTCTGCCATTTCCAAGATCACAGGGATCGTTCGCAGGGCGTTAGCGAAGCCTCCGGGACCAACCGTTTCCTGCCCAACGATCCCGAAACCCAAGGGGATTTTCTCGTCCAAAGTTCTAGCAGCTATTCCCCCGACTCGAATCTGGATGATAATGTAATCTGCGTCAGCGAGCGCTTCTTCTCGGTTCGTGGTTAACTCCACCTTAATTTCCATATCGGCGGCCTTAAACATTCGCTGAGCAAGACCACCTACGATTTGCAGGCGTTCCTCGTTGATATCCATAAGGGTGAGGGCCCGAATAGGGAGTTCCTCTTTGTGCTTAATAAAACCCGCGACAAGTTCCGGGGTATAAACGCTTCCTCCGCCGATCACGCAGATCCTTAGCCCGGTCATGGCCCGCTCATAACGTGTTTTCCCGAATAAATTCAAAAAGTTCGTCAAAAATGGTGAAAGCTAGGCATGTCACAGTGTCTGCGCCTCCGTAATAAATCGCGATCCGTCCAGTAGGGGGATCATAAAGAGCGGCTGTAGGGAAAACTACGTTTGGGACATCACCAACGCACTCATAGTACTCTCGAGGATTAAGAAGATAGGGGCGCGTGCGGTAGATAACTTTCCAGGGTTCATCGAGATCCAAAAGGGCTGCGCCGAAGCTATACACAAACCCATTGCAAGAGGTCAGGACGCCGTGGTAGAAGAGAAGCCAGCCTTCGGTGGTTTCTATGGGCACGGGCCCGGCGCCGATTTTTGTGGATTGCCAAGAATCCGGCACAGGCGACATTACATGCCGATGCTTTCCCCAATGGATCAAATCCGGGCTTTCCGAGTAAAAGATATCACCAAAGGGCGTGTGCCCGGGATCGCTCGGCCGGCTGAGCATGGCATATTTGCCCCGAATTTTCCGGGGAAAGAGAACTCCGTTACGGTTAAACGGCAAGAAAGCGTTTTCCAGCTGATAAAATGTGCGAAAGTCAAAGGTGTACGCTAGACCGATGGTGGGGCCGTGGTACCAATTGCACCAAGTGACATAGTATCGGTCCTCAAGCCAAGTAACCCGGGGGTCGTAACCATACACAAACCTTCCCACCTCGGGATCCTCACATAGGAATTTGATGCGTTCAGGCTCGATCTCCCAGGTTATTCCGTCGGCGCTTCGCCCCGCATGGAGCTCCATATTCCTGGCGGTGGTGTCGACGCGGAAGACGCCGGCAAAACCCGTGCCGAAAGGAACAACAGCGCTATTGAAGATGCTATTGGCATTAGGGACAGCGCTTCTGGTGATGATCGGGTTACGTTTAGAGCGCCAGATCACCTCTTTGGACCCTTCCGGTCGCTCTTCCCAAGGGATATTAGGCAAGGGGGGTCCCACGAGTTTGGCCCGCGGCATGCTTCACCTCCTTTGGGATCTCCTGGAAGCGATGACACGCAACGAAATGCTGCTCCTCTGCCTCTACTAACCGAGGCTTCAAATCAGCACAGATTTTGCTTTTCTCCGCGAGGTAACATCGGTCATAATATGGACAGCCGGCCGTGCGCTTCCCTTCCTGAACCTTGAGCCTTATTTCCGTCTCTTCCCATTTTTGATCCAGCCTGGGTACGGAAGAAAGGAGCATTTGTGTATACGGATGCAATGGTTTTTGGAAAACCTTTTCTATGTCCCCGGACTCCATGATGCTACCGCGGTACAAAATAATCGCCTCGTCGCTAATGTAATGGGCAAGAGAAAGATCATGGGTGATAAAAAGGATGGATAACCCGTGGTTTTCGCGAAGTTCTGCTAAGAGATTAAGCACATCGATGCGCGTGGACGCGTCGAGCATGCTGATTATTTCGTCAGCAACAAGGAATTGAATATCAAGAAGTAAGGCCCGGGCAATGAGGAAACGCTGTAGCTGCCCGCCGCTCAATTGATGGGGGTATTTGCCTAAGACCTCCTCGGGAACCAATCCCACCGCCCGAAGCGCTTCCCTTACGCGTTCATCCCATTGTTGAGCCGTGGCGTTTGCGAAAAATTCAGTTCTCACAATGTGAAAAATTCGATCAGCCTTGAAAATGGGGTTATAGGAGGAAAAAGGATCCTGAAATACCCCCTGAACTTTGCGGTAGTAATCCTTGAGGGCCCGTCCGGAAAGCGCTGAAATGTCGTTCCCTTCAAAAAGAATCCGCCCGGAAGTGAGAGGAATGAGGCGGAGGATCATTTTCCCAATCGTAGTTTTCCCGGAACCGCTTTCCCCAATTAGGGAAACCACGCGCCCTTGGGCAACCCGAAAACTCACATCATCTACGGCCCGGAGAGCTTTTCTCCCAAAGGTTCCCAGCCGATAAATTTTCGTTACGTGTTCAAGTTCAACCATGATTTCCCGTAACGCGCCAACAAGCCACTTGCCTTCCCGTGGAATTAAGGGTGATAAACGGTGGTTCCTCACTGCACTTTTCAAATGCTTCTGGACATCTTTCGCGGAATCGGCAACCTCCTGGCGGCTGTAAGAGCGACGGCGGATGTCCAGGAATGCCTCGCAGTTTTGTCTCCATATACCGTACACCAATTTTGGGGAGGGAAAAGATGAGGAGACGGGTGTAAGGATGCTTGGGATCAGAGATGATCTCTTCAGTGCTTCCTTTTTCTGCGAGTTTGCCTGCGTACATCACGAGAATGGTATCGGCGATTTGATAAAGGAGGGAGATGTCGTGGGTGATCACGATCAACGCCTTAACGAAACGCTGGTCCCTGAATTCCACGAGCATTTTTGCCACGGCTTTTTGGGTGGAAACATCCAAAGCTGAAGTAACCTCATCGGCGATGAGCAAAGAGGGATTGAGAAGAGTGGAAAGGACCATGACCACCCGCTGCTTCATCCCTCCAGAAAGCTCAATGGGGTACATCTTGAGGACTTCAAGGGGAAGCTCCACGAGCTCGAACCGTCGGCTCAATTCAGGAAGTACTTGCCTCAACTTCAGTCCGCGCGAAGCTAAAATGTCAGCAAATATTCTTTTTATTTTTTTCGTCGGGTTAAGCGCGTTCATCGCGTATTGGGGGATGAGCGAAACTTTTGTAAAGCGAAAGGCGTTCATCTTCTCTCGGTCCCAGATCGGAAGAGGTTTACCTTCGAGGAAAACTTCTCCTTCGACGTATTTCATCGGGGGTTTGAGGAGGACTAAACTTCGGCCAAGCGTGGATTTGCCGCAGCCAGACTCGCCAGCAAGTCCCATGATTTCGCCTTCAGCCACGGAAAAAGTGGCCCCATCCAGGGCCTTAACCTCTCCTTTTATGGTCTGGTAATACACCCGAAGATCTCGAACCTCTAAAATGTTCATCACATCTCCCGAAGTTTCGGGTTAAACACTTCGTCGAGCCCAACGTTGGTGATGTAGAGTGCACCTACCAAAAGGGCAATGGCTAGTCCTGGTGGGACGAACCACCACCACATCCCTAGAGGCAGAGCTCCCCAAAGGAGGGCCGTCTGCATCATGAGCCCCAAAGATATTCCACGGGTAGGGCCAAGGCCGATGAAATCCAAAGTAGCGGCGTTAAGGATAGCTCCTCCGAATTGCAAGATGAATACCATCACCAAATAAGAAAGCATGTTGGGAGCGATCTCCGTAAGCACGATTTTCGTGGGCCTCATCCCGCTGATCTTTGCGAGATCCACGAATTCTCGGGCTTTAAGGGAAAGCGTTTGGGCCCGGACTGCCCGGGCTGTCCAAGGCCAGGCTGTGCAGCCAATGAAAACCGCTTGGATGAAGAAACTACGCACACCGAGATAGGCCGCAAGGATAAGAAGAAGGGCAAGGGTGGGGATAACCAGCACCACATTGGTAAAAGTGTTAAGTATCTCGTCCACCCATCCTCCGCGATACCCAGCACTGAAGCCGATCAAGGTACCAATAACTGTGGCCAATCCTCCACCTAAAACTCCCACCAAGAACACCGGATAAAGGCCGTGAACGAACTGGGTGAAGACGTCCTGACCGAACATCGTGGTGCCAAACCAAAATTCTTTGCACGGCGGCCGAGCAGATGGGCCCACATAAGCCCAAGGTTCGTAGGGCGTAAGGTGCGGGCCTACGATAGCTAAAAGCACGAAAAAGAAGACCACTAAAAGGCCCAATCGCAATTTCCAGTTGCGCCAAGCGAAGTAAAGGATTTCGTGTTTGACCTTGCGGGGCTTTTTCTTCATATCTCTCCGATCATTCCCCGCCTGGTGCGGGGATCCACGATGAGATAAACGATATCCACAATGAAGTTAGCCAAAAGGACGCCGATGATGATGAAAAGGAAGCACCCTTGGATCAGGAAATAATCCTGATTTTGGATGGCCTGAACGATCAAAGAGCCGATGCCGGGGTAGGAAAAGACCGTCTCCGTGACCACGGCCCCAGCAGCAATAGTCCCCATCTGCAACGCCAGGCCGGTGATTTGGGGAAGAATTGCGTTACGAAAAGCATAGCTGCGGATAAGCCTTCGGGGAGCCCCCAGAGACTCCAAATATTGGCTGTAATCAGCTTCGAGCTCATAGATGATCATATTCCGCATCCCGATAGCCCAGCCCCCGAACATCACCAAAAAGAGGGAAGCGAAAGGAAGAAACCAGTGCCAAAGCAAATCCAAAAAGAATTTCCAAGAGAGGTTTGGGGTCATTGCAAAGCTATAGCCCCCGGCGATGGGAAACCAACCCAAAGCCACGCCAAATCCCCAGGCAAGAAGTATCCCTAGCCACATGTAGGGAGTTGCGGTGAGGAAATAGCCCATGGGAAGGAGGGTACTATCCAGCCACTTCCTCCGCGCGGCAAGCGCGCCGAACTTGTTCCCAGCGATCCAGCTCAAAATGATGGCCGGAACCAAAATGGCCAAAGTGTAAGGAATGGCCTCGGCGATAACTTTAATGACGGGTTTGGGGAAGAGGTAAACGCTCACGCCCAAGTCTCCATGGAATACGGCTTTCCAGAAGTTCAGATATTGTTGCCAGATGGGGACATCCAAACCGAAGGCTTTGAGGTAATAGCCGCGCATGACTTCTACCGCTTCCGCCCTAAGGGCTGCGCGGGAAAGCATGGTTTGGATGGGGTTTCCTGGCATGAACCTGGGGATGATCCAGTCAATGGTCACGGCCAAAAAGAAGGTGAGAAGGTAAATGGTGAGCTTTCGCACAAAGTACCGAGTCATTCCCGCTCCTCAGGATGAGAAAAAGGGCCGCCCTTCCGTAGCGGGAAGGGCGGCCCACCGGTGTTACTTTGCTGGCCCGATTACGCACAGGGTATGGAGGCCACCCATCTGCCAGTATCCAGCCCAGGTGCACGGGAGCCAGTGCGGCCGGCCCTCATAGGCGCCGGGGAAATTCTTCCACACGAACTCCACGTACTGAGCCCAAAGCCCGTTGTACCAGAGCGGGATCATGGGGAGATCGGTGAGGAAGATCTCCTGGATCTTGGAGCAAATAGACTTCATGCCTTCCTCATCCCACGGCGGCGTGGCCGCAAGCTCGTCCACCAGGGCGAAGATCTCGGGGTTGTTGTAGCGCCCGAAGTTTCCGCTGCCCATAATGTCGCGGATAGGATGGTTGAAGAGGAGGTTATACACGGTCCAGGGCGTGTTGCTGAGGCTAGCCCAGTTATTGAGGGTCATATCGAACGTGCCGGTGACAAGGGCCGTGTTCCATGCGCCGTAATCCGGGTAACGATAGACCACGTTGATCCCAGCGGCCTGGGCGCTCTCGGAGATAACGCGGATAGCCTCCATCCAGTCCGTCCACCCAAACGGGCACGTTACCTCGAGATAAATCTTGGAGCCATCGGGAGCTTCCACGAGCCCATCGCCATCGAGATCCTTGTAGCCCGCTTCGGCCAGGATCTGCCGGGCTTTAGCCGGATCATAGGTGAACCCTAGGCGGGCCACGACGTCCTGGTCCACGTATTTGGAAAGATGGGGCAGGAGGGCCGTGGGGCTCGCCCGCGAGACCAGGCCTGCAAAGGCCCGGTCAATGATGGCATCGACGTTGATGGCATAGGCCAAAGCCTTGCGGAAGGCCGGATCATTAAGGGGTTTCTTCGTGAGGTTGAGGAAGAGGACCGCAGTGTTAGCGGAAAGCATATATGGAGGGTTGGGAAGGTAGGTCTTAACGTACCCTAGGGAGGCGAGGGTAGCGATCCCGGGGAGGAAGTTGTTAGAGAGGTCGATTTCGCCCTTAAGGAGGGAACCAAGGGCCAGGTTGTTCGTAGCGAAACGGATCTCCACGATGTATTTGGGAGCGGGCTTAAGCCCAAGGAGCTTGATTCCCCACCAGTCCTCGTTGCGGATGTATACGTTCCGATCCGGTCCGTGAGCATAGTACTTGTAGGCTCCAGAGCCAATGGGCTTTTCGTTAGCACCGCTTGTGATCTCCTCTTCGGTACGGGTCTCCCAAATGTGCTTGGGCACAATGGCGATGTTATAGAGGTTGTTCATGAATTCCTGATAAAGCGGCTTCCTCTTGAAAGAGAACTCCACGTAGTAGTCACCAACGCTGACCACGCTCTCGAGGTAATCCCACATGGGGCTGTAGTAAATTGCCGGATACTTTTTCCCAAGCTCGTAAGTGAAGACTACGTCTGCAGCGGTAAGAGGAGTGCCATCTTGCCAAGTAATACCTTCGCGCAACTTGACCTCAAAGAGCTGGTCGCTCTTCCACTTCCCGTACTCCGCGAGCCATGGAATGAGCTCGTCTTTGACGGGATCGTAGAAGAAGAGGGGTTCATAAATTAGGCCGACGGTACCGGAAGTATTCGCTTTGCTCCAAGTGATGAAGGGGTTCCAGTCCGTGGGCGGTCCCCAAGCCGCGCCGCTTATGTACAAGGTCTCATTGCGCGGAAACTCTTGGCCAAAGGCCAACCCAAAGCTCAACACCGCCAAACCCAGAAAAATCCAGCACTTACCCCGCATACTCACACCTCCTTAGCATTTTGGAATTCAGATTGAGCCGGTTTGCCCAAGAGGGATTGCTCCCAGTACACCACCTCCTTTCTTTCATAGACGGGGCAGAATTCGCCCCGGTTTCTGCCCTCTTCAGAGGTGCTCCAAAAATAGGATGCAAACTTTTCCCAATTTTCGGAGGAATGGTTTTCTTCGCCGCCGAAAAATTTCCGGAGAATTTCTTGGGCGGGCTTATTTTGGGGCGTGTAACCCAGATCCCCAGGACCACCCGAAGCGGGATTCGTCTGCCAATTCCAGAAAAATAGGCCCGCAAACCAAGGCTTCCCCAAAAATGCTTGGAAAACCGCGCAATAGCAATTGGCTTGCCCCGCGGGATTGTACGAACCCTCCATCGTCCAATTCCATGGTTCCCTCGCAGCATAATCTATGCTTCGGTAGCCAACTTCCGTGAAGATCACCGGCTTCCCTACTTTTCTCTGCCAGGTTTCGATGAGGGAAATCCATGGAACCCAAGCCAAAAGTAGCTCCTCCACCGAGGGGGTCTGGGCAGAACTTAGGGGGAAATAGGCATCGATTCCAACATAATCGAGAAGGTCCCAAAAGCACAGATTCTGGAATTCATCCCAGTTGGCCGCGTAAACGAGGGAACCCGTAAAAATTCCCCGCACTGCTGAAACCAGCTTTTCCCAATGGTCTCGAAAAGCTTTCCCGCTTAGGCTCCGAAGTTCCGTGCCTAAGCAGAAAAGTTCCACGCCAAGGTTTTCCGCAAGCTTAGCATAATGGAGAACGCGGCCCTGATAGTTTTCAAACCATGCCTCTATATCCGCAGGAAAGATCTCGCCTCGCCAAGTTCCGTCTTTAGGGTCCACGTGAAGTTTCAGCATGACGTTTAAACCCTGCGAGTGAGCCATTTGCACGACATGGATAAGGGAAGTTTCGGACGGAGTGAGCGCTTTGTCGGCGTAAATTTCCGTGGAGTTTTTCGTATCCATGTATTCCGTGACGAGGATGGCTACCCAGTTAACCCCTATGGTTTTGAGGAGCGAAAGCGAGGCGTCGGAGGCAGGGGTAGCATATTCCTCCGCGGCCCAAGCCGTGTAATTAACCCCTCTAAAGTCGAAGGAATGATCCAAGCCCTGTTGGGCTGCGTAGCCCAAAAAGTTAAGCGCCAAAATTACTGCGACCAAAAAATTCTGAAAAACGGACCTACAAGGATTCATTTTTGCTTTTCCTCTTTATCCAAATAGCTTTCCCGAAATTCCTTCCGCGTAACCCCACAGGAACTCCGCACCACCAATTCCACCGGGAACAAAGTCTTCCTTCGCTCTTGATTGCCCTGGCCATTCAAGAGGTCCAAGAGGAGTTCTACAGCCATGAATCCCAAAAGACGGATGGGCTGGCGCACGGTGGTGAGCGGCGGATCAAGAAGACTAGCAAGAGGAATATCGTCGAAACCAACAATCGCGATGTCTTCGGGAACCCGCAGGTTTTGGCTGCGTAACGCCCGCAAGACCCCTGCTGCCATGGTGTCGCTTTGGACAAAGATCGCCTCTGGCCGCAAGGGGAGAAGTCTCGATAAGGCAGCCATAGCACCTACTTCAGTGAACCCGCCCTCCACAACCAAAGCCTCATCGTAGGGAATACCATGGGCTTCCAGAGCGTCCCGATATCCAGCCAGTCGGTCTTGAACGTGAAGATGGTTAAGAGGGCCGGTGATAGTGGCGATCCGCCGGTAACCTAGCTGCAAAAGGTGCTCGGTGGCCATGCGCGCGCCCCCGTAGTTGTCCACGTCCACATAGGGAAGGCCAGGCTGCTTACCCACAGCAACTGCCGGGATCCCATCAGCTCGGAGGGCTTGAATAACGGGGTCATCTGGAGGAGCAGAGGCCACTACCGCTCCCTCCACATAGCCGTTTTGCAAAAGATTCGCATAGAGCTCCTCTTGGCGGCGGGGATCATCGAAAAGGGCGAGCACCATTTGATATCCGTGAAGATTGCAGGCTTGGACAGCGCCTTGAAGGAGGATAGCGAAGAACTGATCAGAAAAGAGCTTGTTTACGGACTCAGGGATCAGCATGGCTAAAAGCTTTGTGCGCTTTGTGGCGAGGCTTCGGGCGATGGGGTGTGGGCGGTAGCCGAGTTTTTCGATGGCCGCGAGGACGCGGGCTTTGGTTTCGGCGCTCACATTGGGATGGCCATTAATCACCCGGGAGACCGTGGAGCGGGAAACCCCGGCCAACCTGGCCACTTCCTCCAAAGTCGCCACCCCCCGTTTTGGGAGCGCTCCCACAACTTTTATGGTAGGCTGGGGACGCCCCCTTGTCAAGACCCTAAGGGTGGCTCAAAAGGAGTTCTTCCAGTTGCAAAGCGTTTTCGGGGGCCCAGGCGTTCCAGTCGTTGTTGAAATAGATGAAGACCCGCTTTACTGGAAGGCGTTTGATCCTCTCCGCCCAAGTGCGCAATTCCCGCATGGAGTAGCGATACG
>Ga0272449_1003292_pt1 | contig 14020 bp, 9 predicted proteins | sample YNPCB0241_FD_198679 | JGI IMG/M metagenome (GOLD analysis project Ga0272449, IMG submission 198679) | Hot spring sediment microbial communities from Yellowstone National Park, WY, United States - YNP-CB-024-1 | ecosystem: Environmental > Aquatic > Thermal springs > Hot (42-90C) > Sediment...
GCAGATTGTCGATCTCATGAGGCCCCTCAGCACTAGCCGCCGCGGAGTTGATAACGTTGTGAGGGTCGTGTTGCGCAAACGCTACAAAGAGCGAATATTGACGCCTGCTGTCGATAGCCTCCAAAAGGCTTTGCAAAGTGCCTGCGCGAGTTCGCGAACGAGTGTAGTTCTGCACGAACAGCGAGAACTCATCGAAAAGCACCAATATGCCCCCGAACTGCCTTTGCTCCTTGCAGTAATGATCAACTAACCACCTTAGAATCTTGTCTATGCCGAAATCGCCCTCGAAATTCGGGGTGGTACCGTAAAGATAGCGATGCAGTCCGGTAACGATATCGTAAGTGTTGTGCTCGAAGTTCCGGACGCGCTGAGTAAGCATCGGCAGATCGGTGTGTGCTCTCTCCTCTAAGAAGCGGTTCGCTCCCTCTGCCCATTGCGCATCCTGTGACAGCTTCTGCAACCATTCGCCGGCGCTCTCGAACCATAGCGGGAGCCGTTCGCTCACACCCTGTTCGCCAAGCGCTGTCTTCACTGCCTGCAGGAACTGCTGGTCCAAAGGCTCCGGCCTGTCGCCGCGCAGGCGGATCACCAAATATGGAGCGCGGCTTTCACGGAACTCCTGAAGATTGCTCACATGCACTTCGCTGTCCACTGCATGCCTGATCTTATCCATCACAACCTTAAACTCTTCGGTGTTCACATCTCTGCCGAAATAGTTGGCAAGTACAAGACCGAAGTGGCTCTTACCGTGCCCGTAGTTGGCTATGATACAGAAGCAGTTCTCCAGCACATCGGCGATGGCTGCTTCACGCAGTTTGTTGAGAATTCCTATAGTAGAGCACTTTCCTGAAGGCGCATTATGGGTAAACACGAAACTCTTAAGCAGGGCGAGGTTACGACCGCGCTCCGGATAGAAGTCAATCTGCACCACACTTTGCTCCGACACATGCTCGTCCAGCTTTACAAGGTCTTTAGTAAGGTACATGGCAGCACCTCCATTTACGTTGCCGACTTCACGTACAGCGCGCTCTATTGCTCGCAGCACGCCGATGCGCCGGTCAAAAAATTCTACCTCCACCGGGCACAGCGTCCCGCAGTCTGCCATTCCTCCAAAGAAGGCGGCAAAAGTTGTTTTGCGTCCTCAGGCATAGCAATCAGCAATAAGCGTCTGCGATACGGCATGGAGTCTCGCACAAACAGCCATACTTGTTGCCTTTCTTTGCTATCTACGCCCGTCAGCAATAAGTCCAGATTAACAACCAGCGCGCGCAGACTGCCGGTATTCCTCTGGCTGATGGCGTCCAACCACTGCTCGATTCTCTCCGCCGAGAGGTTCACATAGTGCGAGCCCTCTGGAACACTATCCAGCGCCTTTTGCACAATGTCCTCTGGCGTAGCTTTAATCAACGCGGCGATATCCTCGAACTTGTGCAGCATCGAACCAGGCACCAGTAGCAGTGCCGTACGCAAGCGCGTCCCGGGCACTTCCAGCGCCTCAATCATCCTCTCCACTTCGTTGTTCATATATCTGATTCAGGAAGGCATTTTTATCACGCCAAAGCCGCACTACCTGATACGGCGGCGCCACACGATATACCTCCAGCACTCCAGCCTGTTGTAGCCGTTGTAGTTGCTGCCACAATGCATCTTCATCCAACCAGAAGAGCGATGCCCAGCCGCCAGGCTTGTTTAGTTCGGCCAGGTTTACCGTCACTTGGTCAGGCCAATGGTACTGCCAGTAGTCGGCCAGTGTATAGGCCAGCACCCAAAAAGGAGGCGCTTTGGGCCGCAACACGCGGTAGCCACCGTCTGTCGGCTCCAATACCCGCAAGGCAGACAGCCCGTCGCTTTTGGCATAAGTGCCCAGAAACACCGTGGCAGTGCTTTGCAGGGCGCGCGGCTTCGGCTCTTTTTGGTTTTGCTCACGCAGAATCAGGGCTAGCTCCTGCGCTACATTCCTGCTGTTGAGGATGCGGCCAGGCTGCAGAACCCGCGTAACCAATCCGTGCCAGAAGAGCGGACCAGGCCCTTGCGGTGCACTCAGGTGGTAGTGCATCAGCCACTGAGTCTTCTTTAATGAAAGCTGCCGATCATGCTTGACAGCAAGCGTTCCCAGATTCGTTGCCACTCCGTCACGTCCATCCAGCAAGCCCGTAGCGACGCCATAGCGGCGCATCGCAGGAATGTACTCCACTCCTAACGAGGTATGTTTCCTTAGGAAATCATCCAGCGGTAGATCATGATTTGAGTCGCACCTTACTCTCACAGCTATGGGTAGTATCTGTGCTAGCGCCACGCGGTTCAATGCGAACGTGCGGTGAAAGGTTAGCCCTAACGGTTTCTCCTTCTTGGCCACTGCTCACCGTCACTCCCTTCTTGGTCGTTCTGGGTGGAATAGTGGACATATGCTAGTTCCGGGTGTCCCAAAGCCAACGCGATCTCATCTCGGATTTGCCTTCGTGCCTCCGTGTCCACCAATATGCTATAGACTTGATCATCTACGAAAGCGTATTCAACGTTATCTTCCAGGTCGCCTATACTGCTACAAGTTTTCATTCGTTCGTAGCTCCACTCTCTACCAATCCTGGGCTTCAGATGCCACCATCCACTGCTACGCAAGTGGAAGAAAGGTATATGTGGCCGGCAGGAATCACCTGGTTGTTTAACTGCTTTGAAGTAAAAACTGAACCGCTCGCGAAGCTCTCTATCGAAGTAAATCCGATTATCACGGAGTAATCCGTCCTCAAACATGTCTACTACGGCCAACAGTAAAACAAGCTTGTGCGGCTTCACTCGGTCTTTCGTTCGATGTCTATGCATCTGTCGAATCCGCTTCCTAAACTCATCCACACAATTCACTTGCGATAGCTTCTCACAACCGACAGATAAGGCATGCATCCTCTTCTTCCTCGCTCCCAAACACATCCAGCAACCTTCGGTTAGAGCGAAAAGGACGTTGTGCTTGTTGCTTCTCCCATTCTGCTTTTATTTGAGCAATGCGCTCCGGCCGTGCAAGTTCCCGTAGGCTTTCCCTACGAACCCAGGTGTAACGCTTTCCAGTAACAGGATCAATCTTCTCGTACTGCGCGGCCCGTTCGAAAAGTTGCGGATGGTTTTCCAGCAATCCGACCCACTCTATCTTCTGCTGAAAGAAGCAGAAATAGCATCCGGAACGGGTGCGCCAGCGGTAATAATCCGGAAGTCCTAACCCGCTTTCATCCAATATACGTAGAACATCATCCTTGGTTATACCATCCTCTATAAAGGGGTAGCGCGCAATGATATTAGGCTTACTGGATATATAACCCTTTCTCTGAGCTTCGTCCGCTCGAATGCCTACATAGTTGTAACACAGCTCATCACCTACATACAGCTCAAAAGGAATAATCTTGAGCTGCTGCGTGCACCACCTAACCATTGGAGACGGCAAAAATCCACCTCGCGCTTTCAGCAAATCTTCAAACGTAACATCATTCCGCCTCAGTCTCACAATTGGCCGGCCGAGGTAAGCCTCCAGCTTCTCTATGTACTCATAGGTTTCAGGCAGTTCCTCCCCTGTATCCATAAAGACGTATTCCATCTCCGGGACGCGGTCGCGCATGTAAACAGCAAGGGCAGTGCTGTCCTTTCCACCGGACAGCGAGAGGATGTGTCGGATCGGACACCGGTCACTCATGTTTGCCTCCCTAGCGAAACAAAACTTACCGAATCACCGCTCGAGAGCATTAGAAGCTCACCGCAAGATTATGCACCCAACTTAATATGATCCCTCACAAAAGGCACAAAAAGCCTATAGAGGGTTAAGCCTCCTCTTCCAAATCGGTTAGCAAGCGCAACAATGCACTCAGTCGCACCCGCGGCGAGATACCTCCATATAAAACCTGGCGCAACCGATGCAGCAGTTGATCGCGCTGTTGCTCTTCTTCCCGAGTAAGGGGTATATCTTTCAGGCTCATCACGACTGTTTGTCTGTACAATTCGCCAAAAGTAAGAGCCATCCTTGGAAAGCGCTCCACATCTGCGTCCGTCCACGAACGCGGAGGGCGTCCAGCCACGTATGCCAGAACACTTTCCAAGACCTCGTCATCTGAATCGGCGGGTTCACTGTCGGAACCTGTTGGCGGGTGCGCAGGAGGTGAGCACAATTCAGCCGCCGCACGCACTAACAGCGGCCTCAGTTGTTCGTGCGATACACGGTCACGCAGAACAGCGGCCTGCGACCGGAACAGCCGCCATCCAACCCATCCCTCTGGCAGACCGAAGGCTCTCAGCAGTTCATCGCGCGCCCAGAGGATGGTTTGTGGGGTAACTTCTGAAAGCGCCCTCAGCGCAGAGTTGAGAGCCTCGAAGAAACGCTCTATCTCCTGCTCCGCCGATTGGGAATGCTGGGGAGGTATCTCCACACCAAGCGCAGCAGGAATGTCAAAGAATAGTAAACGTTCGGGAGAGCGTGCTTGTGCCACTGCCTCGCGCAGCGCCAATGCCTGAGGAGGCAAACGCCGTGTGCGCCAAGCATGCTCCGGCAGACTACGCAATCGGCGCACCAGTTCGCGCACCACAGGAACGGTCTTTGGTGCAACATTCCAACTTTTGGCTATACGCTCTAACACGCGTGCGCGTGGCCCGTCAGTGCGGCACCCGGCAACTGCGAATAACTCTGGCCGACGCAATAGTACCTCCCAGTCTGCAATCGAGGGTTGCGGCAGGAAGGTTCCTTCTCGATAGAGAGTGGTCTCATCGATATAGACTTGCAGGAAAGCACACAATATGATCGGAAAAACCCCCGGTGCAAGGCCGTATGGCGGTCTAGCAAGTTGTTGTTGTAATTCAGCGATGTTGATGGGTTGTGAAGGATCGGTAAAGATGAGCTGCTGCATCCGCTGCCAGAGCTGCCTTAGACGCGCAGGATCGTCCTCAGGGGGCTCTTGAAAGCCCCAACTCAACGCCTGTGGTGCATGCAAACCAGTTACCCGAAGTACGCTTTCATACATACTACGCTCTGGCGGATAACCGTTGATGCCCAACCGCTCCTCATGCGAACGTGTGAGCATGGCCTCGATGAGGTTGCGCCGTCCGGCGGAGGCTGCCGATGATAGTATCCATCGGTTGATTAACTCATTACTCAATACGGGAGCTTGAGAATACAACTCATCACATACATCCGATAGCATTGCAGAAAGGGATCGATGCGTCCATCTCTCTTGCCCGGCGTAAAACCATTGGCAGGAACGCAAAATATACTGCACTTGCTGACGGATGGCTTGTTTCACACTATCGGTACGTTCGCGCAACTCGCGCCGAGCTACAGGATCGCCGCGAAGTTCTGGGGTATTTTGCTGTACATACTGCAAACTCAGTAGCTCCTTGCACAATTCATAAAGCCGAACAGTTTCCTGCGGCACAGCAACGACAATTTCTCGGTTCTGTGCGGTAGACGATAGTGCCCACTCGACTAGATGTCTCACCTGGGCATGGTTCTCCGGCAAGCATACCAGTAACACCCCCGCATAGCCTTCGGCAGGTGGAGCCAGAGAACATCCCGTCTCAATATCTTGAGCATCCAAGTAGCGCACTTCAAAAATACGAAGCACACCGGTCTTGTGACTGTGCCTCCTTGCAACTACAGGAGTTGGTGTGAGGAACTCACGCATCAGCGTAGCTAGCCGAATCTCTCCGGCTACACATCTGCGCGCCTGTTGCAAGACCTCTTCTATGTCTATGTCACTGCCTTGCCAAATGCGATAAGTCTGATCAAATGCACGGTAAACTATCGCAGATCGCCGCCGCAGTTTCTGTAGAGTATGCTCCAGATGTGAATCGCTTAAGCTTGGCAGTAGAGCACAGCTTAATACATCGATATTGGGACGTAAATGGCTTACTTCGCTGACCCATTGCATTACAGCAATGCTCTTCATTACCGAAACCTCGGATTCACTCCACGATTCACGCTGCAAAATCTGCTCCGCTTCGGCAATCGGGCGAACACGAAAGCTGCTGTAAAGAGCACCTCGGAAGTTAGCCACAATGTAGTCGAACAAGTTGTGGACCCCAAATAGGGGCATATTTTCCTGTGAAACAGGCGACAGTACGTGGCTATTCAAAAACTCTTGGAAGCCATATGGCTCATTGGCTGCAAGAAACGCAAACAAAGAGCGTTCGTTTTGGGCGTGTCGGCGGAACAAATGCGGCAACACCATCAAAGTCATCGGATGAAGCGGATAGGCGCGCCGTGCTAATTCAACAAACTCCTGAGGGCGCATAGTAGGTGGTAACAATCCTTTCTCCGCGATATGCTCCGCCAAACTCTGACACAAGGACCCACCGCTGTGTAAAAAGACTTGAGGCTCGATAGCATAAGCCGCCAAGCGCATTAACTGCTCCGCACTTTCTACAAAAGGGATATCTTCGAAACGCCCCTGAACCTTTGTCCACTCTCGGCGCGTAATCTGTTCAAGCTGGTGTGCGTAGTTCTCAAAGGCCTGATGGAGGATTCCGATGAGGAGCATGGGCAGTTGCGGAGCCATCTCCGCAAGCTGTTGTAGGAGAAATAGGTCTCCTAACTCAGGATGCAGGGCAACGTATTCGAGGGGTTTTCCCATCTCATCAATAACAAGCAATAGTGGCGCGTTCCAAAATCGATGGAGTTGCTCGATATAGCGTATCGCAGCCTCCTCTAGAACGCGCTCTTCGACAACGCCCGCAAGGAGCTGTTCACATTCGCGGCGCAGCTTGGGCGGCACGTCGGGAACCAACAATAACGTTTCAATGATGCATCGAGCTGGCGAGGCTCGTCGTCCTACTACCAAAATAGGGCGGAAATCTGGAAGCTGTGAAACCATTTCTGCCAGCATGGCATCCGCCTGGCTTAACTTGTTTACAGCCAGAGAATGCAAATGGTGCTGCCGGCAGAGTAAACTGCTAAGAAAAAGAGCAAATAGAGATTTCCCAGAACCATAAGGGCCAGTAAGCGTCCATGCGTACTGCGAAAGCCTTATTCCGTCAAACAGGCGACGGAGACTTTGCAATGCGTGCGGACTTAGAACATAGGCACTTAACGCCTCGGTAGAACGCGCATCACGCTGCAGGTTTACAGACCGAAAGAAACGTGGTTGCATACGAACCAGACTTGAAAGCGGAACAGGGGTGTCAGCGGCCATGGCTCCTCTCTCGTGCATAATAGTCTTGCAAAAGTTCAAATGCCATTCCGCTTAATTCTTCGGCACACTCGGGCTTAAAATGTACTTGGGTAACGCCCGCCGTTTCGCCAATATCGATCTTTCCTTTTGTTAACTTTTGCAGCTCTTCTAAAGCGACGAGAAGGCTGTCCTCATTGAGCCGAAAAGCCTGCCCGGGACTACCTGGCGCATATAGGCACTCTCTTAGACTGAGAGTGCGACGTCGAGAGGCATAAGCATTCCAGAACTGCACTAGAGCAAATCCAATTATGTGCGGTGGAAGCCCATCCTTCTGTCCTATATAGAAGCGGTATGTCCCTTCTTCCTCGCCACCACGGATAATCCCTAACTCTGCAAGAGGGCACTCTAATGCCGCCTCGGGCAAAATGTGTAACGAGTGGAACGCAGGCACATAAGTGCGCAAGAAGCAGTCTACGTCTCGCTCTATCGATTTCGGTGACACAGCATGTTGTTGATTTGCGATGCCTTGCAGAAATATAACCAGCCGTTTCTTTGTGAATTCTTCCTCAGGATAACCAGTGAAAATATAGTACCACGCACTCGCTCGCACAGGGTTTGTCACCAATAACCAGTGCAAAAGCCACAGCGAAGCGAGGTCCTCCAAATACGGGTCCCAACCGTCGTCGCTCAGCAGTTTTTCCCCTATGAGAGTCGGTCTCAGCGGTTTGCGACCTGTCCGGCAAGGCTCCTCCTCGGCAATCTGGGTGGCTAGACACCAAAAGCGAATAGAGCGAACCATGTTTTTGCCCACCCCAAGAACGACCATTGCCTCCTCATCAGAAAGCGCAAAACCACTTTGTCTAACGACATCGAAACCTTTCTTCAACCAACCGTAACGGAAGGGAAAAGTCTCATGCGCGCCTACACTGTAACGCCAACCGAAGTCTCCAACTCCCCTCATTTCTGTTAAACCACTCGAAAAAAGATAACGAAATATCTCCGTTTTAACCCACAAAGCCAAAAGAGCGCTTGCATTCCTCATGCATTTCCTTTATCAATTTGCTGCTCTAACCATGCAAGGCTCATCTCGATAGTTCAAGTCACCCATGGCATGTTCCTTTTGCTGCCGTTGTAGAGAGAGGCCTTACGCGTTCATTGTGCACGCATTGATGTGAAGTATATCTTCACTCTGTAGCAGTTTCATTCACCAAACACAGCAGACATTCTGAACCCTCAGAACCAGACACGAACAATAGGCTGTTATCGAGCCTTTCACTCCGCAAAGATTGATTGGAAACCGCGCCTATGACAGTGACAGTCTGAAAAGGCGTTTGGTGGAACTTGGTATAAGAAGATTGAGCGATCGTTTGCATGTTTAGGCAATTTCAGAAGGTTGTAATGCGTTATGAGCGTTATTTGGAGAACTTTCTGGGCTTTGTGCAAATCAGTTGCGTTATCGTCTTGCTTAGGCACTTTTTAAGAGTGCTTTTAGTGCGGGAGTCCGTTTCGCCGATTTTCCGTAGTTGAGGGCTGTTTTTCGGTTTGAAAAGGCTGTTTATCTTGGCGAGCGTTCCAAATGTCCGAATTTTCGAATTTCGCAGTGTTTTGCGGTATAATTCGATATACCAAAAATCGGCAAGCCCGATGATGGGAGGGGAAGGTTTGACGGCATACGAAAGGCGTTTATCGGTCGTGGCTTCCCTTTGGCCGAGACTGCAAAGGTGGCGCCGGTTGTTCCAGCAGGAGACAGTGCATCTGCTGATGCGCCGCGCAGTTTGGGGCGCGCGGTTGATTTTGTTTGTGGCGCTATGCCTCCTCGCGGTTGGAGAGGCAGGCCCTATCAGTAGGATGGCAACCCAGGCTTTGGTGCTTGCCTGCGCTTTGGGGGTGCTGGCTTTGGAGTGGCCCGGGGGTTCAGAGTTGAAGGTACCCCGGGCCGCTGTGCTTTTTGCTGGGCTGTTATCGGTTTGTTTGCCCACAAAGTTTGCCCTTGCGGTTCCAGTGCTTTTGGCTTTGGGATTGGCTCGCGGCAGCAGCGATAGGTTGGCTGTGTGGCGGTTGGGCGGGCTTGCGTTGTTTCTCGCGCTAAAAAGGCTGTATTTGCACATTCCTGCGGGTTGGTATGCGGCGGAAAGTCTTGGGCGGGCTGTTTCGGGTTCTTTATCCCCTTTGGTTGGCTGGACGGTACAGTTGGGGCCGTCGGTTTTGGGGGTACCGGCGTTTGTTCTGGTTCTGACGTTTGCGTTTTGGGGTGCGGTTCTGCTGGGCAGAGAGCGCCCAGTCATGGTGTGGTTACCGTCGGTTCTGGCCGCGGTTCTCTTCTATCTGCAGGCTTATATTCGTGTTAGATTTATCGGGGCCTCGCTGCCCACAGTGTACAGCCTGTGGTGGGTGAGCCTTCTTCTTTCGTCTGCGCAGGCTTTGGCGTTGTTGCCCTTAGCTTCTTTGGACTCCGCGGTTTCTCAAGAATACAGCACGGGGAGAGCGCCGTCTCAAAGGTTGCGGATTCGGATGGGGATTGCCCCGCTTTTGCTTGAGGCGAGGTTATTCGGGATTTTGGTTTGCATATGGTTGGCGGCGGTTGCCTTGGCGAGGCCTTCGGGTAGTGGCGGCAGTGTTGTGATTTTTAAAGACGGCGCCATCCCCTGGGGGCTTCCGGATCCTCCGCACACCGTAACACGGCTGAGCGACGGGAAGGTCGGCCTTATAGAGCACTACCTGCGTTCGATTGGATTCAAGGTGCGCTGGCACGAAGGCGAATTGAACCGCCGGGCGCTTGCAGGTGCGGATGTACTACTAACTATGAACTTGAACCGGCCGTTGAGTAAAGCGGAGACGGATGCGTTGTGGAACTGGGTGAGGGGCGGCGGTTCTCTTTTGGTGTGCGGCGACCACACCGACTATGTTGGGTTGGTGACAAACTACGGCCGTTTGTTGGAGCCTGTTGGTATCGGCTTCAATTTCGACTCTGCGGTGCCTCTGCACGGATCTGAGATGTGGAGGGCAACGGCGGAGTTTCGTCCGTCACCGATTGCTTTGGAAGACTGGATTCCCACCGAACTAAGCGTGAGCATCGGAGCTTCGTTGAGGGTGCGGCCGCCTGCCGTCCCTGTGATGGTTGGCAGGTACGGCTTTTCAGATCCCGGAGACCGAACTCGTGCATGGATGGGCTCTCTCGGGAACCTGACTTACGACCGTGGAGAGCGGTTCGGCGACGTGGTTCTTGTAGCGGCGGCCCAGCACGGACGCGGCAAGGTGCTGGTGTTCGGCGATACATCATCTTTCATGAATTACTCACTGCCCAGCAGTTATCGGTTTGTGGGGGTAGTTTTTAGGTGGCTTGCAGATAAGCGGGTACCAGCGGCGCAGGTCTGGCCAGCGGCGCTCCTCTTGATTGGTTTAGCTGTTGCCTTTGTTTTGCGTAAGTGGAGCGCGCCGGTTTATACGGCCGCAGCCGCGACAATCTTTTGCATAGCTTTGCCGGCCGGACCGCGAGTGGCCGTGCCGATTCCCAAGACGCCGATGCTTGCCGTTGTGGATGTTTCGCATCTGGCGCCGCTTCCGCCAGCACCGGGCCCAGATCACGCGGTTGCCGGCATGAACCGCGCTTTGATGCGCCGCGGCTATCTTCCATTGATGATGAACCGATGGGACCGCCGGCTGGTAGATGCCGCTAGACTGGTGGTTCTGCCGGGGCCGGCAAAGGATTTTTCCACCGCGGAGTTGGTGGATTTGGAGCGTTTTATAGCCAAGGGAGGTGCTTTGGTTGCCTGCGTGGGCTGGGAAACCGCGTGGCTAACGCCGAATCTGCTTTCCTTCCTTGGCGTGGAGGTCGGAGCAGTGCCGCTTGGCAGTGCCGATGGAAAGCGCATCGCCAATGTGAAGGAAGATGTACCCCTCCACTTTGTCTCCGCATGGCCGGTAACGGGCCCCGGATATTCCACCATATACCAAGCTTGGGGGAAGCCGGTTGTTATAGGGAGATACAGGGGCAAGGGACGCATCGTGGTTATCGGAGACACAAAGTTCCTGCTGAAAGAGAACCTGGAAGGAGAAATGACTTTTTATGGGGGCAATCTCTGGCTCTTCAACGTTATTACGGAGCCGTGAGAAAACCAAACCGGAGATAAGCGCCAAACTTGGTGGGTTGTGGCTTGGTTTGTTCCTATCGGTTTGGGCGTGGGCGATGCTTGCGCCTTCCGCACTGGTGCCGAGGGGGCCCTGGGTTTGGTTTCTTTTGGGAGCTGCTGTGGTTTCGGCGGTTCAGTTTTACGCGGCCGGGAGCAGGCCGGTGCCCAAGGTTTGGGCCGCGGTTGTTCCGGGTGCTGTTGCGTCGGGTTTAATTTTGCCGGCGCCGTTTAGCACGGCGGCTTGGTGCCTTGCATTGGCTTTTGTTCTCCCGCTGTTTGTGCAGGGCCGCGCCGAAACTTCGCCGGGCAGTCAGGGGTTGGTTCGGCAGCAGGGCTTCTTGAATGCGATTGCGGCTCTGGTTTGGGGGTGTGTATTCTCTGCTTCGGTTTTGGGTCTAAGCGCGCTTGTTCATCCGCTTTACCTGAAGGTGATGCCGCGAATCTGCGAGTGGGCGCCGCTAGCCAGGCTGGCTGCTTTGGTTTTGAAGCTTTTGGGATGGAATGTGTCTTTGGGTGAGGGGCGCGTATATCTGTCCAGGGATACGGTTTTGATGGATTTTCCGGCGCATCTGGAGGTGATGTTTTACTATCCAACCCTGGTATTCCTGACGTTTGCGCTGGTTTTGGCCGCGTTTGGGGGTTGGAAGAGGGTTGTGCTGGTTGCCTTGGTTTGCTCTGCGTACGGTCTCGTGCGATATGTGTGCCTCACGGGGCTTGCTGTGGAGGGGTACGGTTTAAGCGTTTATTGGCACAGGTGGGTTTTGGTGACCACATTCCTGCCGATGGTTTTGCTTTTGCAGAGGCTGGTTCCCATTAGGCTACCTGCGATGCCGAGCCCGGCAAAAGCGCCGTCCAAGATAGCGGTCGCTTTGGTTTTTGCTGTATGCTCGGTTGGTTTGCTTGCGGCTTCGGTGCTGTTGGGGCAGTGGTCCGATAGCGGTGTGAGAAAACCCGGCCGCCTGCTGATAGATGAGAAGCACAGCGCTTGGACGCGCACGTGGCCCTTCCCAGACACGGTTAACTACGGGATGATGAGCACTTACAACTACTCTGCCATGTCGGAGCTCCTCAGCCGGTATTACCGCGTTGCGATAAATTTCGACCGGCCGCTGGATGATAAGTTTCTGTCGCAGTTCGATGTTGTGATGCTGAAACTGCCATCGTATCCGTTCCAGCCGTTCGAGGTACAGGCCTTGCGGCGCTTTGTTGAGCGCGGCGGTGGTTTGTGGATGATAGGTGACCACACCAACGTCTTCGGTTCAACCGTTTATCTTAACCAGGTGAGTCGCCAGTTTGGGGTGGTTTACAGGACCGACTGCACCTGGGATTTACCCTCTAGGCAGATGAACGTTTGGAAGAACGACTCTCCCCTGCCGATGCATCCGCTGTTAGGAAGGATGAAGCACTTCGAGCTGGAAAACGGCTGTACTTTGAGGCTGCCTTTGTTGGCCGACGATATTATGTTGACACGCGATAATCTATCTCAGGAAGCCAGCTACAGCACGGAGGTGTTCTTCCCGGAAAAAGAAGGCGGAGATCGGGAGACGAGGATCGGTACCGATGCGCTGTTTGGCGGGGTTCGATTTGGAAGGGGGCGCGTGGCCGCGTTTACGGACAGCACTTCGTTTTCTACCTTCGCCATGCCGGCCGAGGGGCGGTACGATATGGTGCTCGGCACCATGGAGTGGCTCAACCGCAAGAACCTGCCGCAGTGGCCGGCCCGCAGCGCGTTTTTCCTCGGGGTGAGTTTGATGGCGGCGGCGCTTTGGTTGGGGTGGCGCTCCGGAAGCACCGTGCTGGCGCTGGTGGTGGCTGTGGGGGTAGCGGGGCTTGCTGTTTCGGCGGCGGCCGCTCAACTTGGCCGTCCCGAAATGGTACCTCGTCCGCTTTCGCGGGAGCGGGCCAACTATTTGTACATGCTTCGCGGCCAGAGTGCTGCGGTGTTTGAAAATCTGGATCCTTCGAAGTGGGATCCAAGGACGGATCCGATGGGTCGGAGGCGCTACAGCACATTTGCGGTGAACGCCCAGCGTTTGGGAATAATCCCCCTGCAGGTTGATGCTGTTCCGGAGCCGCATCCTGGGGCCGCATTGTTGCTGGTTAAGCCCTCGAAGGCGTTCGAGCAGGAGCAGTTGAACCGCCTGAAAGAGTTTGTGCATCAGGGTGGTTCGCTGTTTATCCTTGCGGACAACCTCAGCGATAAGGACCATGCAGAGGCGGTAGCAAATCTCTTCGGTGTTGCGTATGGTCCTAGATGCGAGTCAACCACGCCCGTGAGCACGCGCGACGGTGTGGTAATGGGGTTTAGTGAAAGGCCGCGCACACTGCGCGGCGGTGCACCGCTCTTACTTGACCGAGATGGCAAAACTGTTCTGGCGGAAGTTCGCTTCGGTGCAGGACTGGTGCTCGTCTTCGGCGACGGGCAGATGTTTGCCAACACAACACTGGGTCACCATTTCGAGATACCGGTTGGTGACAGGAAGCTGGTTTGCGACCTCGAGTATTGGATCTTGAGGCGCCTTTTCGGAGGTGCAATCGCAGCACGTCCGAAACCGATTGTTTTGGGACAGCCTTCTGTTCCAACTTCGCCATCATCACCAGTGAAACCCGCGGCAAAAAGCGGGTGAGTGTTGAAAATGTAAGGATCCAAAAGAAAGCACAGAGGAAAAGGAGAATTGCCATGGCAAAACAGGTTGCAAAGCTCAAACGCGTAAGGCGCTTCCTGGCCGTACTTACGGTGGCCAGCATGGTTGC
>Ga0272449_1003294_pt1 | contig 14015 bp, 7 predicted proteins | sample YNPCB0241_FD_198679 | JGI IMG/M metagenome (GOLD analysis project Ga0272449, IMG submission 198679) | Hot spring sediment microbial communities from Yellowstone National Park, WY, United States - YNP-CB-024-1 | ecosystem: Environmental > Aquatic > Thermal springs > Hot (42-90C) > Sediment...
CGGCAACGTTGTAGAAGTTCCGATTCTGGTAGATAAGCCCGGCTACGTAGTCCCCCGAAGCCTCCACGGAGCAGCGGACCAGCCCGACCGGACTTACGAGTGGCAGGTCCAAGTGATATACCGCACGGAACAAGGTGGGATAATCCCCCTAAGCCCCTTCAGCGAACTGCGCATTTTCCACTGGGATTAAATTAGCTCCTCCCCCGGCCTTTCCCCGAACCGCGAGAGGAGCTAACCTCTCCCCCAACCCCTCCTCGATGCGAAGAGGGGAAAACCCCACCCCCGCCAAGATTCTCCCCCTTCCCTCGCAGGGAAGGGGGCCCTAGGGGTTAGGTCAATCCCCCGAAGGGGATTGCTCTCATTTCCACTTGCTCCCAATGGAGCCCTCGGTAGAAAATCAAAGTGAAGAGTTTCAATCCCCCGAAGGGGATTGCTCTCATTTCCACGGGAAAAGAGGGGGCACGGAGCAATTTGGGGCATCGCGGATTTTGGGTTTCAATCCCCCGAAGGGGATTCTCTTCATTGTCACTTAATTACAGGCTCTTCCCAAAACAAATTCGTAAACCCGTTGCAATCATCCACTCAAATTTCCACCGATGATCTCTTCCGCAATCCTCACCCCTTGCTCCGGATACAACCAAGCCAGCAACCCACAGGCTTTGTAGGCTAACTCCAATGACCAACCGCACAAGGGAAGCAACCCCAGGAAACCTTCCTTGCTCTTTTCATCTCCTTCACCTGCTCGCTCCGCCAGCACTTCAAGGACGGACGGCAACATTTCCGTTCGCAACCCTGTCGCCCTCTCCACGATGTCAGCCACCCCTTCCACTTCCCCTGCTTTCGTCATCTCTTCCGCAACCCATTTCAATGCTCGTGCCCGCCAGATTGCCTCCCTCAAGGCTTGATAAAAGACTTCCATTGCTCGCCCTTTTATCCCTGCCTTTGTCATCTCTCCCGCAACCTCCCACAATGCCCATGCTCGCCGTGATCGGGGGATAACCCACTCACCTCTCCCATGCACAATCTCCAACAATGTCCCTAATGTCCATGCCCTCCAGAATTCCTCTTCAATCCCTTCCGCTACTTTCAAGGCTTGTTTAAACATCCCTGCTTTCGCCATCCCTGCCGCAATCGCTCCCAATGCCCATGCTCGCCACCAGAATGCCTCTTCTTCAATCCCTTCCCACACTTTCAAGGCTTGGTCAAAGACCTCCTTTGCCCGTTCTCCCATCCCTGCTTCTGCCATCCCTTCGGCAATTTCACTCAATGCCCGTGCCCGTTCCCATGCCTCCCCAATCTCTTCCGCCACCTTCAAGGCTTGTTCAAAGACTTCCTTTGCTCGTTCCACCATCCCTGCTTTCGCCATCTCCTCTGCAATCTCCCTCAATGCCTCTGCCCGCTTTTGTTTCCTTTCAATCTCTTCGTCCACCGCTTTCAAGGCTTGTTCAAACATCCCTGCTTTCGCCATCTCTCCTGCAATCGCACTCAACGCCCATGCCCGCCCCCATTCCCCAATTACAATCTCCTCGTCCACCACTTTCAAGGCTTGTTCAAACATCCCTGCCTTCGCCATCTCTCCTGCAATTGCTACCAATGCATCTTCTTGCTCCCATAAATCCTCAATCCCTTCCGCCACCTTCAAGGCCTGGTCAAACATCCCTGCCTTCGCCATTCCTGCCGCAATCGCCCTCAATGCCATTGCCCGCCTCCATAGCTCCCGCCTCCACAGCTCCCACGCACCTCCAATCCCTTCTTCCGCCACTTTCAAGGCTTGGTCAAAGACTTCCTTCGCTCGTTCTTTCATCCCTACTTTCGTCATCCCTTCCGCAATTGCTTCCAATGCCCATGCCCGTTCCCCTGCCTCCCCAATCTCTTCCGCCACTTTCAAAGCTTGTTCAAAGACTTCCTTTGCCCGTTCCACCATCCCTGCTTTCGCCACCCCTTCCACAATCTCTCTCAATGCCACCGCTTGGTCAACTGCCTTTCTAAACTTCACCTTCAAGGTTTGGTCAAAGACCTCCTTCGCCCCTTCCATCATCCCTGCTTTCGCCATCTCTATCGCAATCGCACCCAATGCTTTTACCTGCTCCCATTTGTCTCCAACCTTTTCCGCAACTCTCCAGGCTTGTTCAAACATTCCTGCTTCCGCCATCCCTGCCGCAATCGCCCCCAACGCCATTGCCTGCTGCGGCGCACCCTCAATCCCTAGCGCCACTCTCAAGGCTTGGTCAAAGACTTCCTTCGCTCGTTCTCCCATCCCTGCCTTCGCCATCTCTACCGCAATTGCCCTCAATGCCTCTGTCTGCCTCCCTTGGTCTTGAATCTTTTCTGCCACTTTCAAGGCGTCACCAAGCATCCCTGCTTTCGCCATTTCCTCTGCAATCCCCCTCAATGTCTCTGCCCGCCCCCATGCATCCCAATAAATCCCCTCCGCCACTTTCAAGGCTTGGTCAAGGACCTCCTTCGCTCGTTCTCCCATCCCTGCCTTCGCCATCTCTCCTGCAATCGCACTCAACGCCCATGCCCGGTTCCGTTCCCTTTCAATCTCCTCGTCCACCACTTTCAAAGCCTGGTCAAACATCCCTGCTCTCGCCATCTCTCTTGTAATCTCTCTCAATCCCCACGCATATGCCCCATACCCTGCCTCTTTAATCCCTGTTGCCACTTTCAAGGCTTGGTCAAATATCCCCGCCTCCGCCATCTTTACGGCGATCGCATTCAATACCGCCGCCCGCTCCCATGGAGTTCCAATCTTTTCGTCCACCACTTTCAAGGCTTGGTCAAACAGTCCCTTTGATGCCCAACTTGTCGCCAAATCTCCCTTGCGCTCATCATCCAGCACCAAGCCTGCCACTTCTATTGCCCCCTCCAGCTGCCCTAACTCGCCCAGTAAAAACGCTGCTGTCTTCCTTTGCCAATCATCTAACTCCGTCAACTTTGCCCCTTCCCAACGCTTCCGAACTTCGTCCAGACAACGCTTTGCCCAATCCCGCTTCCCTTCGCTTCCCGCCACCCACGCCAACAGCAAGCCCCAAAGCGTGCCCAACTTGTAGTCTCGCTCAAAGACAATCTCCGTCGCCATCCTCAACGCCCGTTCCCGATGCCCTTTCCGCCACGCCTGCAAGGGCGTCTCTCCTTCACCTTGCGCCCGCTTGGCATGCTCCATCAGCAACTTCACCATCATCGGCGCATCTTCTGACTTAATGGCAGCCTGAAGGGCGAGTTTGACGGTTTTCAAAGGCAGGTGGGGTTCGTTGGGAAGATATTGGGTTTGGGCTTGGACAAAATCGGTGTCAAGGGCAAGTTGGCACAACTTAGAGTAAAGGGACTGGGGATCAGGGACTGGCGATTGCCATCGTTCGTGAAGGTGGTCGGCATAGTGGCGCAGAATGTAACGGTGCAGGGATGGCTCTTGAGAAGCCAATCCTTTCCAATCTTCGCAAACCTTCAGCCATCGCCCTTGCGCCCATTCTCGGCTGACGCTGACCGTTTCGCTCTCAAGCAAGTGTCGGCGGAAGGAGTCATGATAAATCGTCCAACCTGTTTCGCCATTAGGGGTCGGTCGTTGTTGAAGCATCAAGTGCCCATGCTCTAATGCCTTTCGGAACAATACGCTCCATCTTGGAGTGCCAGCAAGGTGGTGAGTTTGGAGAAGGACCTTCATCGTCCCTTCAGTAATGGGTTCTTTCGCCCACGCCAGAAGGCAAAACAGTGGCGTCAGCACCGCCCCAACATCACTCACACGCAGCCGTTCCAGTAACCTCTCGTAGTAAGCCACCAACCCTTCGGGCAATTTCTCTTCGTCCCAGACCGTCAATCGTCCCGCCTTTAAGTCCTCAATGACCATCCGCACATACAAAGGCAACCCTTCCGATTTGCGTGTGACGGCTTCCACGAAGCGATTGCGCTCGCCGTCGTCCCGCTTGAACAGGTCATACTTGAGCCGTCCCAGATGTTCTACAAACATCGCCCGAGTGGCTTGTTCGTCCAAAGGTGGTAACCCATCTGGAAAGACCCATACTGCTCCTCGGCTTTTCAGGGCTTTTTCCAAATCACCTTCGCTTCGTCCTGCACAGACCCAAACGATGCGATCTTTCACCGTCATGGTCATAAAGGGCACATTCAGGAACTCCCGCTCATGCCGATAAATCTCGTCCAAGCCATCCACCAGAAAAAGCACCTTTTTGCCCGTCTTACTCACCGCCTCTTCCAACGCTTCCACGAATTGCCGTTGGCGGTCGGGAAGTCTGGGTTCTGGCTCTATCTCCCGATTCAACTCCGCTTGCAACCGTTTGAGAGCGGTCGTCAGAAAATCCATCGTGGAACAACCTGCTTGGCCGTAGCGGAAGAAGTAAGGAATGACGATGTAGTGCTGGGTTTGACCGATGTAGTCCCGCATGAGTTTCGCCATCAATGCCGATTTGCCGACTCCAGGCTTGCCCGAAATCCAAAGGACGCCTTTGCTCGTTCTTTTGATGGCATCTTTGACCTGCTTGATGTGCTCCTCCCGACCGACGAAGACTTCCGTCAACTCCCTGACCAATTCATCCCAAAGTTTTTGGATGCCTTGCGCCTCGGCTTTCTGCCTTCGCTGTGCCCGCCACTCTTCCAGTCGGAAGATGTCCCGAAAGCGTTGGTAGGCGTCTTCACCTAAATAGCTGAAGACGGCTTTGGTGCTGAAAGGGATGCATTCCAAGTAGCCTCGTTCGCTCAGGCGGAAGTAAATTTGCGGAGCAACCTCTCCCAGCCGTTCAAATTCGTAGCGTTCCTCCCGCCATTGCAGGATGTCGATGAAGGCGTGGAGCGGGAAAAGGTCAAGCCCTTCGCCTTCCCGCACTAAATAGACCCGCCCATGTTCTGGAACAAAGGACAAGGGACGGTCATATTCAGGGAAAGAACCGTCGGCATCTGGCAAACCTTTCAGCCAGACGATTTGCCCTTCCTTTGGGCAAGCGATAAGGTCACAGTTGGCAAGGAAGGACAGTTCTTTTGCAAGCGATTCAAAGCGTTGCCGATGGGCATCCAGCAACTCCTGGGCTTTCTCGTCAGGCAAGCGACCGGCGTGGGCGATGAGATTGCGCAAGGCGATGAGTTTCTCTTCGGGCTTGTCTTCACCGCTTCCCAAGGCGGGGAGCCACTTATCCCGCACAAATGATGGCAATTCTGAGACGAAGCATTGCGGTTGCCCTCTTTCCTTTGGCAGGTTGTCAATCGCGATGGCAAGCAACTCCTTCCATGCGCCGAAGGTTGGTCGTTCCAGTTTATCTGTCAAGGCATCTTGGACGGCTTCTGGGAATTCGTTTTTCTGGCGCAGGATGTCACTGAGCACGGTGATGGCGAAGAAGCGGGTGATGATTTCGGCAGCGTCCACCATCCGCCAAAGGGCAATGAAAGCGTTGACCTCCCGAAAGAATTCGTCCAGCACAAAGGCGATAGGGGTCGGCAGGCCAGCGCACAGGTCGGAGAAGGGATGAGCCGATGGCAGAGGGATGGTTTCTATCGGGACGGAGACAGGTTCAGGGTGGTTCTCACAAATCCAGAATTTCTTGCCACGATTCATTTCCTTCCCGCACTTAGGGCAATGAGGCGCCATCATCGTTTCCTCCTTCGCCTCCAGAGATTCCTCAGAGACCATAACACCCCTGCCTCTGGTTATGGCTCATATCATAACACATCTACTTGCCGTCGGCTAATCACCACCCATCCTTTGCTCACTACGGTCTTCGCCGTCGCCAGTCGTTATTCGCTGTCGTTTCCCGCTTCTCGCCGTTCGCTGCCCACCGCTACCAGGTATTCTCACCCGAAGCATCCATCGCCACAAAATCAACCCTACAACGAGAGCAACAGCAGCTAACGCCGAAGCCAACCAAATTGGCAACCCTTCCTCTTTGGCGGTGATGCGGTAAAGGTTGATGCTCAAAAAGCCAAAGAGAAGGGCAGGGATGCCGAAGACGAAGGTCAAAAAGTTCAGTCGCTCTTCCAACTTCTGGCTCTGGCGCATCTGCAAAAACTCGTGCATCTCCCGAACCTCATCGCTCACCTCTTGGTAAAGTCGCTCCAACTGGAAGGTTTCCTGCCAACGCTGATAGACCCGATGGTGATGCACCCGTTGCATCGCCTGCGAGAAATAACCGCGCGCTGTGAACTCCAAAAGAGTATCCCGAATGCGCTCAAAGGTTTGTATGCGCTCCCGTTCGTCGTCACGCAGCCAATGTTCGGAAACTTGCTGCGAAAGGCTCATCAAGGTAAAACGCTGGTGCAACGTCAGCAGAAAGAGCAAAAAGTATTCCCTGCGCAGATGGATGGGAAGTTCACGACGGAAAAAGTCTGTCTCTGGGGCGTTGATGGCGACGAAAGCACCACCTTCCAGCGAGAAGATGAACCACATCCTATCGGCATAAGCCAACAAAGGTGGATGGTCAAGGCGTAAATCCTCAGGGGCAGGTTGGATGATGCGTTCCGATGGAAAGAAGTTACGCACCCGATAGAGCAACTCGGCGATGTCTCTCTCGCTCATGTCTTGCCCGTCCACATAGAGCGTGGCGAAGGGGATGAGTTGCCCTGGGACAAAAACTTCCTGCCACCAATCCGCATTTTGGGGGTCGCCTTCAATATTTGCCGTGCTCAGGATGGCGCTGACGATTTCCGCAAAGTGTCCTTCCCCGTCGGGACGCTTCTCCGTGCCACCTGCAGGTTGTGGGAAAAATGGGCTAACTTGGTCTTTGCCCGTCCGTCGTTCCGTCCGCAACCCGACACCTCGTTGCTCACGAATGAACCGAAAGTAATGCAAAAAGTCCAGCCAGTCAGCGACCTCTTGGCTTTTGAGTTTGGCGGAGACGGTGAGAAACCCGACACCGACACGGAACAGGCTCAACTGCACATCGGTCAACTCAAACGGGATTTCTTTTCGGTGAAGCGTCAGAAACCAATTGGCACTTCCACCTAATCCCGATGGAGATTGCAAGGCGTTGTTGTCCATCGTCCAAAGGAGAGCCGTCGGTGTGGTGTCCTCTGGCGGGTTCAGGTAGCGTTCAACATGCGCCAGTAAATCCTCTCTTGGGAAGCGCCCTTTTTGCCAGACAGGCAAAGAACTGTCCCGTCCCTTCCATTGGGCTTTTGAGACTGCCTCCTTGCGCCGTTCCAAAGTCTTCGTCTCAAACAAAAAGGGATAGACGAACTGCACCAGCGAAATTTTCGCATCCACAACCATCGCCCTTCCCTCCTCAGCAATCTGACGCCGAATAAACTCGGCGCTAAGGAAAGTTCGTCATCAACCATTGGCTATAGCCAGTGGTGTGTTCGGTCAGTTTATGGGAAAAGGCGACTAACCTCCAGCGTCCTCGCTCCAAGATTGCATCAATTGCCTCACCAACTCAGCATCCTCGCCCAATGCGGAAGCCAATGCTGTCCATTCCTCTTCCTTCAGTTGGCGGAGTCTCTGAAGGAATTCGTCAAACTCCATCGCCAACGCTTCTGTGAGTGAGCCAGATGAAAGGAAAGGCATCACGCAAGCCAGCGCTTTTCGCACATCATCAGCAGCCCCATCCCAATCTCTCATCTGTCGCTTCAGTTCAAACCGAATGCCTAAACCCTTGATAAGCAAAGGTGCTACATGAACTTTTCCTTCCGCCATCATCATCTCCCATAACCCGATGCCCTCGTCGTAACACCGAAGCGCTTCGCTATGGCGACCCAAATTCCAAAGCGCAATGCCTTTGTTCATCAGCGCCATCGCCAAATCATTTTCTAACTCCACCCGTCCTTCTTTAACCAAGCGCATTCTAATCCCGATGGCTTCCTCATAGCAATCAATGGCTTCACTATGACGACCCAAAGCCAAAAGCGCATTGCCCTTGTTCATCAGCGCACCTGCCAAATCATTTGCTAACTCCGCCCTCCCCTCAACTTCAACCAAACGCCTGTAAATCCCGATGGCTTCATCGTAGCAATCAATGGCTTCACTATGACGACCCAAATCCGAAAGCGCATAGCCCTTGTTCATCAGCGCATTTGCCAAATCATTTTCCAACTCCACCCTTCCTTCAACTTCAACCAAGCGCTTGAAAATCCCGATGACTTCATCGTAGCAATCAATGGCTTCTTCATGGCGATCCAAAAGCGAAAGCGCAGCGCCTTTGTTCATCAGCGCCATTGCCAAATCATTTTCCAACTCCCACTGACCCTCTATTTCCACGAGATGCCTTGCCAACCGCTCTGCCCGTTCTGTGCAAGCGAGCATCGGGCGATAGCGTTGCTTGATGCTAAACTGGTAAGATGCATTGACGAACACCCTTAGTGCTTTTTCGCTCTCCGCTTTTTCTGCCAGTTCGTCCAGCAATGGTTCAAAGCGTTCATCCTTCAGACCTTCCAGAGTTGTCAGGACCTCTATAATGACAGGTCTTGCCAATCTAATGTCAGTAGCATTGATTGTTTCTGCAACAAGGCTCAAATTGCCCTTTTGAACCGCTTCTGTTAGCAAAAGCGTCACCGCACCTGTCAGGTGGTCAAAATCTCTACCTTCACTTAGCCATTTCGCTACCTTCTTGCCTGTCAATCCTTTCCATCCGCCACCTTCGGCAAGGAGTTCATTGGAGAGTAGAAACTCAAAGAGCGGGTCAAAGGCGAACCGCACTTGGTAACCGACGATGCGTTGGAAGCGCCCCCACTCTTCCGCTATCGGCGTTTCCATCAAAACACCCTCGTCCAGAAGTTGCAGGTAGGGCGAGCGAGTTAACTCCCGTTCCAACAACGCCCTGCTCCATTCCGCTGAAAAGTCGTGCAGTTCATCCCGAAGGAAATTGTCCCGCTTCAACTTTCGCATCAACCTGACCAATTCAGTGACGAGTTGTCTGCGTGGTGCGAACCGTTCCCGTTCTTCATCAGTTCGCCCAAATATCTTCGCCTCACAAAAGGCATTCAAGATGTCGCCCGTCCATAACCGTTCAGGAACGGGTTTGCCGTCGTAGGCTTCCATCACCATCCGCAAAAGCCAGGGATGCCGAAGCACTTGTCGCACCTGTGGCGTCAAACTTTCGTAAGGCGTCGTAGGACGAAACCGTCTCAACTGCCCCTCCTCTGTCCAGTAGCCCTCAAAAGCCCGATAACTCTCGTAAATCTCTCGCAACTCATCCTCATCCACCGCTTCCAACTCAAAGCGATGTGTCTCTTCCCTTCGCCCCTCCCGCTCAACGGTGTATGTCTGGAAAATCGTTGAAGGGAACAATCCCGCCTCAATGCTCTTCAACTGCTCCTCACTCCGTCCCTCGCCAAGTGCTTGAAGCATTCGTGTGAAGAAGACGGAGCGGACGGAAAGGATGACCTTGAGCGGGAAGTTGCGCCCACAGCGCTGAACAAATTCGCAAAGGCATCTAAGCAACTTTGCTGACTGCGGATGTTCGTTCACACCATCCACGACGACGATGAACCTGCGCCCTTCTTTTCTGACGAATTCCAACAAGCGGATAAAATCGCCTTGAAGGTAAAGATCGCTGAGCAAGCGCTGTTCCATCGGTTCGTCGGGATTTAACTGATGCCCTGCATAGAACAAGACGATTTCGCCTCGCTCACGCCACTCATCCACTTTGTGGCAAAGCAAATTCGTCTTGCCGATGCCCGATTCGCCCAAAAGCAAGAAGCCCGATTTGCTGCCCTTAAGGAAAGTCTCCAGTTCACTCTCCATCTCTTTGCGTGGGAAGTAAACTTGTGGGATGTAACGGCGTGCACGGATGTTTTCCGAAAGCCACAACTCGCTTTGTGCCCTCGCCCGCTCATAAAGGACAGGGTAAGTAACTTGCTCCACTTTCACAGTCTCAGGTGGCACCCACTTCGCCTCAAAAATCTCGCTGACCCTTGTCTTCGGTTCAGACATGGGACGGGAATGCATGACGCCGAGATAGGCGACATAGCGCTTCCCTTCCTCACCGCTGAACAGGAAGATTTCTTCGGTCAAGCCCAAAAGCGGCTCTTGCTGGCAGTGTGGGCAATCTGTCCAGAGCAGGAAAGGATAAAGCGCCCGAAAGCGAGAAAGGGATGGGTCAGCAAGGAGCAAGCCCGTCAGTTCGCCTGCCCGTTGTGCCCTTGCCAGTTCCTCTAACGCCGCATCAGGAATGGGTTCGGGAGTGAAAGTCGTTTCCGCACCCATCAAGCGAAGGCATTGACCGCTACTTAAAAGGCGAAGCAAAGGGTAGCGCTCGCACCAAGCCATGAGATGAAGGAAGTCAGCAACTAAGGGAGCATGATGCTCAATGAAAGCCTCAAATCGTCCAACCCACCTTCCGTGCCTGACGGCGTTGCGCAGGTTGACTAAGGCGTCCAAAAGTGGCATCTCTCGCTCTTCCAAGCCCCATTCGCCCATCCGCACCGCTTGCACTTGCTTTCGCGTTGCCTCGTTGATTGCCTCCGCAAGTTCTGGCACAAAAAGCGCACCATGCTCTTTCAAGATAGGGACGGCGATGCGAAGGAAATTGGCGAAGTCGGAAGTCAGTGGACGGCGAAGCCGCTCCAAGCAGTGGGAAACTCGCTCGTCTTTGAATTCGGCGCAAGCGTAATCGCTAACAGCGATCAAGGTGGCATATTGCAACGCCGTCTCAGCGAGCCGAATAAGCCCATCCACTTGCTCCTTTGGCGTCCTCCCTTCCAGCACTTCTGTCTTCAGGACGAAGGCGATGGGGAAGGGGTAACTGAGAAATTTTTCCAGTGCCTTTAGCGTTTTACTCATCTTGCTTACCCTCGCGATATGCTCTTTATTTTGACACACCCTTTTGGGGGTACTGCTTTGAGACCAGTTCGGGGAAAACCTGGGCGATGGCCATCACCGCAAACACGCCCAGCAACAGCGTCATCCGGCGCTCCCACTGGGTTCCCCGCACGCCCGTTACGGTCAAAAGGGTTTGAAGCGCAAGGTCGGCCTGCTGTTGGGTGATGCGCAGGTAGCGAAGGTCGGTTTCGACCTGTTCTGCGAACAGCGCCATCTCCGCTGTGAGCAGTTGCTGGGCCCGCTGTCGCTGTTCGCCCCACAACTCATCGTCCATCAGCAGGGTCACATTCCGCAAGTTCACTCTTATCGTCTCCAACTGTTCCTCCAATTCGCTGAGGGTCTCTACAAAGGTTGCCTGCTTACGGGAGATGTCGGCGCTCAGTTGTTCCAACGCCTCAAGGTGCAAGCGAGGCTGAGCCGCTTGCTTGAGCAAGGCGTCCAGTTCCTGCTCTTGCTTTTGCGCCTGAGGCAGGAGGTGATGATGATACCTGTGGCGGATGACACGAGCCTTCAGGCGGCTCAAAAACAGTTGGGGCAGAATGAAATGGACGAAACGGCTCGTCTGTCGGATAGCGGAAGCAGGGTAAAGGAGCACAGAGACCTCGCACTCGGCATCGGACACCACCACAAAGAAGCCGCAGGGCAACAAGATGCCTTCAAGCCGACGCTTGTCGGTGGAGCGTCCCAAACCATACTGGACAATTTCCGCCGCTAACTCTGCCAGCACCTCTTCCGATAACGCCTCGTCCACTTGGGCGCATAGGCAAAGTGCCTCGCCAAGGTAAGCGCGCTGAGATGCCTCACTGTTGAGCGCAGGAGGAGTCCAACGAGCGAGGGACTGAAACGCCACTGCGGTCATCTCGCCCTGCTGTGCTTGCCCCAACTGAAGGTAGAAGGCATCCAGCAATGTGCGTGCCTCCAGTTCGCGTAGCGTCCCATCCCGTTCCCGCCAAGGCTGTGTCGCCAAGCGTTCGCTGACCTGCGGCGGTGTAAGGGCAGAAACGGGCAAGGCAGGCAACTCCGACTCAACTCCCATCCAAGCCTGCGCTGCCTTAAGCGCTTCCTGAAAAGCGCGTGCGTGCTCCATGCGCTGTTCATCGCTGTCGCGGCCGTGCCAGCGAAGGAAAAAGAGCCACTGGTAAAGGGTAGGGTCGCAGATAAGTTGCTCAGGCATCCCCTCACCCCTCGTGCGATTCGCTGTCTTGGGACTATCCTTCCCCCTGCGGCTTGCCCTCTGTAAACTCTCCGGCTAACTGTCGGAAGCGGTTGCAGACCTGATGCACTTGCTCTTGCTCGCTCAAGGTGCTCGTAGGGCTGGTCAGTAACCGTTCCCGTGTCACACTTTGCCATCCGCGTAGGAGCCCTCGCGTGTAGTCATAGCGTCCCATCAGTTGACAGACTGCATCGGCGATGCGCTCCATGTCATCGCGGCTTGGCTCTTCGGGGAGCGCAGCAACGATTTCACGATATGCGGCTACAAAGTCGCCCCATTGCTCACCGAGTTGCTCTCGGATGCTTTGCCATTCCGCTTCCAGTAACTCAACAATATCGTTAGCATTCATCTCCGATCACCCTTTGAAAATTGTAATCCATCGCCCTGCGATGTAGATGGGCTGATATGCACGGCAACAAAAGTCGTCAGTTTTGTCACCCAAGATGCCTCCGATAACATCTCCTACGATGTTGCCACCAAACAAGGCGCTACCGATGAGCAGATTCGTCAGCGTGAAAGATTCCGTCAACCATCATCTCCTTCGACTTGCTCCCATTTGATTTCCATTTCCTCACGCTCCCCCAAAGCCTTTTCCAGCAGGGCAATCAATTGGGGGTCTTTTATCAGTGGTAGAGTTGCCCGATGGACATAATAATCACGGTCTTGAAGGCTCTCTTCCTCAAACGCTTCAGTGAGAGCGTTGAGTTGCTCTTGTGTGATGTCGCCTATGCATTCACCCGTTGAAAGGTCATACAGCCTGATCGGCTTTGGTGGTTGTTCTGTGCTCATCTCACCTCCTTTCATCAGCTTCATTTCGCGGGTAATTCAAAGTTTAGAAGCGTGGTGGAATAACGCTCTTTTGTCAAATCGGCTCCGCAGGCTGCAAAATAGGCAAGCCAAAAGTCTTGGATCTGGTAAATTTTCTTTGGGTTTAAGCCACCTTTCACTGCGGCGGTTGCTCCCGCGACCCAGACCTTCACACCTTGGAGATTGGGAAGTTGTTTTTGCTTCTTGAGTGTTTGGATGATTTCCTGAATTCTCTTTTCCGTAAGATTTTCCCTTGCAAAATCGTAGCGGCTGGATTGCTCAATCATATCGGAAAACACGACCAAAATCTTGTGGGGCACAGCCTTACATCTTTCGCCGTTGAAGACCTTATCGGCTGCCTGAAAGGCGTTCAACAAATCCGTCCGAGGTGCTGGAGGACTTTCTAAGAGGAGTTTCTTAGCCTTCTCTTGGGCAATCTTGATGGCTTTTTCCATCTCACGCTTATGTGTTAGGGGATTATGCGCGAGTGGATTGTATGCAGGAAAGGATTCGTTGATTGGAAGACTTAAAGTAGCCATTGTGTTTTCCGTGATGACGTCCCCTATCAGGAGTTCGCCGCCACGCAGTGCTGTTAAGATTTTTTGGAAGTCATTGAAATAGCGCTGCCGAATCTCTGGGGTAGCAGTGCTTCCAGAAATGTCAAACAAGACGAAGATGACGCACAAAGGTGTTTGGCTCCGTCCACAGCTCATTATAAATGCGCAACCGCAGGCTATAAAGGCTATCCCAATGAATAGTGCCTTCAGTTTACCTTTGGTTTTCATGCTCCCCTCGCCTCCAATTCCCTTAGCGCTTCTTCAGCTATCTTTGGTTGGTTCTCTTTGTCAAACGATTTAGGCTGGTATAAGCCCTGTTTTTCATATTGCTCTCGGTCTTTTCGGTGACGAAGATTTTCGGTTCGGTAGATCTGTATTAGCTGTTGCGCTGTGTCCTTAATTTGCTTTGCTTTTGTCCTATAGACATCCAAAGTTTTTTCCCGATCGGTTTGGGCTCGGATGCGATCTCTTTCAGCCTGTTTTAACTCATCTTGGGCTTTAGCCAGTTGTTTTCGTGCGCGATAGACGGCGAATAAGGTTGGATCGTGCACAAGATAGGAAGCAACTGTTGCCACAGTAAAGATGAGAAGGTTGAAAGTGGCAAAGGCAAATAGCATCCCTTGAGACCATGCCCCTTCTGTCTCCTTAACCACTTGAGAGAGATACCATTGCCGCAGCCAAG
>Ga0272449_1003296_pt1 | contig 14009 bp, 9 predicted proteins | sample YNPCB0241_FD_198679 | JGI IMG/M metagenome (GOLD analysis project Ga0272449, IMG submission 198679) | Hot spring sediment microbial communities from Yellowstone National Park, WY, United States - YNP-CB-024-1 | ecosystem: Environmental > Aquatic > Thermal springs > Hot (42-90C) > Sediment...
GTGAAGTTTACATGAGCGGTTATGTCCTGCTCACCTACGTTTATGTAAGGGCAATCGTTTACTTGATGGTTAAAGTAGCACAAAAGAGTTCCACGGTTTCTTGATGGGTCGTAGTATTCTTCTGCCGTGTAACCGTAGTCTATAATCAAAACATTTCCCTTCTTTAACACTCTTCTTAGGCTCTGAAGCCACGATCTGGCTCTAAGATTTGCTTCTGAACGGTAATCGTCGAGGTACTTTACCCATGGGGCGAAGGTTTCCAGGTGGTCCAGAAGATCCTCTTCGGCCGGGCGGAGTGTTTCGGCGAATTCATTTCTGTCGTTCAGACCGACATAGACTTCCATGATTTTTCCCTGCCTTACTTCGAAAAGCCGCACCGGGAAGGCGTCTATGATCTCGTTGCAAATGCAGACTCCAGAGAGAGTTGGCATCAAGGAGATATCCTTCCACCAGAAGATGCTATGGTGCAATTTCGAAAGCCTTGCTTTTTGGATTGATTCGAAGTGTGGGTTAATTTCCACAAGGTGGTATGAAAGCCCTTGAAGGATGGTGGGATGAGATGCCAGAGCGGTTAATATATCGTAAGCCAGATAGCCCATTCCCGGCCCGATTTCGATGATATTAAAGTCTTTGGGTTCTCCCATTTCTTGCCAGATTTTTATGATGTGTCGGCTGATGATGAGCCCGAAGATGTTTCCAACATGAGATGCCGTAAAGAAATCTCCGCTTTGACCTATAACGGGGACGTTTCTCATGTAATATCCCAGATCTGGCGTATAAAGAGCCATTTCCATGAATCGTTCGAAGGAGATAGCTCCACCGCTGGCTTGAATCTCAGATGTAATAAGCCTAAGTAAGGGGGTTGACATGGTAGCAATCCGTTTTTTGCATGGGTTTAGTGGCAACTTTAGCACTATCGAGAAAACATCTTTAGCACGGTTTGGTGTTGTTTCAAAGCGTAGATGAAGGTTGTAGAGAATTGTTGGTTAAGGATGAGGGTTCTCATCCCTCGTTCCGAGGGACTAGCGCTGCTTTGCCGAGCAAGCGTGATGTATCCCCATGAGGAGGACACGGAGATCCATCTCCGACACTCAGGGTGACAAAAGAGGAGGCTAGGGGTAACAGCCTTTTATGTCATTCCGAGGCACGAAGTGCCGAGGAATCCCCTGAGGGAAACTCTCACTTCGCTCGGGGTGACTGAGAGGAGAGCTCACAACTACTGCTAAGAATGAGCTTCAAGACAACGCTAATAGTTTTCGAACATCTCCGTTAAAAATTGGAATTTCCCGCTGATCATGATAATTTTACGACAAGTTTAGCCTAAACAACCTTAAAGAGGAGGTAAACTTATGTGGATTGTTGTGCTTATCTTGGTGTTGTGGGTATTAATACCCGCTTTGACCTATGTGTTTTACTGGTATGAGGTTTCTACTCCTTCGTGTTTTCATGAAGGAGCCAGAAGCGAAAAAGAGGTCTTAGAACGGCTGTTTGACCGCAAGTTGAAAAGAAGTGTTTTCTTGAGTTTGCTTTCATCTATTGTGGCATTACCGATAGTTACCATTACCTATCCCTTTGGGATGATAAGCAAGTGGTGGAGTGTGAAGACGACTCCATCAAAAGGAACGATTATCTTTATCCACGGACTCTTTCACAACCCTAGTGCGGCGCTTTTGCTTAAGAGAGCCTTTGCAAAGAGAGGATTTTCCTTCATTTCGCTGAGTCATTGTTGTTGGGAAAAATCGCTTTTCGATGTTTTTAACCGAATGGATAGAGAGTTGGAGGAAACTTTAGGTGAGGATTTGCGGAGCGAACCGATAATTTTAATCGGTCACAGCCTAGGAGGGCTTTTAGCGGGACTGCTGGGTTGTAGTCTCAGCGATAAAGGCTATAACGTCAAAGGCGTTGTTACTCTTGGGACACCCTTTTACGGGAGTCGTCTTGCTCCGCTTATAGCTGGGTTGAGTTTTGGACGGCTTGCCCGTTCTGTGATGTTCGGAAGCGAAGAACTTGCTGAAGCTAGGAAACGGCTTGATTCTCCCAATTTTAAGGCGGTTCAGTTTTGGAGTCCTACCGACAATATGGTGCTTCCTCCTGCTTCTCTTTATCAGACACCTAAAGGTTGGGATCGAGTTACCCTATCACCTCTTTGCCACACCTTTGTGCTGTTTTGGCCTGGGGTAGTTAATCGAGTGGTAAGAACCGTTGAAGGTTGGATTTAGCCGGTGTTGTAAGTCGCCGAATCTTCTTGAAAAAAATCTTTTCGTGGTGGTCTTGACGATTTCCAAACTGTTTTTATATTTATTAGCGCTCACCCAAGGAGAGTGCTAACAACATTTGAACTTTGGTGTAGGAGGAGGGAGAAGGGCTATGAAGTTGAGACCTTTGCATGATCGAGTAATCGTTCAGCGCATCGAAGAAGAAAACAGAACACCCGGTGGTATCATTATCCCCGATACTGCAAAGGAAAAGCCTCAGCAGGGTAAAGTAGTTGCCGTTGGTAAAGGAAAGATCCTTGATAATGGCAAAGAGATTCCTCTTACCGTTAAGGAAGGCGATAGGGTTCTCTTCTCCAAATACGCCGGAACAGAAGTAAAAATTGAAGGTCAGGAATATTTGATCATGAGAGAAGACGATATATTGGCAATTGTTGAAGGATAAGCCAGGAAGGGAGGAGGTGTGAAGTATGCCAGCCAAGATGATTCAGTACAGTGCTGCTGCTAGAGAAAAGATTCTCCGTGGAGTAGATACACTTGCCGAAGCGGTAAAGGTTACCCTCGGTCCCAAAGGCCGTAATGTCCTTATAGAGAAAACCTTCGGTTCCCCTCTTGTAACCAAAGACGGTGTGACCGTCGCCAAAGAGATTGAGCTTGAAGATAAGTTCGAAAACATGGGCGCTCAGATGGTCAAAGAAGTTGCCAGCAAGACGAGCGATGTTGCCGGTGACGGAACTACTACTGCCACCATCCTAGCCCAGGCTATTTTCAAGGAAGGTTCAAAGCTGGTTGCCGCTGGACATAACCCAATGGCTCTCAAGCGAGGTATAGATAAGGCTGTTGCTAAGGTTGTGGAAGCTCTGAAGGCTCAGAGTAAGGAAATCAAAGACCAAAAAGAAATCGCTCAGGTTGGAACCATATCCGCCAATAACGACCCCGAAATCGGAAATATTATTGCCGAAGCTATGAGCAAAGTCGGAAAAGAAGGGGTCATCACGGTCGAAGAAGCTAAAAGTATGGAAACCACTCTTGAAGTTGTAGAAGGAATGCAGTTCGACCGGGGTTATATCTCGCCTTACTTCATCACCGACCCCGAAAAGATGGAAGTGGTGCTTGAGGATGCCTATGTCCTCTGCCACGAAAAGAAGATCAGCAGCATGAAGGATCTCCTTCCGCTCCTTGAGCAAATCGCTCGCATGAATAAGCCTCTTCTCATTATTGCCGAAGATGTGGAAGGTGAAGCCCTTGCCACGCTTGTGGTGAACAAACTCCGTGGCACTCTGAAAGTCTGCGCCGTTAAGGCTCCCGGTTTCGGCGAACGTCGTAAAGCTATGCTCCAGGATATTGCAATCCTTACCGGTGGTCAGGTAGTGTCCGAAGACCTCGGTGTGAAACTTGAAAACGTAACCGTCAACGATCTCGGAACTGCTAAGAGAATAATCGTCAACAAGGATTACACCACAATTGTTGACGGTGGTGGTTCCAAAGAGCAAATTCAGGCTAGAGTCAAACAGATCCGCACCCAGATTGAAGAAACCACAAGCGATTACGATCGTGAGAAACTTCAGGAGCGACTTGCTAAGCTGGTAGGTGGTGTTGCCGTAATCCGTGTTGGTGCGGCCACAGAAACCGAACTCAAGGAGAAAAAAGCCCGAGTTGAGGACGCTCTTAACGCAACCAGAGCCGCCGTTGAAGAAGGTATTGTGCCTGGTGGTGGCGTTGCTTTGCTCCGATGCCAGAAAGCCCTTGAAGAGCTCCAGCTCGATGGCGAAGAACGATTCGGTAAAGAAATCATTTACAAGGCTCTGGAAGTGCCACTCCGTTGCATTGCCGATAACGCCGGTTACGAAGGTTCTGTCGTGGTTGAAAAAGTTAAGGCCGGAAACGGTGGCTTTGGCTTTAACGCTCAGACCGAAACTTACGAGGATCTTATTGAGGCCGGAGTTATCGATCCGACCAAAGTTGTTCGATTTGCTTTGCAAAACGCCGCAAGCGTTGCTTCACTCCTTCTCACAACAGAAGCTCTTGTAGCCGAAAAACCTGAAGAAAAGAAGCAAACCACTCCACCTATGCCTGAATACTAATAGAGAAAACTAGAGGTGCGGCCTTCTCCCGCCGCACCTTTAGGACTATAATTCCAGGCTACCTTCTTCATGTCATTCCGAGGCACGAAGTGCCGAGGAATCTCGGGAGGAGACCCCCTCACTTCGAAACTGTGTCGCAATTCGATGTACGTTTATGGAGTGGAGGCATCCCCATTAAAAGGGCACAGAGACCCCTCGCTGTCGCTCGGGGTGACAAAAAGGAGGGCTCGGGGTGACAGATCGTGCCCTCACTCGTTAGCCGATAGTTACCGTTACTTATAGATAAGAAATCTACCCTCGGGAACACTAAGGCCCCGAGGGTTTTTTGTTTTGTAGGCTATTCAATAGGATCGTTTTCTACCAGAGTCCAGATACCACATGGACAGGCTCCAGCGCAGAACCCACATCCTATACATTTATCTCCATCAACGACCATTTCAAATCGTCCGTTTGGTCCCTCCTGCTTGGATATTGCTCCCTGCGGACAGATGGTAATACAAATTCCGCAGTCCCTGCAGGATCCACAGGATGCACAGGCACTAGCACATTTGTCTAAAGGAGCTCCGGGCATAAGCCGCGGATCGAAGTACTCTGCTTTAACCCTGCCTTTGTCTATCACCATCCGGGGATCTCGCCGTGGTCGTTTGCCTCTCAGCATCTCATCTATCGTCTCGGCAGCAATTCTTCCTGCTCCGATGGCTTCTGTAAGAAGTCCCAGCTTTACAACATCTCCAATGGCAAAGATCTTTGGATCTGTCGTCTGGTAATGTTCGTTAACCTTGATAAAGCCTCGCTCAACCATGACCGTGTCCGGGATACCTTCAAGATCTGGTTGATCGCCTATGGCAATGACTACCGTGTCAGCAGGAAGGATTTCTCCAGATGTAAGTTCTACACCTTCTTGTGTGATGGCTTTTGTAAAGACCGGCCATCGGAATTTTGCTCCTGCAGCTTCCGCAGCTTTTCTTTCTTTGCCGAATGATGCCGGTTCTTGAATGTCAATCAGAGTAATATCCCGGGCTCCAAGGCGAGATGCTTCTGTAGCCACATCACAGCCAACATTTCCGGCTCCGATAATGACAACTCGCTCCCCGGGTGTGATCTCGTTCCGCCGACTACGGCGTAAAAATTCCTTCGCCGTGATGGCTCGTTCAACCCCTGGCACAGGAAGAGTGCGAGGCTTCTGAGCGCCGGTAGCGATCACAATAAAGTCGTAATCCAGTTTTAGCCGTTCGTAGTCTTCTTTTGTAAGTTTCTGTTGAAGATGAATTCTGGGAATTAGCTTTTTTACCCGATCCAGTTCAGCCGCCAGCACTTCCTGAGGAATTCTCGACGTTGGGATTACTTCTGTAAGTTTTCCTCCCACTTCTTCTCGCATATCATAGACAACAGCTTCATGTCCTTTTTGGCGAAGTTGCCATGCTACTGAGAGTCCCGCAGGCCCTGCTCCTATGACGGCGATTTTACCACCTGTTATGGGTGGAAGTTCCGGTGGGCGAGCTGAAATGCTAGCCTTTCCCAGAACGGTGGTGTCAACGGGAGTCACCCCCTGAGCAGATCTTGTGCACCCCTGCATGCACAAATTTGGACAGAGGTATCCACAGACCGTTGCGGGGAACGGAGTATAAGCCAGAGCAAGATCTACGGCTTCATCAATGCGCCCTTCTCTGATGAGTTGCCAGCGATCTCGCACCGGAATTCCCGTTGGACAGCTTGCTTCACAGGGGGGCAGGTATTTTCTGTTTTCCCACACCGGCAAGTATCGTCTGAGAAAGCCAGTGGTTATAATGGGAATAGGGCTTCGGTCAAAAGTTACCAGATCTCCAATGAGACCACCTTTTCCCAGTTCCTTTTCCCATACGGAAATCCGAAATTCATGCATTGATTTTCTTGGAAGAGTGGCTTTTTCCATTGGGCTTCTGGCTACGAGTAGTTGCCAGTCAGAGCGCTGAGCCAGAATATCGAAAAGGTCTTCTCGATTGATTTTCCTGAGAAATACGAGCAGGTTTTCCTTTAGCCATTCCCATGTGGAATCATCAATTGGAACCAGTTTTACGTCGGCGTGGCTATATCCTTTGTGGGGACCTCGGAAGAAGATTTTTCCTCCAACCATACCGACGCAGGGGCGGTATCCCAGCACGTTTTCTGGATCCTGAGGTTGGTAGCCACATATAACGGCGATTCCTCCAGCCATGAACTCGGCAAAGTAATCCCCAACCGAGCCGAGCACCCATAGTTCTGGCGGATCGAATCGGGGATTGTGTTTGGTCATGGTCATGCCACGAGCGCCTATGTTGCCAGCGATGTAGATTTTCCCCTGAGCCATAGCGTTTCCGGTGCCGTTGGTAGCATTTCCATGAACAATAATTTCTGCACCGGTATTAAGCCAGCCGACGTCATCTGATGCCGGTCCCATTACTTCAATAGTCGTGTTGGGGAACCCCATCGCCCCTACGCGTTGTCCTGGCGGCCCGGTGATTTTAATATGAACTTTCTCATTTCCTGCCTTCCAGAGCCTGCCTCCGATTCCATGTTGTCCGGCTGCCTGAACTTCTATAAACCTGGCTCCAGAAGCAACAGCCTGTTGAATACGTTCCTCAAGTATTCTGGAGTCAACACGGTGACCATTAACTATGCCAGGTATTTTCACCCACTGTTCGCTTTCCATATCGCTACTCCCTTCTACACCACGTATTTAATCTGTAACCGTTCGGCTACGTGGTAGTCGTCTATTCCTATGGCGTCCGACATGCCAATAGGAAGGGACGTGGAACGACCAAGCGGAGCCACAATCTTTTTGAGTTCTGTATCGAAACTTAAGAATACATCCACAACCCGCTCAGCGACCTTTTCCGGATCTAACCGTCTGTAAATTCGAGGATCCTGAGAAGTGATGCCTTTGGGACAGAGTCCAATGTTACAGATGTTGCATCGATCACTTTCAGATCCTACGCATCCTGCCGCGGCCTGCATGATGTATTTTCCAATCTGAACTCCGCTAGCTCCAAGCATTATAAGAGCTGCAGCATTGGCAGCAAGATTGCCTCGTTTTCCAATGCCTCCCGCGGCAAAAAGAGGAATCTCGTTCTGCTTACCCAGTTTTACAAGGTTCAAGTAACAGTCCCTGATGTTGCTTGCGATGGGATGTCCCATATGATCCATGGAAACATTGTACGCGGCACCCGTGCCTCCATCTTCGCCGTCAATAGCGAGAGCTGCCGCATAGGGATTTCGAGTAAGGTTATTGAGGACGGCAAGAGCTGTAGATGTGCCTGAAATTTTGGGATATACCGGAACTCTAAATCCCCATGCCATAGAAACCGACTGAATCATCTTTGCTACCGCTTCTTCGATTGAATAAAGGGTCTGGTGAGTTGGAGGACTGGGAAGACTTACGCCCGGCGGTACTCCACGAATAGCCGCAATGAGTTTATTCACTTTGTACCACATTAGAAGCCCACCATCACCGGGCTTTGCTCCCTGACCGTATTTTATCTCCACGGCGCAGGGATCTTCCTTCATTTCGGGGATGGCTCTTATGATTTCGTCCCAGCCAAAATATCCACTGGCGATCTGAAGAATCACGTATTTTATAAAGCGAGACCTTAGAAGTCTTGGTGGACAGCCTCCTTCTCCTGTGCACATCCTTACAGGCATACCGAGTTCTTCGTTGAGGTAGGTAACTCCCATTATGAGGCCTTCCCACATATTGGGCGAAAGAGCTCCGAAGGACATTGATCCGATAATGAGCGGGTAAATTTCTCTAACGGGGGGAGTCCATCCTTCTTCCTTGTATAGTCTTAAGGCCTCTTCGGGTGGAAGAACTCGTCCAAGGAGAGTTCTAAGCTCGAATTCATGCCGTCCTGCATCCAGGGCTGGGTCGGTTAGCATGGATATTCTCACGAACTTAATGCGATCTAAAATGCCTTCCGGAACGTTTCGACGTCCACCCCTTCGCCTTGGCTGTCCGCCTCTATTGATATGAAAGCGAAGCTTGTCGATTTCGTCGTTTCTTACCGGCATAATGCAGTCGTTTGGACAAACCAGGGTGCAGGTTCCACAGCCGATGCAGGCATAGGCTGGATCGGTTTTTTGTCGAATGCCGTAAAACACTTGATAGACGTTGGATGGTTGAGTTTCCACACCGGGGGTTACCTGAACCAAACGCTTTCTAAAAACTCCCAGCTCTATCGCATGAACAGGACAAGCCGCTGTGCATCGGCCGCACAAAGCACAACGTTCCTTGTCCCATACGATTTGCCAGAGTAAGTCTTTACGACTTAGAGTGGAAGGGGTAATGGTTCCGACTGACGCCATATCTTCATCTCCTTTCGATCTGGGGGCACAACAACTGTGTCCAGATACATGGGCTGAAAATCTTTTGTTCGATCCCGATCGGGAAGGGCGGCTTCCAGAGCACAGGCTTCGGATGAGAAGACAAACACACCTTCTTTACCGCCCACTATGCCGGGTCTAAGTTTTTTCCTGTCCTGCACCATAAACATGGTTTTATCGGGAAGCACACCTATGACGCAGTTTGGGCCATCTATAATGAGCCGACGACAGGTTTCTTTCAGCATTTTAAGGAATTTTCCCTGGGGATGATGAACGAGATCCTCATCTTGAAGTGGTGTAATGACATGTTTGTAATATTCAATCCCCAGCCCGAGCTTCTTGTGTATGTAATGGAGGATATGAGTAAAAACTTCGGAATCTGATTGATAGCCGATATAACCCGGGAAGCCGCGAGACATGAGAAATTCTCGAATGGGCACGAAAGCCGTGTTTTCACCGTTGGTCATGGTAGCAATGCCCTGAATGAAAAAGGGATGACAGGCATAAAGGTTAATGGCGTAGTTTGTGTTCTGGCGTCCCTGAGCCATTATGATTCGAGCGGATAGTTCCTTGCGATCCAGTTGAAGATATTCTGCAACATCCACAGGATCGCCTATTTCTTTTATCATGATAACATCGGGCCAGAAGCTGAAGACGACCATATCACCGGATTCCTCGCCCATCTGGCGTAGGGTAAGTCGTATGGTCATAAGACGATGTTCTTTTTCTTCCTGGCTCAGGCCTTCCCATGACTCGGGATATTCGTATGCTCTCACAAGGTACACATCTCTTTTTGGAACACCTGGCGGTGGAGTTTTTGGAGGTTTAATGGACAGCTTGTATTTGGTCATGAAGCCAAGCTCCATCATAAATTGATCAAGTCTTTTTATTCCCGAGTGGGAGAAAATTCCGGAAAGGATCGGAGCGTCCTTGATTTCCTCAAAGGGCCCACCGAGATCGGTAAGAAACAACCCAATTCCAGAACCGTCATAGCCTTCTTTCATGACTTCTAGGGCTTTTATTGCAACCATGGGTGAAAGAGGCTCATCACTTGTTATGGCGAAAAGACGACACACGTTTTTTCCTCCTTGTAAGGCTTTGAAGAATTTCTGGGCAAGTAAAATTAGTAAGCAATAATTATGCCGTCCATGATTTCTCAAAAACTGCTAGTGTGAGTGCACATTATTGTTCAAAATCGGGTTTTTCTTAAAGCTATTTGAACAAAATTGTGCATCTCTTGGTGGTTTTTCCAGGATTAAAATTTCTTGATTGCGCAAGACTTGCTGTGAGAGTATATCACCGGCGTGGTTTTAATGGGAGCGGCTGATCGGTCGCTTATGACTGTTTTTGGATGTTTTCTGGGCAATGAGGAAAACATTGGTAATTTCGATAAAGTGCTAGTGGCATATAGAAGATGGCACGAGAGTTGCTTAGAGAAAATTTTTGTTAAATGAAAACAATGAAACTTAAAGTTTCACCACGAAGAGAGGAGAGTTTATGACGCCCAAGGAAGTGTTAGAGTTTGCGAAAGCTAATGGTGTTAAGATGGTAGATTTAAAGTTTCTTGATCTGCCGGGTATATGGCAGCATTTTTCTGTGCCAATAAGTGAGCTTGATGAGTCCTCCTTTGAGGATGGATTTGGTTTTGATGCTTCAAGCATTCGAGGCTGGCAACCCATCAATGCAAGTGATATGCTGGTTATTCCAGATCCAGAAACGGCCGTTATAGATCCCTTCATGGAAGTGCCGACTCTTTCTCTTATCTGTAACATTGTGGACCCGATCACTCGAGAACGTTACACTCGTGATCCTCGCTATATTGCTCAAAAGGCTGAGGAATATCTAAAATTTACAGGAATTGCCGACACAGCCTATTTTGGTCCAGAAGCAGAATTTTTCATATTTGACGATATCCGTTACGATTCAGCGTCCAACTACGGCTACTATTTCATTGATTCTGATGAGGGGATTTGGAATAGTGGTCGGGAAGAAGGGCCGAACCTTGGTTATAAAATTCGTCACAAAGAAGGCTACTTCCCTGTGCCTCCCTCAGACACACTTCAGAATATTCGCACCGAAATGGCTCTTGTGATGGAGCAGGTGGGCATTAAAGTTGAATGTCAGCACCATGAAGTAGCCACCGCAGGCCAAGCAGAAATTGATATGCGTTTTGCTCCACTTGTTAAAATGGGCGATCAGCTTATGTGGTTTAAGTATATCATAAAGAACGTTGCACGTCGCCACGGCAAAACGGTAACTTTTATGCCCAAACCGCTTTATGGTGATAACGGTTCTGGAATGCATACCCATATAAGTCTCTGGAAAGATGGGAAACCTCTCTTTGCCGGCGACAGATATGCAGGTTTGAGCGAGATGGCTCTTTACGCTATTGGTGGAATTTTAAAGCATGCACCAGCTCTTTGCGCATTTACAAACCCAACCACTAATTCTTACAAACGTCTTGTGCCGGGCTACGAAGCTCCTGTAAATCTGGCTTATTCAAGCCGAAACCGTAGTGCTGCTATTCGTATTCCTATGTATTCTCCTTCCCCGAAATCAAAGCGGCTTGAATTCAGAACCCCGGATCCGTCCTGTAATGGTTATCTTGCCTTCAGTGCTATTCTTATGGCTGTGTTGGATGGTATAGAAAATCGTCTAGATCCAGGGGAACCTCTCGACAAGGACATTTACGCTCTCTCTCCTGAAGAACTCAAAAATGTGCCATCAACTCCGGGGTCGTTAGAAGAAGCTCTCAATGCTTTGGAAAAGGACCACGAATTCCTCCTTAAAGGTGGCGTCTTTACTCAGGACGTTATAGATATGTGGATTGAATATAAAAGGCTTCGAGAGGTTGATCCCGTTAAGCTAAGACCCCATCCTTACGAATTTCATCTTTACTTTGATATTTAGAAAGCCAGATTTTATTTGGACCTCGCCCATGGGCGGGGTTGGTTTTGTGTCATTTTTTATACGAGATCCGATGTTGGGGGCAGGTCATGAGTTGCCCCCAACTTTTATTAGACACTACGAATTAAGAATTTTCTTGGCTATTTCGTCATTGGCATCGCAAATATAGGTAATACCAGTTGCTTCAGCAGTTTCACGATTTGCAGCAACGATATCGCTTCTGGATATGGCTTTGATGGAGAACTTGCGAGCACCTGCCATAAGCTGCTGGAGTCCGCAGGAAAGTTTATCAGCGAGAGTCCAGAAAGCGATAGCACCAAAGGGGATATTCTTCATCTCGTCTTTTCCGACCTTCTTTTCTACTTCGAAGTAACAAGCAAAGATTTGCTCTGGGGTAGTGCCTATTTCGGTAACAGTTTTTGGCAGGCTATCCCAGTTGCCGTTTACGGCTGCTTTTCTTTCAGGCCTGAGCACGCCTTCAATGTTGGATCCTACGAAGGAAGGAATCATAAGAGCTCGACCCATGCAGATTATCTTGACGTAAGGCGCACCTAGAGCAAGGCCTTTGAATATGCTGTCTTCCAGAGCAAAGCCACCGGCGAAGGCAAGATCTACAACGCGTTTTCCTCTAGCTGCCAGTATAGATGCGTACTCGTAGGCTTTTGCATGTAGAAGAACCGATGGCACACCCCAGCTCTGCATCATGTTCCATGGGCTCATACCAGTGCCACCACCGGATCCATCAATGGTTAGAAGATCGAGGCCAGCGTCGCTTGCAAATTTTATGGCCATAGCAAGGTCTTCCATGCCATAGGATCCGGTTTTGAGGGATATGCGCTTATAGCCGAGTTTCCTCAGATATTCGATCTGGTTCATAAAAGCTTCCTGAACAAGATCCCAGCGGCTGAGGTTGGTGTTTCCAAGGCGGCTATGGCGAGCAAAGGATCGAATAGCCCCGCTCTTGAATGCTGCTTGAACCTGGGGAAGTTCTGGGTCAGGGTCTATGAGATAACCCCGTTTTTTCAAAAATATTGCATAATCCAGGCTGGTTACCTGGATTTCTCCACCGATATTTTTGGCTCCCTGTCCCCACTTGAGCTCAATAATGCATTTGTCGCCGTATTTTTCGATAACATATTCGGCAACTCCATTTCTGGTATCTTCAACGTTCATCTGCACAATGATGGCTCCATAGCCATCGTGGTAACGGAGATAGGTGTCAATGCGGCGGTCGAGTTCGGGAGATTTCACGACTTTACCGTCTTTGAATTCGGCGGCTTTATCTACTCCAACTACATTTTCGCCGACCACTATGGGAATACCAACCAGAGCCCCACCGATAGCCATAGGCTCCCAGTATTTGGCTGCGATAGGTGTTGATCCCAAAGCTCCTGTCATCATTGGAACTCGAGATTTGGTTTTTACTTCGTTGCCGAATTCGGTGGAGATGTCCACGTTGGGGAAGATACAATCGTCAGGTGAATTTGAAAGTGATTCCGGCAGACCGTAGGCTCCATAGGCGTATCCCTGAATGCGGAGTGAGTTGTAGGATACTCCTACATGTGTTGTATTGTTTGCTCCGGCGGTTACCATACCGAAGTCCCGTGGATAAAGAAGTTTTCTACCCACAAGGCTCGCAAGCCATGTTTCGCATTTGCCTTGACAATCGGCTCTACATAGTGTGCATAGACTTGATTCTGTTGGGTTGCCACGATTCACAGTGCCCAACACGTCGTTGTTTTTGGAAAATCTCATGTCCATTCTGATCTTACCTCCATTTAGTTGTGCAGAGTTCAACCAGTTTAGTTACTAGCCAGTCCCGCATTTTTAAGTGTTACTTAATTAGTAAAACAAAAAATTAGTGTCAAGAAATTATGAAGGGTTCTGCGGAAGAAATATGCCCTCATTGCAATCGAGGAAATATCTTTGTTTTTGGACTTTCCCTTTACGAAGGTTCCGGGAAAATTCGACCTACACTGACTTTTCCAAGATGGAATGCTATGTGAAGACAAATAGGTCTTTTAAAAGTTGCTCAATTTTTTCTAGGTTTTAGAAAGATCGGTCTTGAACCGCATCGCTAAGGGTTTGTTCCGTTGATGCATGGAAAAAACAAGCTTTCATGGAAGTAACATGCTTAGAAGCAGAAAAATTAGTCTTCAGTGATCTTTTTCTTAAATTCTTCCACGTCATTAACCTGAATGGCACTTACTAAAAGTTCATCCAGTCTTTTAACTTCTTTGATGCCCGCTATTTTTTCTCTTAAATCCTTTTCAATCTCGCCAAATCTGATCTCAAGAATTTTAATAAGATCTTCCTGTTTCCCTTTTTGGATACCTCGCTGAATACCTTCCTGAATACCTTCCTGTATCCCTTTTTTTACCAGGTCCCCAATCACCGGGAAATTTTCTACCAGTTCTTTTTCTAATCTCACCGTGATCGGCATTCTTCCAACCTCCTTAACAAAACTTAA
>Ga0272449_1003297_pt1 | contig 14009 bp, 15 predicted proteins | sample YNPCB0241_FD_198679 | JGI IMG/M metagenome (GOLD analysis project Ga0272449, IMG submission 198679) | Hot spring sediment microbial communities from Yellowstone National Park, WY, United States - YNP-CB-024-1 | ecosystem: Environmental > Aquatic > Thermal springs > Hot (42-90C) > Sediment...
GCCTGAAACAAATCTACTTTCTCTTTTTGCTAATTCCTTTATACTTGCCATTTTCTCCTCCTCTATTCTCTAACTCCAATATATTTTAAAGTAAATTCCTTTTTCCCTGTTTCATAAATTTTTAAAAGATGATTGAAAACTTCTTCAATATCTTCAATTTTTACATCCCTTCCACCAAGCCCATAAACAAAATTCACCAACACAGGTCTTTTTTCAAGATCATAAAGAGATGCAGATATTTCTGAATATAGAGGGCTACAAAATCCATTCATCCCTTCAACTCTTTCCATTATACCAACAACTTTCAAATTCTTTAATAAATTTCTTATCTCTTCAAATGGAAAAGGTCTATAAACTCTTATTTTTAAAAGTCCTGCTTTAATTCCTTTTTTTCTTAATCTATCAACGACCTCTTTGGCAGTTCCTGCTGTTGAACCAATTACTACGATTCCAATATCTGCATCAGAAAGTTTATAATTTTCAACAAAATCATAATATCTTCCAAATTTATCACCAAATTCTTTACTTATTTCCGGTATAACTTTAAGTGCATTTTTCATTGCTTCTGCCTGCTGTCTTTTATGCTCAAAATAATAATCCTGTAAATCAAGTGCACCTATTGTTATTGGTTTATTTTCAATTGCAGATTTTATCAGATTTTCCCTTTCAGGTGGATTTCCAACAAATTCCCTGACTTCTTCATCAGACAAAATTTCAAGAGTTTCAAGACAATGACTTAAAATAAATCCATCAGTCATAACCATACATGGAAGTAAAACATCAGGATGTTCAGCAATTCTTACTGCCTGAATTAAATTATCGTATGTTTCCTGAACGTTTTCAGAGTAAATCTGTATCCAACCACAATCTCTTGCTCCAAAAGTATCTGAATGGTCGCAGTGAATATTTATGGGAGAAGAAAGAGTTCTGTTTACTACTGCCATAATAATTGGTAAACGAAGGCCGGATGCAATATATAACATTTCCCACATATAAGCAAGACCTTGAGAAGAAGTTCCAGTCATTACTCTTGCACCTGAAGCACTTGCCCCAATACATGCACTCATTGCTGAATGCTCACTTTCAACAGGAATATATTCTGTTTTAACAAGACCATCTGCAACAAATTGGGCAAAAATTTGAACTATTTCAGTTGCTGGGGTTATAGGATATGCAGCAACGACATCTGGATTTATCTGTCTCATTCCTTCTGCAAATGCTTCATTTGCAGTTTTTGCTACTTTCACTCCCATCTTATTCTCCTTTTTTTACTTCATTTTTAAGTTTTTCAAGTTTCAGTTTTAGATTATTAAGTGTATTTACAATATTATCAATTTCATCTTTTGCCTTTTCTACCTCTCCAATTAAATTTTTGTATTTGGTTATCTCTTCTTCTTTCTTTGTAATTTCTTCATTCAGTTTTTTCTTTTCATTTTTAAATATAAGATATTCAATACCTGAGAAAATCCAGCCAGATAGAAATAGAATCATTATCAAATAAATTTTTCTTTTCATTTTTCACCTATTTTATTTCTATTGCATCTTTTGGACATTCATAAGCACATATACCACAGCCCTTGCAATAATCATAGTTAAAAGATATAAATTTACCATTTTCCTTATCAATTATAATTGCATCGTCAGGGCAACTTATCCAACATATTAAACAATTTATACATTTTTCAGGAATATGGACAGGATTTTTGCTTCTCCAGTTTCCTGTTTTAAATTTTAAAGAAGTTCCGCCTTCAAGAATATCACCTTTTGGCAATTCCTTCCAGTTTAATTTCTTTTTCATTTTATTCTCCTTTTACTTCATTATATGCTCTTTCTATTGCTTTAAGATTTCCTTCTATAACTTCAAGCCTATTTCTGAATTTAACTTTTAATTTCTTTTCTGTATCTTTTAAAAGTTCTTCAATTGTAATTATCCTAGTAACTCTGATAAGAGCACCCATCATTGGAGTATTTGGTATATTTCTTCCTATTGTTTCAACTGCAATTTTTGAAGCATCTACGGTATATACTTTACCAGAGAAGTTAATCTTATTTTTAATTTCTATGGGTGACACTGGAGTATTCACAAGTAATATTCCATCTTTGGGATCAAGTCCATCACAAACATTAACCTGTTCAATCAATGTAAAATCAAGAACAACAACAACATCCGGGTTTTCAATTCCTGAATGTATTCTTATAGGAGACGAACTTATTCTATTGAAGGAAGCGACAGGTGCTCCCATTCTTTCTGGTCCATATTCTGGAAATGCCTGAATGTATTTACCTGTTGAAAGACAAGCATCTCCAAATAAAAGTGCTGCTGTTTTTGCTCCCTGTCCACCTCTTCCATGCCATCTGATTTCAAACATCTCTTTCATTTTTTACTCCTTTAATTGTTAAAAAAACTAATTTAATTGTGAATATTTCAATAAAAGAGATTAAAAAAAACAAAAATACTTTCATCTTTAATGGAATTATTTTATCATATTTTTGGAAAATTAGAAAGAAAAAAGACCAAATAATTAAAAATGGAAAAAACAGACTGACCAAATTATCAAGATTTTCTCTAATAAATCTAACACTGCATTTTATCCCATTAAAAGTTGTTTCATTTTCTGATATTATCATAAATGGAGTATAAAGAGTTAAAAACAAAAAAAATATAGGGAAAGAAGTCCATAAGAGGATTAAAAAAAATAGAAAAAAAGAGACAATAGAAAAGATTTTTATTGAATTAATCAATGATAAAACAATTAGGTATATAAAAGAAACAGAAGATCCAACAGTAATATAATAAAATAAAATGAAAGGAAGATAATAAAAACCATCTTTAAAAATTTCAAAAAAAGTAAAATATTCGTTGAAGACCGATCTTTTTATCCCTGAATAGACACAAATTGTAAGATAAATTTCTAATAAAAAAATTAAAAAATAATAATTGACAAACTTCTCTAAAAATAAACTTCTTAAATAAATATAAAAGAAGGCAATCAAAGCAAATATTATTTCTTCCTTTTTTATCTTAAAAACGAACTTATATATCTTAAGCATATTTGATAGCTCTTATAATGTTCAAACTACAAAATTATATTATTAAAATTGAAAAATTTTTTCAAAAGAGATTCTTTTATGCTCTTAAAAAATTTAGTATATTTTTCACATTCTCTATAAAATTCAGATATTCATCCTCTCTTGAAAAAATATTGTGGTATATAGCAATTAAATTATTTTTTGATTCAATGTAAAGGTTTGGGGTTGATTCTAGAAATGCTAAAAGGGTATCATTGAAAAAATATCTAACTTTAGTTTCATCATCTGACTTAAGATAATATTTTTTAGAAAAAATAGGTCTATGGGGGAAGTCTATATCATTGTAGCCAAATAAATTAGGAATTTGGTCAAAGAAACTTTCAGGTCTTAAATAAAAGGAAGGGATATCATTATTAGATTTAAATAAAGCAACATTTACACAATAGACAGAAGTCGTCCTTGTTCCTACGGAAACGGAATACTCATAATCAAAAAAGAAGATTTTGTTATTTTTAAAAGGAACAGAAAAAATATATTCAACGATTCTTCTATCACCACGGGAAAAAAGTGAAATATTGGTATTTTCTAAATTAATCTCACCTGAATAAGGTTTTAGAGTAATATTTTTGGGTTTTGATGTCCAGATCTTTCCAGATTCTGTCTTGCACCCAAAAAATGTTAAAAAGTCCTCAACATTTTCAAAATTAAAACCGTTATTCATTACAAGTTTTTTTATCATCCTTTCTCTTTCAATCGTTCTTTTTATCAATAAGAATATCATACCTAACATTATACCTAAGAATATTATCCATACGCAGTTAACTACGAGGTCAAATATATCAAACTCCAACGGCCTGGAGAGCCGAAAGAAATAACGAAATACCTCCATACAATTTATTTTATTTTGTTTTTAAAAAGAAATCAAATTTTCTATATCTTTCAAAAAATAGTAAATTGAAGATATATTGTCTCTTTAAAATTATAAAAGGAAATTTGACTTGACAAAAGATAAAAAGTATTATTTAATTACATAAAAAGGTGAAAAATGGTATATTTTGGTGAATATTGGAGCAAAATTGATAAACAGGGGAGAATAATAATTCCTTCTAAATTGAGAGAGATTATTAAAAAGGAAGGAGGAGATATTTATATTTCAAAAGGAATTGAAAAATGTTTATTTATTTTTTCAGAAAAAACATTTGAACAACAGGTAGAAAAAATAAATGAATTGTCATTTACAAAAGGTAATCAAAGAATTTTTACACGGCTTTTTTATTCTGGTTCTTTTAAAGAAAAAATAGATAAACAAGGTAGAGTTTTAATACCTTCTCAACTTATTGAATATGCAGAATTAAAAGAAATTGTGGTTATAATTGGTGCTGGCAAAAGAATTGAAGTATGGAGTGATATTGAGTGGAAGAATTTTAACAAAAAATTTATTACATCTTTTGGTGAAATATCAGAAAAAATCTATGAATGAAACTCATTATTCCGTTTTGAAAGAAGAGGTAAAAAAATGGATAAATTTAAAGGAAAATGGAATATATGTAGATTGTACAGTAGGGACAGGAGGGCATGCAAAATATTTGCTTTCTTCCATGAAAAATATTTTTCTAATTGGTATAGATAAGGATGAGAAAATGATAGAGATTGCGAGAAAGAATTTAAAAGAATTTAAAAATTTTAAATTAATTAAAGGAGGGTTTGAAAATATTAAAGAAATTGTTGAAAAAGAAAATATTAGTGAAATTGATGGGGTTCTATTTGACCTTGGTTTTTCAAAATTGCAGATAAAAGATCCTGAAAAAGGTTTTAGTTTTCAAATAGATGGCCCCCTTGATATGAGATATGATAAAAATTCAAGTTTGCAAGCATATGATATTTTAAATTTCTGGGAGAAAAAAAGTTTAATTTATATATTTAAAAATTATGGTGAGATAAAAAATTGTGAAAGGATAGTCAATAAAATTATTGAAAGAAGAAAGAAGAAAAAATTTGAAACAACAAAAGAATTTGCTGATTTTATATGTAGAAATTTTAAAGAAAGAAGAAAAATACATCCTGCAACAAGATTTTTCCTTGCTTTAAGAATTGCTGTTAATGACGAGTTGAACTGTTTAAAAAAGGGTCTTGAGAATTCTTTATTAATTCTTAAAAATAGTGGAAGAATTCTTGTAATAAGTTTTAATTCGCTTGAAGATAGAATTGTTAAAAATTTTTTAAAGAAAAAAAAAGAGATAAAAGTTCTTACGAAAAAACCGATAGTTCCAACAAAGGAAGAAATAAAAGAAAACCCCTTGAGCAGAAGTGCTAAATTAAGGGTTGGAGAAAAGAATGAAAAAAACAATTTATAAAAAAAGTTTTAAAAATTTTGTATTTATTGCAATGGTTGGTTTTTACCTTATTATATATGTTTTTCTTTATTTGAAAATTATATATTTTGGATATGTAATTAGGAAAGTTAAAGAGGAATATGAAACATTAAATTTATTAAACAAAGCATATACTTTACAATTTTTGAAACTTATAACTCCTGAAAATCTGGAGAAAATTGCAAAGGAAAAGAATCTTAAACTTGAAATGGCTCCAAATTGGTGCTTTTTAGAAGTAAAAGAAGAAAATGGAGAGAAAAGCAATGAACCTAAAATTTTGGAAGCAAGGACAAAATAAAAATATCTTTGAATACAGAATAAAATGGATAGAGAGAGGTTTTTTCTTTATTTTATGTATAATCTCTTTGCGACTTTTTTATTTACAAATAATAAAGCAATACAGATATATGAAAATCGGTAAAACTCAATATGAAAAAATAATAGTTCCTGCTGAAAGAGGAGAAATTTTTGATAGAAATGGTAAATTACTTGCTTTCAATATTCCTAATTACAGTGTTTATTTTGATACATGGATGATAAAGTATTTAAAAGAACATGAGCCATATTATTTAGAAGAACTTAAAAATAATTTATCCCAAATACTTAATATAGATAAAAAAGAGATAGAAGAAAAAATGGCTCAGCCGTACGCTTTGATTAAAAAAGATATTGATTCGGAAGAGTATAAAAAAATAAAAGAATTGCAGATTAAGGGTATTTATTTTGAAAAGGGGTATAAAAGAGTTTATCCTTATGGAAAACATGCCTGCCATGTAATAGGATATACAGATAGAGAAGGAAACGGCCAGGAAGGGATTGAATACTTTTATAATTCGTTTTTAAAAGGTGAAGATGGCCTATATTTAGTATTAAAAGATGGATTAGGAAATTTAATATATTCTATAAGGAAAGTTCTTATTGAAGAAAAAAGAGGGAAAGATATTGTTTTAACAATTGATTCAAATATTCAATTTTCTGTTGAGGAGGAAATAAAAAAATGGTATCAGAAATTCACACCTAAAAATATTTCAGTTGTGGTTATGGATAGTAAAAATGGAGAAATTCTGGCTCTTGCGAATTATCCAAATTATGATCCTAATGAAAGACCTTCCAATAATATTGATTTTGATATAAGAAGGAATAAATGTGTTACAGATATTTTTGAGCCTGGTTCTATATTCAAAATTGTTACAGCAGCGGCTGCAATTGAAGAAAATTTATTTAATCCATCTTCATTAATAATGTGTGAAAATGGAAAATGGTTTGTAAGATCCCATTGGCTTCACGATGTTCATCCTTACAATGTTTTAACATTTGCAGAAGTTGTTGAAAAATCAAGTAATATTGGAACAGTTAAAATAGGAATGGTTCTTGGAGAAGAGAAACTATATCAATATTGTAGAAAATTCCGTTTTGGAGAAAAAACTGGTATTGACTTACCAGGAGAGATTGCTGGAATTTTTAGACCAATTGAAGAATGGTCTTCTTACTCAATAACAGCAATTCCCATTGGCCAGGAAGTTGCTATAAATTCTATTCAGGGTATAAGAGCAATGGCTGTTTTTGCAAATGATGGATATTTAGTAAGGCCTCACTTAATAAAAGAGATAAAAGATAGAGATACCATTGAAATAATTAGTTATAAAAATGAAAAGGAAAAAATTCTTTCTTCTTCAACAGTTTCTATAATGAGAGAGATTTTAAAAAAAGTTGTTAAACCAGGTGGAACAGCACCTGATGCAGGAATTGAGGGATATGAAGTATATGGAAAAACAGGGACTGCTCAAAAAGCAATTGGAGGTAGATATATCAAAGGCAAATATGTATCTTCCTTTGTTGGATTTTTATTAAGTAATAAAAGAGATATTGTAATTTCAGTAAATATTGATGAACCACAGGGTGCTTATTATGGAGGAATTGTTGCTGCACCACTTTTTAGGAATATTCTTTTAAGGATTATAAATTATTACCAAATACCACCTCAAACAGATATAAAGATGGCTTATAAAAATGAAACTGAAAGAAATAATTAAAGATGTTAAGAGAAAGAAGATTTTTAATTTAAATAATTTAGAGGTAGAAGGGATTGCTTATGATTCAAGAAAAGTTAAGGAAAATTATATATTTGTTGCAATAAAGGGTTCCAAACAAGATGGACACGATTTTATAAATGAAGCAATTGAAAGAGGAGCAAAATGTATAGTGGTGAGTAAAAGGCCCTCTATTATTCCTTCAGATATTTGTGAAGTTCTTGTTGAAGATACAAAAGAAGCATTGAGTGAAATTGCAAATGTTTATTTTGATTATCCATCAAAAAAATTGAATGTTGTTGGAATAACAGGAACTAATGGGAAAACGACAACGAGTTTTATAATAAAAGAGATTATAGAAGAAAATAGAGCAAAAGCAGGTCTTATAGGAACAATATTTTATGAGATTGGTGAAAGAAAAATTGTATCTACGAATACAACTCCTGAATCACTTGATTTAATAGAGATGTTTTGTGAAATGGTGAAAAATAAATGTAAATGGGTAGTTATGGAAGTTTCTTCTCATGGGATTGCCCAAAAAAGGATAGAAGGAATTGATTTTGATATTGGAATTTTTACAAATATTGCTCCTCATGAACATCTTGATTATCATAAAACATTTAAAAATTATTTGGATACAAAATTGAAATTTTTTACAAAATACTTAAAAGAGAGTAATAAAAAGGAAAAATATGCAATAATTAACATTGATTCTCCATATTCAAAATTATTTATAAAAAATTGTGAAAAAAGTGGAATAGAGTGTATAACTGTGGGCAGACATAGAAAATCAAAAATAAAACTTTTAAACTATAGGGTAGAAAAAAATGGGAATATAATTGAAGTTGAAATAGAAAATAAAAAAATTACTTTTAATAGTAAAATTAGTGGGCTTGGAAATGTATACAATTTACTTTGTGGGATTGCATTTGCTTACCTTCAGAAAATCCCATATGAAATAGTCCAAAAAGCATTTTTAAATATTAAGAATATTCCTGGAAGATTTGAGTTTATAGATGAAGGGCAGGACTTTCAGGTTATTGTTGACTATGCCCATACTCATCATGCTTTACAAAATTTATTGCTCTCTATAAAGAGTTTAAAACCAAGAAGGATAATATTAATTTTTGGTTGTGGAGGGGATAGAGATAAAAGCAAGAGGCCTTTAATGGGAAAAATAGGAGTAAAATTGGCCGATTTTGTTATACTTACATCTGACAATCCAAGAAGTGAAGATCCTTTAAAAATAATAAAGGATATTGAAAGTGGGATTCCATTTTATTTAAGAAGAAAATATGCAAAAATCCCTGATAGAAAGCAGGCGATTTACGAAGGTATTTCACTTGCAAGAACTGGAGATTGTGTTGTGATAGCAGGAAAAGGACATGAAGCTTTCCAAATTTTGAAAGATGTCACTATCCCTTTTGATGATAGAGAAGAGGCGAGGAAAGCAATAAAGGAAATAAATGAAAGAAGAAAAGAGGAAACACTTTTATAATGGAGAAAGTTAGATTAAGTGAGATTTTAGAATGGTGTAATGGAAAAGTTAATAAAAAATTTAATGATATTTTTATAGAAGGTATTTCTACAGATACAAGAAATTTAAAAAAGGGAGAATTATTTGTTGCTTTAAAAGGGGAAAAATTTGATGGGCATGACTTTGTAAATGAAGCATTTAAAAAGGGAGCAACCGCATGCATTGTTTCTAAAAATTGTAAATATGAATATGGACTTTTAATAAAAGTGGAAGATACTTTATTGGCTCTTGGGAAAATATGTAGAAATTATAGAAAAAAAATAAATATGCATGTAATTGGGATAACCGGTAGTGATGGGAAAACTACAACTAAAGAGATTATAAAGGAAATTTTATCCACAAAATTTAATGTGATTGCAACAATAGGTAACTTTAATAATCAGATTGGGCTTCCACTTTCAATTTTACAATCCGATATAAAAACAGAATTTGGAGTATTTGAAATGGGGATGAATAAAAAGGGGGAAATTGGTTATTTAAGTAAAATATGCGAGCCAAATTCGTGTATAATAACTAATATTGGAGTAGCCCATATAGGTTTTTTTAAAAATAGGAAAGAAATAGCAGAAGCGAAATCAGAAATTTTTAAGAATTTAATTGATGAGAAAAATGTTTTTTTGAACAAAGATAGTGATTTTTATGAATATTTAAAAAAAAAATCAAAAAGTAATAACATATTTTCAATTGGAGTAAAAAAGAAAGGAGATATAAAGGGTGAGATTGTTGAAGAAGGGATTGATTATTTTATATTTCAAGTCAATAATAAAAAATTTAAAATGAATTTTTGGAATACTTCATTTATCTACTCTGCCCTTTTTGGAATTGCAATTTGTAGAAAATTTGAGATACCAGAAAGTTATATAGAAGATGTTTTTATAAAAATTAAACCATTAAAAGGTAGAGGGGAATTGACGGAAAATAAGATATTTATAATTGATGAGAGTTATAATTCTAATCCACATTCTCTTAAAAATTCACTTCTTTGTTTTGAAAAGAAAAATTTTAAAAGAAAGATTGCAATTGTTGGAGATATGGCTGAACTGGGGAAGTTTTCAAATTTTTATCATTGGTATATAGGAAAATTACTTGAAAAATTAAATATAGATATTGTTTTGAGTTATGGTAATAAAAGTAGAATAATATCCGAAAATTCAAAAAAGGGGATCCATTTTTATGAAATTGAGAGTTTAAAAAAATATTTAAAAAATATAATAAAAAGGAAAGATGCTATTCTAATTAAAGGTTCAAGAATTACTAAAATGGAAGAAATTGTTGATTTTTTGAAGAGGGAGAATTGAAATGTTATATAAATTTTTATATTCTCTTGTGAAATACTGGTTTGGTTTTAATATTTTCAAATATGTTACAGTAAGAGCTTCACTTTCTACATTTACATCACTTTTATTTTCTTTATTGTTTGGAAGAAAAATTATAAATAAACTTAAAAATTTCTGCCATCCAAATATGTTTGATTTTAGAGATGAAATAAAAGAAAAGACACCTACAATGGGAGGGATTTTGATCCTTGCGAGTTTGTTAATTTCTACAATTTTATGGGCTGATATTAAAAATACATTTATTTTACTTTTAATATTTTCAACAATATCTCTTGGTTTTGTTGGCTTTATTGATGATTGGATGAAGTTAAAATATAAGTCATATAAAGGAGTAAGACCTCTTTTTAAAGTAATCTGGCAAATACTCATTGGATTTATTATTGGAATTATTCTTGTTTATAATGAGAAGTTATCTTTTAATACTTCAATCCATCTTCCATTTTTTAAAAAATTTTTCTTTCCTCTTGGTGAATACTATATACTTTTTACTGTTTTTATTATTGTTGCCACATCTAATGCTGTAAATTTAACAGATGGAATGGATGGGCTTGCAATAGGTTCTGTATTAACCGCTACGATTGCTTATGCAATAATTTCTTATGTGATAAGTAATATAAAGTTCTCTAATTATTTAAATGTCCCTTTTGTAAAAGGTGCAGAAGAAGTAACTGTATTTGCTGCCGGGCTTATTGGGTCATGTTTGGGATTTTTATGGTTTAATGCCTATCCTGCCGAAATATTTATGGGAGATATAGGTTCACTCCCACTTGGAGGGATTATTGGACTTCTTGCAATAATAACAAAACAGGAACTTTCATTGATTTTTGTGGGGGGACTTTTTTTAGCAGAAGCGGTATCTGTAATAATTCAGGTGATTTCCTTCAAAAGTAGAGGTAAACGGGTTTTTTTAATGACACCACTCCACCATCATTTTGAATTAAAAGGAATTCCCGAGTCAAAAGTTGTTATAAGATTTTGGATTGTAGGGATTATTCTTGCTCTATTTACAGTTATAACTTTAAAGATAAGATGATAGAAATAAAAGATAGGAAGATAGGAATTATAGGTCTCGGTGTAAGTGGATTTGATACAGCAATCTTTTTAATTGAAAATGGGGCGGAACCTTATATTTCAGAAAAAAATTATAACGAAGAGATAAAAGAAAGAGTTGATATTTTAAAAGAAAAAGGAGCAAAGTTTGAAATTGGTTCTCATTCGGAAAATTTTTTTAAAAATGTTGATTTAGTCGTTATAAGCCCCGGGGTTGACGAAAAATCTGAAGAACTGAATTTTTTAAAAAAAAGAAAAGTCCCTATTATAAGTGAGATTGAACTTGCATATAATTTTTCAAAGAGTAAAAAAATAATTGGAATAACTGGAACAAATGGGAAGACAACGACTACCACTCTCCTTGGAGAAATTTTCAAAAATTCAAATTATAAATCTATTGTATGTGGGAATATTGGTAATTCGTTTATAGGAGAAATTAAAAATATTGATGAAAATACGTGGGTTATTCTTGAAGTGAGCAGTTTTCAACTGGAAAAAATAAATAAATTTAAGCCATATATAGCCTGCTTACTCAATATTGATTATGACCATTTTGATAGATATCTGAATATGGAGGAATATATTTCTGCTAAAAAAAGAATATTTGAAAATCAAAATAAAGAGGATTTTTCTATCTTGAACTTTGATAATTACTGGATAAAAAGATTGTTAAAAGAAATAAAAAGTAAAAAATTCTTCTTTTCTTTTTCAAAAATTTTTAATGGTGCTTATTATGAAAATGGGAAAATATTTGTAAATATAAATCATAATACCAAAATAATCCAAACAAAAAATATAAAACTATATGGGAGGGGGAATATTGAAAACATTATGGCCTGTTCATTAATTTCAATTATATGTGGGATAAGAGAAGAAGTGATACAAAACACAATAGAAAATTTTAATCCACTCCCTCATAGAATGGAAAAGGTAGCAGAAATTGATGGCATTATTTTTATTAATGATTCTAAATCCACAAATCCCCATTCAGTTAAAAATTCTATTTTAAGTATTGAAAATAATAAAATAATTCTAATTCTTGGGGGAAAAGATAAAGGATTTCCATATCGTCAGTTAAAAAAATATTTAAAGAATAAAGTAAAATTCATAATATTATTTGGAGAAGCAAAAGAAAGAATAAAAGATGAATTGAAATCAGTAAATATTCCAACTGAAAGTGTGGAAAATTTGAAAGAGTGTATAAAACTAGCAAAAAAAATTGGTAAGAAAGGGGATATAGTTCTTTTTTCTCCAGGTTGTTCCTCTTTTGATATGTTTAAAAATTACAAGGAGAGAGGAGATGTTTTCAAAAAGGAGGTTTTTTCTTTATTATAATATTTATTTTGCTGGAGTACTTCTAATTTTACTTGGTAGTGTATTTGTTTTAAGTTCAAGTTTTTCTTATAGTTTAGAAAAGAACAATCTAATTTTCTATTTTATAAAACATCTCCATTATCTCATTTTAGGAGTTATTTTAATCTTCTTTATTCAAAAAATTAATATTGAAAAGTTGGAAAAATTTGCGATTTTTATATTCTTTTTTTCATTGTTAATTTTGATTTTACCAGTCATACAGGGGAATTTGAGATGGGTTAGAATTGGGCCTTTGTCATTTCAACCTTCTGAATTTGTAAAACTAACATTTATTTTATATTTAGCGAGTTATATTAAAAAAATTTCATTAGAAGTGAACAAACTTAAAAATATTATCTTTCCTACAATAATGTGGATAATAATTACGGGGATTCTGCAGTTACAAAAGGATTTTGGAACATTTGTAATTATTACAATTGTATTTGGAAGTATTTTATTTATAGCAGGTTTAAAAATGAAATATATATTGAATTTTGTTTTAGTTTTTATAGGTTTGATTATTGCTTTAATTTTTCTTTTCCCTTATAGAATGGAAAGAATAAAAAAGCATGGAAAAGAATATCAAGCAAAACAATCAGTTATTTCTTTGAGTTCAGGAGGTTTTTGGGGAAAAGGATTTGGTGCTGGGACCAGGAAATTAAGATATGTGCCAGAAATACATAAAGATTTTGTTTATGCGGTAGTTGGTGAAGAGCTTGGTTTTGTAGGTGCATTTGGAGTTCTTATCCTATTTGCTATTATTATTTTTTGTGGACTTGAAATTTCAAAAGAGTCTGATAATATTTTTGAAAAAATTCTATCTTCTGGAATAAGTATTTTATTTGGAATTCAATTTATTCTTCACGTATGTGTAGTTCTTTCAATATTTCCTACAAAAGGAACAACATTACCATTTTTCAGTGTTGGTGGTTCTTCTTTGATAACAAATTTAGTCGCCTTTGGGTTTTTAATCAAAATTTCAAAGAATATAACAGATAAATTTGAGATAAAAGATATAGAAGAGATAACTCTTTCTCTAAAATGAAGTTAAAAGGAATTATATTTGATGGAGATGGTGTTTTGTTTGATACAGAAAATTTACATGCTACTGCATGGAAAAACTTTTTGCCTTCTTATAATATCAATTTAACAGTTGAGGATTTTAAAGATGGAATTGGTGTTGAGGATAAATTTTTCTTAAAAAAATTGAAAGAGAAAGGCAAAATACCTGAAAGTATAGAAATTGAAGAATTAGTTAAGAAGAAAAGCGAAAAATTACAAAAAATATTGGATATTACAG
>Ga0272449_1003298_pt1 | contig 14008 bp, 12 predicted proteins | sample YNPCB0241_FD_198679 | JGI IMG/M metagenome (GOLD analysis project Ga0272449, IMG submission 198679) | Hot spring sediment microbial communities from Yellowstone National Park, WY, United States - YNP-CB-024-1 | ecosystem: Environmental > Aquatic > Thermal springs > Hot (42-90C) > Sediment...
CGGCGTCTCGGGCTACCCGATCCCCAGAGGCTCCTCCTCCTTCGGTTTGCCCGAGGGCCAGCTGGCCAGGACCGACGCCACCGCGAAGGCCACCAGCCCCGCCGCGGCCCACAGCACGGGCAGTTCGATGGTCTTCTCCTCCGTGCGGATCCGCAGCATCCCGCTCCGGTCCTGCCGGATCACACCCCGGCACTGGCTCAGGGCCTCCGCCACCACCGCCAGGGCACGCTTCGCCCTCTCCAGGTCCACTTCCACCGAAACCACCTCCCGACCGTAGGCCTGTGCCGGCCGCCCGCAATTCCTCTACGCGCGCTCTTGCTCCCTTCGACGCCGGCCGTCCGTTTCCTGGGGTCCCGGGCCTTCCAGGGCCTGGACGATCCGGGCGGACCGCAAGGGCCTGTCCGCCCGGGCCTCCGCGTACGCCACCACCGCGGCCACCAGCCGCCCCGAGGCGGAAGCGGAAACCCGCAGGTGTCCGGCTTCCTGGGCGGAGGCCTGGAGCAGAAAGCGGGCCGCGCCCCCGGCCTCCCCTCCCAGCCGCGCGGCCCGCGGGTCCTCGGAGGCACAGGGCCCGCACGTGAAACCCCCGAAGCGGGGGCTCCACACGTCCCTGGGTGCGGGGGGGCGCCCGCACACCGGGCACCGGTCCGTGGACGGCCGGTAGCCCAAATCCCCGAACAGCCGCAGCCCGCACCACGCCGCGGCCACGGCGGGGTCGGAGTGCTCCAGCAGGCGCAGGGTCTCCACCAGAAGCCGGAACACCTCCGGGTGCGGTTCTCCCTCGGGCACCAGCTGGACCACGAGCTCCGCCACCAGCCACGCGTAGCCCAGCCGGCGCAGGTCTGCCCTCAGCTGCCCGTGGCCCTCCACCACCTCCACCTGCGCCACCACGTCCACAGCCTTTCCCCGCGCCAGGAGGAAGGAGGCGTGGGTGAAGGGCTCCAGGCGGCCCGCCAGGCGGCTCGTGGTCTTGCGCACCGCCTTGGCCTTGGCCTGCAGCCGGCCGAACTCCCGGGTGAACAAGGTGAGGACCCGGTCCGCCTCGCCCAGGTTGCGCCGGCCCAGCACCACCCCTTCCGCCTTGTAGACCGGCACCCCTGCCTCCCGTGCACCCCTCCGGTGGTTCCCTTCCCGCAGGCTTTCGCGGGCAGGCCCCTGGGTCCTCGGCTCAGGTCAGGAAGCCCACCAGCCGTGAGGCCAGCCACAGGAACACCGCAAACCCCACCACGTCCTGGAAGGCCGTCTCGAAGGGTCCCGCGGTGGTGGCAGGGTCGAAGCCCAGCCGCTTGGACACCAGGGGGAACAGGGTCCCCATGAGGCCCGCGGTGAGCATGGCGGCCACCTGGGCCGCCGCGATCACCAGGCCGAAGGAGGTCTTCCCGGACCACGCCACGCCGATGCCGCCCAGCACCGTGCCAACGACCACAGCCATCAGGAAGGCGGTGGCCAGCTCCTTCCGCACCGCCGCCCACCAGCCCTGGAGGGTCACATGGCCCGTGTCCAGCCCCCGGACCACGATGGCCGCGGCCTGCAGCCCCACGTTCCCGGAGATGGCGGAGATGATGGGCATGAAGGACGCGAGCAGGATCACCCGGGTGAGGACCTCGTCGAACCGGGAGATCACGACACCCGCCAACAGCTCCACCCCCAGGGTCACCAGCAGCCACGGCAGGCGCAGGCGCGCCGCCTCCGGGGGCGACCGGCGGGCCATGGCCTCCGCGTCCGTACCCACCAGCCGCGCGTAGTCCTCCGTGAACTCCTCCTGCAGGACGTCCAGCACGTCGTCCACGGTGATGATGCCCAGCAGCCGGTCGTGCTCGTCCACCACGGGCAGGGATACGAAGTCGTGCCGCTGGACCAGGCGGGCAGCCTCCTCCTGCGGCGCGTCCGCCCGGACCTTCACCACCTCCCGGGTCATGAGGTCCCGCACCAGGGTCTCCGGACGGCTGAACACCAGCCGGTACAGGGACAGCACGCCCAGCAGGCGCTGGGTGTCGGGGTCCGTGACGTACACGTAGTGGACGGTCTCCGCGTCCTCCGCGGCCCTGCGGATCACCGCCAGGGCCTCCTGAGCGGTGAGGTCCGGCCGGACCACGATGCACTCCGGGGTCATGAGGCTGCCCGCGGTCCCCGGGGGATACGCCAGCAGGCCCTTCAGGGCCCGGGCGCGGTCCTTCTCCATCTCCGTGAGGAGGGTCTCCGCCTGCTGCGGGGAAAGCTCCTCGAGGACGTCCGCGGCGTCGTCTGGGGGCATCTCCTCCAGCACGTCGGCCGCCTGACCCCGGCTGAGCTTCAGGAGCAGCCGGGCCGCGTCGGAGGAGTCCAGCTCCGACACCAGCTCCGCCACCGCGTCCTGGCCCAGCCGGGCTACGAGCTGGGCCAGGGTCGGGGGCTCCAGGGCCAGCAGGAAGTCCGCCAGCTCCTGCGGGGAAAGGGACCGGAGCCGCTCGACGTCGACGGTCTGCGGGTCGAGGACGGTAGGGACCACGGCTCGCCTCCAGGCGCCCCCCTCCGCCAAAGGGCGCCGGGGCGGCCGGGCCTAGGTCGCGCCGGGCGACCCCCAGGCAGGCGAGGGACGGCGTGCTAGCAGCCTACCTGAACTGCCGCTCGTCATCGCGCACGCATTATCCGGGGTCCCGCCGCCCCCCTGTCAAGGATTCTTCGGCGGCGACGCGGAAACCCACGGGAAACCGAGGTGGGAGGAGCCGACGTGCCTGACCGGGTGCGTGTCCTCATCCCTACCTGCCGGGAGGAGCCCCTGGAGGACCTCTACCTGCACCTGGAGTTCCCCGAGTCCGGCGGCCGGCCGTGGGTCTACCTCAACATGATCTGCAGCGCAGACGGAGCGGCGCACCTGGGCGGGCGCACCCACGGCCTGGGCGGGGAAGCGGACCGTCTGGCCTTCCACAGGCTCCGGGAGTACTGCGACGTGGTGCTGGTGGGAGCCGGCACGGTGCGGGTGGAGGGGTACGGCCCGCCGCGCCTGAGCCCCGAGGCCCAGGGGCGGCGGGCAGCCCGGGGGTTGGCTGCGGTCCCCCGCCTGGCCGTGGTGAGCGCCCGGCTGCACCTGGACCCCCAAAGCCGCGTGTTCCAAGACCCGGCCCGCCCACCCCTGGTGTTCACGGTCTCCCAGGCCGACCCGGACCGGCTTGCGGCCCTGCGGGAGGTGGCGGAGGTGGTTCCGTGCCCCGGCCCACGGCTGGACCTGGCCGCCTGCCTGGGCTGGTTGGGAGAGCGCGGGGTCCGCCGCGTCCTGTGCGAAGGGGGCCCCACCCTCAACGCGGCCCTCCTGGAGGCCGGCCTGGTGGACGAGCTTTTCCTCACCGTCGCTCCCCGCCTCGTGGGAGGGCCCGCGGGCCGCATCGTGTCCGGGCCGGGGGGGGTAGACACCAGGCTGCAGTTGGAAGAGCTACGGGAACACCGGGGCGAGCTGCTGGCCCGTTACCGGGTGGTGCGGTAGTCCCCCGTCCGCGGAAGCCCTGCCACGGGTGGGCCGGGGTGGTCTAGCCCTCCGCACACACCCGGACTCCCAGCCGCCGGGCCCTGTACATGCGCCGGTCTGCCGTGGACACCAGGGCTTCGGCCGCGCGGCCGTCCTCCGGAAACGCCGCCACTCCCGCGCTCACAGGAATCCCTTCGCCCCACACCCCCGGGTGACGGGCCAGGGCGTCCAGGACCCTCTGCACCGCCCGCGCGGCTTCCTCCGGCCGCGTCTCGGGCAACAGGACCGCGAACTCGTCTCCCCCGTACCGGCACACCACGTCCGAGGCGCGCATGGCCGACCGGAGCTGCCCAGCCACCTCCTGCAGCACCAGGTCCCCCGCCGCGTGCCCGAGGGTGTCGTTCACCCGCTTCAGCCCCACCACGTCCAACAGCACGAAGGACACCGGGTCCCCGGACCGCGCCGCCCGAGCCAGCTCCTCCCGCAGCCGCTGCTCCATGTACCTCCGGTTGTGCACGCCCGTAAGCGCGTCCGTGGTAGCCTGGTGCGCCAGCAGGGCCCGCAGCCGGGCGCCCTTGAGGATGGCGGCCACCTGCTGGGCGAACATGGTGGCCACTTCCACGGACTCCTCCGTGAAGGCCTCCGGGTCGGAGTGGCTGTCCAGGTTCAGAAACGCCTCCAGCCGGCCGTCTACCACGATGGGGACTCCGAGGGTCACCTGGAGGCTGTCGAGGTCCCCGTGCCGGGCCATGGCCTCGGCCCCGCGCACGGGCTGTGTGGCCCCGGCCCGGCGCCGGGCCTCCTCCCCGCTCAGGAGCCGGGGCGTTCCCGCGAGCAGGGAAGCTTCGTCCAGCCCGTACCAGCGTAGACGGTCGGCCTCCGTGAACCGGACCCCCCGCAGGCCTTCCAGGTCGTACCCCACCGCGGCCACGAACACGTACTCGTCACCCTCTCGCACGGACAGGCTGGCCCGTTCCGCGCCCGGCACCAGGCGCACCGCTTCCCGGACCACCCGCTGACACAGGGCTGCCACGTCCAGCTCCGCTGCGGCCAGGGCCCGGGTGACCTCCAGGAGTTCCGCCAAGAGGGCCACCGCCCTCACCATCCGGTCGTACAGCTGGGCGTTCTCCAGGGCCAGGGCCACGGGCGCGGCCACTTCCTCCAGGAAGGCGCGGTCCTCCGGGGGGATGCCGTCCGGGCCGGGGGCGTGCACCACCAACACGCCCACGGGGCCCTGGCGGCCCCGCAGGGGGAGGAAAAGCCCGCTGAGCGGTTCTTCAATAAAGCCACCGGGGACGTACACCCTGGGGTCTAGCCGCAGGTCGGGCACGTACACCGGGCGGCCCTTGTCCACCGCCTCCCAGCTTACCCCTCGGCCCTTCGGGATCCGCCCGGCCGGGTACCTGGTGGAGATCCCCGCGTGGGCCACCCCCACCAGGGCCGTGCTCGAGGAGTCCAACAGCAGCAGGGCGACCCCCGTGAAGTTCCCCCGGCGGCACAGGGCCTCCGCCAGCTGCTGCGGCAGCGAAGCCGCGTCCAGCAAGCCCTCGTGCAGGACCCGGACCAGCTCCCACACGAGCTGGGCCCGGTGCGCGGTGAGGGCGGTCTTCCGGACGGCCGACGTCTCCATGGTCACGGAGAACCGGTTAGCAAGCCGTGTGCCGCCGGCCCGTGTGGACGGGCAGGCGTCCCACAACCTGCACGGAGTGCGGGGTGACCGCACACCTGTACGCCACCAGGGACACCCCGGCCCGGCGTGCCTCCCCGGCCGCGGACGCGAAGGCAGGGTCTGAGTCCCAGTCCACCCTCAGACACCGGGCGTCGTCCCGCTGCACGAACCACACCACCGCGGCCCGCCCGCCCTGCCGTGCCACCTGCGCCAGCAGCTGGAGGTGGCGTGCGCCTCGGGCCGTGGGGGCGTCCGGGAACAGCGCCACCCCGGCCTCCACCCGGTTGCACGACTTGGTCTCCACCCACCAGGCGGCCCGGGAGGTGTACACCCGGAAGTCTACCCGCTCGCCGTCCAGCCGCACCTCCCGCTCCCAGGCGCGGACCCCGACCACGGGAGGGAGCCCTCCTTGGCGCAAGCCCGCCTCCCACAGCCGGTTCGGGAGGTGGCTGTCCACACCCACCCACCTGCCCCGGTGGCGGACCAGCAGCAGCCGCCCCCGGGTGGCGCGGTCCCCAGGCCCGAAGGGCGCCACCCGCACCGCCGCGCCCCGCCGCAGCAGCTCCTCCATACGGCCGGAGTTGGGCAGGTGTACCGTCCAGGGCTGCCCTTTCACGGAGACTTCCGCGGCGAACCGGTTGACCCGGCGCACGAACACCCCGGCCACCAGGGGACGGGGCAGCTGCACGCACACACGGGGCCAGGCCCCCGTGCGCGGGGACGCGGGTTGCTCGGACTCAACCTCGTCCGGCGGAGGTGCTTCCGCGGGAAGCGGCCCCGGCACCCAACCCCTCCGGGCTCGCGGTCTACCGGTCCCGGACTTCGTCTCCCAGCGCCGCCTGCGCCGCCGCCAGGCGGGCGATGGGGACCCGGTACGGCGAGCACGACACGTAGTCCAGCCCCGCCCCGTGGCAGAACCGCACGCTGGCAGGCTCCCCTCCGTGCTCCCCGCAGATCCCCACGGTGAGGTCGGGCCGGGTGCTCCTTCCCCGTTCCGTGCCCAACCTCACCAGCTGTCCCACCCCCTCCGTGTCCAGCACCTGGAAGGGGTCTTCGGGCAGCAGCTTGGCGTCCAGGTAGCGAGGCAGGAAGCGGCCCGCGTCGTCCCGGCTCATCCCGAAGGTGAACTGCGTGAGGTCGTTGGTTCCGAAGCTGAAGAACTCCGCCACCTCTGCCACACGGTCCGCCAGCAGAGCGGCCCGGGGGACCTCGACCATGGTGCCCACCTTGTAGTGCAGGCGCTGGCCCGTGCGGGCCTGTACTTCTTCCGCCACCCGCCGGACGATCTCCGCCTGCTGGCGGAGTTCGTTCACGTCGGACACCAGGGGGATCATGACCTCCGGCTCCACGTGCACCCCTTCCGCCTGGCAGGCCGCCGCGGCCTCGAAGATGGCCCGGGCCTGCATCTCCGTGATCTCCGGGTACAGGATCCCCAGCCGGCAGCCCCGCAGCCCCATCATGGGGTTGAACTCCCGCAGCTGGGCCACCTTCTGCCGCAGGACCTCCGGGCTGACCCCGATGCGGCGCGCGGTCTCCTGCACCGCCTCCTCGTCCGCGGGCAGGAACTCGTGCAACGGCGGGTCCAGGGTCCGGATCGTCACGGGGTACCCGTCCATGACCCGGAAGATCTCCACGAAGTCCTGCCGCTGCAGGGGCTCCAACTTCGCCAGGGCGGCCCGCCGCTCCTCGGGGGTGGTGGCCACGATCATCTCCCGCATGGCGTAGATGCGGTCGCCCTCGAAGAACATGTGCTCCGTGCGGCACAGGCCGATGCCCTCCGCCCCGAACTCCCGGGCTTTCCGGGCGTCCTTCGGGGTGTCCGCGTTGGCCCGCACCCCCAGCCTGCGGAACCGGTCCGCCCACTGCATGAAGGTGGCGAACTCCCCGCTCAACCGGGGCTCCCGGGTGGGCAGCACCCCCACGAAGACCTCCCCCGTGCTCCCGTCCACGGTGATCCACGTCCCCTCTTCCAGCACACGGCCGTTGGCCCGCACGGTGCCGCCGTGGGCGTCTACCACCAGCTCCTCCGCCCCCACCACACAGGGCTTGCCCATGCCCCGGGCCACCACCGCGGCGTGGGAGGTCATCCCGCCCCGGGCGGTGAGGATGGCCCGCGCGGCCACCATCCCGTGGAAGTCCTCGGGGGTGGTCTCGCTGCGCACCAGGACCACCGGTTCACCGGATGCGGCCAGCTGTTCCGCCCGGTCCGGGTCCAGGACCATGCGGCCGCTGGCGGCTCCGGGGGAGGCGGGCAGGCCCCGGGTCAGGTACTGGCCGTTCTGGTGCGCGGCCTGCCGCGCTTCCTCGTCCACGGTGGGGTGCAGGAGCTGGGCCAAAAGCTCCGGCTCCACCCGGAGCACCGCGGTGCGCTCGTCAATGAGCCCCTCCCGGACCATGTCCACCGCGATCCGTACCGCGGCGGCCCCCGTACGCTTGCCCGCCCGGGTCTGCAGCATCCACAGCTTGCCCCGCTCGATGGTAAACTCCACGTCCTGCACGTCCCGGTAGTGACGCTCCAGCCGCTCCGCCACCTCCACGAACTGCCGGTACACCTCCGGCATCTCCCGGGCGAGCTCGTCCAGGGGTTTCGGGGTGCGGATGCCCGCCACCACGTCCTCCCCCTGGGCGTTGGGCAGGTACTCCCCGTACAGCCGCTTCTCCCCCGTGGCGGGGTTCCGGGTGAAGGCCACCCCCGTGGCGGAGTCCCAGCCCAGGTTCCCGAACACCATGGCCTGCACGTTCACCGCGGTACCCAGGTCGTCGGGGATGCGGTGGACCCTCCGGTAGTCCACCGCCCGCCTGCCCATCCACGAGCCGAACACCGCGGCGATGGCCATGCGCAGCTGCTCGTACGGGTCCTGGGGGAAGTCCTGTCCCGTCTGCTCCCGGATGATGGCCTGGAAGCGCGCCACCACCTCTTGCAGCTCCTCCGCGGTGAGGTCGGTGTCGAGGCGGCGCTGGCCGCCCCGCTGCTTGAGCTCCTCCAACACCTCCTCGAACTTCTCCCCCGGGACCCCCAGCACGATGCGCCCGAACATCTGCAGGAACCGACGGTAGGCGTCGTACGCGAACCGGGGGTTCTGGGTCATGCGCTGCAGGCCCCGCACCGTCCGGTCGTTCAGCCCCAGGTTCAGGACCGTGTCCATCATCCCGGGCATGCTGAACTTCGCTCCCGACCGCACGGACACCAGGAGGGGCTGGTCGGGGTCCCCGAACCGCCTGCCCATGCGCTCCTCCACCTCCCGCAGGGCGTCGCAGACCTCTTCCCACAGGCCCGGCGGGAACTGGCGGCCCAGGCGGTAGTACTCCCGGCACGCCTCCGTGGTCACGGTAAAACCCGGAGGGACCGGCACCCCGATCCGGGTCATCTCCGCAAGACCTGCCCCCTTTCCTCCCAGCAGGTCCCGCATCTGGGCGTTGCCCTCCCAGAACATGTACACCCACCTGCGCATGGGCATCCCTCCGAACTCCGGCCTCTCCGAGTCCAGTGTACGGCAGCAGCCTCCTCCGCCGCCCGCCGGACCGGCAGGTCCCGTCTCAGCCGGGCTCGATCCCGGCCGTGCCCTCCACCTCCCCCGCCCAGAGCCCGGAGCCCCTGGCCCGCGTCAAGCGGGCGCCCGCGGTGGCAGTCCGGAAGGGGGTGGTGGCGTACCGGTTGTTTTCGCACAGCTCTGCCATCGTGCCCGCGGGCTCCTCCCACTGAGCCTCGCTAAACCACCCCGGCGAAAGCCCTGCAGGCGCCCATTCCTGACCGGCCCGATCCACAACCGCTTGACGCAGGACCCCGGACGGCGGCAGAGAATAGACACACCCGGATCCCCGTCTTGGACGGAAATCAAACCGGAGGGGGTGGTTGTGGTGAGGCGCAGCGCGCCGCTTGTGTTCGCCCTGCTGCTCGTGGTGGTCCTGGCCGCCGCGGCCCCGGGTCAGTACAAGCCGGAGTTCAAGATGAGCCTCGTGGTGGGTCCCGCAGGCCCTTGGGGAGAGGCCGCCACACGCTTTTCGGAGCTGGTCCGGGAGCGGACGCAGGGCCGGATCAACGTGAAGCCCTACTTCGCCGGACAGCTGTTCGCAGGCCGCCAGACCACGGAGTTCCTCCTGCTGGTGCAGGGCGTGGCGGACTTCGCCATCGGCTCCACCATCAACTGGTCGCCCCAGGTGAAGGAGCTGAACCTGTTCTCCCTGCCTTTCCTGTTCCCGGGCGACAAGGCCTACCGAGCTCTGGACGCGGTGCAGCAGAGTGACGTGGGCAAGCGCCTGTTCCAGATCATCGAGTCCAAGGGGGTCATTCCCCTGGCCTGGGGCGAGAACGGGTTCCGACAGCTCACCAACTCCGTCCGCCCCGTCCGTAGGCCTCAGGACCTGCAGAACCTGAAGATCCGGGTGGTGGGTTCCCCCATCTTCATCGACATCTTCCGGTTCCTGGGCGCCAACCCCGTGAGCATGAACTGGGCGGAAGCCCAGACCGCCTTCGCCCAGGGCACCGTGGACGGACAGGAGAACCCCGTGAACTCCGTCATCATCCCCTTCAAGCTGTGGACCACCCAGAAGTACATCACGGTGTGGAACTACGTGGTGGACCCCCTCATCCTCGGCATGTCCAAGCAGTCCTGGGACACCCTCTCGCCCCAGGACAAGGACATCGTGCGGCGCACCGCGGTGGAGGTCATGGCCCGCCAGAAGCGGGAGGCCCGGGCGGGGCTGGAGGGGTCCCTGGAGGCCCTGGAAACGCTGAAGAAGAACGGCATGGAGGTCATCGTCCTGACCCCCGAGGAGGTGGAGGCCTTCCGCCAGGCCACCCTCCCCGTGTACCGGAAGTGGAAGCAGGAGATCGGCCGGACCCTGGTGGAGGCCGCAGAGCAGGTGGTCCGGAACACCCGCTAGTTCTCCTGTGGACCGCGAGGACGCACGCCAGGCGCCGCGGACCCGGGGGCGCCTCCTGGACACCCTGGAGGAGGCGCTCCTGGTGTTCCTGTTCGTGGTGATGTTCGTCATCGCCTTCGCCAACGTGGTGACCCGGTACTTCCTGCGCTACGCCCTGGCCTTCACGGAAGAGCTGGTCCTGGCTTCCTTCGTGTGGGCGACCCTGCTGGGCGCCGCGGTGGCCTTCCGCCGCGGCGCCCACCTGGCCTTCACCTTCGTCACGGACCACATGCCCCCCGGGCTGCGGCGGGCTGCCCTGTGGGTGTCCACCGCCTGTACCGCGGTCCTCTTCCTGGCCCTCACCTACTACGGCGTCCAGCAGGTGCAGCTGGAGCGCCGGATGGGGTTCACCACCGAAGCCCTGGCCCTGCCCCAGTGGTGGTACACCCTGGGTGTTCCGGTCCTGGCCGTGCTGTGCCTGCTGCGGGCCCTGCAGGCCGCCCTGGAGGCAGACCGCTCCCTGCGATGACCGCCGACTTGGCCTTCTTCGGTCTCTTCCTCCTGCTCCTGGCCCTGGGGGCCCCCATCCTCACCGCGGTGGGAGCCGCAGCCCTGGTGTTCCTGTGGACCCACGCCCTGGGCGTCCAGGTGATGGCCGCCAACGTGTACTCCAACGTCGCCAAGTTCCCCCTCCTCGCCATCCCGTTCTTCATCCTGGCGGGCTACGTCCTGGACCGGGTGGGGGTTTCCCAGAAACTGGTGGACCTGCTGAGCCTGCTCATCGGCCCGATCCCGGGAGGGCTCGCCTTGGTGGCGGTGGGCGGGTGTGTGCTGTTCGGGGCCATCTCCGGCACGGGCCCCGCGGACACCGCGGCCATCGGCACCATCATGATCCCCGCCATGGTCCGACGCGGTTACGACGTGAGCTTCGCCGCCGCGGTGGTGGCCGCGGCGGCTACCACGGACGTCCTCATCCCGCCCAGTGTGGCCTTCGTGGTCTACGGAGTCATCACCCAGACCTCCGTCCCGCGCCTGTTCGCCGCGGGCGTGGTCCCGGGGCTCCTCATGGGCCTGGCCCTGGCGGTGCCCGTGTACCTCATCAGCAAGCGGCGTGGGTGGGGCGGAGAGCGGTGGGGGACGCTGCCGGAGATCGCCCGGGCCGTGTGGGACGCCAAGTGGGGGCTGCTGGCGCCGGTGGTGATCCTGGGCGGCATCTACACGGGCGTGTTCACCCCCACGGAGGCCGCGGTAGTCGGGGTGGCGTACGGGCTGTTCCTGGGGCTGGTGGTCCTGCGCAACGTCACCCTCCGCGACCTGTACGAGACCTTCCGGGAAGCGGCCCTGGCCTCCGCGGTGGTCATGGCCGTGGTGGCCTTCGCGGGCCTGTACTCGTGGGCCGGAGCCACCCTGGGCGTCATGGACCGCGCGGCCAAGGCGGTGGCCGGGCTGACGGACAACCCCTACGTCCTGCTGGCCCTGCTAAACGTGCTGTTCCTGCTGGCGGGGATGGCCCTGGACGCCATCTCCATCTTTTACGTGTTCCTGCCCATCCTGATGCCCGTGATGGCCAAGTTCGGGTGGGACCCCGTGTGGTTCGGCGTGCTGATGGCGGTGAACCTGTCCATCGGCACCCTCACCCCGCCCGTGGCCCTCAACCTGTACGTGGCTTCCCACATCGCCCGGGCACCGGTGGGACAGATCGCCCGGGCCGCTCTGCCGCTTCTTGTGTCCCTGCTGGTGGTCCTGCTCCTGCTCACCTACTGGCCCGCCCTGGCCCTGTGGTTCCCCGACCTGCTGCGCGTCCGGTGAAGCCGACGCGTTCCGGAAAATTCCTCACCGGAGGGAGACCGGGGTCCCGAAAAATCGCTGCAAAATTCTTGGGGTGGTCTAGCCGCTTCCGGAGAAGGGTTCGTCCGGGGCGTCCGTAACGTAAGCCAGCACCGTCCCCACGGGGTAAGACTGCCCGACTTCCGCCACCACGGCCCGCAGGTAGCCGGAGGCGGGGGCGTCCACCGTCACCTGTGCTTTCTCCGTCTCAATCTCCAGAAGGGGCTCGCCCTTCTCCACCCGTTCCCCGACCCGCTTGAGGACCGCCAGGAGCTTGGCGCCCTCCATCACCAGACCGAGCTGCGGCAGACGCACCTCGTGGACGCTCACCCAGCACCTCCCGCACCTTCGCCACGATGTCCTCCGTCTGCGGGATCACGTACCGCTCCAGGGGCGGGCTGAAGGGAATCGGGACTCCCCGGGCGCCCACCCGCCCCACGGGGGCCAGCAGCCGGTCCCACAGCCGCTCCGTGAGGGTCGCCGCCACCTCCGCCCCGAACCCCCCGAACCGCCACGCCTCGTGCGCCACCACCGCCCTGCGGGTGCGGCTCACCGAGTCCAGCACCAGGTCCCAGTCCAGGGGTACCAGGGTCCGCAGGTCCACCACCTCGCACGCCACGCCCTCCGCGCTCAGGCGGTCCGCGGCCTCCAGGCACTTCCACAGGGTCATGGAGTAGCTGATCAGGGTGACGTCCTTGCCCTCCCGGGCCACCCGGGCTTTCCCGAGGGGCACCAGGTACTCGCCGTCCGGCACCGGTCCCTTCCGCGGGTACAGGGCCTTGTGCTCGAAGAACAGGACCGGGTCGTCGCTGCGGATGGCGGCCTTCAGCAGTCCCTTGGCGTCCGCGGGGGTGGCGGGCGCCACCACCGCCAGCCCCGGTACGTGGGTCACCCACGCCTCCAGGCTCTGCGAGTGGTGCGGCCCCGCAGACCGTACAGCCCCGTCGGGCGCCCGGATCACCAGAGGGACCTTCAGCTGCCCTCCGGACATGTAGCGGATCTTCGCGATCTGGTTTGCCACCTCGTCCATCACGATGCCGAGGAAGTCCGCGAAGTGCAGGTCGAACACGGGCCTCGCACCCGCCAGGGCGGCTCCCAGGGTCATCCCCACCAGGGTGGCCTCGCTGATGGGCGTGTCCCGCACCCGTTCTAACCCGAACCGTTCCGCCAGCCCGCGGAACTGGCCGAACACGCCCCCCTGCTTGGCGATGTCCTCCCCCCACAGGAACACCGTGGGGTCCCGGGCCATCTCTTCTTCCATGGCCTCCCGGGTGGCCTCCGCGAAGGTCAGCTCACGCACGGTACGTCCTCTCCCACCCTGCGAACCCGGGGTCGCTCACCAGGTCCTCCAGCGCCTCCTCAGGCTCGGGCAGAGGGCTTTCCTCCGCGAACCGCACCGCCGCCTCCACCCGTTCCTCTTCCTCGCGCTCCACGGCCTCCAGGACTTCCTCGGGGACCCCCCGGCTCCGCAGGACCTCCCGCCACCGCCGGACCGGGTCCCGGGCCTGCGCCTCCTCCACTTCTTCCCGGGTGCGGTAGCGCTGCGGGTCGCCCACGTAGTGGCCCCGCAGCCGGTACGTGACCGCCTCCAGCAGCCCCGGCCCCTCTCCGGACCGCGCCCGGTCCACCAGGTCTCCCGCGGCGCGGTACACCGCTTCCACGTCGTTTCCGTCCACCCGGTGCGACGCCACCCCGTAGCCGCGGACGAACTCCGCCACGGACGCGAACGCGTGCGCTTCCTCGTACCGCGTGGTGGACGCAAACGCGTTCTGCTCCACCACGAACACCACGGGCAGCTTCCACAGGCTGGCCAGGTTCAGAGATTCGTGGAAGGGTCCCCTGGCCACGGCCCCGTCGCCCAAAAACGCCACCGCCACGCGGTCCTGCCCCAGCAGCCGGGCCGCCAGGGCCGCGCCTGCGGCGATGGGGACCCCCGCGCACACGATCCCGTTGGCCCCCAGCATTCCCAGGCGGGCGTCGAAGATGTGCATGCTGCCGCCCTTTCCTCGGCAGCTGCCCGTGCGCTTCCCGTACAGCTCCGCCATCATGGCCGCGGGGTCCGTCCCCTTGGCCAGGGCGTGTCCGTGGCCCCGGTGGGTGCTGGTGACGTAGTCGTCCGGCCTCAGGTGGGCGCACACGCCCGCGGGCACCGCCTCCTGCCCGATGGAAAGGTGGACGAACCCCGGGAGCTTGCCGGCCAGGAACAG
>Ga0272449_1003299_pt1 | contig 14005 bp, 10 predicted proteins | sample YNPCB0241_FD_198679 | JGI IMG/M metagenome (GOLD analysis project Ga0272449, IMG submission 198679) | Hot spring sediment microbial communities from Yellowstone National Park, WY, United States - YNP-CB-024-1 | ecosystem: Environmental > Aquatic > Thermal springs > Hot (42-90C) > Sediment...
TTATTAGGAACGTCAGTATTATTGGCCCCAGCGTCTGCCCAGCCGGCGCAGCCGATTCGTGAACACCTATGTAAAAGCCCCTCCTCATCCCCCCGAAGAGGTTGCTAAGCCAAGGTATCGCTGATGGTAGATGTAGTGATAGGAATATGCCGGCTCCAACAAGTGCTGAGTAGAAGGCGTATTTTTCGGCCGATTCAATGGCGAGGGTGAACAGGACCGCCGACCCTATTGCACCCAGACCTATGGCTCTTTTATAGCCTAGCCTCCGAGCTAGATGGCCTGAGGCTAGGTTTGATGTGTAAAAGCCGAGGTTCATCAGAGCTGGGACGGCTGCTGTCTCTGCGATAGATAGATGCATTCTATCCCTGATGTAGGGGGTTATGGCTGATAGGCCGACTCTAGTGCCGTGACTCCAGAACCAAGCCAGCCAAGTTGAGGAGAGGGCTAGCCATCGGCCAAAACCCATTCCTCACCCGCCTCTAGAAAGCATCTTTCTCAACTCTTCGGACGATGTTACCGGAAAACGGCATGCATAATTTTCGCATATGTAGGCTGCTGTTTTTCCGTCCACCATCTCCTTCCCCCTAGCTAATGATATTAGCTCAAGTATCTCATCCGAGTTCTCAGGGGTGACAGCCACTAGAGCTCTTAATGGATGATAGGTCGAATGGACTATCTTGAGCATCCCCTTTACATCATCTCCCACTATCACTATCTCGGTTCTAGGACTGAGGTAGTAGGTGAGCACCCTCAACATCGTTGTATACTCTGCAGGCGTGTTGCTGATCTCCATGTTAAATGCTTGGAGCGTCTTCTCCACCAGCTCCAGATACCTCGCCTCACCAGTATATTCATAGAGTCTTAAGAGCGTTAGAGCTGCCACCGAGTTTCCCGAAGGCATCACGTTATCGTTTCCATATTTTATCCTACTGATGCCGCCGACCGACTCGACAGAATAGAAGAAACCATGCTCTTCCGGGTCCCAGAACAGGTCTATCATACTCTCCACCAGCCCAACGGCGGCCCTAAAGAACCGTGGCTCGAAAGCCGATTCGAATAGGTCCAAGAGACCCTGTGCCAAGTATGAATAGTCTTCCAGAGTTCCCTCATTAGAAGCGGAGTCTCCATAAAGGGTTCTACGCAGCCTCTTACCATCCCACATCCTAGATATGATGCGTTCAGCAGCTCTTATTGCGGATTCCAAGTATCTCGTCTCATACAACACTTGATAGGCCTTGCTGAGTGCTGAGATCGCAAGACCGTTCCAAGATGCTATTATCTTCTCATCGATCCTCGGCCTTGGTCGTCTCTCCCTCTCACTTAGGAGTTTTTGGCGGGCTTCCTCAATCCTCTCGAGTGGGATGCCGTATTTTGAGGCTAGGTCGGCTGGATCTCTTGGAAGCGTTAGCACTGTCCTGCCCTTCTCGAAATTGCCAGCTGGAGTCACTGAATACAGCTTGCAGATCAGCTCACCCATCTCCTCCCCCAAAATCTCCTTGACTTCACTCGCCGTCCATGTGTAGTATATGCCCTCTCCCTCCGGGCTGTCCGCATCAACAGATGAGAAGAAGCCTCCACTAGGAGATTCCATATCATTGAGCACCCAGTTGAGCGTCCTCACAGCGACCTCCTTCAAGAAATCCTGGCCTGAAAGCTGGTATGCCTCCAGGTAGGCGATAGCTAGCAATGCGTTGTCATAGAGCATCTTTTCAAAGTGGGGTATAAGCCAGGCCCTATCAGTGGCATATCTATGGAAACCGCCGGCCAGCTGGTCAAATATACCGCCTCGAGCCATCTTCTCCAACGTATAGAGGACCATCTTCAATGCGAAGGCCTCACGATCTCTGTAGGCCACCGTATTTAGGAAGCTTAGATACGTTGGCATGGGAAATTTGGGAGCACCGCCGAACCCACCGTAGAGATCATCATATACTGAGACGAGGATCTCATAGGCTACGTTCACGGGCGAATATGAGAGCTCACCGACTCTGGGTCTCTGGGCATATAGCTGTTTTAATATGGAGCTGGTTTCCTCAGCAGAGCGGGTTAGCCCATCCCGACCCTTCTTCCACAACTCAACTATGTTCCTCAACAATTCGTCAAAGCCTATCATCCCACCCCGTCTCTTGGGTGGGAAGTATGTGCCTCCAAAGAATGGCTTAAGATCAGGTGTGAGGAAGACGGTGAGGGGCCAGCCTCCTGTACCCGTCATAAGTTGTACAGCCCTCATATATACCTCATCAACATCCGGCCTCTCCTCCCTATCCACTTTGACCGGTATGAAATTCTCATTTATGATCTTGGCTAGACCGGGATCGCTAAAGGACTCTTTCTCCATCACATGACACCAGTGGCATGAAGAATATCCTATACTGAGCAGTATGGGTTTGTTCTCAGTCCTAGCCCTCTCGAAAGCCTCCTCACCCCATGGGTACCAGTCCACAGGGTTCTCGGCATGCTGCCGGAGGTAGAGGCTCTTCTCACCAGCAAGTCGGTTGGGCGACATCCCGCCAGTGTCTAGGACGCCCTATTTTATGTCTTTGCCATCCCATCAAAGCTTTAACCCATTCCTAGGAAAAGCCTGAACAATACCGCATTATGCAAGTAGGATCTCTGGTCCCAAGTCCACGGATGATATCGCCGGGGGTGGGATTTGAACCCACGCGGCCTGCAAAGAGGCCACCGGCTTTCCAGACCAGCTTTTATGATCTCGAGGCCGGCGAGTTACCGGGCTACCCTACCCCGGCTAATTGTTGACTATTGGTTGTTGTTTTTAGGTTTGCCGGTTGGCTGTGGGAGCCACTCCCTCATAAGCCGCATATACCAGCTGTCATCCTCCTCTATCACATCATATTTTCCCGTCTGGACCGCAATCTTCTGGGCTAGGAGATGGTAGCACATCGGTTTTTCATGGCTTAGGACTCTGAAGAAAAAGTCTTCGCATGTGCAGTGGCCGGCCCTCGGAAGTATGAGATAGTCCCTATGCCTTCCCACAACGATCCACCTAACCCGCCCGCTTGGCGTGAAGCTATATTTCTTCACCTTCCCCTGCCTAACCGCCTCGTAGGCCTCGTCAAATAACGCCCCATATTCTGCCTCCATATCAGCGAGACTGTCAACCATGCATCGATTCCCTCAGCCAGCCCAGCTTACCCAAGCATACACCCTCCAAGGTTATTACATCTGCCTCATCAAATCCGAAGACACCCGACCTCAACAGGGGCCCGCCCCCCGGAGATCTGTAATCAAGTTCAGTAACAGACCTTCCCGCCAGCATTACGTTGAAGCTCGGCATTATTAGCAGCTGTATCGTACCCCGCAACCGTCCAGTTTTTCCTCCAATGAGCTTCTGGAATAGGAGACGTCTGTCACCGCGCATTTTCAGCCAGACCCTTAGCCTGGTGGATCCCTCGTCAGATCCCAAGCGGATTACAGGATGCATATGCCCTGTTACGATAATCCTAGATCTTAGGAGGCTCTCATGGGGCCTGACATGGCCATGGGTTAGTCCAACACCTTCATCCTCCACTAGATATCCCTTAGCTGGAAGAATTGTTGCGACACCGCCCAGCATCTTCCTCAAACCTCCGTCATGGTTTCCAGGAATGACCATGATATCTGAAACAGTCTCCTTAAGCTGTTTGAGCAACCTGGGTATTGTCTTCCACTCCAGAGTGGAGGCCCCAAGGAACTGGTGTTTAAGGTCTCCGAGTATTATGACCCTCTCCGCCCTCTCCTTGGCACAAAGATCGGCTAGGGACTCAACGATCCTATGGCTTTGCGGCGGTATCATTATACCCTTAGCCCTGAACTCATCCTCAAAGCCTAGATGCAGGTCGGCCACAACCACTGTTCTCTCCGGCTTTGTCAGTAGCAGGGCCGCATTATTCTCTATGAGTTGGACCACCGTCACCCACTGAGTTCGGCCAGCTTCTCAGGGAGATAGTCGGTCACGATATACTCAAGCCCATAACGGCTCAACGCCTCCAGCTCGGCCTTCTTCTGAATCTTCTTAAAATTCCCTATCTCCCTCCGCCACGGATCGGCCACATACCTAGGATCCTTCTCAAGCTCAGCAACCCGCCGCATATCCTCCTCGTTAAACCTCATGGATGGTAGCTTGTACTTCTCAATATCACTAGCCCAGAGACCAGCCCAGACAGCATCCGGTACGTTCAACTCCCTGACATGGGCTGCCAACGCCGAGCCGAAGACTAGGACGCTGGCAATATGCATCCCCCATGGATCGCCGTCGGTGAATATGTAAACTGGAAGTCCCAGCTCCTGATTCAGTCTCCTGATGAATTTTCTCGTAGCCCTTGGCGCCTGTCCAGCGGTGTGGACTATGATGGCCTTATGCTTCTCACTCACCTTCTCCTCCAGAAACCTCTGGTATATGGCTCCCTTCTCCACTACGAAGACCTGCCTGGCATCACATCTAACAAACTCGGCGGTTGTGGTGGCGGGCCCTATCATGGCTCCGTCTGGTATTGTAGTGAGATCCAGCCGTCTCCCCTCATATCCTGGAACAGTATATTCTATAACAAGGGAGCCGAAGACGCTCGAACGCTCCTCCGGATATATGTTAAAGTCCTCCCTAACCATTCCAACTAGGGTCTCAAGCTCAGTCACGGTCTCATCACTCTCCTGCTGGTCCTCGAAATCCACCCCAAAGCCCAGCGCATTGTAGAAGGCGTCTCTCAGGGTGCTGGTTTTTCTCTCCCTTATCAGCTGTGATGCAAACATAGCAGTCCACATAAGCTGGGCCATAGGCCTAAGATGCTTTATGTTCCTGACGGTTCGGATCACCTTTTTAGGGCCCAGAACATATTGTCTGATCTTACTATCATATTCTATGTTGGATGTGGTCCTGGAGGGTATCTCCAACTGTGGAAACTCGCCCTCCTCAATATACTTAGCCACCCTCAGCCCCAGCTCCCTCAGTCTCTTCAGAACCTTCTCCCTAGTCTCTGTAACGGTATGTCTCCCTCTGCTTCTAGACTTATCCATATCATATCATATTAACTAGTTTGAGCTGTTATTATCTTTCTTCTTCCTACCCTTTTCCCTTAATTTAACACTACAATTAGGACATTTCAAAAGTAGAAGCCTCTACCATAGTTGGGCCTATTCATGGATGGTGGATAGGTAGCCTCCTCATCCTGTTTATAGAATAGATCTACCGAGTCATTAAAGACCTTGAGAACAGCTTTAATCCTATTATCCTCTCCAACAAATAGTGGTGTTATAGGCTGGTCCTCTTTTCCGAAAGAGGTACATGATATAGCTTGTCTAGAGGCAGGGTAGACATATACGGCCTGTTAAAGACTGCTGAGAGTATGGTATATTTGTTGAGTGGTGTTATTAGGGGTTTAAATAGGTGTCCGAGGTCGGACACCCTACTCTTATGGCCTTGACGGGTTATAAGCCTCATTCAACCCTTTTACCAGCCATGAGCGGAAATCCTTTATAGAGTTGTCAAGTGAGGATCCGAGTTTTACAGGGCTTATACCGAGGGTTAGGGAGTATGTAGAGCTTAAAGGAGTGGATTGGTGTATAGCCGCTATGGTTCATGGTAGTATTGGATACTATTCCTATGATACGGCTAAATGTCTTATTGGGAGTGTTTTGAATGGTGGGAATTGGCTGTGTGAGGGGACTATGGCCTGTCTCAGGGCTAACGCGGCTAAAGAGGCTTCAGCCACTTTGAATATGTTGAGAAAAGAGACCCAGAATACATGAAACACCTTATAAGAATTATTAGGAATACGGCAAATCTTGATACCGTCCAATCATGGATGTTTTCAGCCATGTATCCGCTGGGTCATATCAAATATCCGCTGGGCTATCCTTATCGTCGCATCGTCCACCATGATGCCATCCACAGAAACGGCTCCAAGCCCCTCGCTTACAGCCTTCTCATAAGCCTCCACTATCTTCCTAGCCTTCTCGATCTCCTCCTTAGACGGCGTATACACCCTATTGCATAATTCTACCTGGCTTGGATGTATGGCCCATTTCCCCTCGAAGCCTAGGCTCTTCGAGATTCTAGCCGACTTGAGGAAGCCATCCACATCGGTATAGAGTGCGTAGGGCCCGTCTATAGCCTGCAAGCCCGCAGCAGCCGAAGCATTTCTCACAGTGAAGAGGGGATAATGCCATATATGGCCTGGATACTCCTCCACATGCCCTCCTATAACCAGAGATGACATACCCACGCTTGCCGCATAGTCTCCAGGCCCGAATATAAAAGACTCGAGCCGTGGGCTGCTGAAGGCTATCTCCCCACAACGTAGGAGCCCCTCAGCGGTCTCTATTATAGCCTCAATCCCGATCGGCGAAGCTATTCCATTCTCATCCTCGAGTATTTTCAAGGTCTTCTCAACAAGCTGTATGTCTGAGGGCTTATTCACCTTGGGCACTATCACACAATCTATCTTGTCGCCAACCCTGCTAATGATGTAGCTTAGGTCATCATACCAAAACCTAGTATCCACAGAGTTCATCCTGAAGGCTATAGTCTTCCCCCTAGGCTTCTCAACATCCCTGAGAACCTCAACAACATTCTTCCTAGCAACATCCTTATGGGAGTCGGGCACGGAGGCTTCAAGGTCAAAGAAAACCTCATCAGCCTCAGTCTCGAACAAACCCTTCCTCATCATCTTCAAACTCACCGCTGGAGTAGCCAACTCAGCTCTTCTCAATCTTCTAACGGGCATACCAAACGCCATGCCTTGGAAGGGTTTATTTATGGATTAGCCACAACCCTCACTCACTCCACTCGGGTCTCGGAATGGGTGTGAACCACTTACCAACACCTAGGTCGTCTAAGACTACGTTTACACAGTTGTAACCTGGTGCAAACGATACGCTTCCACCGGGATAGGATGTGGCACTGGCAAGGTATAATCCCTTGATATGTGTTCTGTAGCCGGATAGCTTGGGGTGAGGCCTGTTCACACCCATCTGATCTAGAATGTAGGCTCCCAAATGGACACTGCCATTCCCCATGCTAATACTGTGGCGTTGAGCATCAAGAGGAGAGTACACCGCCTTCTTTAACAGTGAACCCTTCAAATCAGGTGCATATTCAGACCAGGCATCTAGCAGATAGTCACCATATCTCTCTTTTAGCTCATCCCAATCACCTGCACTAAGCTTGAATGGGGCATGAGGCCACCAGAATGCCACATGTTGTCCAGGGGGTGCATAGGATGAATCGAATAAGGTGTTACATGCACTATTACCCGCCGGTTTGTCGGGGAAGAGGCCTGTCTTTAGCTGTCTGTGATTCTCATCAAGCTCCTTGGAATCCTCAACACCGAAATATATGTTGAAGGTCTGATCGATTAGCGGCTCACTCCTGGCTGAAATGTAATGCGGCGGCCTCCCTAAAGCAAGATGAAGTACGATCAGGCTTTGACGACCCCAGTTCCACTCACGCGCTTTTCTTACAATATCGTCATCCCAGTTATCCTCACCCACTAGCCTAACAGTCTGTGGGAAATCTACTGCACTTACAATTGCTTTCGCAGCCTCAACAATACGGCCATCTGAGAGTCCGACACTCACCGCTCTTCCATCATTCACCAGAATCCTATCTACATGGCATCCTGTCCAAACCGTCCCTCTGTTACCAGTAATAACGCTTTTGAACGCATTCGCAAGGTTGGAGGCTCCGCCCCTAACGAGGTAAAGTGTGTTTATGAGCGCTACAAGCCTTGGAATAGCTCCACCTGTCCCGCGGTCATTGTCATATTGGAAGCTATGTATAACTAGTTTTAGAAAGGTTCTCACATGTTCATCCTCGAAATTCTCATTTACTGCTTCATACATTGTCATCGTACTAAAATTGAGAAACTCCTCACCAAGCTTGCCACGTATCAGCTTCCGTAGATCATCAGCTGGGAGAGGAGGGTTGTATGTGAGGGATGCTATCACCCTCCCCATCTTTTGCCCAAATTTCATATAGAGGTTTCGATAAGTTGCCGCATCTCTCTCCGAAAAACGCATTATCGAACGTGTAGTGACCTCTATGTCCCTGTGGAGAACTACTGCTTTTCCGTTTCTGAATGTGCCGCCAGTGTTGCAGTCAGGCATTATAGCATCGGCTCCATGCTCATACAGTTGTAGGTCCTTATAGATGGGGTTGTTGACCAAGTTGACGAAGAAGTTAGCATGGGTGTTATGCCTAAAGCCGGGAAGTGTCAGCTGTTCAGTCCATACTCCGCCACCAACATCATGGTTCCTCTCTATCAGAAGTGTTTTGAGACCGGCTTTAGATAAATATGCTGCAACCGTAAGACCGTTTGGACCGCCCCCTATAACAACAACGTCGTAGGTGACAGGCATGTCAGCGTTATTGGTTTCCCACATTTAAGACTTGCTCATATACCACCTGTGAAATTTTAAACCTGTTAATCTCAGCAGGAACGACTGTGGACAGTGACTACAAGAGGCCTACACACATACTATCCCACCATCAAAAACACGCCAAGCTTACCAGTACGTCCATACCAGGTCTTGACACGCCTTTCCCGACTTTTCGGCTCAGCCGATGGGTTGATTTCACAGCTTTCTCCTAGATGTTTCGAGACAGCTTCTAAGCCTTTCATATTGAACCATATTGCTATATGAGGGCGGGCTGGCTGATAACAGAGCAGTACATACGTTACAAGAGAGTTTTATATCAGTTCACAATTGTTATGGGATATGAATGACATGGAGATAATAGATATTTTCTGCCATATCTTCCCAGCGGGCTTCCTAAAGGAGCTCCAGAGAAGATGCCCCCACCTCTCTTTCAAGCATGCCGGCACAGGCAGCGCATTAAATATCATAAACAATCAGTCAGGCTATTGGGTCGCCTATGTTATACCAGATTCGGCCTTTGATACTCCAGAGAAACGCCTAGAGGACATGGATAGGCATGGTATTGATATTCAGGTCTTGAGCGCCTCACTGCCTGGAGCCGAGCCCTCATCTCTCTCCACATCACCGGAGGATGTAGTCAAGCTAGCAAGGTTTGTCAACGACTCAATAGCCAATGTTGTCAACAGGTATCCAGAACGCTTCGTAGGAGTTGCCGAGATACCCGTCACATCCGAGACAGACGCGCTAGAGGAGTTTGATAGAGCTGTCAATGAGCTGGGTATGAGAGGGGTTCAGCTGTATACGCAGATGGGCGGACTGCCAATAGATAATGAGAGGTTTCATCCATTGTTTGAGAGAGCTGTGAAATATGATGTTCCCATACTGCTTCATCCATCTAACCCGCCTTCAGCCCAGTCAAGGAGCTATGAACAGGATTATTCCCTGATGCTCTTGTTTGGATGGCCTTATGAGACAACCCTAGCTCTCTCAAGACTTGTTATGTCGGGGATTGTCGAGAAATTCCCCAACATCAAGCTGGTATCACACCATATGGGCGGCATGATAGCATACTTCAGCGGCCGTCTCCAAATATATGAGAATCTTGCAGCAATGCGTGGGATAAAATATCAGAAGCCGCTGCTGGAGTATTTTAAAACCTTCTACGCCGACACAGTATTGGGAGGTCATCTTCCCGCTGCAAGGTGTGGATATGAGGTCTTTGGCCCCGACCACATAGTCTTCGCAACAGACTACCCCTTTGGACCTGAGGTCGGACGCGCATTCATAAGGCAGGCCGTCAGCATCGTTGAGGGGCTGAATATACCGGTAGAGGAGAGGGCTAAGATATTCCATGGCAATGCCCGTCGCCTCCTCCGACTTGGCTAAGCTGAGATGCTGTGCAATTTCTTAAAACGACATTGAACTCAGAAAATTTACGTCGAGAAAGTCTTATATCGGAGTCTCACGCCGGGAAAATATGCAGGAGAAGATAGTAACACATAGGGTTATAACCCCATTATCATATGCCACATTGATAGTGCCTATCGCTGGTCTGATAATCGCGTTGCTAACAATGGATCTTAGGCTCCTCATATACACCCATGTTATAACCGGCGGCACCTGGACCGGGATTGATCTCTTCATGGGTCTCGTCATGACGCGTGTGATGAAGGGGTTGAACCCTGAGGCTAGGACCGAGGTGGTCAAGAGACTGGTCCCACTACTCCTGTTCTTCATGCCCGTGCTTGCGGGTGTTGCAATAACATCAGGGATAACTCTGGCACAGCTCTATAGAATACTTGATTTCAGGTACCCAATGATCGTTATAGCAGTGATCATCGTGGCCATACTGACTATCCAAGGATATGGAATCATAATGCCGAATGAGATAAGAATATACCGTGAGCTGAGGAAAGATATGCCTGACAAGGAGAAGATAGTAAGGCTGGGACTCCGCAACTTTAGAGTTGCAGGCAGTCAGGCAATCTTCCAGCTGGCCATCATATATGTAATGGCTAATCTCCGTCTGGGTATTCTAAATCCCTTATAACTATGGTTTTATCGGCGATACAACGCCCGATTAGTTCGCCCACATCATTCAGCTCCTCAAGATTCAATGTGAGGGTTATAAGCTCTTCAAGTCTGTCGCTCGTGAGAACCGTTTCCGTGTTGCTCCTAAACTTCGATATCACCTGTTCGCTTCCTACCGAAGGAATGTCACTCCTCCCTCCATGATAGGTACTTCCGTCTCTCATCACAATCTTAATAATTGTACCACTATTTTCCACCGCCTCGCAGAATCTGATCTTTCCAAGCAGTTGTGTAGTCTCCAACGGAATGCCTTTAGATGGCTCGAAATCCAAGATGCCGGCCCAGCCCTTAACAAGCGCTGTAGCAACACCATAGTGGAGGCTGAACATAGCATCGTATCTTGTTAGGGGGTTAATCTTACGCTCCAGAGGCTCGCACACTATGGGTATCGACAGTCTATCGACGAAACATTCCACCTCTTTTATCCGGCTTGGCTCTATACCATATCTTCTCTTAAGGGCTATAGCGGTATTCATGAAATCATGTATGAGGTGACAGTTAGGGAACAGCTTGAATGAAATATTCATAGTCTCCCAAGTTTTCCCAAGTCCGGCCACAACATCATCAGGTGATGGCCTAACACCAGCGTAGGCAATATACAACCCCTTATCACCCTCGAAGATTCTGCGAGGGCCTGCTAGGCCTTGATCGGCTAGCAAGGCTGCCATGATACCTGCATGGGCCGTCCATCCGGCGTGGAGAGGTTTAATCCAAGAACCGTCTGACAGAAATTCCATTAGTCCTGACGAAAAGCTTCCGACAATCCCCAAAGCGCCTTCAAGCTTCTCCGGGCTGAGGCCCAGCAATTTTCCAGCCGCCGAGGCTGTTCCGAAGGCACCGCAGACCGATGTTGCATGAAACCCTCTTTCATGAAATTTACCTCTCACAGCCATGCCCAGTCTGGCCGCCACTTCATAACCTGCAACTAAAGCTGTAAGAACCTCCGACCCGGTTGCATGTAAAGCCTCACCCACTGATAATACCGTGGCAACAATAGGTGAGCTTAGATGCATGATAGAAGGGAGATGCGTATCGTCATAGTCAAGAGCATGTGCTAGGGATCCGTTAATCATTGCAGCCATTGGGGGAGGATATTTTCCCCCATACCATAAGATGGTGCTCTCTGGGGAGCCTCCAAAGCGTGTGATAGCTGCAAGTATTGAACGTATGTGCGGCTCAGCTGTGCCTGCTGCGGACACACCTAAAGTATCCAGTAAATGGAGTTTGGCCTTACCAATGACATATGTGGGTATATTCGAGTATTTGAGTCCATGTACAAAGGCTGCCAACTCTTCACTTAAGGTTCTCAAGGGTCCCCATTTATTTCTCCCATGTAGGATGGTATTATTTAAGGCTGCCAACTCTTCACTTAAGGTTCTCAAGGATCCCCATTTAGATCTATGGCGTAATGTTAGGCGGAGCGTAACATAACAGTAAACACTTACACCTATAAACCATTAAGGCCATAATTTTAAAACGGAGAAAGAGGGGAAGGGGTTTGGCCTGGCTCCGACAGCAAGCATAGGACCCCAGACACCGGGATTAAAATAATACAGCCCGCCGGCCTATATGTTGGCCGGCGATTATAAGCGATGAGCCCCCGGTGTGATATGTTCTGGGGTTTTCCCCTTGCTGCCGGGGGCCTATCCCGGTGTCTGGTTTGTTGTCAGTAGTTGTTTGATTTGTTGTATTAGTTGCCAGCATTGTCGTCCGTTTGGCTTGGTCTTGTAGTATGCCATCGCCAACCTGTTGACTGCTTGGTGCAGCCTACCATCATACAACCTCCAATACTTCTTCTTCCCCGATTTAACCGGTCTATAGAGTCCAAGAAGCTTCTTAAGACCTCTAAGAGGACTTTTTACGAAGTCTACATATACGATCAGCTCGGCCAGAGACTCTAACGCCTTAGTATTTCCTCGAATCCCCAGCTCTTCAACAAGTTTGTTGTAGGCCGGGTATCTCTTACCGGCCTCATCAGCTATCTTTGACGCCATCTCGTCCATCTCGTCCTCCAGTGATTTGATGGTGGGTTTGAAGCCGGTCTCCGTAGCTTTACCTATGTTTAGGAGTCGTTGGTGCGTCCTTAGCATCCCACGATACGCTGAAATCAGCCGCCTCATTATCAGAAAGTCTTCGGAAACCCTCCTGAACCACCGTCCGTCAATACTCATCAATGCTTTGATATCTCCTCTCGTTGTCTTTGGCAACTTAAGTTCATCTCTTTTCCTCTTCTGAATGGTCAGCCTCCGTAGATAGTAGACCTCAACACCACGCCTCAACAGCTCTATTACACCATCAGTATGCTGCAGCGGAATAACGTCAACGAACACCATATCGCCTACGGTTGCTGGAATCTCAGCGAAGCTGTCCACATGCCTGTATATAATGCCGTCTGTGGTGTATGTTATTCTGTATCTCTCTCTGTTTTTCTTTGTCTTGTGGATGTCGCAGAAGAACCTTCTAACCTCCTTCCCCCAGGGTGCTTGGGCCTTGTCGGAGGATGGGCACCCACCATCCACCGCTCCCCCAGACAAATTAGCGGTGTTTAGGCTCCCGGGAGCAGGAGCCGCCACAACATCTCCAGTCATGGCATTCCCGGAAGACCCTAGCACCAGAGCATACTCCCCAACAGGAGGATTGTACACCTCCCGCCGGAGAATATACTCCAGCGGAAGGCCTCCCATCGGGGCCTCAGATAGAAGGAGGTTATTCCATCACCGAAAGTCAACGTCACCAGATGGCACCTACACCCCCATACGTGGACGGGCAACCCTCTTCCACGTATAGGCTGGCGTCCGGGTAACCCGCGACGCCGCAGTATAGGTGTCTCCGGGCTCCAAGCCTCACCAGCCTGTCCCTATCTCCCACCCTATGTGGATGGCCCGGGTAACCCGCGACCAGGGCATCTATCCGGGTAACCCGCGATAGAATGCCAGGATAGCTCCACAATAGGGTTTTAGGGACACCATCCATCCGGGTAGCCCGCGATGGATAGGGGGTCCGGGCAACCCGCGACCCACAGCCTAGAAGCCAAACCCCAGTCCCCCGCTATCCCATATAAAAAATTCTTGGGATAGGAGCCTATTACGGCTCATGGGGGATTCCAGGTTTCAGCCTCCCCTAGTCTATCCTCTAGTTGTTGTGGATGTCTAGGGCCTATGCGTTATGCCGGGGCTATGGCGTCCTGGCCTGGATACCGTCCTGGCATCCTCGCCTGGATGCCGCCCCTCGGAGGCGTTGCACCTGTGTCTTTCCGTGATGCAGCGCCGACCCACCCGGCCTCATCGGGATTCCACCCCCGGCATATGTGGGTCCTTCACCATTACAACTACATGGAAGCATAAATCTCTTTAGACCATTGCACTAGGGACCTGTTACTGTTTATGTTTTGGTTTTCTAAAGACTCTATGGGCTTAAGGTAGAAGATGGGGAAGCCTTGAGACATTCCTAATTGGAGGTAATATAAGCGTATATACGCGTCCGACCTCGGACACCTATTTAAACCCCTAATAATCCCACTCAACAAATATACCATACTCTA
>Ga0272449_1003301_pt1 | contig 14001 bp, 16 predicted proteins | sample YNPCB0241_FD_198679 | JGI IMG/M metagenome (GOLD analysis project Ga0272449, IMG submission 198679) | Hot spring sediment microbial communities from Yellowstone National Park, WY, United States - YNP-CB-024-1 | ecosystem: Environmental > Aquatic > Thermal springs > Hot (42-90C) > Sediment...
TAGGCTCATCCGGCCAAACGGCGACATGATGGAAGATGGAGAAAGTAAAGTGATTCGGTATAAGCTCTTTTGCCGAAGCCCTCATGTCTTGACCATACCAATAATCAAACTCCTTCCTCATCTTTTCGAGCAAATCTTTGCTAATACCTTTATTTGCTATCTTTTCTGGGTCACCTTTACCCCAAAAGATGTAATCGAATACTTCCTTCTTTAAATAATGTGGCTCTATCTTGTATTCGTTTATATACTTTGCAATCGTGTAGAATGCCATGTAGATGACACTATCAGAAAGGGTTTCTACAATCCATTCTGGGTCCCAAGGTAGCCTGGTGCCTAGACCTGATTTACGAGCACAAGCCTTATCTTCTAGCCACTCGATGATTTCCTCAAACTGCTTCCTAGCCTCCTCTGGGTAGAATTTCATCTGGTCGACGCATTTTCTAGCAAGCTTCTTCCATTCAGGGTCTGAAAACTTCAAGAACCATTGATTTTCTAGTATCTTTACATGTGCTTCGGTCGTGCATCTACAAACAACCTTGCCTGTCAACTCCCATATGTATGAGGCTATGCCTTGCTGCTTGAATTCTTGAGAAAGCTCTTTCTTGCATTTACTTACAGACAGTCCTTTATACTTTCCTGTCTTCTCGTTCAACACACCTTGATGAAACTCTTTCTTGTAGACCTCATTCGTCACTTTATCTAGCTCCTCTTTGTCTAACTGGCTATTGATCGAGAAACGCTTGCAAACTTCAGCAGCTGGTGTATCGCTAAAACCAGGGGTATCTATAAGCTTTATAGGCTTTATCTTCTCTATTTCTTCTTTCTTAATCCCATATTCTCTTTGCAAAGCATCAACAGACTTTTTCAAATCCTCTAAAGCAATCCAGTCATAAGGAGCATGAGCAGGAACTGACATGACAATGCCGGTAGCATTATCTAAATCGATAAAAGATGCTGGTAAGACTATTATCTTATCTTGCGTCACAGGATTTATTGCGTATTTGCCTATCAATTCTTTACCTTTAATATTTCCTTTAACCTTCACATGATGGAGTTGGTCTTTCAATTTTTCTACAGCTTTTGGAGCTACTATCCAGTCTTCACCATCAACCTCTGCTACAACATATTCTGCATCTGGTCTTACCCAAATGTTTGTGACACCAAAAACTGTTTCCGGCCTTAAGGTGGCGGCAGGCAGAATCTTGTCGTCAAACTTGAATTTTATAACTATATACTCTATTGGGCTCTCCCCTTCTCCTACTAGCCTATCGTGATCTCCTGTTGGGCTTTGGTCGTGAGGACACCAAACGACTGGATGAGTAGCTTGGATGACATATCCTTTCTCCCTTAAATAGTTGTATTGCCACTCTATAAAGCGATTGAAGGCAGGGTCGATGGTAGTAAACTTTCTCCTCCAATCGACAGAAAGTCCTATGCTGTTAGCATCGTTCTCTATCCTTTTTTGCCAGAACCTCACTATGTATTTAGGATCTTTGAACTTCTCTATATCCTCTTCTTTAACCCCTTCCCTCAGCAAGATTTTTTTCTGTGCTTCATCTCCCCTTTTCAGCCTTTCTACAACTCCTAGTATAGGCTCACCGGTAGCATGAAAACCAAAAGGAAATAGGACGTTAAAGCCTTGCATTCTTTTGTACCTAGCATATACATCAAGCCTTACAGCCGTGAAGCTATGGCCTAAATGAAGAGGACCGTTAACATAAGGGAAGGCAAAGGTCACGAAGCATTTCTGTCTCTCATCTGGGTCTGCTTCGAATATTTTTTCATCTAACCATTTCTTCTTCCATTTCTCTTCGATAGCTTTATGGTCAACAATAAAACTCGCCTTTATTTATATTTTTTATACAAAATTTTTAAAATTATTTGATGAATGGACCCGTAGCTCAGCTTGGACAGAGCGGCTGCCTTCTAAGCAGATGGTCGAGGGTTCGAATCCCTCCGGGTCCAAAAAGGTAGTAAAGTAGTGGGAAAAAATATTTAGGATTATCGAAATTATCTAAATAATATGGAATATCTTGAGAAGACTTTCAAAACAATAAGCAAGTTCAAATTAATAGAGAAAGGTGACAAGATTTTTGTAGCGCTAAGTGGTGGCAAGGATTCGGCTGCAGCGCTTTTCTCTTTAACAGAATATGCAAGAGCAAAAGGAATAAATTGTGAAATAAAAGGATTACACTTGAATTTTGGTTTACCTATTTCAAACCAGGTAGAAGATGTTGTCAAAAAGCAAGCATCTATGGCAGGAGTCGAGCTAATAAGTATAAATTTAAATGATGTTGGTGTGTCGTTGAAAGAAGCAGTAAAAAAGAGTAGAAGACCGATTTGCAGCACATGTGGTGTTATTAAGAGATACATGCTTAACAGAGTTGCTAGAGAACTTGGAGCAACCAAATTGGCGACTGGTCATAACATGGATGACTTTATCGTGTTTTTCTTCAAAAACTTAATAGGCAAAAACTTCTCATGGATATCAAAATTTAGACCGAGAGTTGATGCTACAAATGCAAAGTTAGTATGCAAAATAAGACCTTTGTTCTTTACATCACAATCTGAAGACGAGAAGTTTTGCTTGGATAATAACATTCCCTTTTTGGAAGAAGATGTTTGTCCACATTCTTATATTAAATGCAAGATAGATTTGAACAGGGACAAGTGGTTTAGATTAATAGAAGATATGGAAAAGACTCAAACTTCAAGACGCAACTCATTAGCTCTATTATCGAACTTTCTTACTTAATAGACTTTTCAACAGGAGAAATGAAAGAATGTGAAGTCTGTGGAGAATTATCCAGCCAAGAGATTTGTGGGTTTTGCAAGATTTTTGGAAAGGTTAAAATCATGTGAAAGAAATCAAACTTTCTTTTCAATATATCTCTTCCTTTGAAAACTTAATCAGTTTTAAATTGTTCAAAGATGTTTGAAGTACTAGCAAGGAATGAGACAATCTCCAAGGAATTGGGCGAGAAAAAGGCCAGAATTGCAAGGTTTAGAAACGTCATAGATATGGCACAGTTAAAACAGAAAGTTTAATCGAAATACTCAGATTTCACATAGGAGATGTTAATGAATTTGTGAAAACCAAAAAAATTCTTAAAAAAAGTTTTAAACCTAATTGGACTTGATCTATTTAAACCAAATTTGTAAAAAAGAAAAACCCTTAACTTTCTTCTACCAGATAACATTCCTAAACTCAAAACTTTCTATGTTTCTGATAACACTCTTTACAATAGACAGGCCTACCCTCCTTTGGCTTGAAAGGAACTTCTGCTTCCTTTCCGCAATCAGAGCAGATGGTTTTATACATCTTTCTTGGTTTAAAGCCCATCTGTCCCAACTTTCTACCAAATGCCATCTTATACTTCACCTTTTCTTATTTCTAAGAGAAAAAGAACCAGCTTTTAAGCTGAATTATCTTTTTCTCCACCATTAATTGTGAAGAAAGATTTATAAATATGTGCCTTTTTATTTTTCCTGTCATATAAATTCTAATTGAATGCGTAGAGGAAAAAAACCAAAGTGGCAGATAGAGATTGCAAAGGAAAGGATAGGAATCCTTTTCTCTCTTGCAAAGAATGTAATCGATAGTCATCCAGAAAGAGCAAGAAGGTATATTGAACTGGCAAGAAAAATAGGCCTGAGGTACAACATTCGGTTGAGGAGAGAGTTGAAAAGGAGTTTCTGCAAAAAATGCAACACTCTGCTTATAAGTGGTAAGACATGTCTCAACAGACTTGATACTGCAAAGAAAACGATAAATATTATATGTAAAAACTGCGGTAATATTATTAGAATTCCTTATAAAGTGAGAAAGAATGCCAGAAAGTCTTAATACTAGAGTTATAGTTTTGGGCTTGGTTGTTGTATTCATTGCAGTATTTGTTCTGGTGTATATATTTGACAACCTTTATAGAATAAAAAACATTTGCGAAAAAGGGGTAAATATATGTAAAATAAATACTTTTCATATCATAATTTTGATGTTGCTGCTAATAGCAGCTGGACTGATAATAGTTATATCGACCACAGCATACATACTATTGAGTGGACAGAAGGAGGTATAGATGATGAGAAATGTGCTATTACAGGTCAAAGCCCAGGATTTTATCAAAAGATGTTCAGAAGAGCTTAAAAAGGTTAAAGAGATTTCTGTGCCTGAATGGGCAAGATATGCGAAAACAGGTGTTCATAAAAAATACCCTCCACATCAAGAAGACTGGTGGTACACAAGAGCTGCTTCTATCCTTAGAAGAATTGCACTAGACGGGCCTGTAGGCGTCTCAAGGCTAAGAACATGGTACGGTGGAAGAAAGGAAAGAGGTCATCAACCTGAAAGGTTTAGAAAAGCTGGCGGTAATGCCATAAGAAAGATTCTCCAACAGCTAGAAAGAGCGGGATTGGTAGAACAAAATAAACAAGGAAAAAAAGGTAGGGTATTAACCGATAAAGGAAAAAAATTCGTTATAAAAATTGTTGAAGAGGTTAAAAATGTCTGAATTAATTGAAGTAGAGAAGCAAAAAGAAATAGAAAGGATCAAAAAGATGGTTTTAGGTAGGATACTGACTAAAGAAGCCAACGAAAGATTGGCAAGGCTTAAATTAGTTAAACCTGATTTGGCAAACCAATTAGAGCTATATCTTGTCCAACTTTATAGATCAGGTCAAATAAAAACTGAGATTACAGACGAACAACTAAAAAAAGTATTATCACAAATATCTGAAAAGAAGGATTTTAGAATAAGGAGATGAGATATATGGGAAGGACTAAAAAAGTTGGAACCACAGGAAGATTCGGTCCAAGATACGGTACAAGAACCAAAGAAGTTGTAAGAAAGATTGAAAAGGTACAAAGAAAGAGACATTTATGCCCCAATTGCAAGAAAAAGGCTGTCTTCAGAGTTGCTGCAGGTATATGGCAATGCAAGAAATGTGGAACGAAGTTTGCCGGCGGAGCCTATGTACCTAAAAGAGAAGAGGTGAAGATATGAGTTATAAATGTCTATCTTGTGGAAAAATAGTTGAAAAAATCGAAGGAAGAGTTAGATGCCCTTATTGTGGGTATAGAATCTTCATGAAGACCAGACCAAAAGTGGTAAAGAGGGTAAAGGCTTAAGTTTAAAAAAAGAAAAAATATTTTTCATGAAACTTTTACTTTTGGTTCTCCTGTTATTGTCTATGGCATCTGCAAAAGTTTTAATGATAAGTGGAAATACTTATGATCTTTTTTCTGGTCAACCTATAAACGGAAGTTTTTATATCTTGCCGGTTGGAGATTTCGAGAAAAATGTCTCTGGAGAAATTAACAATGGAAAATGGTCTGCAGAGGTAGAGTTTGACGAAACAAAAACAGAAAAAATTATAATCTTTACGAACACTTCAAAAAAATCTGGATTCAGCCTATTACAGCTAGTTACTAAAAAAGGTAACTGTAGGGAGAACTTGATAAGAATAAAGCCAACTGTCCTTAACAAAACACCTGTAGAGATGAGACTGGAGATAGAAGGTACTGGATATAAAAACATACCTCTCACCATAGGGGAGGAAAACAATATAAGAGCTTGTTTAGTTCCAGGAATGGTGTATAAAGTTAATTTGTTTGCAGACGGTTTTTACTCATTTTTTTATGTTGGAAAATAATTAATCGGTGAGTTTGATGAAGATTGTCATGTATATTGAAAGCAAAAGTCCTTCAATATTGAGAAAAAGTCTTGAACCCGATGCTGCTAGCGGTAAAGATGTAAGAGTAAAGTTTAAGGAGTTAAAGGATAAGCTTGTCATACAGATAGAGGGAAACAAACCCAGCCATATAAAGGGAATAATAAATTCTTATTTAACTTTAATAAACGTAATAAATGAAATAGAAGATGATAAAAATGGCGAATGATGATATTAATTTAATAAACCAGTATAGACTGCTACAGCAACAGCTACAGACAATCCTTATCCAAAAAGAGGATAGTAAACTCGAACTGCTAGAGAATGAAAAGGCCCTAGAAGAGATAAAAAATAGCAATGTAAAAGAGGTCTACAAGATAGTCGGCCAAATAATGGTTAAAAAGGATGTAGAAGAAGCTAAAAAAGAAATAGAAGAAAGAATAAGCGATTTGGAGCTTAGATTGAGCGCCTTTGAGAAAACAGAGCAAAAGATAAACGACAAACTTAAAGAATTAGAACCAAAAATACAAAAACTATTAACTGGATCAGGATAGGTGATGAGCATGGCTAAGGATGTAGAGCCTATTGTAAAGTTACTTACGGAGATTATCGAAGATAGGACTGTGCCTAAAAACATTAGATCTGCTGTAGAAGAGGCGAGAAAGAATTTGACAGTTGATGATGGAAGGGATTGGGATGTTAGAGTGAGTGCAGCTATCTCTATCCTAGATGAAATCACAAACGATCCAAACATCCCTTCTTACACAAGGACTCAGATCTGGAATATAGTGACAATGATGGAAATGGTTAAGTGATTACTGTTTAAATATTTTTGTATAATCCCAAATTTTCAGCAATTTGTTCAGTTTAACAACTAAGCAAGAACCTGATAACAAACTCGCATACCTAGTTGTTATTGCCTATAAATTTGATCCTAGCATCTCGAAAACTATCCATCCAACCAAAAAACTTGATCAGCATCAAGGTAATAGATTTGAGAAAAGCTTAAATAATAACTCAAATATAAATAATTTCACGGTGCTTTTTATATGCAATAAATATTTAAATCAAAGGCCATAAAAAAATAAATCGCAAGGCAGTGATAGTCGAACTGTCTCTCTGAAATGATGAAGAGGAGGACACCTTTTGAGCCTTGCCATCTTATGCAACTCACCATGTCCATGGTTGAGTGAAGAGTTTGAACGTTGCGATTATAGCACGATCATGAAGCCATCACAGGTTACCAGCGGCAATAATTCAGGCCTATTCACCCTGCTTGGTGGACGGTTGGGCTAGAGTACCGAAGAAGGACGCGGTAAGCTGCGAAAAGCCTAGGGTAGGCGCACGCAGCCTTTGATCCTAGGGTCTCCTAATGGGAAATCCCTTTACATTCCCAATCGGGAAGGGCCACGCGGGGAATTGAAACATCTTAGTACCCGCAGGAAAAGAAATCAAACGAGATGCCGTGAGTAACGGCGAGTGAAAGCGGCACAGGGCAAACCGAACGTTCTGCGAAAGCAGTAACGGATGTGGAGTTTTGGACTGGGGTCTGCCTTCGTTTACCGACCCGAAGTTGGCTGAAATGCCACGCCATAGAGTGTTAAAGCCACGTAGGGGAAGGTAAAAAAGGCAATGCCCAGTATCCAGAGTACCGGTCCTTGGATTTGGATCGGGAAGATGGGTGTCATTGACATCCAACCCTAAATATAACTCTAGTCCGATAGCGAACTAGTATCGTGGGAGAACACTGAAAAGTATCCCTAACGGGAGGTGAAAAGAGCCCGAAGCCAAGCAGGTATAGTCAGGTGCGGCTCTAAAGCGCAAGCAGAGTTGCACCGTCCGTTTCGAAGAATGGGTCAGGGAGTTTATCCGAGTGGTGAGCCGAAAGGCGTAGCGAAAGCGACCAGCCCGTAGCTAGCAATAGCGTGGGGCGGGGTATGACAAGTGCCCGAAATCACTCGGATAAGACCCGAAGCCAGTCGATCAAACCCTGGGCAAGACGAAGTCTGGCGAAAGCTAGATGGAGGTCTGCTACCGCTGTTGGGAACCAACCACTCGGGTGACCCAGGGTTAGGGGTGAAAAGCCAATCGAGTCTGGCAATAGCGGGTTCCTCCCGAAATGTACCTCAGTACAGCATAGCCGGAGACAGACAGGGGGGTAGAGTTACTGATTGGATGGTCAAGGGTCGAAAGGCCCAGCTATCCTGTCAAACTCCGAATCCTCTGTCGTCGTAGATGGCTACAGTGAGGGTATCGGGGTAAGCTCGGTACCCGAGAGGAAAACAGGCCAGACCAAGGTTAAGGTGCCCAAATGCTGGCTAAACGCTGAAAGATGTCTGAATCCTCAGACAGTGGGGAGGTAGGCTTAGAAGCAGCCATCCTTTAAAGAGTGCGTAAGTAATAGAGTTCTATGAGAAGACGACGGTCTCCTGATAGGGATGAAGAGTAAGCCATTATTCGATGAACTCTATTACCGCAAAACAGCTCACCCACCGAGGGTTCAGGCTCTGAAAATGGAAGGCACTAAGCCAGCTACCGAGACCTTGGACCTCGAAAGAGGTGGTAGGGAGGCGTCCTGGATGGGCAGAAGCATGGCCGTAAGGTCGTGTGGACCGTCCAGGAATGAAAATCCTGACGCAAGTAGCAGCATAGCTGAGTGAGAACCTCAGCCGTCTGAAGGGCCAGGGTTTGCCAGCAATGTCGATCATCTGGCAGTTAGTCGATCCTAACCGCAGGCGTTAACATAGCCTGGGGAAAGGGAAATCCGTTAATATTCGGATACTGCAAGGATACGTGCGGCAACGCAAGTCAAGGACCAGACCCTTGGGGATAGGTCGACGCAAGTCAACCATCCAAGCCTGGGGAGTCTCGTTATGAGGAGAACCAGGTGAAAATGGGATGAGCTTGGCTCAAGCCAAGTTCGACTGATTCCTTGAGGCCGTGAAAATGGTCCTTGAAAGGATTCCTTGCACTCGTACCCAGAACCGCCACAGGTGCCCCTCGCTGAGAAGGCGAAGACGTGCTAGGCTACTCCGGTTTAGGGAAATCGGCAATCTCGCCCCGTATCTTCGGTAGAAGGGGTGCCTACACTCCTCTCAAGGGAGTGTAGGTCGCAGTGACAGGGAGGAAGCGACTGTTTAACAAAAACGTAGGGGACCGCTAGACAGAAATGTTGTGTATGGTCCCTGAGGCCTGCCCAGTGCCGGTGTGTGAAACCCGAGTTCAATCGGGCTAAGCCCCGGTAAACGGCGGCGGTATGGATGGGCGGGGGAAGGTATTTATCAATCGAATACTTTCTCCCTTTTAAAATCACAGTTGCTAATTAAGATTTATGAGAATAGACAACTACCTGCCAAAATTAGCAGAAATTTTTCCCAACCTTTTTATCGAATGTGAAAGATTACAAGAAATAAAGAGAAACGTAAATGAAGAGTTTGAAAAAAGCAAAAGATACTCTAGGAAAAATCAAAAGAATGATAGAATCAACAGATTCAAAACTTTGGGACCAAATCTATGAAAAAGCAACGTTCTTGAGCGGCAAAACCTTCACACATCGGATAAAAATACCAAAAGAGTTAACACCAGAACTAGCATATTTGGCAGGTGCATTAAGAGATGGTGCGTTGTCTACATACAAAAGTGAATTGACAATTTCCCAATCAAACAAAGAATGGTTAGAAAAAGAGATAAAACCAGCTTTAGAAAAAACCTTTAGTATCAAGGTTAAAATCAAGGGACCTCAAAAAGACAACTGTTACTATATTAAATTTAGATCAGTAGCTTTGTTCGCAATAATAGAAACGCTACTAGAATGGAAAAAGTTTAGCTGGAACACACCATCAATTATTTTAAAATCACCAATAGAATACCAGAAAGAGTATATCAGGGGGTTTTGGGATGCAGAAGGTAGCAATGATAAAAATGGAGGTATATTGATCTTTCAAGCATGGCCATCATTAAATGAATGTCCACCTTTGAGTGATATATCTAACATGTTGAGAAAAATTAACATTGAAAGTTGGTACAGGAAACCACAAAAAGGAACTAACAAACCTGTGAATGTCCTTTATATACCAAAAAGATGCAAAAAAAATGTTTTTCGAACTAATCAAACCTTTTTACAAATACTAACCCCACTCATCCCCGCAAACTCTGACCGTCGTAAAGTAGCGTAATCCCTTGTCGATTAATTGTCGACCCGTCTGAATGGCTTAACGACTTCCTCGCTGTCCCAAACCGGAACCTAGTGAACCTGCCATTCTGGTGAATAGGCCAGAGACCACCAATGGGAAGCGAAGACCCCGTAGATAGGAGGAGTAGTTTTTAAAATAATTGCTCCTCCTAGCGGAGAGCTTTGCTGTAGTCTGGCGTTGCATTATGGTTGGGGATGCAGAGTGTAGGTGGGACCCGCTATTAGGCTGGGCTTCCGGGTCCAGCTGAGGGGCCATTGGAACACCACCCTTCCCTAACTATAATGCTAACTGCGACAGCAGGACACCGCTTGATGGACAGCTCGGCTGGGGCGGTACACCCTTGACAATAGATCAAGGGTGCCCAAAGGTCAGCTCATCCCGGTCGGAAATCGGGAGTAGAGTGCAAACGCAAAAGCTGGCCTGACTGGATTCTGGCCAACAAGGAATCCAGCCGCGAAAGCGTGGGTTAGCGATACATCGGTTACCCTCAATGGGTGCCGGTGGTATCAGAAAAGCTACAGTGTGGTGAGCATAGTGCTCTCACACGGCGAACTCGGGGATAATGGATCTGCGTGATCTAACCCGTTTGATACCACCGAATATAAATCCAGCCAAAGATAATATTTGTAGGGGATAACAATGGAAAAACTACCAATGCTAGTAGGAATGCTTCTTACAGATGGTTGTGTGTCGAGTGAGAGGTTGATATTATTCCACAGCAAGTCCGAGGCGTTGATCAAACTTTTCAAAGATATCATCTGTGAAATATTTGGTCAAGTACATTTCACAGAAAGGACAGAAAGCAACAGAACAAAAAGAATACAGATAGCTAGCAAGAAATTGGTCAAAAAATTAACAGAAATGTGTAAAATAGAAACATTCAGAAGAAAAAGATTCGAGAACGGCAACCTACCAGACACAAAAGTACCAGATTTCATCAAAGTTTTGCCGGAAAGTGATTTGCTCAAGTTTCTGCAAGTTGTATTTTCCGCAGACGGAAGCATATCTTTAAGCGTCAGGTGGCACAAGAGAAACAAGAATTGGGAAATAAGGAGACGTATAGAGCTTTCGTGTAAGCATGAAAATCTAAAAAACGATTTTCTAGAAATATTAAGAAAAATTGGTTTTTCTCCAACAATTTCAGGTGACAATATTACAATACAAAAAAGGCAAGATATTTTGAATTTTTCCAAAGTGAGATTTGTCCCAGGTGTTAAAATAGGTGGTGATAGCGTTAATTGGAATGGGTTTGAAAAGAACCAAATATTGGATCTTGCTGTAAAATCTTTTGATTTCAAGAATTTTAAAAGGTTTGAGACAAAAGAGCAAATAATGGATTTTTTAAAATCGCAGATTCCAACCCCAGAGAGAGTGGCTTAAAACTCTCCCCTAAAATGGGGTCGTAGCTTCCGAGAGTCCATATCGACGAAGCGTGTTGCTCCGTCGCTGTCGGCTCCCCCTCACCAATTGTCCGGGTAGTGTTACTGCGGACAGTTGAGAATGGCTGTGCAGTAATTTGAGATGTCTGCACTGGAGCCGAAGCTGCTAAAATTCTAGTTAAAAACACTATATATAAAGTGATAAGAATGTCTCAGACTGCTCGCACTAACAAACGAGAACCAAATTTAGATTTAGGAATACTAGTAGGGCTATTACTAACTGACGGATGTGTTAGCATTAGTGGTGGCAATTGGAAAATCACCTTTACTAACAGCTCCGAAGAACTACATAACATATTCAAAAATAGTATGAAAAATGCGTTCAAGGTCACAGAATTTCGTGAATGGTTTGACAGAAAAGGTGTGAAATCGACAGAAATAAAAAACAAACAAATAGTGAAAAAACTTTTAGAGTTAACACCAACATTTAGAACCCGAGAGTTTAAAGGGGGTACATTTCCCAAACCTAACATTCCAGAGTTTATAAAGAATATGAAATTAAAAGAGATTGGAAAAGTATTGCAAGTAGCATTTTCAGCTGATGGGTGTGTTTGTTTAGGTGTAAAATGGAATAAAACCAAAAATATGTGGCAGTTTACAAGAAAAGTAAAAATATCGTGTAAAAACCCAGATCTAAGAAATCAATTCAGAGAATTAATGGTAAAATTAGGTCTTAATCCAAAGATTATTTCAGAAAGAGAACTAACATTAGAAAGGAAAGATGAAATAATTAAATTTCGAGAAACTATAGGGTTTGTTAACGGTGTAAAAGTTTCTAGAAAAAGCAAAAATTGGAGTGGATTTGAAAAGAATCAAGTTTTAGATCTTTTAATTAAAAGTTTTGAATTGAAGAAAAAAGACCTGCAACAATTTAAAACCAAGGATGAAATAATTAATTTTCTAAAGTCGACGCTAAGCAGCTTCGGCAATAATCAAGGCATCTCAGACTGAATGCAGCCAAGGGTATAGGTGTCCACTAGTTAAAAGGGGACGTTAGCTGGGTTCAGAACGTCGTGAGACAGTTCGGTCGGTATCTATTGGTGGTGTCTGCCGTCTGAGGGGAAGGTCGGGTGAGTACGAAAGGAACGCCCGGCCGCGGCCTCTGGTGTATCGGTTGTTCATGCATCGCCGAGTAGCTACGCCGCAATGGATAACCGCTGAAGGCATCTAAGCGGGAAGCCATCCCCAAATAAGAGACGGCAATTCACACTGCTGCTTGGCGACAAGCGGTAGTGTGACGAGGGCTCCCATAGACGATGGGGTTGATAGGGCAGGGGTGTAAGCATCAAGGGTGCGCCCGAGATGTTCAGCCCACTGCTACTAATCGCCCGAGGGGCCTGAATTGCTAAAGCTGGTAACCTGTGATGGTATGAATTATCGTGGTTTTTATGGAAGAGAGAGTTTATACTATAAACCTTAGAAGGGAGATTCTTGAAAAACCTAGATGGGAAAGAAGCAAGCATGCTGTTAGAGCTGTTAGGGAATTCTTGAAAAGACACATGAAGAGTGATAAGATAAAAATAGACAATTCCATTACTCAAGCTATATGGACGAGAGGAGCAACCAAACCTTTGAATAAAATAAGGATAAAAGCAGAAAAGGATGATGAAGGAGTTGTAACGGCAAGGTTGTTTGAAAGCAGTGAGGAAAGTTGAATAAAAACCAATATTGGAGAGATATAGATAAAAATACATTCATCTTCTTGAAAGTGAAGAATACCAAGCTGGGATGAATTCCACTTTTTTGGCGGAATTTAAAAAGGTTATAGTCGAATTAATTTCCAGTTTTAATTAGGTTTGAAATTATGGCCTTGCAAAATGTGATTCTGTTAAAAAATTCTTTCAGATAATACAAAACCATTTATAAACAATTTTCTCAATTGATTTTGATGATACCCGTTAAAACAAACCTCTGCCCTGTATGCCATAGCCAGCTCTGGCGACATAGGTCTAGTTGTCCTATTTTGAAAAGGATACTAGCCCAAAAAGAATTTAAGCCGAGAATAAAGCAAGAGATATTCGGCTCTACTCCTCCTTCTGTTTTGGTCGGCGAATGGAGGTATCCAAAGATTAACATCGGCTTGCTATTGCCAGAAGAGCAGGGAGATACGGCTGTATACGATGCACCGAAGCAGTGGTTTAGCAGCAAGTATTCGATAGAGGATGTCTTCAAGCTTAGGATGAGGCTGTTTAATGCTAAAAAGGTTTATGGGGTTAGGGATGCTATAAAGCCAGATAGGCATTTACAAGCAATACAAGAAACTGCTGCTTCCAGTTCTTCCATAGATACAGAAATAACTTTTAACAAAAAACCTTTTTTTGCCTTGAACTTTTATCCCTTCTCCCCTCCTTTTGGCCCAAGTGGGTTGGCGAAAAAAATCGAAGTGACAGAGAACCCTAAAATAGATAGAAAGGTTGATTATGCTATATCTGACGTGGATTTAAAGGCAGAAGAAGCTGTGGTCAGGCTTTACAAAGAAGGGTATGACGTTTATGCTTTGACAAAAATATTGTCAGTCGGCTTGCTAGGGGTGAAGATAGAGAGAAAGTTAGTGCCGACGAGATGGGCGATCACTGCGATAGATTCTATCATAATAAAGCATCTCTTGCAGCAGGTTAAGGCATATCCTTTAATAGCCGAGTACAGGCTTTTCGAGGCAAGCTACATGGGAAACTATTTTGAAGTCGTGTTATTGCCGA
>Ga0272449_1003306_pt1 | contig 13985 bp, 14 predicted proteins | sample YNPCB0241_FD_198679 | JGI IMG/M metagenome (GOLD analysis project Ga0272449, IMG submission 198679) | Hot spring sediment microbial communities from Yellowstone National Park, WY, United States - YNP-CB-024-1 | ecosystem: Environmental > Aquatic > Thermal springs > Hot (42-90C) > Sediment...
TAGCTAGGTCTTTTTGCCGCCTCTTCTCATTACCCCTCTCAGACCCTTGTACGCCAAATAGATTATTGTGAACGCTGCCAAGATGATTCCTGCATATAGGCTGATCGCTGCCGCTATGGCGACTGGTTCCATACTCTCCCTAACAAACGTTAATAGAAAGAAAATCACAAACCATATGACGCCGAACAGAGCCCAGATATTCCTTATCGTCGAGATGTTCATCATTACCACCTCTTCTTAACCCTCCAAGCAAGTAGCAGAGCTATGATCACGCTGTAGGCTATGTAATAAGGTGTTAGGTCGCCTACGCCTCCTATAAATATAGGTATAAGCCCCCAGCGTAAAACAACGACACTCAACTGTTCCTGCATCTTAAGTATTTCTTGAGTCCCGCCTGTTGGTCTACCAACTTCCGTAACACTGGTAAACATAGATAAGATAGTGGGTGACAGCAGCATAATAAAGTACCAGAGTACAATAAATAGGATAAATGCGGCTATAAATATCGCGATCGAGCTTATTATCAAATTAATATGGCTTCGTTTGATACTGCTCATTTCGACACCTTAGACACCATGGGGTCGCATATAACTTTTACCCAAGCTGCAGATTGCCTACCTTACGTCTCAGTAGAAAGTTCTAAATCTTCGGGTCTTGAAGCTGAGCTCTTCTTCTTAAAGAATCTAATCAGGAAGACGCTAACAATAATCGACGTAGCGACTAAAGAGGTAATCAAAGGATTCTTCTGCCAAAAGGATAGAGTGGTGATAGACTGATGGAGAGGTAGGGGAAGCACTTCAATGCTAAGGGAGGCTAACGTCGAACTATAACCCTTCTTTGTTGCGACTACATTTATGTACACTACTCTGGCCTCTTCATCACTCTTAAGGATCAGCCGCCCTATTCCATTCTGATCAGTTGCGTCAGCCTTTTTGAGCACAACCCCACCTACTATATTCCAGCTAAGGGTAGCATTCTCAATAGGTTTATTCTCGCTACTCACCAAAGCGGTGACTTCTAGAATATCATCAGCATCAAATACTGATGCATTGGTGCTTAACGCTATAGAGAGAGGACGAGGCTTAACGTTAATGCTTAAACTTCCATTAGAAGCAGTATATCCCATCTTCTTAACATTATAGTAGATTGTTACCTTTGAAGGCTCGCTACTCTGGAAGAACGCTTTAACTTCCCCCTCTTTATCGCTTTGATTGCTCTTCACCCTTATATTTCCTTGTGAGGGCTTGAGGGTCACTAAAGCGCCTTCTATTGGTCTACCGTCCTCGGTAACTTTGATCGAAACATCAGCTTCTTCGAATGCTTGCACCTCTGGAGGCGCTTCAACTTGAACGCTTAATGAACGAGGTTTTATCGAAACGCGAAGCTCAGTCTCAGCCACCCGAAATCCGGGTTTGGAAATGAGCGCTTTTATCATATACTCCCCTTCTAGCGGCGTAACAAATATCGCTTTAGCTACACCTTCTGCATCACTTTTTGGTGAGGCGTCTAGGAGTGGTGCTGCTGTAGACCACGTGACTTCTGCGCCACTGAGGGGTTGTCCCTCAAATTGAGCTTTGATGTAAATAGTTAGATGATCATACGTGTAGATTTTAAGAGGGGTGGCGTACATTTTTACTTCTGGTTCAAGTAGAACGAGAGATAGGGTCTTGACAGATGATTGTAGCCCCTCTGAATGTGCTGTGATCTGCGTAATTCCTTCTTTATAGCTTTTTTTGTAGTAGGTGGATGCAAATGTGCCATTTTTTGGGATGATTAAAGAAGACGGGAGTGAGCCTATCTCGATGTTGGAAGATGAGAGAAATATGAGGGTATCTCGTGGGGCGTTAGCGGGGTATCCATACATATCCTGCAGCATTATGAATATGTTTTGTGTAGTGGAGTTGTCGGCTATAACTACCGATGGTTCTATACTCAGATAGATTTTTGAGGCACCGACTTTGAATGTCGCTATCTTAGCTGTTGCTGAAGCGAAGTTGGTTGCTGTAGCCGTGATATCAGTGTTCCCAAGATCTGATGTAATGTAAAAAGAAGATAGAGCATAATATTGAGACTGATTGATGAAGACAGCCGCTTCTACCTTGCCAACCCTAGTATTTGATGAGAAAAGATACGCTTTTACATCCGATGGAGCGAGTATCGGTTCACCGTATTCATTCTGCGCTTCTATAACAATAATAGGCTTGTAAGGCGAATCTACAGGTATAAGAGACGGACGCACGCATAAATCCAGTTTGAATTTAGGTTCTTCAACAACAGAAATAGATGTTTGTGATGCGTTAAAATCGTCTGCTAGGGCTGTAATGTTTGTGCACCCAACCGTTAAACTGGTAAAGCTAGCGTAGGCGTATTCTTTATCAGTCAGAACCGCTTCACTTACTTCACCTACTCTCATGTTGCTGGATGAAAAGTAGATTTTAAGCGGGTAAGCTGGTCGCACAAGGCTAGTTAAGTTATTATTCATCATAATTGCGGCGATAACTGTGTGCTGCTGACCATCTGATAGAAGCACGGGTAGGGAGAAGATCCTAAGAGTGCCGCTCTTGGCAACCTCTGTTTCCATTACATAAATTATTGCTTCTGCGCTCTCATATCCTTGGGCTGCGGCATAGATGATAGTGGAAGCTGTGAGATTACCCGTAGTTAAATATGCCCTGCCATAATTCATCCCTCTTTGTATGGTTAAGTAGTTTGTATCAAGTGCTGCAACAGACGTATTACTTGAGGCTAGAATAACCTTAATATCTGAGGTAGCAAATATTGGGCGCCCTCTAGAATCTTGAATCTGCACTATAACCATACCCTTGCTTTGTCTAGGTAGTATATTTGGAAGTACATAGAGAGCAAGTTTATTCGGATTGTAAGACAATGTTCTGACTTCGAGCGTAGTTGACTGAAGCCCAGAAGCAGAAGCAGTTATTTCAGTGCTGCCTGGCCGGTTTGAAGGATAAAAGTAGGCTACGGTGAATGTGCTGTTTCTACGTATTGTGGTCTCTGGGTCAACTATACCCACGCTGGTCACGCTTGACGTGAGAGATACTGTGATATCTTCTGTTGCACGGGCGGGTAAGCCGTTTCCATCTTGGAGTTCGACGACGATCATTGCTTTTGTACCGTTTTTAGCTAAGACTTTATTTGGTAAGATGTATGCTGTGAGTCTGTTTGGTGCGCCGCTTATTCCTACTGTTCTTACTGTGATGGTGCTGCTGGCTAGTCCGCTTGCTGAGGCTGTGATGTTGGTGGAGCCTGTATTGAAGGTTGATCTGAAGGTTGCTAATGTTGATGACTGTCCTGCTTTAAGCAGTAATGTTGATTCTGTGTAGCCTACGGTGGGATCGGATGAGGATAGCGTGATTATAAGGTCTTTTGTAAGGAATCGAGGCTGCCCATCCTTATTTACTATTTGCACAACAAGAGGGTAGGCTTTGCTGTCAGCTGGCACATATGGCATTGGAAGTTTGAGGTCGAGCATATACTGAGTTTCGGTGTTAGAGGTTTCGTTCTGAGCTATTACCTTATCGCTCAAAAGGGTTAAGAAGAGTAGGCTGACAAGTAACGTTACCGATAAAATCGTTACAGCCCTGTGGTGGAAGCCCTTCAAGCCCTCAAAAATTTTTCATTTTCGTCCGCAATTAAAGTTTATGAATTTGAAATATAAAGTTGTGTTCTAGCTTTCTCCTCTTAACTCTTTCTTGATATGCTCCAGCTGCCTATAATACTCTCTTGCAATCTTATCGCGCTCTTGTTCACTTATCATCGTTGTTGCGGCATACGATACAATCTCAAGGACTTCGTGCTCTGTTCTAAGGTGTTCGATCAAAGCGCTCTTCCCCTGAAACTCTTTTAAGCATATCCTACATTCATAGATTTGGTCCATACGCCGCTCTGCTCCTAGATTCGTAATCCAAGTTATATAATGGTTGTGTATCAAAAATTAATGGTTGGTTTCTAAATTCCAAATTTTTCTGAGGGTTACGCAGTTGTAAGCTATATTTGTAATATGCAACAGCACTTAAGATGAGCTCATGAGTCAACGCTTTGCACCATCTCCTGCGCACCTAGGATTTGAGTAGTAACGAGAAGTTTTGGTCCTGGTGCGGGTATATTCAAGGAGCAGCATAGAAGGTATAAGATCGGATAGATCTTTTGATAGATTAGCATAAATACCTTCGGCGGTTTTCCTTCTTGCGCATCTAAATGTGCTTCGATCTCTTCTGCTTCGCCTCGAAGTGTTGCGAATCCTGTAACAGAAAGCTTTGCGATAGAAGGTTGAGGCTCTAGATCCATATCGAATTTTATGATTATCTTGTCTGGTGACCGCTTGACTTCGGTGAGGGTTGCGTTCATCTCAAAGGATGCTTCAGCGTTCACCTTAGCTTGTTCAGAAAGTTTGTTAGCTTGGATGGCGGTCAGTAAGATGTCGCTTTCCATCATTCTTATAACCGAGGCTATTAATTTAAAAGCTAGACGGATTTCAGTTACATATTAAAGCTTCATAAAAGTTTAATCTAGAAACCCGGCTTATATTTTAGGTCACGTTGAGTTCTGGGAAGATAATTAGGGCTGATGGGGCTAGCGTAAGGCTGCGTGTGAAGCTTGACATCACCCAACAGCTTGGTGAGGAGAGGCTCAAAGAAAGATACGGTGTAACACAATACGATTTGAGCGCTGGTTATGTTCTACCCGATTCGTTGAAAAGTTTAGTTCCGAAAGATGTGCCTGAATTTGTAGATACTGAGCGGTATGTTCAGCGGGTAATGCGTGCGTTATATCACTTTAAGCAGTGTGCGCTTATTGGTCCGAGTGGTACGGGTAAGACGCATGTTGTTTATTTAGTGGCTAAGATTGCTGGTTTGCCTCTTTGGGAGATCAACTGTAGCCTTCAGACATCTGTTTATGACTTATTTGGGCGGTTTGTCGGTTTGGGTAAGGAGAATTGGGTGGATGGTTTGATCGTTTCGTGGTGTAGGCACGGGGGTATACTGTATCTAGATGAAGCTAACATGATGAAACAGGATGTGGCAACCAGATTAAACCCTCTTTTAGATACCAGAGGGCATCTGGTTTTGGCGGAGAAGGATAACGAGATTATACCTAGACATAAGTATGGTTACGTCATTATCAGCATGAACCCCTATTCGATTGAGTTCGCTGGTACGAAACCTCTTAACGTAGCCTTTAGGAGGAGGATGAGCGTATGGATAAACTTTGACTACTTGAGTGTGGGGTCGAATATCTCGTCTGAGGAGATCAATCTAATATGTGAAAGAACGAAGATCCAACGAGATTTGGCTGAGAAGATCGTTAGGGCTGCTGCGGAACTAAGGAGGCGGTATAAGAGCGGAGATCTACCTTATGCGCCTTCTGTGGGAGACTTGATAAATTGGGCGACTCTTATCGTTGACGGCAGCCCGCCACTTGTGAGCGCTGAAGAAACGGTTGTTGGTGTTTCCTCTGATGATGTTGAAGTACAGAATAGTATTAGAGCGGTATTACGTATGATCTTTGGGTCTAGCAAATAGGGAGCATACGCCTTATGAATCTTCTTAATTTTGTTTGGCATACATTTGTGAGCATAGCGCAGAAGGATTTTGATAAGGTTAGGCTCATTTTAGATAACCGGTTAACGTACCCCATTCTATCTTTTGATGAGGTGGGGTATGTTGTGAAGCTGCCTCTTCCGAGGCGGCTGGGAAGAGACTTTTATACATTATTCGGAGAGTATTATGATGCTAATGAAAGTGGTTGGTTGGTTTTGTGGAGGAGTTTTAAGGCTTCCCTCTATCACGCTGCTTTGCATATTGCGTACTCAGACTTTAACATCTATAAAGATTGGGCTAAAGGGAAGGATCTAAAGACAGCAACCTATTGTGTCTCTCTGATAGAGGACCTACATATAGCTTTCAGAGCAGCTAAGGATCATCCTGCTATTCTCTCAGATATAGCTTACTCTAACTACACCTCTGCTTTAAGGCTAAATAATTCTGCTCTTATTTCTGATGCTGCTCTGCGATTCGCAACCCTTCTTCTGCTCGGCGCTTGGGGGTTAGAGCGTGTGGCAGGTGCTCTTGCTTGTAGGGAGAGAGAGGCGGTTAGTGTCGCTCAGAAGATTAGGATGGTTGTGCTTGAGGCGGTAAAAAACAGAGATAATAGTCGGTTGATTGAGGGGGCACAAATCGCCTACTCAGCTGTTAGCAAGCGTGGTTTGCTTAAAGAAGTACCTTCTTTTCCCTATACTGAGTATCATGGTGGAACAAGCGTGTTTGCTAATAAGATCCTATGTGAATCTGAAGGTCTTTTGCAGAGCAGCTGTAGTAGCTTGGGTTTAAAGGTGGATGATCTAACCTTGGATGATTCTAGGGAGAGCTTTCACGTGTTTAAGGCTGCGGAATCGTTGGAGAGTAAAATAAGGGAACGTTACGATAAGATCATTTCGGCAACAAGATTTGATGGTTTGCAGATCCCGACTGGGGATTATTCGATGTTTCTGCGCATAAGGGGGGAGGTAGCTGGTGCTATTGCTAATATAAAGAATCAGCTTAGGTTGGTGAAGACTGCTGAGGATGAGGTGTATGGTGATGAAAGTGGGCATCTTGATGTGCAGAGTGCCGTACAGGTAATCGCTTCGAGAAGCGTAAGAAACGACGTCTTTATGAGAGATGAGAAGATACATAAACAAGAAGCTTGGGCTATTCTGCTTGATGCAAGTAGGAGTATCAAACCTTCAGCGCTTGATGTTAAGAAGATCGCTGTGTGTTTGGCTGAGGTTGCTAAAGATCTTATACCAGCAAATAATCTTTGGGGCTTATTTGCGTTTAACAACTCGTTTATTGTGCTTAAGGATTTTAATGAGCAGTATTCTATGGAGATTAAAGCGCGCATAGGCGGTTTATCACAAGGCGATGCCACTCTTTTGCCGGATGCTATATACAGCTGTTCAAGAGCCTTAGGTCTTCTATCTGTAGAGCCAAAGATCTTGATGGTTGTTTCTGATGGCTATCCTGCTGGCTATAGAAATATAGAGAAAGAGGTGGTTCATAAGGTACACAAGATTGTGAAATCTGGCATTCTTCTACTTGGAATAGGGATAACAAACCCGGCGTTACGTGGCTATTTTGCTGTGAACTGCCCTTTGCGTGAACCGTATCAGATGATGAAGTTCTTTATTAGATCGTATTATGAACTCTCGAATCTCTTTTAGTCTGGTATTACTCGGAATCTTACTGAGTATTTGAAGGCTTCATTTCGTTTGGCTTCTTCAACTATAATCCGCTCTGGGACTCCGTTCTTTAGGTAAACTTGGTAGGTTGATTCTCTTTTTGCACCTACGTTTAAGATGCTATCTAGATAGTCTAGGAAGGCTTTGGTTGCCGCTAATTTTAGCTTGAATTCTTCTCGCAGCTTGAATAATATTTCGCTCATTGCTTGAGTCGGGTTGGCTACGTTGACGAGTATGGTGCCGACTTTTATCCATCCTTTAGTGGTTGGTGGGGCGTTTCTGCTCGATGTAGCGTTGTTTTCTTCCTGCCTCAGTAGTGTTCCCAGCTTTTGGTTGTAGTAGTCTACTTTTGCTTCGTAGTAGGTTAAGAGTGTGTTGCCGAATCTTCTTAGTTCGTCGAATCCGTAGAAGGTCCTTAACCCCTCTGCGCTAGGTGCTTCCTCTGTTGTCAACTTTACCGCTCTATGTTTCGCTAAGTGCCTTCTGGATTGCGTCTCCGCTTAGATTGGTGTTTTCAACTGGGTTCAGTGTTTCGTTTATCTTCTTGAATTCTTTTATGAGGCGCTCTAGTAGGTCTACTCTTTCTTCGAGTGTCTGCTTCTTTGATGCTATGATTCGGTTGATCGCTGGCACGCTTTCCTCTATTATCGTAATGATCTTCTCTGGCTCTAGGTTTAATAGGTGTTGGGTTAGCATCTTAGCATCTTTATCTACCATTACCAGCTGCGCTTCACCAACCAGGTATGCTTCTCTTATGTTATGGTAGGGGCATCCTAGTTTAGTTGGATCTAGAGGGAGGGCTTCTTTGATGTATGCTAATAGGGCTTTTAGATCTTCGACAAGTCTTGTAATGTAGTTCTTCTGTAGGTCCTGTAGCTCGGTAAGTTGGGCGAGGGTGCTTTGTGTTTCTTCTATCGCCTCGAATATGGGTGTGTTCTCGACCGATGTTGCTACTGCTGTCATCTTGGGTTGTAGAGGGGTGCTTTTTCTGTTTTAAATCTTATGAACTCTGATTATGGAGTTGGAAGATAAATTAGAAATCCACAATGGTTTTAAATTAAGTTTAATCTATATTCGCCTATGCGAGGAAACAAATACCAAAGAAAGGGTATCTCACCCCTCATAGCCACACTAACCCTGATAGCCGTCACTCTCGTGGCAGCGGTAGCAGTAGGCGGCTACGTATTCGGAATATTCGGCTCCCAAACCTCCACCGCACAAGTCTCAGTAACATACGCGCAAATCTCTGCACATCAAGCTGGCAGCGCGTTAACAATTCAAGTTGGAGGCAATCCGCCGACGAATCCTATTGGAACTATAAAGTTAGTTAACTCTGGAACCAGTAGCATAGGCATAAGCGGTCTCTCACTAACCTACGGCGGTACGACAGCATTCGCTTCAGCTAGTAGCGGTACAATCCAAAGCGGTTCTACCCAAACCATTTACATAACAGACCTTGCAACCGACGCAACGGCTGGACAACAGTTTACAGGTGCTGTTGTTCTATCAAATGGTGTCCAAATACCCTTCTCAGGAACCTTCGTCTAGCTTGGTGCTGATAGGGGATCCCGGTAAAGCGCCGAAGGGTGAGGCGCTTCCTAGATTATTTTTTATCTGGATATTTTTGTTTATCGCTGATCTATATTTGAGCTTCACAAATGATATAATATTCTTGCGGTGTTGAAGTGTGTGGATATGTGTGCTGCTTATGTTAGGCGTAGAAGGGCTGGGTTATCCGAGCTTGTGGCTACGATGCTGACCCTCACACTAACCATTGTTGCTGGCTCGGCCATCTTCTACTATGTTAGTGCGCGCAGCGTTGAGAGCGCTTCCTTGTATGGTGAGAGTGTGAATGATGTAATCAGTTTTCTGCAGGAGAGGGCGACCATAGTAGATATGAACTACACCACAAGCTCGGTTACGATCTGGATATATAACAGCGGGAAGGTAGATTTAGAACTCGTACAGATACTAATCTATAATTATTCGAGGTCGATGTATTACCTTTATAACGCTTCACACGTAGTAGACTTAAACAACCCAAGCAACTACGTATTTTTGGACAACAACTCTAATCTCGAGAAGCCGAGGCTCTCCAGCTTCAAACTTAGCCCAGAGAAAACGGCAACAATAACTCTGACGATACCAAACGGCTGGACCAACTTTGCTAACGGAAGGACATACTATGTCAGCATAACAGCGAAGCACGGCAACGTCTACACATACTATCAGAGGTGGTAGATGTGTCGAAGAAACGAGGGGTCTCGGGTATAGTAGCATCAGTAATACTTTTCACTATGCTCTTCACTATAGGCACAGGCTACCTAATCGCTATAAACCAGATCAACCACCTCTACGTCAAAACCTATGTCAAGAGCAGCGAGCAGACACAGGATCAACTAAAAGAAAGGTTAGAGCTCATAGCAATGTTAGTGAATGATAAGCTGAGCATCTTAACCACCAATAAAGGTGAACTACCATTATCCATCATCACCATTATGGTAAGAAATGCAGACGGGGTTGTAGCGGGATACTACAATGCAAGCAGCAGCACAATCACACCAAGGCTACCCATCTTCCTAAACCCCCTTGACACAGTAAGCATAACCACAGATATTGAACCCACAAGCCTCCAAAAATACGGGATCAAACTACTAACCGATAGAGGAAACATCTTTTCCGCCACATACCCACCTGTAAAGAATGAGTTAGCAGCCAGAGCGCTTTCAAGCGGCGCACTAGGAGACCTCTACCTAGAATTCAACTCATACACATACTACCGTGTTACATCAAACACATTATATTATCAAGGCCCAGCCTTCACCATCCCCGTAAGCTTCGTCACAAACTACTACTCAGCCTTCTCACTCACCATAACAAACCTCAATAGCGCGCAGAAGAACATAATCCTCGACGGATACACAAGAATATTTCAATTCTGGGGAACAGACCAAGGGGTTGTAAGGAGAGCCACGTGGTACATCGTGTCCAACCAATCGAGCACAATATTGAGCAGCTACACACCAATAGAACTTGAATATGATAGACCAAAAACTATAGTCTTTGCTTCAAAAACACCTAACACCTTCACACCACAAAAACTTTCAGGCGACGAAACACCGAGTGCAGGCACATTAGTTGGCGTCCTAATACTTACACACGGGTGGATCGGCATACCTTACGATCAGATAGGAAATACCACACCCAACTATGGGCAGAATTCACCCTACGTCACCACCCTATATAAGGGGTGAGAAGTTGCTGCGCCTCTTTAAAAGATCCAAGAAAGAATCAAACGTCGGAAAGCTTCAGATAAGATTCCCTACTGTCGGCGAATCTCTGCCACCCTACTACAAGATCTTAGAGCGATACCCCTTAAACCCTCCGTTCACCTACGCAGTCATCGCAGAAGAACCCACCTCGTCATCCAAACTCTACTTTCTAGACGAAGTACCTTTAAACCATCTGGAGGCAAGCATCTACACCTACCTAATAGAGGTTCTAGAAAACGAGCTCACAGTCCCCAGAGACAAGATCAATCCAAAAGAATACTTCACAGAGCAAGCCAAGAAGGTGCTAATCAAATATAAGAGAAGCGTCTCCGCAGTTTCGTGGAACAAAATCCTCTACTACGCAGAAAGAGACCTAGTTGGCTTCGGCGTAATAGACGGGATTATGAAAGACCCAAACATAGAAGACATATCGCTAGATGGCGTAGGAAGACCGATATTCGTATTCCACCGCAGATACGAAAGCCTCCCAACAAACATCCGCCTACGAAACGAAGAAGAAGTAGACAACCTAATAACGAGACTATGCCACCTATCAGGAAAGCACATATCAACAGCCTTCCCCATAATCCAAGGCACCCTACCGGGCGGGCACAGACTTTCGGCAACCTTTAGGCGTGAAATCTCACCCTACGGCGGAACATTCACGATAAGAAAGTTCAGAGAAGACCCAATAACCATAATAGATATGCTTAACCTGAACGTACTCAACCACACCCTAGCAGCATACACCTGGCTACTAATGGAGAACAGAGCCACAGCAATAGTAGTAGGAACAACAGGCTCAGGTAAAACAACACTGCTCAACGCCCTACTAACCTTAACCCGCATGAACTCGAAAGTCGTTACAATCGAAGAGGTCAGGGAAATAAACATAGCCCACTCAAACTGGGTAGCCCTAACAACAAGACCCGTCTACTACCTCAGCGGCGACAAGTCGACAGAAATAAGCTTGTTTGACCTTGTGAAGCTCGCGATGAGAATGAGACCAGATATTCTTGTAGTCGGAGAGGTTCGCGGAGAAGAAGCCTACGTGCTCTTTCAAGCAATAGGAACAGGGCACGGAGGTCTATGCACACTACACGCTGACGACGCAGCCTCAGCCATACAACGTCTAACATCGAAACCGATGGATGTAGCACCATCCTTCATACCATTCCTAGACCTAGTATTTGTCGTCAAAAGAATATCACAACCCCACCAACAAATGGGCTCAAAAGTAATCAGACGAATAGTATCTGTGGAAGAAGTGGTAAATGTAGGCAACTACATCAAAATGTTCGAATGGGATCCAGTATCAGACACTTTCAACGCACTACCTTTCAAGAGAAGCGTAAAGCTCGCTAGGCTAGCAAGGGATCTAGGACTATCGATCGAGGAAATAGAGGCAGAGATAAACAGAAGAAGCCTAGTCTTAAAGTGGATACAGCACAAGAACATAAGAAACTATAAGGATCTTTCTCTACTTCTCGAGGAGTACGCCACATCACCCAAATCTATGCTCTCAAAGATAGCCGAAGAACTGCCAAAGATGGGAGTGAAGATCGAGGCAGAAGTGGTTACAGTTTGAAGGCGATGCAGGTTAAATCAAGATTTGGTAAAACCAGTCTTACATTTTTCGATAGGCTTACAGCATTATCTTATAAGATATTCCAACGCTACGCAGACGAGATCGCAGCAAAGACACCCCAACTAAAAGAAGAGATACTAAAATCTGACCTACATATCGCACCTCAAGGTTTGGTCTCATTAGCGATCTTCCTAACGATGCTATCCACTATAACAGCACTACTCGGCTCTCTCATAGGTTTGATCGTAGGAGTACCAGCAGCCACCTTTTTACTCATCACACCACCCATCGTCTTCTTACTAGTATGGAATGCACCAAAATTCAGCCAATCTTCACGAGCCGCTGCTTTTGAAAACGAGCTACCATTTTTGATCGGATTTATGGCTGCTATGGCTGGTGGCGGGCTGTCCCCTGTAACAACCTTACGAAGAGTTGCTGAGTTGAGCACCATCTTCCCAGCATCGTCGAAAGAAGCTAAACGGATATTGGTTGATATAGATGTTTTCGGACTAGACCCGATCTCAGCGTTAGAAAAGGCGGCCAAATACAACCCCAACAAAACATTCTCAGAATTCCTCAACGGATACATCACTACCTTAAAGATGGGAGGGGATCACGTAAACTACCTCAACGTAAAGCTAAGTGAAATATACGAAGAAAGAGGCACGAAGATAAAAAGAACTTCAGAAACGATAGGCATGTTAGCAGAATCATACATCATCCTCACAGCAGTACTAGGAATCAGCCTATTCGCAATATACCAAACACAGAGTATGCTCTCAAACCTAAATAGCGGTCTAGAGACTCTTCTCCTATTCTCATTCATAGGAGTACCGCTCATATCACTAATCTACATCTGGCTCTTAGATCAAATACAATTCAAACAACCCTTCATGGATCGCCAAACCTACAAGCTCTTTCTTCTATCAGCAATAATAGGAACCTTCACTTACCTCACTCTAATATATTGTACACCAGGCGCTCTCCCCCAATACCTTACAACAGCCTTGACACTCATCGTCTGCGTAGCCCCACCAGCAGCCTCAGCCTATCTTGAAGCGAAAAATAGATACGCTCTTGAGAAGATGCTCCCTGTCTTCCTCAAGGACATAGCAGAGGGTAGAAAGATGGGGCTCTCACCTGAAAAATGCATAGAATCTTTAGCGGATCGCAACTACGGGCATTTAACTAAGCACATAAGGAAGATGAGCTATCAGCTGAGCTGGGGGTTACCCATACGAAAAGTCCTCTCTACCTTTAACCACGAAGCCAAGAGTTGGCTTACGAAGGTCGTAGGCAGCATAATAATGGAGGTAATAGACGTTGGAGGCGGAACCTTACAGAGCTTTGTTGAAATGTCAAAGTTCACTCATACTATAGATGAGTTAGAACGCTCAAAACGTTCATCACTAAAACCTTACATATTTATCGCATACTTCGCAGCAATACTAACAGTATTCAGCCTCTTCCTTACAATATTCTTCATAACACAACCGCTGACCCCATCAAATTTAGCTAACCCAGCCGTAACTAAACAAACCACCCTAACGAACACAACCGACCTACTATTAACTGCAGCGGTATTCCAAAGCTGGGTAATCGGGCTTGTAGCAGGCAAGATGGGCGAAGGTAGCGTAGCCCAAGGTTTCAAGCATTCTCTAATACTCGTCACATTAACAGTTGTAGCCGCATATCTGCTTCACTTCTTCATACCCTTCCCACTCTAACAAAAATGTATTCGAAACATAGATTTGAACACACTAAACCATATATAGTTGCCTCCTCTTAACAGAGGGGAGAGGTGCGTTTAGGGTGGAGAGGCTTGAACAAAGCGTTATTAGTAGAGCCTCTACTCTGATCCGAAGATCACAGCTCGAGATTAAAATGG
>Ga0272449_1003307_pt1 | contig 13985 bp, 24 predicted proteins | sample YNPCB0241_FD_198679 | JGI IMG/M metagenome (GOLD analysis project Ga0272449, IMG submission 198679) | Hot spring sediment microbial communities from Yellowstone National Park, WY, United States - YNP-CB-024-1 | ecosystem: Environmental > Aquatic > Thermal springs > Hot (42-90C) > Sediment...
TCACAAACTTGCTTTGTATTTAATAATTCATCTGTCATTTTATGATCATTTTCAATCATTTTCCAAACCTTCATTTCAATATCCATTTTATTTCTCTCAATTCCAATCAATCATTTGTTCCGATAAATAATTCTCTGAGAAGACTATAACTTTTCAGCTCTCTTTGCTTGTAAAATTCAATAAAAGCAGGAATTATCCTATCAGAGTTTATATGCTTTAAGTAGTAATCTCCTAATCTTTTTTTCAATTTTTAACACCTCTATTTCTAAAATTTCGTCTATAACTAAATTAAAAGCTTCTATCTTAGCTTTTCCTTTTAACCTTTGGATAAGAATCTTGGTTGATTGAAGTAGGGGAAGTTTATCAACTAAACAATCAATGATCAAATACGAGTTAAAATTTTTGATTTTCGAATTTTGAGGACCTTTATAAAAAGAATATTTTTTTCTCTTTTCTTGATAAAACTCTTGTATTTTTTGAGTTTTACATTTTAACTTTTTTCTTTTCAAAGGAAAAACACCCCCTTTTTTCTTTTAAATGCTTCCGTCCGAAGCGATCCTATTTTTTATTTTTCTTTTTTTAAGCTATAAGAAAGTAACTTTAATGGATAAGGACTTTAAGTAGGAATTTTTTAATCTTTCCTCTTTTACTTGAGAGTTAAGCTTAAAAAACAAAAAAAAGTGTTTTTTTTCTCCTTTCACTGTCACTTCAATAAGTAATCTAATAAATGAAGAAATATCTGGTCCTCTTTCTCAGTAGTGTTTCATTAATTGTGTAAAGACTTGAAATATAGAAAAGGAAGGGATTAAATTTAAGAAGGTTAATGAAATTGAATTGATTATTATCATGCTCTTTTCAGAAAAGTCTTTAAGCAATAAAAAAGGATATTATGCATCTTACTCCTTCTATAGCTTTCTCTTTTTTAAGAAATACTCTAACATCTCAACATCTTTTAAATCTTTTTCTCTCATGGCTAAAAGTTTCATTTTAATTAACCATTTTGGATGAAGAACTTTAACCTTTTTGGCTTTTATTTTTATACTGAAATACAGCATTTCTTTTAACCAATCATCTTGAGCAAGTAGAATATCAAATCGAAATTTCTCTTTTCTTACGACCACATTGTTTAGATCAATTCCTTTCCATCCTTCTATTGTATAATTACAGACTCAACTCAGGAATATAACTTTTTGCATTAGGCGGGAATCCTGAAACAATAACGTCAAAATCTCCAAACTTGTCAATCACATACTTCAAAAATACCCCACTCCACCTCACTAAATCCCTCACACTCGGAATCTCAACCTTAAAACTTGCCGCATACTTCACATCCCTTCCAACTATAAAAAACTTACCACCCACATTAACCTTCTCAACCTCCATTACCTGATCATCAGGCATATAAGCCACTGCAGTAGGAAACTTATACTCTAAATCGTCAGAATAAACCTTAACAGAACCAAAACCTATGTCTATCCCTAATACCCTCATTCCCTAACACCTCCCTCTTAATTTTTTTTTATTTTTAGAACAAAAAGTAACCTGTTAGCAAAATAACTTTGTATACAAAGTAATCAAGTTTACAAAGTAACTTTGTTACAAAGTTACTTTGTTACTTTGTAACTTTGTAACTTTTGTAACTTTGTATACAAGTTACCCCCCATTCAAACGTTACCTACATATAATGATGTTTTATTACTTCACCAAAAAGTTACTATGTTTTGATCACTATCCCTTTAAAAAATCATATCATTATCAAAAGTTTTTTAAACTAAGAATTTTTTCAAAACTACAATCATTTTTTCTGCCTTTGTGTGATACCTTAAAGTTAGGAACTTCAGTTTCTTAGAGCTCTTTTAGTTCTGATTTAGATTTAGAAAGAAGAGGTTCTGATAAACTTTTGAAAAACTCATTTAAGTGAAGAACTAAATTTTTACTATAAACATTAAAACTTTTTTAACCCTTTCTTTCTTTGTTTCCTTCTTTCATAATACAACCTACACCTTATCTTCATTATTCTTTGCTTAAGTTCATCTAAAAGCCTCTTGTCTCTCTTTAACTTAAATACCCCCATTACCTCATCAATTAACTTTCTAACTTCTATTTTCTCACCCATCTCTAACTTTTTCTTCATCCTCGAATACAACCAAACATCAAGCTTTGTCTCACACCTCAATACAGACTGCCAATAAAGCTCCTTTCTCTCCTTTTTATTAAAAAAACCTAAATTAAACCGCACAATGTCTTTCGTTCCCCAAATCTTATGTATCGCATCAAGTATAACTAAATCCCTTTCCTTTATCGGATAAGAAATAACCCCATACCTAATAAAAAAATTTATATGCTTTGCCCTAAACTTCTTAAAAAGTTTCAAAACATCCTTAACCGTTAGCACCTTCTCCATTCTCCCATAAACCTCCTATCTCAACATTCTTTGTTCCTCTCTCTCCTCTATACCAAGCCTCTAACAACTCCTCAACACTTCTTACTCCCATCTTTTCATACCACTCCCTCTTTCTCTCAAAATAAACCTTACAAGCTCTTTCAAAAGCATCATAAAAAGATCCCCACCTTTTACGATGCATCTCTAAAAGCCCTGGCCTACATATGAAAGGACACACTACACAACCAAGCCTATCAAACCCCACATCATAAAGACTCGGATAGACAAGACCTTCCCTTTCAATATACTCCCAAATATCTATCTCCATAAAATGAAAAATTGGATAATAATCAATTGTCTTTGTCTCACTATTATAAACAATCCTCTCCCTTTTTGCCCGCTTGTAAGACTCCTCTGCCCTTATCCCAAGAACTACATGCTTTGCCCCCTTAGGAATAATATGCTTTAACTTCACACAACACCACCTCTTTGCTTTTGTTGGAGGTCCAACTCTCTTTAACCAAGAAAAAAAATTCCTCTTCGGAACTATCCACTCAATCTCAGGATAATACTTCTTAATAAAACGAGTAAGCTCAGGAGGATCAATCGTCGTAAAATTATAATAAACCTTATACTTAACTCCTGCCTTTTTCACTATGTCATAAAGCACAATACTATCTTTACCACCCGAAAACTTAACTATATAACCATCCCCATCCTTAGGCTCATTTCTCCTTAAAAACTCTATCGCCTCCTCAACCTTTTCATCTAAAAAAAGTACCGACATTTATTTCTCCTTTCAGTTCAATTTTGTTTTCATAGTAAATTGATAAAAAAAGTAACTTCTTTTTACTTTAATGAAAATGTCTCAATTAATTTTTTTGCCTGCTTTAAACTTAAAAACTTCCTCACACAAGTCTTTCCATCCATATACTTATAAGTCGTAAGAAATGCATCAAAAGTTAAATCCCTAAAATAATTAAGCACTGAATTGAAATAGTCCTTTAGCTGAAGCTGCTCTTCAATTGAAAGATTATCTTCAAAAAATACTTGAATTGGATTAGTCCTATAAGGCTTTGAAGTTAAAATACCATCAGCATCAAAAACATCATTTATAACATATAAACCAACCCTTTTATCACCAGAAACTCCATCAAGAGTTCTCAAAAAAGAATATTACTCTTTACTCTTTTCCATAACTCATAATCAACATAAATCAATTTCTTTTCATAAAACCTCTTTCCTTGATAAACCCTAAAATTATTTACATCAACTACAACTAAAGGATAGCTTCTTTTGTGAAGAGAAACTTCTTTTTCTGTTAAATAAAACTTAATCTTTAAAGGATTTTTAGCTCTGTTTTTAAAAACAAACTCTTCAAACTCAGTTCCTCCTCTATACTTATACTCAGGCTTAAGAACATAAACCTTACGCTTCATCCCTTCATTAACCTTTATCCCTTCAAAAACAATATTAGAACTATCGTCTTTCTCTTTTCTTTTAAAAAAGCAAGCATTACATGAGTCCCAGTATAATCAAAAACCTTTGTCTCAAAAAAGATTGCTTTCTCAATTGTATAGTGTTTAAATAAATCAGCTCTAATGTTATCTGAAATCCTACCTCCGTAAAGGAAATTTGTCGGAATAATATAAATCATACGGCTAACTCCATATCTTAAGTCATTCGCTAAAGCTATTTGATAAAGGTCCTGATACCTTTCATTTTCACCTTTAAAATAAGCTTCTAAATCATCTTTTAAAAAACTTTTTCTTAAAGCACCCTTGTAAAAATAAGGAGGATTCGTAATATGAAAAACTGGCAATCCTTTATTAAAAATGAAAACAGGATAATTCTTTATTGTGTCTCTAACTAAAATCTTTTTCCTTGCAAGCTCTTCTGGTATACCATAAGATATCGCTTTTCTTACTGCAGCTTCAACCATCCTCTTTTGAATATCAAAAAGATAAATATGCTTCTCAAAAAAAGCTTTTCTTTTTTCACTTGGCACCTCTTCTAACATCGGAAGTATTAAATTTCCTTCTCCACAAAAAGATCAACCCAAACATAGTTATAAAGTTTGTCCCTTATTTCTGGTAAAATATACTCTTTGAAAACCTCAACTGAAGTTAAATGCTCACCAAAAAACTTTCTCCAATACTTTTCTACTATCATCTCCTTTTATTAGGTGAGTTATAGTTACTCGTTTTGTCCCTAATTTTAGTTAAATAAGTTTTAAACCTAAACTTTAAAAAAGAGGTCTTAGAATAGGTAAAGAAGCAAAAGGAGGAATTGTAGATAAGTTTTTGTCAAAACCTGTAATTTTGAAAAAGAAAGAAAGCTTTCAAGAAGTTCCTGAAAACAAAGAAGTAAAAGAAGAACTCAAAAAAGAAATTAAAAAAGAGGTAGAAAAGGAAACTAAAAAAGAGGCACGATATCATGCTTGTAGATATAAAGGGTTTTACCTTGATAAAGAAATGAACTAAAACTAAAAAAACTTCGACTTTATTTCATTGAAAAAGGCGAAAGACTCAATGAAAGCGAACTCATCAACAGAGCAATTTCATATTTTTATAGCTTCATAGCAAAAAATGAAAATATTGAAATATGAAAATTGAAAAATACAAAAACATAAACAATTTAAACTATTTAAAAATCTTGATTTTTTTAATTTTTAGGATATTTTACATAAAATAAAGATGAAGGATTTGTTTTTAAACGAAAAGTTTTTGTATGAATATGTAATAAAAGATGAAAAACTAAAAAGCTCAGATAAACTCGTTTTTTTAACACTTGCTTACTGCAAAGACAAAGAAAACCTTCTATCAATTAAAGAAATTGCTAAATTAACAAGGCTTGCAAGAAAAACAGTAATCAATTCCTTAAAAACCTTAGAAAAATATAACTACATCTTCATAAAAAGAAATAAAGGACAACCTTCAATCTATTATCTTTTATTCCCTAAAACTAAATTCAATTTCTTAAGTGATAAAAATGAAATAATAGGTGGTGCAAATGAGATACCACTTAAAAACTTAGAAGAAAGTACAAAAGATGAGGTGGAATTTAATAAAACCTATCAAATTCAAAAATACCAAAAATATAAAGTGCATAATATCGAAGAAAGGATAAAAACTTCTAAAAGCTCAAGCAGTATGGCTACTAAAACAGAAATTTAAAATGGTTTTATTATACAGTGGTAAGTGGCAGGACGTGGTCCCGCTTCTTTTTCCGTTTTTTTTTGCTCTCTCCGTTAATAGGAGAGGGGGTTGAGTTTAAAGCTCAACTTCTAAGGCTTTCTTTACATAAGTTTTCTTTCTATAGAAAGCCAATCTCTAAACAAGTTACTTTTGCATTTTTATAATGTATGTAGTTTCAACTCAATTTTTAAAAAAACAAGAAGGAGGTAAGCTATGGGTATAGTACTTGAGCTTGAAATAAAAGAAATACATATTCCTTGGGAGCTTCTCCCGAGGGTTATTACTGGAGTGGTAGAGGACAAAGTTAAAGAGTATGCCGAAATGATTGAGAGTGGGGTTGAGTTTGACCCCATTTTGGTGTGGGACAGAAAAGATAAATACTGGGTTATTGATGGAGTTCACAGAATTGAAGCTCATAAAAGGGTAGGTAAATCTACTATTAAAGCTAAACTTGTTTCTTGTAAAGATGAAACTGATTATCGAATTAAGGCAATTCGAGAAAATCTAAAACACGGTTTATCTTTAAAAAAAGAAGAAAGGATTCTTTCAGCCCAAGAGCTTTATTATCATCATGGTGTTAGTGTAAAAGAACTTTGCGAAATTTTTGGGGTTTCAGAAAGAACTGTGTATTACTGGATAGGAGATGTCATAAAACAGAGAAAAGAAGATTTAAAAGAACAGGCTTTACAGCTTAGAGCTCAGGGATTTACTCAAGAAGCTGTAGCTAAAATGTTGGGCGTGGGTCAAGCAACTATTTCCAGATGGGAAAGAAAAAGCTTAGAGAAAATTGAAGAAAATCAAAAAGACAAATTAGAAAAACATTAACAACTGAATTTACAAAAAACCAAATTTTTAAAAACCAGTTACCCTTTTTGCTTTTTTATTTTGTAGGTCTATTTTAAAAAACCAAACAAAGGGAGGGGGACTATGAGTGCAGTTCTTGAGCTTGAAATAAACTCTATTTATGTTCCTTGGGACCTTTTTCCAAGAGTTGTCACTGGAGTTGTAGAAGACAAAGTCAAAGAATATGCTGATATGATTGAGAGTGGAGTTGAATTTGATCCTATCCTAGTGTGGGATAAAGGAAATGGTGAATACTGGGTGATTGATGGTGTCCATAGACTTGAAGCTCATAAAAGGGTAGGTAGATCTACCATTAAAGCTGAGCTCGTTTCTTGTAAAGATGAAATTGATTGTCAAATTAAAGCGATTCAAGCAAATCTCAAACATGGTTTGTCTATAAAAAAGGAAGAAAAAATTTCTTTAGTTCAAAAGTTTTACTATCATCGTGGTATTAGCGTAGAAGAACTTAGTAAGATTTTTGGAGTTTCAGAAAGAACTATTTATCGTTGGGTAGAAGATATTATGAGACAAAAAAAAGAAGATTTAAAAGAACAAGCTTTGCAACTTAGAGCTCAAGGACTCACTCAAGAAAAGATAGCTAAAATGCTAGGTGTAGATCGAACAACTGTTACTAAATGGGAAAAAGAAAGTTTTGAAGAAAAATTAAAAGAAAATCAAAAAGACGATTATGAAAAATTAGAAAAATCATTAACAGTTAAAGAAAACAATCAAAATCAGTTAAATGTGGGATGTGAAATTTTGACAAATGTCAAAATTTCACATTTTGAGAATGATTCTCAAAATGTTGGAGAATCCGCAATTGATATTGAAAAACCTGAAGTTGCGTTTGAAGTTGAAGAACCTGAGGTAGTTCAAGAAGTTAAACAAGAAAAGGAAGAAGAAGGGAAAATTGAGGATTGGCCTTTTCCAGTGCATCCAAAAACTCTTCTTCCACAGTGGATAGATAGATTTCGTAATGATAAGGAGTTTCGTGTGAAATACATGGTAGAGTGTGATATGCTAAGTTACAAGCATGGGTTACCTATAAAGTATAAAGACTGGGTTGTAGAACATGAAAAAGAAGATTATGAAGCTTGGTGGAAAAAAACTTGGTTGAAGTATTACGAACATAGATATGAAGATCCATCTAAATTTCCACCTGTTCCTCCAGTTCCTAAGAGTGAAAAAGAGCTTGCAAGAGAAAGGGAAAATCAAATCAATGTCTGGGTCGAAAGTGAAGAGTTTGAGAACCTTGTTACAGAGATATTCAATAAAATTGTTGAAATAGCAAGATACAAAGGAAAAGATTATGCTCAAAAAGTTATTGATGAATTAGAGAGGAGGTGGGAGGAATGGCTGCATCAAAATTGGGAATTGGTAAAAAGACGTTAATAAAAGAACTTGTAAAAATAAAAGAACTATTAGAAGTAGGGGAACAAGCAGTAGCTTTAGGAGAAGTAGAAAGGCTTCTTGAAAAGCTTAAAGTAGAAAAACCTGAAGATTTTTGTATTTTATGAAGTATGAACTGGGAAGCATGTATTCTGAGTTGTTTTTTGTTTTTGAAATTGATGAGGAATTTATAATAAATTACAAGGCTTATAAGACTTTTCTTGAATATAAGAAAACACTTGAGTCTGAAAAAAGACTCAATAATCAAGAAAGTTTAAATGAAAGTGTAGAAGAAAAAAGTGAAAAGATAGAAAAAACTGAAGAAGAAACTAAGGTTTTGTTAAATTAAGTTATCTTTCTTCAAATCTTTCTTCAAATCTTTAAGAAATTTAGGTATCAAAAAGCGATAAAAACGATAATTGAATATAGCACCTAAAACTCCCAAAATAATAGGGAATAAACACATTAATAAACCGCCCCAAAATGTAAACTCAAACCGAGATTCATTCCAGGCCTTAAAAACAACCTCATCATTCAATAAAATCCATGATACAATCGCAATTCCTATTATTGCAACAATTATAGAGCAAATAATATCAGTTTTAGAGAATTGTAATTCTTCTTGTCTTTTTGAATTTTCTAAAGCCCTTCTCATTTTTGTCCCCTCATTTTTATCATTTTAGAGCTTTAAAAACCTAATCATCATAACGGTAAGAACTATCACTGTAGAAACTATAATCGGAACTATCGGAACTATAAAGAATGTCGTCGTGGTAATCAGAGTAATAATAATAATAATAGTTGCGAAGATCGAAAGAATCATTGTCAAAATCAGAGGAGTTATGAGATTCATAATAAGTTCTATAACAAGGTCTGGATATATCTATTTCTAAAGTTAGAATATAAGCCAAAAATGCCCAAGCTTTTTTAATTTTTTCCATTAACTTTTCCATTATCTCTTTACCTCCTTTCCTGAAGTTAAACAAGATTTAATTGTTTGTTTTTGTAGGTTAATCAAATAAATATGAAAGTATAATTCTCCAAAAGAGAAGCATACCATAGAGCATAATTAATACAAATGCTTCACACTTATGACCCAAAGCAATAAATATTAAACTTGATAAGGAAACTGCCAAAAATACTCTATGATTGTTCCAAAGATATTTTGCTCCTTCTTTGCAAATAAATTTAAAAGCTATATAAGTAATTTTACAAGCTTTCTTAATCCTTTTCATGATTTGAACTTCCTTCATGCTTCCCCTCCTCCTTTTTGTCGTTCAAACTTAACCTCATCTATTAGTTACGTTACTCTAATGGTAACTATTTTTACAAAACTTACAAAATAAGTCAAGGAAAATCTTTTAAAAAGCCGTATTCTTGTTTACTTTCCGATTTTCCAATTTTCTGCTAAACTTGTTTATAAATCTCAAAAAGCCCAAAAAAGAAGAGGTTCTTATGTTTGAAGAAAAAGAAAAGTTTAAATCAAGACTGGATAAAAATTTTGGGAAAGTAAAAGCGGTTAGAAAGAAAAAGAATTTTAGAGAAATAAGAGAGTTTATAGAAGAAAAAATAGCAGAAGAGGTAGTAAAAGAAGTAGTAAAAGAAGTAGCAGAAAGTGTTAGCAAAAATTAGTGGTAGACTTGATCTTTATTCATATTAGCCATAACTTCTTCTAAATCTACAAGCAACTCAAATTCTAATCTTTTTTCTCCCATAGATTTAGCCATTTCATGAGCCTGAGATAAATATTTTTTAGCAAGCTCTTTGTTGCCTTCATCCATATAAAGTGATCCTAAATATTTATATCCTACAGCTTCCCAATATTTATCTCCCATCTCTTTTACACCCTCAAGTCCTTCTAAGAGATAGGTTTTTGCCTTTTTAAAATCCTTTATATTTCTATAAATTTCTCCCAGATTTAGTTTTTCTATAAAAGCACGTAAAAAGTTTTTATTGTCTTCAGAAATTTTTATAGCTTTTAAGGAGCATTCTATTGCTTTTTGATAATTTTTTTTGTAGTTGTAAAGTACAGCAAGGTTGCCATAGATAGTTGCTTTATTTTCTTCATCAGTTGCTAACTTTAAAGCTTTTTGATAATACTTGAGAGCTTCATCAAATTCCATCCTTTCTAAATAAATGGTAGCAATGTTGTTTATCAATGGTGCCTGCACTTTTTTTTTATTTTTTTTATTTCCTAGCTTTTTTGATAACTCTAAACTTTTCTTAAAATAAGATAAAGCTTTTGCTAAAGATCCTTTTTTATAGTAAGTTAGCCCAATTTCGTAATAGAGTTTCATTAAAAATGATTCGTGTGGATATTTTAGCACTATTCGAATTGCTTTTTTGAAATATTTAAGTGAAAGAGAAAGTTTCCCAGTTTCTCTATAATTTGCTCCTAATATATGAAAAACTAGTACTTTAACAATTGGATTTTTTACAATGCTTTCCCTTTTAAGAAGGTTTTTCCCAAACTCAATTGCTTTTTCATGCTCTTTAGATAGATAAAGGTCTATGTGTTCAGTAAGTTCAGTAAGTAAAATCTGATCCTCTTTAGAAAGTTCATCAGAAACTTTTTTCATAGCTTACCTCCTCTTTTACATTTTTTTAAACTCATTTGCTTTTATATAAGATATTGAACAGAAAGGTAACTGCTGAAAAAAATTTTTTTAAAAAAGAATGGGAAGGTAAAAAATTAATATGATTTTGCCTTTTATTTTGGCTTTTAAGAGGGGGTTTTAAAGGGGGGATATAAAACTATCCCCCTAAAAAAGAAGCGATTTAAAGGCAATCTGAGAGGCGTTTTTAAAAAATTAAAAATTACCATGACTTATGTTTGAAGATTTAGTTTGATTTACAAGAAAAAATTTGGTTACTCCTTGAGTATTATAATATATCTTGAGAAAAACAAACAAAAAGTTAAACTTAAAACTTAAAAAAATAAAAAAGAAGAGGAGGTGGGGGTATGAAGGCAGTTAAAGTTTTAGCTTTAATTATTGCAATTTTATTTTTAATTCCTTTTACCACTCAAGCGGATATGAATGATTTTTATAATGCACTTTCTGGTATGCAAGCAATAAAAGATGCAGCAAACGGGCAGCCAGTCATGTTAAACCCTGAAATAAAGCAAAAACTTAAGAAAATTTACATTGAAATTAAAAATACTTCTCCTGTAAGTGGACTTTCAACAGAGCCTATAAAAGCAAAAGTGGTTGAGGGATTAAAGGCAAAAGGGTATGAAATTGTTGAGAACCCTGATACTGCAGAATATTTAGTAACGGTTGATATTAACAAATTAACTATAGTGAAAGAGAAAAAGGTTTCTCTTTTTGGTAGTATTTTAGGTGGTGTTGGAAGTACTGTTCTTGGAGTTGCAGGAGCTGTTGCAGGAGCAGCAACAGGGAATATGCATTTACCTCAAATAGCAGCAGAAGTTGGAAGTTCAGTTGGTGGAGTAGTTGGAGAAGCAGTAGGTGATAAACTTGATGAGGCACTTGTTGGATGTAATTATGCATACGCAGGAACCCTTGTAGTAGCTGTTATTGAAAAATACAATGAAGATACAAAAACTTATAATGGAAAATATCCTCTTTTTGGAGAGTCTAAACAGATAAAGGGAACAATTACAGAAGATATATCTGAAAAGGTTTCTAAAGTTTTAGTTGAGATTTTTTAATTTAGTTGCATGAAAATTAAACCAGGCACACCCCTTAAAAAAGGGGGTGCCTGTATTTAGTGTAGTGTTAATCACACACAAATCAATCTTTCACAGACAGGGCATTCTTTTATGAGTTCGAGTGCTTTTGCAAAAGCAGTAGAAAAACCATCTCCATATCTTAATCCTTCAAGCACATTAGTTAAAAATGCTCTTATATCTGAATATGAAACTTCAAGGTTTTCCCAGTAATGATTATTAAAGTCATTATAAATTTTTTCAAGTTTCTTTGTTTTAAGTTGTTCCAGCAGTCCATTTAAGACAGTTCCTGAGAAAAGAGAAATGGCATACAAAATTGGATAGCAGGGAAGTTTTGTTTTTTCTATAATAGTTTCTGCAAGCTCTTTTGCAGTATTTTTAGGTTGATCTGATGCTTTGTGGATAATGGAATGATAGATCCTGATTGTTTTGTCGTCAGTGACATAGTTTTGAAACAGAGCTAACTGCATCAGTAATTCTCCTCCTCCATAGATAGCAGACCAGATAGGATCAGGCTCTTCATAGTGAACGTGTCCTATTTCGTGGATAACATGGATAATTTTGGGTTGAGGGCTACGGAATGAGATTTTTCTTTCTTTTAATAAAAGCAATTCCTTCTGTTCGGGATATATAGCCTTTTGCCTGTGCAAATAATTCGTTAATTTGCTTTTCATATTCTTCTTGAGAAATCAATTTTTTTCATAAAGCATTTCATAAAAATCTATTGCATCAATTATTTCAGGGTTTTTATCTGCAACTTGAAAACTTTCTTCCCAGGGTATCACTGTAATTGTTCTTGCTGATTCAACAAATTCAGGAAAGAGTTTTTTAAGTTTTGGAAATATGTCTGATTTTTCTAATAGTTCAATTGCTTGCATAATTTACCTGGTCTTTAATTTTATTCACTTTCAACTATCCTTATTTCTTCTTCAGTTAAATCATATAACTCATAAACCAACTTGTCTATCTCTTTTTTAAGCACTTACCAAACTTTTAACCAAACAAAGATCAAACAAAGATCAAACAAAACCAAACAAACTTTCACCAAACGCCATTTAAGTTTTTAAGCTTTATCAAAACAATCCAAGATATTTCAATAACATTTATTTTTGATTTATACCTAAACCTTTGTCTGAGATACGAGAAGGTTTTTTTGAATTGCTTGAGTTTTAAGGATAAGGAAAATTGAGTTAAATTTGGGAAGCTCAGAAAAACTTAATTATTAATATTAATAAAGATTGGGTAATGTGTCATTAATTGCGTAAAGACTAAAAAGTAAGAAGGAGCATGGTAGCTTCCCCTCCTTTCTGGTAGTTTTGGTTATTAAGCATTGGGGAAGCTACCATACCCATTTCACTCTTCAAGTCTTTACACAATTAATGAGACACTACCTGCTACCATAAGTGTCCTTTTTTTGTGTAAAAAATTTTCTCAAAAGGGCAGGGTAGGATCGTAATTCAATCTTGTTAAACCCCCTTAACCTCGTTTGATTTAATTTTGCTTTTTACTTTTTAAGTTTTTACATAAATAATGAAACATTACTATAAATTAATTTTTTAAACCTCTTGTAAAGATTGAATATGAAGATTTAGAAATGTTGAAAAAGCTAAAGAGCAAAATTAATTGTAATAGCCTTTACGTAGTTTGGTTTTAAAATACTATATTTTTTTAACCTAATATCAGTAATTTGAGGTAACTAATTTAAAAATCGTTAAAAGTATACAATACAACACTGTGATAAATTGTGATAGAATTACCCAAAAATGCTCTTTTTTGCCTTTGACAAGCCAAGCATACAAGCCATTTTTTATTTTTGGTTTTGCCTTAGGAGCAGAAGTTTGACAATGGCAGGAAGCGATGGATTTCGCTATGGCATTGCTTGGAATTAAACAAATATTTACCTCTTATGATAATCCGAAAGGCAATGCGAAAGCCTTGAGGGTAATGCGGGCAATTAAAGAAGAACTAATATGGCTTAATGAGTTTGGGAGTCTTGAAGAAGCCAGAGAAAATATAAGGAATTGGATAATGAAAGATTCCAATAAGTTGTATGTTCACAGTAGTTTGGAAGCTTTCTCCTGAGGAATTTGAGTTAAAATACTACATAGAAAAAAGGGAAAATGTTGCATAGAACTCTACAATTGAAACCCTAAAAAGTGTACACAAAGATGGGATGCAGTACAGGACACTATGTCAAGAATTATTGATTTTTTTGAAAATTAAATTAAAAATATTTTAATTATGTTAAAAGAAATTAAGCAAATGCAAACTGTGGTTTTTGCTATATTTTTGAGGGAGCTTAAAACTCGTTTTGGTAAATATAGGCTTGGCTATCTCTGGGCATTACTTGAGCCTTTTTTGCACATTGCAGCCTTTGTAGGAATAAGAGGAATTGTAGCGGGTTCCCTTAGAGGGGGAGCAGACAAAATTATCTATCATGTTGACTATCCTTTATTTTTAGCAGCTGGACTCCTTCCTTTTT